>Ga0078972_1001004_pt1 | contig 112790 bp, 89 predicted proteins | sample YelNatPaOPGAMG01_FD_67568 | JGI IMG/M metagenome (GOLD analysis project Ga0078972, IMG submission 67568) | Hot spring thermophilic microbial communities from Obsidian Pool, Yellowstone National Park, USA - OP-RAMG-01 (SPADES assembly) (version 2) | ecosystem: Environmental > Aquatic > Thermal... | reverse complement strand
TCTGAGTACTGTGGTATCACTGGCCTGAAGGAGGAATGCAGTCCTCGTTGCACTGTTTAGTAAGAATTATCCTGAAGGCAATCGGTATCAGATCTGTGTGGTACATTTCATACTGGTTTCGATCTCCTGCTATACACCACAGCGGGAGTGAAGCAAAATTGAGTCGAACGACTTTGAGCCTAAGTGCACTCTTTAAATTTGGTGAGCTGATATGATGCCTACCAGGAGTAGCAGTGCAATTTGCGTGTTTTTCACCAGACCACTAAAAAAGAGCGCATGTGCGGACCTGGAGCACGAACTAGCTCGAGAATACAGAAGTGATGTAAACCACCGATGTGTCGTGCACTGATGGTTCAGCGACATTGCAGGTCTGAGAAGCAGTATGAAAAATTTGGAGTCAGTAATCTTATCGCCTCAATAGGCCGGGAAGCGTCTTTCGGAAAGTACTCCAGTGCAAGTATTAGATACGGTGTGACAAATTTGAAGCCATTCATCAGGTCTCTTTGAGCGATGTGGATACATCTTTCAGAAACTCAGGCTAAAAGTGCTCATAATTATGGAATAAAATGGAGCTGTGCCTCTGCTCCATTCAGCGCCGGATTCGTTCATATTCTCAAAAAAAAAAGCTCCTTCCAGATGCTCCTCCCGTTCTGGAGAAAGTATTCGAGGAGATCGTTATGTACGCTGCATTCCGTTCACAAACACAGCATTGCATGATGCGATAAAAACACTCGAACGCGTCCGGTGTACCGGGTTAGGCTGCTACCAAGGTTCTGCCGAACGTGGAAAACTCTAAAACAGCACAAGACGCTGAATAGCGCGCACCGCTAGAAACAAGCCTATGCTGGTCACGTCGCGGCGCGTGGTGGAACAACGAATCCGTGTATTCCACATACACTGAAGTACCGCACGAAAATTCCCAAAATTAAGCTGCGGTGAAATAAGTAGAATTGAGGTACAGCTTTCAACTTTCGACGTCAAAACGAAGCGCCTCCAGCTCCTCGAGTACGTCGTCTGGCAACTCGGCCAAGATACCAATGGCATAACAGCCCGGAACTTTTCGGCTTAGCCGCTGCCACTTTGCAACCCAGCTCACTTTCGGTCTATACAGGGCCACTAGACCGGAAAACTCTGCAGTGGTAAACGTCAGGACCCTCTCGCGGTCACCAGTTCCAGCTTCAAATAAGCCCGGACAGTTTTCGCACCCGTAGGCTAGAAACTGAGCTACCGACTTGACCAAGCCACAGGATAGGCAGGCCCGAAGCTTGCTGGACTGGACTTCAGAGGGCACCACAACAATGTTCTCAGAGGCTTCAGTCATGTTGTGCGCAGCGGAACCCCCAAGCTGCCACAGAAAAGACCAAAACGATTTTACGCACTGCGAGCTTTCGCGTTTCCGATTGTAGGGTCGCTCCAGCAGTGCATGCAGCGCTCGCAAGCTTTATCCAAGAGAAACCTTCGGTTCCCTCGTGGACAAGGTCTGCTTAAAGTATTCGAAACCTTGGACAGCTGTGTGCTTGATGAGCAGCTTGCAACGTTCCTCGAGCCACCCTTAAAGTTCTGCCGCGGATGCTCAAACGTTGTGGTCAAGGTCGTTGACCAACACACAGGCAAGGCAGAGGCTTTATGGCTCAGACGGCCTTCTCCGTTCGAAGGTATTCAGGTGAAGTCCCGAAACGTTTTTGAGCTGGGCGTTAACGAGGTGAGTGTTTTCGAGCTGTGCCCGCACAGGGGAAGTAGTGCTACCGGTACCGACTCCGACTTCTTTTACGCGGCCACGATTGGGAGGCCGGCACACAACGCCCGCAGCCGTGACCCAGTGCGAAGAGACTATGAGCTGCGCGTGCTGGAGGTGCGACTCGAACAAGAGCCCCGTCGGAGTGTCGGAACAGAATCTGTGACCAGTGCTACTGAAACAACAGCTGGCCTGCGAACCCGGCTCGTATCGTCGATATCTTTGTCCGCCTCAGCGGGTTACGGTGCTCCAGTGAGCATGACACTGCATCACGGAATGCAGGGGGCATTGGTGAGCTTTGAGAGTGGGGATGTGCTCGTTATGATTGGTGAATTCCTCAACTCTAGTGAGCTGAACCAGGTCATGCTGCACGTCACAGATACGCCGCCTAGTTTTACGGCTTTCTTCGGCATGAGGCGCTTAGTGTTCGGCACCGAAAGTGCACTGCTGTGCGTGAGAACTTCCGAGCTGTTTGCCAGTGGCACTAGCGATACCCTTACAGACCAGAATCAAAATCATTCTTGGAAATGTTCTGCGAGCTCGCCTTTCCATGTCACGGAAGAACGACCCTGCTCGGCTCTCGTCACACCTGTTGATTGTAGTACAGCTCTGGATCGTGACACGACGTCGAATGCTCTCTCACCGTTTCTCGTATACCGGCGGGATCCGTCCGTGCAGTTGTACCATCTTGATTCTTGCTTCTACCTGAGCGCTGTGAGCGGACATGATCCGGTATCGATTGAAAGTCTGCCTGACGGATCGGTTGTACAGCAGCTTGTCGTGAATCCGAGAGTTCCCGAGCATCCGACAGAGGGCGTCTCGACTAGAGCCTCCGATGCAGGCTGCGGACCTCGGCCAGCGGGAGGCGCATCCGAAGAGAGCGCGTCAGAACCGACGTGGACAGTGCTCAGCCTTTTCGATGGTAGTGTCGTGATTGTTTCCGAGACGCTGCGGAATCAATTGTGTATTCTTCTGCGGCGACCGCTGTTTAACGTTGCGCGGGAAGCGCTGACGATCGGACGCTATTCGCTTGCCCTTCGACTATGCTACGATGCAGAAATCATGAAGTATCCGGAGAGTCCGACGCTCATGGAACTCAGATCTCGTGCATTCAATGGCTTCCGCCATCAGATCGCTAAACAGTGCAAGGATGACCTTGTGTTTTGCGCGTACATGGAAGATCTTTGTGGAGTGCATCAGAACTGGATCACTCGGGTTCTCGCGAACTGTTCTGATCCAGGAATACCGAAGTTACTGATAGAACGATACGAAAGCTTTCTGGACTATTCTGTGGATTTGATTGGCCCTGAAAAACGCGAGGCGTGTGCTGAAGGAGGCGTTCACTGTCCTGAGGAATTCGGGGATCTTGGTAGCCCAGAGCACACCATGCATTCCGCGGCAGAAACGCCTAGGAAAGAAACATTCTGCGGCCAGTTAGAGCATATGTCCAGGACTCCAGAAAGTTGTAGAAAAACGAAAGCCAAAGGCAAAGCTAACGATCTTGACACATTAGGGAAAGCGCATACTAGCCACGTACTCGATATACATGAAAATACGCTAGCAGATCGCGCATCAGCGCATCAAGAAGCGCTGCAACCTGGCCTAGCGGGATGCGCACCAGAGAGCGTTTCTCATCTTCCTGGAAAGAGGGATCAAGTTTGGTGCTCTCTGGAGCTCACGAACATACCGAATGATATCCGCGATCCCGTGGGGAGCCTTCAGAACATATTTGACAGAGATCTACGCTTGGTGCTCTCAGATACTGCTGATGCAACAGAGCGATCCAGGAAGCTCATAGACTACATCACATCGCAGAGAATTGCGAGGATACTCGCGAAATGCCCAGAAGCTTTGACGCCGCTTCAGTGCGCTGCTATTCGCCATGTTGTCTTCAGTGGCGAGTACGCAGTATGTATCCTAGAAGCAGTGTTTCGCCTTTTGACCTTCTGCGGCAACGAGGTCCTCCGGAAAGATACCAGCCTCATTCAGGTGCTGCTCGAGCAGCTTCAGAACCCGCAAGACCTGGAACGGATCCTGGAATTTGCTGAGCTTTATGACTTGAGTTCGATGACAGAGCGCCTCTATCGAAGACTGAAACGCTGGGATGAGCTCGCCATTTTCTTGCAGAATCGCGGAAGGTGTGAGGATCTCTTGCATTTATGTTCAGAAATCGACATAGCTGAGAGTCATTTGTGGGAGCACGGCCTTGTATGCGCTCTTGGGGAATTCCTGAGCTCGTTACGCGAAGTGGAATTCCCAGTGGCACTTGGATATGCACAAGGAACGCGCGAACCCGCAGAAACGAGCCCGAAACGTTGGGCGCCTAGCTACTTGAAGCCAGGGGCGTCCCTTCACTCTGTGGTACAATGGTTGCGACGACACCGTATAGTATCGACAGCAGCACTCCCTATCTTGTGCGAACGATTATGCTTGTTGGAGGCTGGCCCCTGCGACGATAGACTCACTATATCACGCCGTGTCACCCAAGCTATACGAGCTGAAATTCATGCGGAGGAGCGTCGATTCATACAAGAGTTGTACGAGAGCATTTTCTCCACGCCTCGACAGATACCGTTATCGTTGTAAAATTTCAAAGACACGGCGAAAGCGAGCAGTGCATGGACATTGACTGCGCTTCTGGGATTTACCGAACCGCGGGCGGCGAGACGCGAACTTTTCGAGTGTACAGTCATCTATAAAGAAGAATATCCCTAGTTAGACTCATTCAGTTTTCACGACATAAAATGAGGAGTATCTGGTCCAAACTTGCTGTAGTATGCGAAACCATCGAAATACCAGCCTATCACGGTCACTCACAAAGGATAGAACTTGGCATCCAGATCCGGTTTCTGGAGCTTATGCTAATATTCCTCTGTAGTGGCACTAAAGGAAGATTATTAACCGAAGAAGGGATACCGCATCTACATGGCATGATTCGAATCGGTAGAGTCTGCATAAAATTCCTGAGGGCGCTCTTTTAACTAACGCAAGCATGCGAATCAGATGTAGCGAGGATGCGTGCATCCTTTAGAGCATGCGCAAAATTATCCCAAGCGATTCCATCGCTTATGCACCATATCAAAGAGTTTTATCGACGGCGTTGCGGCAGCATATGATGCAAAGGATCCGGACGCTAGATGCCAGTGCAGATGAAGCGCCTTCTATCGAAGCTGTGCGTATCCGCGCTTTATGGGCTCAGAAAAAGCGATCGATATCTGGGGAGCACACTTATACCTAGCCAGGTCTCTAGCTTTAGCAACATCGATCGAACGGCGCTGTTCTTGCTCTTGTGGTTGTCATGCTTCCAGGCAACGCGTTCCTTTCTTGAAGTTCTTTCCACAGAATCTGGTAGACCGAGCCCCCGTCTGTATCGGGGCAATGCGGGGCGCGTTCATAACCGCGGCGTTTGTACCAGATTAAAGACTCTGGATTATTTTTCAGGCAAGTGAGCGCAACACCAGCAACGTTCAACTGGCTAGCTATACCTTCAACGAAATGAACAAGTTGCGTGCCGATCCCACAGCCGCGCCATGTATCTAGGCAATGCAACTCGTAAACATACAGAAGAGAATGCTTCTCACATACAACACGCCCACTTTGAGTGCCCCGAGGCACCCACTCATTGACTATTCTATAACACGCAAATGCCACTGGTACCAGCAATTCGCTGTTGCATTCACTGCAGGACACCTGGGAGAGCACATGTTGGGTCGGAACATTTTGTGTTGTAGACGACCGGGTTCGTGAACGAACCTCTTTTTCGAACGAGTACATGTTAACTATCTCGACAATAGAAGATTCTGTAACGCTTTGCTGCGCTGCTGGATCTCCTAGAGCGGCGGGATTTCTTTGCCAAAAGGCGATAACGAACATGCTCGCCAGCGCAAACAGCTCTCGACGCTTCGCCTTTGTACTCCAACGTCGCCAGGCGCCTATTCTTGGTCCTTTGGAACCTGGAGGGACCGCGCGTGTATGTGCAAGGGAAGCAGCCTCGTTGTATATGGCTCGCATATGCCGTTCCGTCAGGTTCAAAATAAAGTTTTTCAGTTCAGGAGACAAGTCACGACTGTTGAAGCTTCGAAATACGAGTCCCTGAATTCCATCACGAAGGTCTTGCCCTTTGATCATCGGCTTGAACTCACAGAGGAAATTCTTGTGCGCGTAACAAAAAGGTGATATCAATCAAAACCAAGAAGGACCAGAGCGGAAGGCTCCATCGGACCACAGCGCTAACATCGCTGCTGCAGGGCGATCCTGCCTTTGTTTCTATAACTCTTTGTTCACCCCAAAGATCGAAATTTACTCTAGGTGTTCGACAGTTATCGTCTCGCGTACAGCAAACAGAAGCGATTGCTCCGGCTGAGCGAGATAGCGACAGTCGGTTTCTCTCGCCACCTTGGGTATGAGCGAAGCTGCTTACTGGCTCAGAAAATCAACTGAGCAAACAGTGCCCGACCAATATAGGTGGCTTTACGCGCAGTGCTGCACACTGACGCGTCGAAGTCGAACGAGAAGTTCATTCAGTAATTGACTGCAGCGCTTTAAGGCAAGCCTATCCTCCGGCGCGCCTTTCATGATGGAGTGGGACGACGAAGCGACGTGACCGCTGGCATTCGCGCGATGCAGCTACGGCAATTCTTATTTCCGACGACAAAACGTTCACAATTACCGATGGATACCATATCGTGGGATGGGTATTGGCTTTAGGGAAAGCGTCCATCATGCTGTTGCACCCTACCTGCAAGTTCCATTAATTATATTTCCGTTCGGATACCCTGGTCGTTTCGCACGTCCTGTGGTGCGCCCGGTGTATCCTCTATGCACCCGCCTTAGCGTTTGTACCGCTAGACAAGATGCATCACAGAGAGAGAACGGTTTTGTCACACCACAGAGCGCGTTGGCCCGAGGCATCGTTCATCCGAAACGGGGTCGGGGTTCATATCATTCTGGGAGGCTGCAAGCTGTGCAGACGACCTACTGCCTGCGACAGCGCGAAGCGATTTAGTAGGAGTTCGCCGCTGCAAGGGGGACGCCCATACGCTGCTTGCCCCATAATTGTCACAGGATGAACTGTGTAGCGGACGGGCTGCTCAGATCTCACTACGGCACCAGCCACTGCAGAGTTGCACAGAGCAGCTGCCCGGCAGGCTCATCGGGCTCCGGTGACCTTTCGCCTGTACGAGAAACTTTCGATGATCCGTAAAGCTTCCCTCCTTCTAACGTTTTCTGTCGAGGGGGAACGAAATTGTTATCGATCTGCTAGTTAGTGTTTAGTATTTGTTCTTTGCTCTCTACAGTGAGCTCCATAAGCGCACCTCCATATCCGGCATGCATGATACAAGACGTGCATCTTGCTGTTTAAGGGAAACTCGATCCTGATAAGTCGTCCTCCTTTTGTGCTAATGTAGAAGGTGTATTTACGTTCAAGTCATAGCAAAATTACAGTCATTCATTTCATTTGTGTTTCAACCCTCAACTTAGTATATTCAAGTGATTTTTCGCGGTTTGTAGCTGAGGCGCTCAAAGTGCGTTCGTTTCCTCAAATAAAAAAATAAAGTTATGGAAAATGAAGTGGAGGATCCTGAAGGGCCCGTGTTGCCCGCTGCCGGAAAAAAGTAAAAACAGTGCCGAGGATAGAGGAACAGGAGAAGACAAAGAAGCAGGGGGGAGACGTCAAAACGAACTCGAAAGACAGCACTACGACGAGAATGTAGTGCAAGCCTTTCTGCTATGGCATGTCAAGGATCCCTACAAATAAAAGTTGCGGGAGGCCGTCAGAAACCGTGTCGAGTCGTACTCCACGAGTATTCTTGAGGCTTCTTCAGGATTAAGGCATCTGGCGTAGCACAAGTATCGCGAAGTGACGGACCTTAAAACAGTTGAGGTTCCGGAAGAATTTTTCGACGAAACCTTTATTCGTCACCAGAGGCTTGTCACAGAGAAATGTGGAAGAGAAATGAGCGAGCCTGTGTCCTCCACGAAAACTTCGCCGAACATCGCTTCAACAGAACTCGATACAGGGGAACTCGAATATTTAGAGATACGGTACAATGAATCATCTCACGAACCTGAAGAACCATGTGACCATGAACCTCAAAAGCTTCATGATACGCGCCGTGTTTGCGCTTTACCAGGGCCTCTCTCACAGAGCGAGATGAGCGATTATCGATGGCATCACGAGCGATAATAAGAATGAACAGGAGATAGAATTCGTCGACAAGAAGAGATCACACAGGAGAAAGAAAGAAGTCTCTGCAATCTGTGTGGTACTGGAGCTGGCCAATCCGGTAGAAAAGGTATCAGAGATGGAAAACGATGGAAAAGATGTTATTCCATCATTCTGTGTTAAATCGTGATCCTGAATCGAGAGCTCGAACGCAAAGCGGAGGTGGAGCCGGCTGTGAAAAAATGAAGAGTCGGAGAAAAGGAAGGCTTTTCTGCTAGAAAAGCGCTTCAATATCGTTCCTTAATGCAACATCGAGTGGCGCTTGATGACCATCGACTACATAGCCCTCCATGGCATCATTAGCGATATCAGTCCGGAGTTTGATGTAACCAGGAGAATTTTTATGGTGAAAGCCAGGATACTGTTTGGAAGAATATATTCGATTTCAAAACTTTCAACACAAGCAAGAAAAGGTATCCACGGGAATCATCGAAAGCGATGGGGCATCCATATGCGTACCCTATCGGCGCTTGAAGGCGGATCGGTCTTTTCTGTTTTCGTTGTTGCCCCTAGCGAAGCATGAATAAAAGAAGGAGGCAGGTCCTATCACGCATGGGATGCAGGAGGACGTCATTGTCGTCAGCGTTGACCCTGGGAACAAGTATATCATGGCAATCGCAGTATCCAAGTCTGGAAAAGACGGCATTGACTGTAACTTACGTCAAAAAGACATGCAGCTTTTGAAGCTCTCAATAGCGAAATATTACCGAGAGTCCGGAATAATGCATGCAAGGAAGAAAAGCGAGACGTGGAATTGAGGAGTGAAGGAGCACCTGGAAGCGATCAGCCAGATGACGAGCCGAGGAGCGGACTTTCAAGCTTTTCTGGAATTGATGAAAATTCGCGCTGCTCATTACGAGGCGCTGTGGAAAGAGTACACAGAGACCTCGTGGGCTCGTCAGCGTACGAGCCTGTGCGGAGAAAAGAAGCGTGCATTCACCAACTTCTTCAATCAGTTGGGTGCCCTCAAGGTAGTCAAGAGTCAAAGGCTCGTAGCAGCGTGCGGAACAGGGCGCTGGGCGTCCAAAAAGGGAACATTCCAGCTCCATCTACAAGAGCGTACAAAGAGTACGCACATCGTTTTCTCACAGTACCTATGGATGAGTTCCGAACGTCATGCATACACCATGAGCTGGGGTGTACGCTCCGGAGGGTCGTGACGGGAAAGTGTCGGTTGGGCTCTGATGATATCGAAAATTACGGAGAGCTAATGGAACAGAAAATTGAAAGGAGAGCGAAAGTTCGAGGACTACATGCATTAGTGAGTACAAGCAGCTGCAAGCAACGTATGGAGTTCGTGAATCGAGGCTTTAACGCTGCGATCAGTATCAGGAGATGTGCGGTGCTGAAAACAAGATCCGCGGAGTTGACAAGAGCCAAGTCTCTGGGGCAATCTTTCAGACTCGAAATGTGCAAGAAGAAGCTGAAGCCGATAGCAGGCGGCTGGTCGAAAAAGACTGGGAGGCGTCTGCACGTCGGTGTATAGACATAAACTCTATGGTTGTAAAGGATTCGCCGTTTCTTTCATCCTCGGGGAGATTATTCAACGCCCTTGTCGGATGGAAATGATGCACAGAACCGCTTGCTCTCTTAAAGCCTTTGATTCTATTCCAAACTTTTCACTAGGTTATAGCCTCGGCATTCCAGGCTTAGCTAGGAAGACTTACGGATTTCAACGTAGTTTAAGCACCCGAGATCGTCTACTCGGATTGGCTCCATTGAAGCTTTTTGTGGCTGGAATTCGTTACGTGAGCAGAATTAGCATTATTCGAGACCCACTAAGACAAGGTTTCATAAAATAACCCATATTATTCTCCGACTTATACATACAATCTTCCGCTCTTATCTTTTCCTAACATTTGGTAAGGTAAATCATGCATTCCACAAGTCTTCGAGTTTTGTGTTTTGAGACAGCTCGGGTGCGCAACAATGTGCGCCTCTGAATTGACGGAAGAAATATTCCACGTCATCGCTTGACGACTTTTTACCAAGAGCATCCCGGAAGTTTACATAATCTGTCATTTCAAAAACTTAACTCCCTTCGGAACAGAAATCCTCTTTTCTCGAGGGCCGCTGACGAATCGTAATTCCACTACAGACGCCTTTCACGTGCTATGCTCTCGGAGGCTCCACTTTCTTCTGTTTGCATGGGAAAGTTCATTCGACTCGGACGTAGCTCGTTGTGACGATCCCTTTCAGTGGAGCGTGCGTCAATGCTACGCGAGATTAGAGCAGAGATGAATCGAAATTTCACGGCTTGCTCTCAGTCTGGGATTTTCGTTCCGGTGCTTGTGTGACCGGGTTTAGCATCGCTTTTACGAATCTTTTTTAATGGGAGAGTGTGCGCTTCCATGTGCAGCGGATAGAGTACATGCTGATCGGATCTCCTGGAAGAAATCCGTGATCGCATTGTGAGGCACCTGGTGGGTAAACAGAGGAGCGCATCCAAAGCAGCCTCCTATATCCCTCAAGTGCATGTACATAGCGATAAAGCAAGCGATCGCGCGCTGCAGGGCAGCGATCTAAGGAGAAGGAGGAGATGTGGTGGACGTATGCGAATACCTGACCACAGGCAAATGCCACCTCTGCGAAGGGCGCATATGGGTTGTACGCAAAGAAAATGAAAATCAGAAGCGAAACGTAGATCCTAACTGCCGCCTATGCATAGAACGCGTCTACAATAGCCAGAAAGTGCGAAATGGAGAGTTAAGCACTGAGATCAACATCCTTCGACTGCTGGCAACAGAGCTGGAGAGACTGGAGATACTAGCTTCATTAAAGCTTGAGATAAGAGAGAGGAAAAAGAAGCAGTCGAACAAAAGGACCACATTTGCTGATATTGGTATCCATGACGAGAGACCCAAAATTTGGTGTGTATGCCTTGGTTCGTAAAGTGAATCCGCTCCGTTTTATTTTGACCTGGGTGAAGATGCAAACGAAAGACGCAAACTGAAAAGACACTTTTGTACTAAAACATTCAGAATCTGCGCTGTGCGTCTACACTTGGTTCCATACAATTTGCGCATTGTTATAATACGCGCAATACGCGCTTACAGCTGAGAGCGAGTTCGGAAGCAAAAGATCTGAAATAGCAGGAATCCAGCACAGTCGCTTACCGGGAGAAAATAAACCGCGTCGGCCTAGAAGTCAGAACCGAGCACGGCGTTGTTTCCTGCAATAAAACGGAAACATGCCAGACAGGGACTCGGGTCGCAGCCCGAGCGACACTTCAGGCAGAAACGTCGGCGCAGTTGACGACCACTCAGGTCCCGGTGGAGTCCATGCGTGGCTATTTAAGCTGAAACAAGGAGGTGTTCTTGCACCCGGTGACCAGATTACGGCGAACTATAAGCGTGACGTTTTCATTGCTGAGGTAGATTCTGCAGGTTTTCTCGTTGTTCTCGGCGCACGGGAGGCTTCTACGGGTACAGATAATAGCACCGAATACCAAGATCTGATAGGCGTCCGCTTTGGGTCTCCAGACAGTTTTATGGAAGCCATGATGAATATCTACCTGTCGCGTCGAAGAGGAAGACGTGGTCGCGAAGGGTTAGACGGTTGGGAAAGCTGCGTTGCACAGCGCCAGCAGAAGTCTCTGGGAGAACTCTATCGCGAGCTCGAACAACTAGTCAACGCGAGTTCAGATCAGAGTCTTGAGGGAGGAAGAGGCAAACTTGAGGGTTCTTCTGTGAAACGCATGACGCCTGGGTCCCGGGGAAGCTCCCGAAAACGGATACAAAGAAAATCGAATGAGCCCTCGACTAGTTCGGATGAGGCCAGCGCTGTTCACCAATCCCTGTCCCTCGCCAAGCGAAAAAGCCAGGTGTCACGAGCTTCCGAGGAATCCCCTTCCCAAAGCGAAAGCAGCCAGGAGCAGCAAACGAACGAGTTGCGACTAGAGCGGCGTTCTACACGCGCTGGTTCTCATGATGATGCTACCGTCAGCACCTCTTCTGGGCCAAGACATGATGGAAAATCGAGTGAACTGCACATCGAAGCGCATCCTCGCAAATACCAAGCTCAGCAGGGAGGCGTAGAAAAGAAGTTCCCCGAAAAATTGCCCCGTCGCTCTTCGGGAGTGGCCGCGCATCGAAAGGATACGGCTGAGCCTCATCCAAGGGGTTCCAGCGATTCAAGTCCTGAAGAATTGACTGAATCTGAACGTACTCAGAAAGCGATTCGTGACCAGCACAAAGTTCATCCCGCTGAAGCAAACAACAGCAGCTTTTCAACAGCTCAGTGGGAATCACTGAATTTGGAACAAATAGCCCGAAGAATGTTGGAAATGTTAACTTTGAAGCCCAAAGCTTTATTTGATGACGCGGATCCCGAATCGCTCATGCGGCTGCAAGAGCTTTCAGAGCACGTGAAGGCTAAGTTACAAAGTCTTTCGGCACATGCTCGAGCTGAAGAGCCCATTCTAGCGTCGTTCGCTGCGGGATACTTAAAGGGGATTGGCGAGGGCAGAAGCGCCATTGCACATGTTGCGACGAAAGCAGTTACATCTGGTTCTTTTGAGGCTGATGGGGAATCGGAGAATTTGAGCCGGATTAAGGGTCCTCAGGGCACTGCACTGGCTCCCTCTGCGAGGTCTACCGAAGCTGACACTACGATCGAATCCGACGACACAGAGCGTCCCACTGAGGCTCGAACTTCCGAGTCAGAGAAAGGTTCAAAGCGTCGAAAGGTGGAGTGGGATGGGCTACGTACTAAGCTTGAGGCAGAAATGATGGCTAGGCAGGAGCTAGAACTCGAGCGACGAAATCTTCTCGTGAGTCTGTCGGATTCTCAAAAGTTTCTCGTCCGCGAAGCCAAAAGGCGCCGATTGCTTGAGTCGGAGCTCTCAGCAGAGCGCATGCAGAGTAGCGAACTGCGGGGTAGAATCGATCGAATCCATCTTCGATTAAGCCATCTACTCGGCATCGACAATGAAAATTTCTTGCGCATCGATGGAGACGAACGCGTTGATCATAGCGTTCAGAGTGCAGAAAATGCGGAGAAACTCAGCGAAAATCATCCGCAAACTGTGGATGAGGAAGAGCAGATCGTCAGTGAAAGAGGTTCCCAATTCACAACTCCCGGTGAATTCTCCAGGAGGGCTGAAGACCAGCCTTCACATCCGACCGGAAGCCAGTTTTCATTATCTGAGAACCAAGTTTTGAAGGCGCGTCTGCGAAGAATTGAACGCGAACTCAGAGAATGGAAAGCCATGCTCGTATCCGAGCGGTGCGTGCGTGCGATCTTGGTCGATGCAAAGTCGCGACTGGAATCTGATATTGGCGACTTACGCATCATATCGGAAAAGGTTCAGGAACGAAAGCGACCGCACAAAGAGTCGTCTCAGAAAAAGTCGAAAAAGAAGGCGAGTTCGAAAGGACATGCGCAAACTCTGGCTCCATCGCAGCATATGGGACAATCTCTGTCAATGTTGCCAAACGTTCCTGTAATCTACGGGAACGAGATATCCGCCTATGATCGAATGGCCGGATTTGTTCCGCCTTCGATGCCGGAGACTGTCCCAGGATTTAGCGCCTACTCACCAGTCTATTACTATCCATCTTTGCCGCAAAGAAACGGTCTTCCTGGAGAAATGCCATTAATTATGTCAGCGCAGAACATGTGGCCTCCGCAGGAAGTGGTTCAACATCAGTACGGAATTGCTCAACCTTTCGTGCACCTGGACGCGGCCCAGCTACCTGGACATGGCGTGGAGGCGAATTTCCCGTCTGGTGTTGAGCAGGAGACACGCTATGGATATATGACGGAGAATTACCCGAACTTTGACGGTACGTTTAGAGGGGGGGTACCCGGTACGATACCATCTATGGTCAACCAAGTGTTCGCCCGTGATCCGCCGCCCTTCGATTACAGGAATGCGCAGGGCTCACGATGACACGTTTCACGGAATCGCTGCGTTTGCAGCGCGTGCATCTGGATCCTCTGTGGCACTTGGCAGTACAATGCATGCCATCTATACGAATTTTTCGGACACCGCGAAGCGGACTCAGAATCGACTGGCTTTCGTCAGATGCCGATCATTGTTCGGAGAGGCAATATATTTGTGAAAGATAAGCGGCAGAGGGGGAAGAATCATTTGATGTGCTTCTCAGACAGTTCCTGAAGTACTCTACCTTGCAAACTTTACCTGTTGCTCCTCGAGATGCCAGAGGAGAACGTATCCGCAAATCCTTCGGCGCTGCTACAACAGTCTGAGGATAACTTGGTACACGTCTTTTAACCTGGGTACACACTCTAAAGTTTGCGTCACAGCCCATTGCCATCTACGAATCCAGTCCTTGCAGTCCTTTTCTCTACCTGCTTCATTTTTCCCGCTCGTGTCTCAGGCATTACGAAGGTCTCTCACATCACTCCAGCTCAGTTGGCAGCGGTCGACGGATGCTGATGGCGGCGTTAATGCCCTATTTCACGGCTTCTGGATATTGTCAAGGTTCTACATGCAGAGGCAAAAGTTGCGACGTAGGCTTCGCTTGCCATTTCCATCTTCCTTTTATATAGCATCAGTGTCCACGTCGTAACCATTTCGCCGTACGGTTGTCAGGTGTTCTCATGTGTCCGCCACATGGCCGCCTCCGAGGACTGCAATTTGGGGCGTAAGCGCATGCTTCAACACTTGGTATATGCCCTTGACAGGAACAGATGGGTCCCGCTATACGCTCCTCCGTTTCCAAGCCTGGTACCGTACACTGTTATCACGGACTTCTTCGGGGCAATGTGCTTGACGAGTACTGGATATGCTGAAGATGCAAGCGCGCGCTTTTATATTCAAAAGACGACTAATAGAGCGTGATGTTTTCATGATGAAACAATTATCGGCAGGAAAATCCAGGCTGGAGAGCAAGTCAAGAAATTCGATCCGTTTACTCCTGCATTGTGCGAAGCGTTTACGCACGCTTCTCTGAAAACGATCTTCGCAATGGCTCAAGTCCGGGCCAACGACCCTTTCCCATGCAAACAGAAGAGATGGAAGGCCCTGGGACATATCCCGTTAGCAGTATCATGCCGGTGTGGAATGCCTTTCGTCAATGGCCGCAGAGTAAAATTTGTCTTCCGAACAGATTCGATTATTGGACGTAAGGAGATCATTGAACTTTTGGCGCGACCTTGCAAAGAAACCTCCGAGCGTTGACTTCTGGTTATTTTCCTTGTTAATCCAGCAACATAAATTTTTGCATCCTCGAGTTGCTCCGGAACCGTAAAATATTAAAAATGAAAAAGACGTGACGTAAATATATAACCCGTAATGAAAAGAGAAGAGCGACACTCATTCTTATGAACTGGATGATGCTATCCGATATCTTTTTACGAACCCTTATTCGAGTGTGTTGCAAATCATCGTGGCCCCGGAGAGGTGACGGATTCTAGCGGCAAATATTCGAAGGCGCCGCTCTACAAAGAAGGAAGACAATCCTAAGTCTGGTTAGGAAGCCGTATGCACTTATTCCTGCATTTGGATTGTCGATGTCGTGCATCTAAAAAATCTCAAAATAAACTTACAGGCATGGACAGAGTGAGCAGTTCCGTGTACCATTTTAGTATAAAAGGGTTAAGGAGCTGGGTTTCCGCGCCTAGATGGCTGGGAGTTCAACCATTTCTGATTCGATGAAAAATGAAAGCAAGGCAACGAAAGAAAACATTATCTGAACGAACCCTGTCGTTTGGTTTACTGAAGTTGTATTCACCACATGCATCAGAAATGACTGCAAGGGACTGAAAGTGCGACTAACATCCAGTAACGGATATCTATAAAGAAACGGTTTTCGGGAGGATAACTTTGGGAGTCGCGCCTGACGTAGGGAGTGAACAAGAATTTTAGGCCGCTATGACGTGACATGAGTTTCACGGACAGCGACATATCAGGCGACCAACAGACCTCGTGTTGGAAAGACGATTACCAGTTTGTCTGCTTCTGTCGATCATACCACGAAACTAAGAAGCAGCTTTAGAAATAGTCCTTCAGACTTTATGACGAGCAGTGCTCTATGGATGACGAGAAGTTTCTGCAAGAGATTCTTCCGTTCACAAACATAAGCCGCATCAGTATTCAGGCATCAAGAGGGCGACGAGATCGCATTCCGAAGCACGGTTACCAGAAGGGTTCTATCTAGAGAAAGCAATGGGGAGGTATCCCGACTGAATCTCCGCTCATAAATTCTCGATCATCTCATTTCGGATAAGGATGAATTGGTGCATGTCGCCCGAATGCATGCTGGACGCCGCCGTCTGGAATCGAGTTACACTCGCGCTCCGACAGAATTCAGATTGCGCGCTCGTTTTCGTACGCCGCGCACGTCGATTTTCGCTTGCAGAAATAAAATTTTTTGATCAGCGGAAGGCTGTCACTTACAAACGATCACCCGTTGTGCGATTGATATCGTCTATCGGGACACCGCCCAGCCTTCCGTATTCCTATGTCCATTTCCCACCAGCTCCCACCCATGCCTCCTCTAGATGCTAAATTTTTAGTTCGCGAGTTCCGCCATACCCCGACCGTGCCGCAAGTGTTCGCAATGGCGCCTGCAGCGCTCGTGGGGACGCAGTTCGGAAAGTCATGCTTTGCTCTACCACTGGGGCGTTCGCTCGGGCCGTCCTTCACCCGAAGCTGGGCTGGAACTGGTCGCTTTTCCGGGATACAACAGGCGATTTAGACGGATTCAGTGCCGGCGGCCGGAAGATACATTCTGATAGATCATAGTAATCAGTGCGCTGCCTGTACGCAGCTAAAACACTCCCTGTCCAAAAACACACTGCGTTGTGGACGAGAGCCTCAGAGCTTACGGCAGTGCCTGCCACTTGCGGCTCGCCGAGCACTAGCCTAACGCAGTCGTCGGGGTCGCGGGAACTCCTGCCTCGAAGATATACTTTCGAATAAATGGAAAAAATTTCCATATTTCATCTTCCGCCTACGGGGAATAAATATGTTAACGACCTTCATTTTAGCGGTAAGCGTCAGTGATTTTTTCCCACAAGAGTTCAACAGAATTGTTTTGAGTGCATAGCTGTTTCGGTATCGAGCCGGGCCAGGAGACATAATGGCGCTGTCCACTGGCTGCCTCCATTAAGGCGATTCAAGACGTTTTGCTTGTATGCATTCATCGATCTTAGCAGAGGGAGCGTCCATGAACATTATTACATTACCCAACAGAATTTTTTACCAGCTGTGAAACTGGTTCTTTCAGCATAGATATTTTGGCGCCATCGAGTCTCCCATGACCTGCAATTTTTACTCGGAAAGATGCAAAAATGGAACACAATTACTTTTCACCGCTCTGCCAAGGAAAACGCCCCCGTTGTACGTAAACGGAGCTCCAGTACTGCTGGAGTCCTAAATCATAGCACAACAGTGCTGTGCTCCAAGAAAGAATCCAAGGCCTTCTTTCTTGGCCACCTGTTTTAATTTCTTCCCGAGTGCATTGGACTTTAGCGCAATGGCCATCCTGAGGACTAAGCGATTGCATTGAAATTCCGCCCGAAATGAGACTGCAGAACGCTCCAGAATCAGATAACCTTTTCCGATATCGATCGAGGCGTTGAACTCTCTTTGCGGAAGTTGCTTGCGCACATTGTTGCCTGTGGATTCACAAAATCGCAAGCTGCTAACTTTCCATTGACTCACCATCTAAAGGGCATTCAGCCTTCCGTATTCCATCTCCAGCGTCCGGCTCAGCGTTAATCTCTTTGTTTCTAGTTTTCTAAGCGTATACCCCTGCTCATGATGCGTGAATGTCGTCCTGAGCGCTCCGAGGAGAATCGTACAGGGTAGGTACTTGCACTCGTTCTATGCTCTCGTGGATGGAGCGGGAGTGCAGTCATTACGAGCTACAGCGTGTCCACCACCATAGGCTACCACAAAGCGACGCGACCAGTCGCTAATTTGCCTCCCCAGCTCATTGAACAAGTTGATAAATGCACGCGTCCTTCCTTTGAACAATCGATACATTGGCCAAACTCGCTCAGTCTCATGTAATTCTACGAAAGCTCGTAAGCGAGAGCCATTTGGACCGTCATGCACGCCCTTGGAAAGAAGCGAATAACCCATCTCGCGGTGCTCAGTACGGTGCTTAGAGCTTCGAGTTTGATACTGACGCATGCGTTCCACTTGCTGGCATGTATGAAAACGTCCATCATGCGTGATTCTCGAGGATAGAGGGCCGAGGAAAAGTTGATCAGCTTCATCTGTTTCCCGTTCAGGTACTTGGCTTGTTTCTTCCGTTTTGTATGTATGGTATAGGCCGTGACACCCCTCCCTTTTCAAACAGTAATCCATTCCCTTCACGAGGTCTTTCTCTTCGTGTACCCCGAATGGTGGCAAATGATTTACGTTGCCGTACTCAAGCCTTGATCTAAGAAAGCGCATGCAGGTTGATAAGCTCTAGGTCTTCATTGCCTCTGCAAAATTCTTTCCATATCCTCATTCCAAACGTGAAAACTTGGATGAGGTCCTCGCAGTTTTCGACAAATTGTTAGAATGCTTTATAATTGTTCCCAGAGACCAGCCGTATCGTGCAAAGGAAGGCATACATTGGAGTGCACATGTTTTTTAGATTCTATGATGAGATTTAAAGCCATATATGGCGACCGCATCGCGTAGGCGCTCGAGAGGACGAGGGCGTCCGGAGTCGGTGAAGAAGTTTTTCTTGACTGTTGAGGGTTCTCTTCTGGAACACGTAGAAACGCAACATGAAAGGAAAGCAGGTATCAGGCTTCAGCCATCCTTTGGATTGGACCAGGATACGTTCGATGCAGAGACCAACAAGACGAGCTTTGAATCTATCCAGCGACTCTCGCTCTCGTTGGGACACCTTTCCCAAACTAACATCCAATCCGATCTCGTCCACAAAGAGCTCCTTATTTGCCGCTATTGACACCCCGAGGATTGCCTCGATTCGTCCCCATTTTTCTGGGCCAGTCAGGTGAGGCTGGAGCACATACAGGGTGTGCCGTATGAAGCGCCCACATTGACTCACATATAATGCTGTTTTCGGGGTTAGTTTGATCTTTGCTGGCTCCCACGCTTGTGTTGCGATCGCCAACGCAGCAAGGCGACGCTTAAAGGCCTTCTGAGAACCATGTGTGCAAATATATGATACTACGATATATCCGTATTTCCTACTCTGTCGGAGCATCAGTCGTATTGTTACATGAAGCTTTCATCGAATATGACGAGAGGGTGACGTGCAGCTGGCAGTCGCGTGTCCGGAGCTCGAACATATAGTTGCTTTACAAGGTGCATCAAGACGAGGGAAGCTATGACAGCCTTTGCTCTGTTGGGAAACTATGCGATTTCGAACTGCATGCTATACCTAATGTTTGGAAGAATCTCGCCGTTCCTGGTTTTCAATAGAGAGGCCCCGACGATGGTTTCAGAGCAGTTTTTCAGCTTCGACAGTTTTCCTTCCTCTCGCTCCTTGTCCTCTTTTCGGCAGGAGTTTCCTCTCGTTTGTCTGCTGGGAACTTCTTCGCTTTACATAGGAGGGGCGGCATGAATGTGGCCCCTACATTCCATATGCATTTTTTGGAACTAATACGCACTGGGTGGACAATTGCGTTGAATCTCGTCTTTTCAATGGATGTATCGATAATTCCTTAAGTAAATTTTTGTCGCGTTTTTCGCCGCGAGCACTACCACAGACCAATGTGCGCATTTCGGCTTCTGCCGGTCCACAATCAGAGAAGCAGCAAAGCAGATCGGGGTTTGTGAATGTAGCCAAAGATTTGTCGAACGGCTGTGTCACGGATGCGAATAAGTGGTCTATTGAATCGTGAGCTTGGAAACGGAGGTTGAGAATATAGAAGATGCCTCAAACCGGATTAAACCAGGCAGAAAACGCTTGGAAGAAGAGCTGTTCAATTTCAATCTCAGCAGCGTACTCCCTGACCGCCTTAGAGTCATGGGAAGCGGTGTTAAGCGAGAACGGAACGGGAATACGTGCAAAGGGGAATCTACGAATTGCTGCGACGAAGCGTGAGGTTTCTTTACAGATCCCATTCGTTTAACGCTTTGTGGACGACCACACGGGTGGCTCCCCATTAGCGTTGATATTGTCGTTATTCTCGATTGTCTCTCTCTAATGATGGGGGGTTGCCCCTTTCCGAGCACGTATTCACAGGTCTCGAACTTCTCCCGAATGAAGTACCATCGAGTGAGAAAAGCGCCGGCCCTTTCTATAAGAAATGTGCGTGTTTCAGTGTGAAATCGATAGAGTGTTTCGCAATGCAAGACAGTATCAAAGTGAAGAGGGGGTTCTCACTTTTCTATTGGCACCTTTTCATCACCGTTCGTAACAACGGAGCGGAAACTTCACGCCCTCTTGCTTCTCACACCAAATTTGTAGGAGAACTTGGATTATGAAATGGTTTGACGACGAGATCGTCGTGGAGATACATTTTTTCAAGTTATGTTCTTGGTGCGCGACGTGCAAGAAAAGGACAAGAAGAAGGGTGGTTGAGCCATCTGCAACCATAGAATGACTGACTTGGACAAGCAAGACCGGTTTTCGCAAGCTAACGGCGACAGCACAACGTGTTTCTGCGGCCCTTTCAGTCTAGAATATGCAGTTTTCAGTTGAGTATCTGTGAGAAAAATAAACGAGAACGAAAGGATTTGTGTTTCCAGGTATGTGGAATTCGCTGCTCTGAGCACAGCGCATGTAGGCCTTGTTGTAGTGCGATCCTTACAAAGACCTAAATTCAGCTAAAATATGTTATAGGGCCCACGGTCCGAACCAAGCTTTCCTCAATTGACGAAAGATGCCTGTCGTCAGGAAGAAACCTTGGTTGCTATTCAGATGATTCTACGTTTAGTCGGCCTCAGAACGGTATTCCTCTGTGGAACAGAAGCGAGATGTGCGGTTCTTCTGGATTTTGTATCCAACGATGACGACACATGGATACCGGACAACCTGGTCATATCTTTGCGGTCTGGGGCTGGAGCCGTGGCTCACCCGCTGCCGCACCGGGAACCGTCGTCTATCTGGGATCCGACTGGCTGAGTGGACAGGACTGCTGGTGGTGATATGGAAAGGCACGCCGGAGGAACTTCACGACCGAGCAGAACCTCGGGAACTGAGCGCCGCCCACACCTGCGCAGAAGGAACGGGTTCCACTTGGACTGCGCAGACTATCTAGACTTGCCAACGGTCGCGAATTTTTGCGGATACCTGCCCAGCGTAGAAGTCCGCGGGACTCTCTACAGAGATGTTAAGCGTATTGAAGTGTGTGGGGCTTCTCCCGCAGGTATCGCTGGTGGAAAATTGCACACAGTACTGAATCTTCGGTTTCTGTGTTTGTTTGATATGAGATTCAATTCCTGCCAAATCTTTCCGTAGTATTATCTCGTATGATAGTAGAGTGGCAGTATCCAGCAGGCACAACTCGGGTCATCGTCGATTGTGGTGCGAACACTTATTATCGTTGGGGGCATTTCAACTTTTTGCAGATGAAATCGCACCCTTCCCTCTTTCTAATCGTCGTTCTTTTCGATGCGAAGGTGCTCATCTGGCAGAGAACAAGTGTTCATTGGTTAGGCTGTCTAAACAAAGATTTTTAATTCCCGGAGATGGCCGATCAGCTTCGGCGCAGTCATTTGATGGGTCCAACTGTCTCTTCAGTCCTATTTCAATGTTTCGACTTTTTAGGTTGCACGGCATCAGAGGCGTTCTCCGGGATCCGGCGCACTGTTCTACTCAGTTGCCTTGTGCAAGGTGGACAGTTTCGCAAGTCGATTCGATATTGCGTTGCAATTCGTCCCAAGTCGAGGACGCGGAGACTACGTTGGCTAAAACCAATGCACCCATGCATTGCTAAAAAGCAGTCCGGAAGACGTGGTGACTGCCTCACCCACCTTTTTCAACCTCACTTAGCTTGCAAGAAGTCTCAGACGCTTTCTTTTTCGGATTAATTCTGAGCAGCATGAAACGAGTGTCTTTCTCGGTATGAGCTATGTATACGTGTTGTGCAGTTCACGTCTTGGTCATTATTCATCGATCGATTTCCAAAGGATACCAGTCTTTCCAGCCCCAAAGGAACGGGGCGAACCGCAAAAAAAATATACTTCATGCAGACTTCTCAGTCGACGAATTGCAAGCCTCGAGTAAGTTTATATCAGCTTGCTCTACTCACTAGGATCTAGCCCAAAGCATATTTGGTCGAACGTCCGCATAGAAAGCCGCCCTTTCTGGAGTCACAATGCGGCTTCTGCAAAATGTGCGGAAACCACTTTTGGGGGTTGCTTTGCAATATCGACGACGATCGGCTGGCAGCATATCACGTGGCGACGCCGGAGCGGTGATTACCGAGTCAATCGTCGGGAATCGGAGTCTTTCATTGAACGCATACTCCAAAGTTTCTCCCCGCCAAAATCTCAGAACGCGCATGCGCGAGCGGCGCCCGTTTCGAAATGTATCCGACGCGGTAAACTTAATTTTCTGCCGATGCGACATGTACTTCTCTCTTTCAGTTTGACTGAGGAAGTCGCCAGCGCACATCACACGCCGGGGTCTGTTCACCACTTCAAAAGTGGTTTCATTCTCTGTTTGGATCGCTTTGGTAACCGTTGACGATGGCTCAGCAGGCAGCTGCACTATTCTTACCTCAGGATTTGCGCTCTCATCATGCGAAAGCTCTTTTTGATTCTCCGGAGTGTATTCGAATACTGGGCCCTGATCGCACTGTGGAGCATCATCCCCAAAACTCAGATCGAATCCATGTTCCAGTTGGCTCGCTCGGTATTTTTCTGGCGTGCAAATTTCAAGGCGTTGCACTTGAACGGATTCGTGGTGCTTTGTCTGTGGAGAATCCAATGTTGAATGCCCTTCGAGAGCATTTCGAGCGCTTCCTTCGCTCTCGGAGCTTTGAATTCTGCTGCGCTTGCGGCCTCTCACGAAATGGAAATCAGAGCTCTGATGATGCTCAGCTGGGCCGACGCTACTATGTATTGGTGTGTAGGAACTCGCACCGCGATCGTCTGTCGGGTCAAAGTTCAGGCGCTGAGCTACGGAGACCAAATTTCTATCAGGCGTATGCAAAACGCTTTCGCTCAGTGGTGAGTACCGATTGTGCAACGTGCTCACCTCTCTTGTCTCCATGTCGTCTATTTTTACATGATCTACACCAACTTTATTGTCCACTTTCGACGTACTTAGAGCTTTATATAGTGCCCAGAATTGCGCAACGTCCTCCAATCCGTGGATTTCTGTTGAAAGACGACGAGGAGCTCGCCCTCTCGTCCTTCGACTCGTTGCTCCGATCGCTGCACGAAGGCGCTGCTTTTGAGACTCATCCGAGCCTGTAACCCCATTTCCATCCGTTTCAGCTATAGAAGTATCCACAATGCTGCAGAATGAACAGTGTGCTTCCTCCAAAAGAGAACCAGAATGGGACAAGGTTTGCTGGACCTCACCAGCGCGAGCTCGCAAAAGAAAGAGCTTTTCGCGGCGTCGCTTGCTCCAAGCCGAGGCACCCGGACACGTTGAACCCAGACTCGTTCCACTAGATGAGAGAGATCTAAGACGTAAAAGTTCTGCAAGTGAAAGGGCTTGAGCGCTCATGCTACGGTAAGAAATAAACAATGCTATTCGTAAGGAGCGGTAAGAAGTAAGCGGCTCGATATACCGCCCCAATGGGGATCGCCATAACGGCACGCGGAGCGTATCCAAATCCGTAACGGCCGGCAGCTGCCAAAATCTCACGTGTATCCTGCACGCTCCCAGACGTTTTTGTGCAGCATGTCCTCCACAGTTCTGCGCCTGTTGTCGCCTTATTCGAATATTGTTGAGCGTTCCAGTGGTTTATTCCGCTATTACTGTTCAAGCGTCAGTACATTGAGTCAGTTGCGACACGCGGGGCAAACGAAAGCTTCTAATTATGATAACAAAACGACGGTTGTCTTCCTCGTTTCTGACAGACCAGGATCCCTGCGGAAAGCGCTAAGTATTTTCGACGAGGAGCACTTCAACTTAAGCGGCATAAGGAGCCAAGCTTCCCTACCGGATGACTCCGCAAACGATCGAGCGTTTGAAATTACAGTTAATGCCGAGTACGTGGGTTCCCGCGAGGTTCAGGGAGCTGACTGCGACCACTCGCCGAACAATCACAAGTCTGCACTGCTTTCTCGCGTTGTTCAGAAACTCGAAGACACAGGCGCGAGAGTCCGCTATATAATGCCCTCCCGTAGCGATGAACAAGGAGCAGTTGAAAAAGGCGGGAGCTGCGAGCGCCCTGTACCGCCACTGGGCGCTGTTTCAAACGCGGAAGTGGCGCTGAGCATGCCCTGGTTCCCTCGCCGTATCTCGGATCTTGACCGTTTTGCTTCACGTTGTCTCCAGTTTGGGGCTGAATTGGATGCAGATCACCCCGGATTCAGGGATGACGCGTACCGGAAGCGACGTGAGGTGATTGCGAATGCTGCGGCGCGCTATAAGCACGGAGATTCACTGTCTGATGTTGACTACACAGCTGCGGAACTCGATACTTGGCGAACAGTTTACACAGAACTCAAAACTCTGCGAGCAACGCATACCTCTCGACGTTATCAGCACTCAATTCAGCTCCTTGAACGAGAGATTGGTTTTGGATCATACCGCATCCCACAGCTGTCGGAAGTGAGCAGATTTCTCAGCGAATGCACTGGATGGACACTTCGGCCCGTCATGGGTTTACTCTCATCGCGGGACTTTTTGAATGGGCTTGCTTTCCGAGTTTTTCACTCCACGCAATATGTTCGACATCATTCACAGCCGCTCTACACACCGGAACCTGATGTTTGTCACGAGCTTTTAGGTCACATTCCCATGCTCTGTGACGAGGCCTTTTCAGAGTTGAACCATCTGCTCGGTCTCGCATCGCTGGGTGCATCTGATGAGGATATTGTCAAGCTTTCGAGGTGCTACTGGTTCAGCGTGGAATTCGGACTCTGTCGCGAGGGACCTGCAGAGGAGCTCAGGGCATACGGGGCCGGTCTGCTGTCGTCTTTTGGTGAGCTCAAGTATGCGCTCAGTGGGAAGCCCCAGACGCTCCCATGGAATGCTTTTGAAGCCGCTAAGCGCGAGTATCCAATCACTGATTACCAACCATCATATTTTGTTGCTCGATCCATAGAGGATGCGGTTGATCAGCTGCGCCTGTTCACTGAATCCGTAGAGAAACCTTTCGAGCTCCGGTTTAATCCTCATAACCGTAGCGTGTCGATTATTGATGATGCAACTCAGGTCGCTGCTTTTTCTAACCAACTTAGCAATGATCTGCGGACTTTGGCGCGTACGCTCAGAAGGCTCGGAGTTTCGACCTCATGATATCCAGAAACGCTTCCGAGGATACTTGAGATGACCGCGCGAGATCGGAGGGCACAGTGATGTCGGACAGCTTCTTATACCGTTCTGCCCTCCAGCGCAACAGTTCTGGATAGCACATTCGCAGATTCTCCTCATCCGAGTTTGCCTCGGGAAGTCTGACATACTTATCGCCCCACACGACAGGTTTTGGGCATTTGAAAAAAGTCTCAATCATCTCTGCAATGGACGATTCTGCAATTTCGAGGTACACAATTAAATAGTCTCGACGAATTTTTTCCTGACATTCCGTGCTGAGATACACGACGCTGCCTGTGGTATCTAACGCGAAATTCGTTTTCTTGCGAGGCCGCGCATTGGAAGTAATATCTTCCTCTATTTGTAAATATCGCCGCTCGCGCTCACGAAATGTCTCATGAAAAGGAAATCCCATCCAGCTTGCCAGTGCATCGGTGCCCGCTCCCTGAATATCGCCGAGCTCCTGCTGCAACAACTTTTCGATTTCCTCGTCGACGCTCACGATATCGAAACCGAGTTCAGTGGCCAATTTCCGAGAGCGGAAACTTTTCCCAGAGTTCGACATGCCAACGAAAGCGATAGAGAGTTCGTTCCGAGTAAGTTTTTCGTCAAAAACCTCACGACTAAGTAGTTCTGATACCAACCAAGAGCAAAAACGCTTCCGGGTCCTTTCTCTGTGGTGCGCGATCGTGCTGCACGTGGCTCGCCGAGTGCAGCAAACCGCAGCTGCTTCCCTTCCTATCCCCAGCTGCCGCTTCGTGCTCACTGCGAAGCAAGTAATTTTAAAAGCAGTCATTTGTGGAAGTGCACGCCTTCTCTAGCTCCGACGTCCTTCGATGCGCTTCAGAGACCGACTACTGCACGGCTCCATCGCCAGCCGCCGCTGTTTGCCCCAAATCGGCGTTGATGCGACGTCCATTGATCCAGCCTTCGGACGATACTCGCAGAATCCTTGTTTCGAACGCATGTTGTTCGGCGCTCAAATGCTCCCAACTCAATTTTATTCTACCCCCGCTGCTCCATGCTCCAGGGGATCGAAATAACAATCCAATGATCCGTATATATTGCAGGCGGATAGCCTGTTAGATGTATTCTCTACTGAACAGTGCACGGAGGACTACATTCCTTATTCAAATCAGTCATAACACAGTTCTTTGATGGCTGAGGTACACTGCAAGAAAGACGTAGATGCGCTCTGCGTGAAAAACTGGTATTTTCAGTGCGCGCTTGCGGTAAATGAAAGAAAACAGTCCTTTGCTCACCTTACTAAAACCAAAAAGCGACGGTAGGAGCCACTATGGGCGTCTCTTTTTTCTCAACAGCTTGTTCGTGTGTTCCTGTACACACTGGGATTCTGTCGCAAAAAAAGAGTCCAGTTCCACACACGGTTATTCTCTACCGGAATCGCAACACCAGGATTCCTGAAACTCAGAGATGGGTATGAAGCAAAGGGGCGTCGGTTTGTTTTTCAGTTGATGGGAATTCCTTCGGATGAAACGGTGGTATCGTGTATGGGTATTCGAGCAGCAGGGTGTCCATTGTGTTTACGATCGAGCTCGAAGCGAACAAAAGCATCCTTTGATGTGGCTGCAGTAGATTCATTTAGCGGCCTCAGTTTCGCTCGTACAGAGGGCTCATACCACACCACCCACTTCGTTGAATCATTGAAGACTTTTGCTCTTATGTTTGGCGAAGTTCTTCAATCGGAGAATGTGGTATTCCACCACTAACGTTGTTTTCGAGCTTTTGCCGATTTTATAATGTAGAGCTGCTTTTCATTCCTTCGCACGCTCCGTGGTTCGACCCCATCGAAAGGGTGTTTTCTATCTTGAAAGGTAATGATCGCTACACTGAGCGAAACGATGAAGCTTTCAGCGAGCTGACACATCGGGGCACATGATGCCATTCTTCCGCAAGTCCATCTCCCTCCAGAAAGGTTCTTACCTCGGGCATAAGAAGCGCGTTCGTTTTCAAAATTAAAAATCTAAGGGATGAGCTGGGGCGCAGGCTTTTGAAGGCCCAGATAGAGAGAATGCAACGGAGCGCCTCGGCTGTAGTAAAGCCTGGAGAGCTGGCAGAGGACCAAATGGCACTGGGGGCACGAGTTCTGGAAATCCTTGCACTAAAAAATTCTACCAGTCTTGATAAACGCATGGAGCTCGTGCACCGAGACTTCAACGCCCCCATCCATATCAGGATGTGTGCGGCGCTGAAAATGCGACCCGAGGTGTTGACGCGAACGAACTTTGTGGGGCAGCCGCTTAGGCTCGAAGTGTGCAAGGAGAAATTGAAGCCGATGGCAGGGGGCCATTCGAAAAAAACTGTGAGAAGTCTGTGGGTCGTTATTTATTTACCCCCAGGTCGCGAAAGGTTTTAGCTCCACTGAGCAGCCGTGGAGCTTTCCCAGTCAAGATGCAACGCACAGACCTATATGGAGATGTTACGACCTGCCCAAGCGATAGGGTGCAAACTTGAGTGTCCTTTTTGTTAGACTTTTCCCAACATAGGGTGCTCGGTGAATCTGAATGAACTCTGGAGACTGCGGGACTCCAAAGGTGGCTGTGTTGGCGAGAATTATCGCACGGATCGGATTGCTGCCCGTTCAGGCTCGAAAAGAAGGTTTCTTAGGGGTTTCCACCACGAATGACTTCACCGAAGCCTTACTGCAGCCTGCTGAGAGCGATGTAGATTTATAAGAAGGATTGCAAACGTTCGCGCATGAATGCTGAGGTCCTTACTTAATTCTTAGCATCGTTCTTTCAAAACGCTTGCGCGCTTTCATCAGTTGCTCGTTGTTCGCTCTTTTCGGAGCAAAATATTCCGCAAGCACATTTCTTTCAATCAAATTCAAAACTGACTTAGATAGCGATTATGCTGTTCCCCAGAGGAACGAATCCGCCAAAAGTGAAATAAAAGGCAAGGTTCGAAGCTTCTCCACAAGGACCGAAAGCCATCCTCATCGAGCTCTTATCTGGTATGCGCATGTTCGCAAGGTTCTAGAAAATTACAGCTCAACGGGTTTAGCATCTCTCGGTTACCCTCTATAGACATCAAGAGCGCTGGAAATCTGCTCTCTGCTGTATCTGGGGAACCATGAGCATCAACACCGTTCGTGGCAATCGAGCGTCAGCTACGAGCAAGCGACGCGCGAACAAATTAGGTACCAATCGGAGACACTTTTCAGCCGTTGTGCGCAGTTGTGGCGGAAGACCCTTGCGGTTATCATTTACCGACAGAGATGCCTGTGTCCTTAAAGAGGTTGCAAGCGCGCCAGGAACGAGTCGCGAGTGGTCTGGAGAGAAAGGTAACACGAGTGACGTCGAAAGGTCCGAAGGCGAAGGGTGTGCAGTCGAAAAATCTCAATCCGTACCTTGTGGGGTTTTTACTCTTCATCCTTGTCGGAGGTGCTTTGTTGCCGCACGTACAGCGGTACATCATGGGTTTTTTTGCTTCCGCAGAGATCTGAGGTGTAGGAGAAAGACTAGAATGTTTCGAATGCGAGGAAATAAGTACGACCAGATTGCTGAGGCAGAGGCGCGAAACTGAGGAGACCTTACCTGCTATCGTAGAGACTCGTAGGCTTCGCCCAGTGACTGCAGCCCTTTCAGAAGCAGATGGAATATTGGAATTGTCGTAGCTAAGACGCGACTACAACGGTTCCGAACGCGACGGAGGGCACGGATCCGTCGTTGAGTCCCGGACCTTGTAAGATATGGTTCGTTCAAAGCATCACGCGATATGCTAGCGTGTTTGGCTCGTTGTTATCATACGAATACCCTTCTGGTTGCCGCAGCAATGCTTCAGAAACGTAGCCACGTATCATTTAGGGCCGCTAATCTCATGTCAGAATAAAAGTGGAATGGGTCTGCGTACCTGACTCGAGCGTACTATCTAGAGCATGTGGGTGTTCCTCTTGCCATCAACTCCAGCCTCTGCGAGCGTTGACTTCGACGGCTTCCTTTTCCTATCTAATATCTCGGTCCTTAAACTTGCAGGTCGCTCCGTTCCATCCAGCTCAGGTGTCAGCAGTCGAAGGATATTGATGACAGCGCCCGTTTGCTGATTCTCGTGCCTCCGGATCTTCTTCCCGCATTCCATGGACGCACGGAGTTTGCGATCTGCACTTACCCTCCCGGTTTCGTCTTCTTTGTAGACACCCTCGGAGCGCCCTTCGCACCAGTGGCACTTGGCTGTGGTCAACCGTACCCATACATCCGCCAAACATCCTCGTTCGATTGCCGGCCCGCGGCTCGTCAACCCTTGCTTCGTCACCCTACACATGTATTCGGCTGGTATAGGATGCTCCCTGCGATGCCCTCCTCCATTTCCGCACCCGGTGCTGTACCCAGCGATCACGGGTTTCTTCAAGACAATCCCGTAGAAAAGTACTCTGTCCGCTACACACGCAAGCGCACGCAAGCACACGGTGTTCCATTCGATAAAGTATTTGTGGAACGCTGTTATGCACAGGATCACACAAAGGCTGGAAGGAAAATCAGACAAGCAGAGCAAGTCGAGAACTTTCGATTCATCTGCGTTCCCGGTGCATCAAGTAGAACCGCAAGCTCTATTGGAAGCGATCGCTGCGATGACTTACGTCCGAGTCCAAGAACATATGCCATTCAAACAGCTTGAATGGGTCTGCAGGCAACGTACCCCATGAGAGCCATTTTGCTGCTGAGGAATCGCATATCATAGATGGCTACGTGAAGCGGAGGCTTTGTCTATCGAACGGAATCGATTACTTCACGTGAGCAGCCCATTGAACATCAGCCATGATCTTGTAGAGCAGTCATCAAGTGCAGACGTCGTGTTTTTGTTTCCTCGTGGATGCATCGGCCCGTGATTCTGGGCCTACGAGTTTCCTTGAGAAAGCAAGATCGAAAATGGAGAATGTTTGACATGAGGATGCGACACGCACGGAAATTAGAAGAGTGAACGCTCGTATTTCTGAACCGGATAATAATGTCATTTGTGTTATGAACCGTTATTCGTGGGCTTTGCAAAATATCTTGGTACCCGTGATGAGACGCATTGCATAGGAGAAGAGTCGATAGGACCTCCGCAAAGACGAATGAGATCCCTGCAACTGCTTATGAATCCATAAGTCCTTATTGCTGCTCGTTGAATGCCGAGGCTGTACATCCCAGAAAATTTCGGAACAAATCGAAATGCAGGAAGAAAGCAGTCAGTTCGATTTCCATTTTTACGCGGGACGAGTGTTTGAGCAGTTCTTCGCGCCGAGTAGCGGTCCCTCCATCGGTTCTGACCCGGCTCGATCCACAAATGGCTTCGTTGCCCTAGCTGTAATGGCCGTTTTTTAAGTATTTCGCCAACAATACAATGGTATATTATCTTGCAGAATACTCGAACCCTCGTCCAGCCTGAATCGAAAATTCTGCAAAGTGTATCACGCGCATTATGCACCTCATCCCCAACTCGTAGCGTCATATCAGGCGGCAGTGCAATGGTCGCATAAGCACTACGTCCAAGCGGAAACGACCGAAATAGTCAGCTAGATGGCGCGTTCCCGTCAAGATCATCTTATCTTCCGACAAGAATATCCAAGTACACTTCACTCTACACGCTTTGGGTTAAGTACGACCCAGATTGAAGCCTCTGTGGAAGTTTAGGCGGGATCTTTTAGACGCTTTCTGGTATAGCTGCATCGCCCTAGTTTGCGCGCGCCGCTGGCCTCCCGTCCTTCACCATTTTGTAAATTTTCTTACCCGCCAAATAGACGCAGCCAGCAACAGCGCCAATCAGGGCAGTGCCAGCAGCATACCGAAGCACTTGTCTTGTAACTGTGCTCTTTGACTCCATTTGTGGCCTGCCCGTGGGTGTCAAACAAAGCATCGCCACGGATGAATATACCTGCACAGGAGGGCTCTCACGGAAAGATATTTTTGTCGGCAACGATAGACCCTCATCCATACAGAACTTCGAGGGACTGTCCGGCCACTCCTGTTCTACAGCGGGAAGATCTTGCTTGCTAGCCAGTATTAGGCACGGCAAATCGGGTCGTATCGTTCTGAGCGCCCCAAATAATCGCGCAACGTATCCGAACGATGAGGCATCGCTTAAATCGTAGATTAGGACGGCTGCGTCACATGACTCTATCTCCCTCTCTGACGCCAGGAATTCATCCACCACATGGTCCGAAATCTCCGTGAGTACGAGGGTCCTTGTCAACACTCGGGGCTCAGACGCAGATCCTGTATTCGGAAGTGCAATTTTCAGGGATGCTGAAGCAGCAAGTCGACCTTTCGTGTGGGCAAGGTTTTCACTGAAACGCCTCCCAACAAAAGCTCGCAAAAAACTAGTCTTCCCGGCCCCGGTTGGCCCCAGAATGCATGCATGCAGCACAGTGCGTGACGAGATCGTAGCGCGGCGCTCGCGGCGTCGGCGCTTCGTGACTCGTACCGCGGACAATGCGTCCCCGTCGTATCCAACGTATATGAGATTCAGCAGAGCGAGCTCTGGGTCAGCAAGGAATCGCTGGCACCAGCAGCTGACAAATCCTTCCAGTTCAAGATGGCCCTTCGGATTCAGCCGGGTGAGAACAGGATACTGCGTTCCAACTGCCTCGGTGTTCGACTCGTTCTCGACTCCGAGGTAGAGATGGAAGCTCACGTCCGGCGGCACAGGGCTGAAAACCTCTGCTAGCTCCGTTGGTGAGAGTGCATTGTCCTTGTCGGCATCACAGAGCCCGAAGATGCGCTCCAGAAACTTGAGACAATGCTCCGTCATTTCTATGCTTTGATCTGGCTGGCGGCGCAGTTCAGGTACAACCTGTGCCAGGTTCAGCCGGAGATCGTCGTCGTACCCGAAACGCCGAAATACCGTCCAGCAAGTCTCTGCTCGTCCCTTGATAATGAAGAGAGTGTGCAAGTAAAGAAACCCATCAAAAGTGAGATTCCCGTCCGCGTCTAGCCCGCTCCGAGCATTCTCGCGCACGACGTTTTTGACTCCGACGAGCTCCTCGTTTCGCAAATGAACATTAAAGCACTTGAACTGAAACTCATTCAACTCGTGATCATTCAGTTTTCCATCATGATCCGCATCACATAAGCGGAAAATCCGCTTCAGGGCGGCAACGGCAAGCGGTTTCAGCCGATGTTCCTTGACGTCATATATTGGTGCAGTTGGATGCAAGACAGCCTTTTGCGCAAAGTAAAATACCTCGGCTACGTTAAAAAGCTGCTTGGAAGATGCTTCGATGCACGTTTCCAAATTTTTGTACTCGTTCATAATAGGCATGATTTCGTTTTCTAAGGAATACGATGGGTTCTCGGCCGAGCCCCCGCGCAGATCCATTTTATTACCCACAAGAATAACGGGCACATCCAGACGCAGTCGGTCGAATTCGTGTAGCCAGAACGAGCGGACACGTTGCAGAGCATCTTTCTTTGATACATCGTACACAAGGACGATAACGTCGGCCCTCAGAAGTTCCCCCTCCAGCTGGGCCTTGTCTGCTGGTTTTGAGGACGTGTCCACAATAGACACGTGCACTCTCTCAGGAACGACCTCCGGAGGGATCACAACCACCGGAAGCGTGGGGGGCACCTCACTATCAAACTCTTCGGAGATCAAAGTCTTGATCAGCGAGGTCTTTCCTGCGGAGTGGTCTCCGACCACCACGATTCGAACAGACTCCTTCATAGATCCAGTGGCCAACCGATTGCCAAACTTAGAGGGTCAAGGTGCGTTCCAATACAGCCCTCGAGCCACGTTTCGAGGCTATATAGGTCCTTGTGCCACGGAGATGTCAAAGATTGCCACGAACTAGCTTGAGCGTTCGTGGAACCTTCAGTGGTGCGTTGGCCCAGAGCAATCGTCAACCAAAAGTTTACTGCACCACAAACCGTGACGACTCGCTAGAAGACTGAGCGATTTCCTTGCGAAAAGCGGAAGCAACTTTACCTTGCGAGCAATAGGAAAGGTGGTCGCGAAGCCGGTGCTGTGAATACTGTTCAGGGAGTAGAGACGACGGCTGCTTACGTAGCGGCAAGTTCATGATCTGGACATGAGGTAAGAATAAAATGTACATTTTGGACATTGACGTCGTTCCCGCCAGGAACATCCATGCACGTTATTGCAGCAGACATTTCCGAGAGAAGAACTTGCTTCACGAGGTTCAGCTTAAAATCGTTGGCCCCAGCTCGCAAAGTTTCCATTCCTGCCACCTGTGTAGTCTTCGTTGTGCCTCGAGCTGACGCACGCAAGTACATAGCGACCGGTGCGAATACTCCAGAATTGCAGCATGTGCTCACGCCAGGCGCGGTAAGTGAACGGTTCGCTGAATCGAACGTCACCGTATCCCTGTCGGGAACACTCGCCTGCGGTAGGCGCACTGTAGAAGCCTCTGGGGAAGAACACACGTCTTTTGTCGGGTTGGTACAAGCAATAGCGCTTTTAAACCTGTGTCATATTGAAATCGAAAAATGAACTGCTCTCTCTGTTCCTGCCTTGCGATTGTTTTCCGAACTGGCTAGGGAATAATTTCTCAAAATTCGACGCATAGAAATTACAGGTTAAAGATCTACACGCAGTTCTTGGATCCTCGCACGCCTTTTTCGAGTTGCTGCCTCGAAGCCTTGCCGCTGGAATTCGTTCATTCATCGAATTCAAGATGATTCGCGAAGCCCACGAACACTGGTTCGTCAAATAATCGATATCATTGCCCAACTCATACTTAAAAGCTTCCACTGCTCTAGCTTGCCTAGGTTTAACGTGTTCAAATCACGCATGCTCGAAATTTTCGATCTTTTTGCTTCAAGGCAGCATGCAAGTGCAGAAATTCGCGCCGCAGCATTGACGAGGATGAAAACTCGACATCGTCTCGTAACGGCTTCTCCACAAACTCATGCCAAAGAATCGATTTCGTTCGAAAGAAAAAAAAAGTAGCCACGCTCTGTGGTATTCGATTAAAAGGCATTCCATGGCAGCATGAAACTTGCCAAGGAATCCATTTAAAGAGACTCTTTTTCCTCTACATGGATGGAAATGGGTCTTGAACCCGGAATTCAGACACCGCAGCGATTGCTTCCCATGGGGACTACGTCGCCGCTCTGCGGAAAGAGAGCGCAGATAAATCGAAGCTTCTTGGGTTGATCTCTAGTCTGGGTTTTCCTTCTGGTAGTTATTTCACTACAGACGACATTGTGTTCCTCAAATCCTATATTCAGTGGAGCAGCCTGCGCTTGCGCGTTCAGCGGACATGGCATCTACCGAGGGACTGCCATGAAAAAGCTTGCGATAGTATACTACGGCACTGCGCGCGTATAATGAGCGGGGTATCAAGGACGCTTTCAGTATTCGTTATAGGTATGAACCGGGCGATGAAGTAAGCGTACATGCACCAAAGAGGAGCCCTTTGAGGAGGGGCTGTCGTGGACATTAGGGAACACCTGAAGATAACCATGTGTCTTTGCTACGAAAGGTGCTCCGAGATAGCATAAAAAGAGGATGAAAATGACATGCAATGCATAGATCGCATCTATGCTCCGTTCAAAAATGCTTTGGCAACAGCCGGAATTGACGTAATCCAGACTTTATCGTTGCCTTTAACGTTTTTTCTGTCGATAACGGAGCTCGGAAGTCTGTAATACCGCCTTATTTGAAGCGTATGTGAGAGAGATGACCAGGAAGCATTCGTAAAAAGAAGCTTATACGTGCTACTGTTATATACAGTTGTAAAAGACACGATTTTTCTAGCGTATGCTCATAGTGGATGACTCGTTCATTTTTATTTTTACATGTTTGTAGAGGATTCTGCTGTAAATCACTGATCTCACACAAGAGCAAATGCGTCCTCCAAGGAACCTGTGACAACTCCCAACGTGTTCAACGTCCGGCATTCGTCGCCGAGGCTGCACAGACTGTGTTACCATGAAGCAACATAGTTCTTATCCTTTGGCATACATTCGCAGTATATTAGAACTTTGGGCATCATAAATCAACATGTTTGGCGAAGCTTGACCATAGATTCATGTTACTCAGGTTGTGCACCCCTTGCAGAAGATGCAAACTTTTTGAGCATGGCGACGTACTCCGGCGGCGTACGAGTGCGTTATCGCTTTAACATTAGTTTCCGTCGACGTTCCATTGAGTAGCGACATGAACTCGATCGTTCGTTCGTACCCTGAAACAGACCAGCAGGACCGGACTGTGTAGACGAGGCAAGAAGCGCTATGTGAAAGCATTTACGTATATTTTACCCTGTCATCGAGGTGCTGTACAAAAAGACAGCGAAATTACAACTGTTTCTGTTCCTTTGTTGAAGAGTATCCCACCAGCATTCAATAAGACAGGATTTGTGTCCAGGTATTGGGTAAGGGATCGCCCTAAATGTGATAAAACGGAGAGGCTCCTGTACATAGTAATGTTGAATAACAGAACACTACTGTGGTTCACGAGTGGTCCCGAAAAATTTCTCCCGGTGTATGTCTACGACGCTCCGGTCTTGGCAAAATGCTGAACTGAACCGTCCCTGTGCCATGGCCGAAGCGAGAACCCAATGACCTCTCTCCTGATCACTGCTTCTTTTCATCGAAAGTCTTCAGTGTTTCTTCGAACTGCTCACACCTAGTACTGAAATCTTTCCGCAAAATCTCGCCAGATGCAAAGCCGCTGGACATTGCAGAAGCACCAGACATTGCCGGATATTGATCAGGGCGTTCAAGTCTCGGTGTAGAAAAGTGCTTTCGTGCTGCGTCGCTGGTGAAATCCCATCTCAGCAATCCGTTCACATGTGATTGCCTCGCCGTCTGTCCTTCTGTTAGCGTACCGTACAGCATGCAGAGCATCTGGCTCTGTTTCACGCTCTTGTTCTCTAACTGATTCAGCATACAAGCGTGCTTGTGACGAATGTATGTCGTCTCGTAGTCATAGACGGAGATCGTACAATATCGATTCCTGTGGTCTTTGAACGCTTCGGCAGCGGGCGCGAGCGTGCAGTATTCACGCTCTACAGCACGTGCAGCAATCTAGGCTTCCTTAAACCGACGCGGTATGTTGGCAAGTTTTGCGTCCAACGAAGTGAGTATGTTGGGAAATGTGCACCTGATGTACCCGTACACGCGGAAGCGCTGGCGAACCCAGCCCGATCGCATGCACCCCCACCCGTGCCCGAAACCGTCCATATGAGCCATTTGGACGCTCACGTAAGCTATGAATGAAGCGCCCAGAGCGTTTCCCCTGTTCGATACAGGGCAGGGAACGTCGCGATGGGTCCTGACACCATCATTCGACCGGTGGTTGTACCTCGTGGCCTCCATCACGTCCCATTCCCAATGAAACCGAATCCAGGAAAATCAGATTGTATGGTACGTTCAGCGCCGAGCACCAGTTGTTGCACAAAGGAGTTATCGAAAGATACCACAGCGATGTGTGCAGCAGGCATGCCCTGCGTCATGAACGCCCCCGAGGAGGTGCTCGTCAATCTCCGTACAAGCGCGGAAGCTGTCCGAGGTAAATTCGAATAGAAGGCTATGCAAATCCGAATGGCGTTATGCATGACAAGTTTTAAAAGATTCCCGCAGTTGATGTGTTTGGGTAGTGAGGCCTCGAAAAGTGTTTCAGCCTGGTCATTCCGATTTTGCAGGGGCTTACTTGCTGTCACCTCTCGTCCTCTTCTCGAGAGGATCCTTCTTTTTCTGGAAGTTTCTTCTCCTTCACCTTAAGTTGACGGCGCCGCATGAATGTTGCCGTTATATTCAATATCCGTTTTTTTCGGATTCCAGACGCTCTGGATGGACGGCGACACTGAGTATTGCCTTTACTATGCATGTAGCGACTGTTCTTCAAGAACGTTTCCTCATGCTCTCCGTCGCGAGGGCGACAACGGCCCGACGCGTGCCCCTCCGCCTGCTCCCGTGCTCGAGTGGATGTGCAACACAGCAGTCCACGGCTACTCAGAGCAGAGAACGCTACACCGAAGGACACGTCTTCACGGATGAGAGCAACTCTTCTTTTGATCCGCGAGCATAAAAAAGGAGTTTTACAGCAGAAAAGACGTTTTCGACTGGATTTTTCGATGGAGAACATACTGGCACGAAGAGCAACTCCACGCCGATCGTAGCTGCTTCCTCTCTGTCCGGTTGCGATTGATGGAAAGCGGCATTGTCTGAGAGCGAAACAGATGGATCTGGAGCGCAGAAGCTCTATAATGGTTCGACGTAGCAAAATGTGCTGAACCGTGCTGTCGGTCGAGCGGTTCGTCGTTGACTCACGAATGCATCGCCGATGAGTCTCGTTTTGTGGCCATGCGGACTTGGCTCTTCTTTAATAACAGCCGTGCGCCTCTCTTTGAATTCCCTTATGCATGTCTGGCTCTTCTCCCGAATGAATTCTTATCGAGTGCGACGAGCAGCCGTCTCTCCTGGACTCAGCGTTGACGTTTCAGTGTGAAATCGATCAAGCGCTATTCAACGCGCGACGGTGTCGCGCAGAAATGTGCTTTTCGCCTCGGCCATCAGCGTCTCTTCATCACCGTGCGTGTCAACGTTTAGGAAACTTAGCATCCTGTTGATTATTCAGCAGTATTCATTAGAAATCTTACGGAGTGAAATGGAATGACGAGGAGACAGCCGTGCAGGCACTGTTTGATGAGATATGTTTCTTTGGCATGACATTCAGAATAAGAACTACAAGAAGGGTCGCTTATCCATCTGCTGACCTTAGAATGACTGAATTCTATACGTAAAGCAGCTTTTCGCAAGCGAGCGACGACAGCAAAGCATCTTTCCGCGACCTTTTTCCAATAAAAACAAGAAATGCCTTGTGTTATATACTTGAGAGAACAAAAAACGAACACAATAAGAGCCTAGTGGTATAATTATTCCAGAATCCGCTGCTCTATATATATCTGCTAGCATGCTGGTGCTGTCGCGAGGCGCGAACGCTTTGTGTAGAGACCTCATGCGGTATCATGACGACCTTTTCACTTTTCCGGGAGAATGTGAACATCCTGGTATTTGGCAGCGGAGTAGCCAAGCACTTTAGCAACTGAGCATTATTCACAAACAGCAGGCGCGAGTACGCAGATTCGGTTTTTAATCTCCCAAGATAGTACAGAGGACAGGTACACGAAAGCGCAACTCTGACTTGGGCTCATTCCGAATACGTTTCTTATCATTACACGCAACCAAACCTTCAAAAATAACGTTTCGACGGGCCCAAAGTCTGCGATTCTTGTCATAGCTACAGCGCTTAGAGGCATCTGTGGGAAAGCTGGATAGCAACAGCGGATGTAGCGCCTCACGGCTTCGTCTCGATGAAAACATCGTTCTTCGCCGTGGCAGTCTCATACCAAGACAAAAGTTGAGAAAAGCGCTGCTCAGCTCGCACGACAACTTCCCTCAGGTTTGCCTCGAAAGGTTTGTCTCCGTGCGTGCCCAGTAGATCCTGATCTGATAGACCACACCCAGGAGATTTAACCTCGCCCAGGAAGACGTGATAAGGCTGTAATCGCTGCCACGCGTCTACCTTGTTCAAAAACGGTGTATGTGCGTCTGGCTGGAGAACTTTCACGTAATCTCTTGTAGGTGCCATCTCAAGTCGCCGACGCTTGTGAGCTAGCTCCGTATCGGAAGCGAAGATAGTGCACTTTGGGGTTCGAGGTAGATCTGACGGTTTTCGGTCTTGAAAAGGCATCAACAGCGCTTCGTCGAAAACTTGATCCAGACCTTGGCGCTCAGGCTCACGAAAGAGACTCGCCAACTCAGCGCCATAATGAAGCGCTTTTCTTATGGCTACTCGAGTCTCTCCAATACGCTGCTCCGCTTCTTCGCGCCGGAGCTTTTGCAGCGCGAGCGATATGTCATTTAGTGTTAAGTCATCTCGCTCTATGTGCTCTGTAGGCCGCGGTTTTTGCTCGGCGGCAAAAGATTGCGGTACTTTGTGCAACCCCTGTGCGTCTTGAATACCTAGAGCCGCATCGAGTTCCTCAAGGGCGACTTTGCTCCGAATAACTTCTGTCTCTGCCTGGTGTTGGAGCGCGAATAGCGCCTGTCGCGCGCGAAATAGATCAACTTCGAGCTTCCGTCGCGCGCCTTCGAGCTCCTCAAGAGAAGCGCTAACACTTGTCGCTGTACCGGATCGTTTTGCTCGAATAGTTAATGTAATAGCGGCCAACTGTTGTTCCCGTCTTCGCAGAAACTCCTCCAATTGACTCTGGTCCGCCCTAAGACGCTCCGCAGGCGACCGGGCCGCCTTCGTCACGAACTCGTTCACGCTCGGCTTTGAACTAGACGCGTCTCGTAAACGTCCACTACTCCCCGAGACTCCGTCTAACCCCGAGGAAAACTCACCTCTGCCCAAACTTGACAGCCCTGGCGAAGGAGGCGACCATCTCGGATCCGTCATACCAGCCGGAGAGTCGAACATCACTTGATCGGCGCTCCTGATGAGGCGACGTCTGCTTCGAGGTGATTGTAGCGGTGCACCGGAGCGCCGCCTGATGCGCTCCGTCGTCGACGCAACTGATGTCACGTGACATGGCGCTACTGCTGCCGCTTTTTTTCGTTTGACAAAACGTACATTGACCATGGATCCCGGATTACGGGATAGATGTGCATTGACCTTCGGGGAAGCGTCCAGCATGCTGCGCTATACTCACTCCCAAGTTCCACTACTTATACTTCCTTTCTTCTATAAAGCGCGCTTGATATGCGCACCTTCATATCTGGCAGGTATAAGATACGGCGGGTATCTCGCCGTTGGGGCGAATCGCAGTCCTGATCATTCGCAGACTCGGATGGAAACACGCGATGCCAAGTTCGGAGCGTACACTATTGCTGGTGGCCTTATTTTATTCACGACAGTGGCATGGCATGGCGAGCTCAAGGAAGTAGCCCTAAAGTACAAATTGCATCTGCGTTGAAGTTGTAGCAAAGTATAGTTTTTCAGTTGAATCGTGTCTCTACCCCCAAGTGAGTGTATTCAAATGATTTTTCGCGGTTTATAGCAGAAGCGATCAATGTGCGTTCATTTGCAAAAATAAATAAAAAGGATAGTTATGGAAATGGAAGTGGAGGGTCCTCGAAACACCAGTATCGCCGGCTGGCGGGAGCGACGGAAACGAGTCCCGACCAAAGTGAGACAAGACAAGACCAAGAAGTAAAAGAGGGAGGCGCGACGTCAAAGGCTGCAAGAAAGACGACACTGCGACGAGATGGTGGTGAAAGCCTGTCTTCTTGGACATATCAACGATCCGTACAAGCAAAAGTTGCTAGAGGCCGTCAGAAAGCTTGTCGAGTCGTACTCGATGAGTATGATAAGGGACTCTTCAGGACGAATGCATTTGATGAAGGAGATATATCTCGACGTTATGGACATCAAAACCGTCGAGGCTCTGGAAGAGTTTTTCAACAAGACTTTTATTCGTCACCTGATGCTTGGCACAGGGGAAACGTCGAGGAAAAGTGAGCGAGTGCACGACCTCCGCGAAAACATCGCCGACTTCCGCTTCAACCGTACTCGATACAGGGGTGACTGGCGCATTTACGCATACGGGGCGATGAAGCACTTCACGATCCTACAGAACCATGTGACCATGAACCTCGAACGTTTCTTGATACGCTCTGTCTTCGTGCCGTACCCGGGCCTGTCTTACAAAGCGATATGGGCCATCATCGGGGGCATCACGAACGATCGACAGAAGGAACAGGATATCGAATTCTTCGACAAGAAGGCATCACACTGGAGCATGAATGAAGCTTCTGTGAAACATGCCGCTATTCAAGAGCACCGTGCGATCTTGGGGCTCGACAACCCAGCAGCAAAAGGTATCAGTTATAATAATGGATGAAGACAGGTGTTATCCCATCATTCTGTGGTGTTTCGTGTTTCTGAATCGAGAACTCGAACGCAAGCGGAGATGGAGCAGAGTGTGCGAAAAATGAAGAGTCGTTGAAACTGAAGAGTTCCCTACTAGAAAAGCGCGTGAACGTCGTCCCGTTTTGGAACATCAAAAGACATTTTGTTCCAATCGACTCCGCAGCGCTCAATGGCAACATAAAGGAGATCACTCCGGAGTTCGATATACGGAATATAGAGTTCACCGGCGAAAACCAGGAGACGTACTGGAAGAATATCTTCGATTTGAAACGTATCAAAACGAACAAAAAAACTATTCACCGGGATGATCGACACCGATAGAGTCTTCATTTGTGTTCATTATCGGCGCTTGAAAGCGGGCCGCCCTTGTACGTCTTCGATATCGCCCTCGGCGAAGCATGAAGATGTGAACGAGGCAGGTCCTGCGACGCGGGAAGTGCAGAAAAACGACTTTGTCATAGGCGCGGGCCCGGGAACATGAATATCGTTACCATCGCGGCACACAAAAATGGGGAAGATGGCATTGACGGTATCTCAAGTCAGAAAGACTTGGATCTTGTAAAGAGCTCAAGAGCAAGACATTACCGAGACTCGGGTTTAATGAATGCAAGGGCGAAATGTGAGACGTGCAGTGCAAGAGTGAAAGAGAATCTGGAAGCGATCAGCCAGGAGACGAGTCGCGGAGCGGACTTAAGAGCTTTTCGGGAGTTCACGAAAATTTGCGTTGCTCATGACGAGGCGCTCTGGAACGAGTGTACAAAGCCCCAGTGGGCTCGTCTGCGTATGAATCTATACTGTGGGAAGCAGCGTGCATTCGCTAACGTTTTGAATCAGATGAGCGCCCTCAAGGGGGACAAGAGTCAGAGGCGTGTAATAGCATACAGAGCAGGGCGCAGGGTGTCCAAAAAAGAAGCATACCTGCTCCACCGACAAGAGCGTCCAAGGAGTGCGCACACCGTTTTGTCACAATACCTATAGATCAGTTCCGGACGTCCTATACACACCATGAGCTGGGATGTACACTTCAGAGGGTCGAGATAGTAAAGTGCCAGCGGAGCCATAAGGATATTGAAAATGCGTAGTGCTGACGGAAGAGTAAAGGGGAAGAAGGGCGAAAGTTGGAGGATTGCTTGCACTGGTGCGTACAACCAACGACGGCAAGAAACGCATGGAGCTTGTGAATCATGACTTTAATGCCGCCGTCTATGACAGGAGATGTGCAGTGCTAAAAACAAGACCGGCGGAGTTGACGCGAACAAAATTCGTGGAGCAGCCTTTCATACTCTATGTGTAAAACAAGCTGAAACCCATAACAGGCGGCCGGTAGATAGAGTTCGGGAGGCAGCTTCGAGTCAGTGAATATATGTCCTCTATGGTCGCGAAACGTTTTCGCTCCTTTGATCACCTCGCTGGTTGTCAATGTGGCTTCAGTATGTTGCCCGTCATACCTTGCAGAACAAACCGTTTGCTGACGTTTTCCGTAACGACTTGAAAACACAAGGTTTGTCGCGGAAATCCGGCCTAGGTTCGCTGAGGACTTGGTGCTGTTGTGGCTACGCGAATGAGCGGCGGCGCTTCCTCTGGAGTCTGGGGTGCTTCCTCACGTTCTCGTGTGCCTCTGGTGTACTGGGGGCCCACGGAGGTGAGGCTTCTGGTTCAGCTACGAAATCGTCGAGGCCGCTTTACGACCAGTGGGCAAGCACCTACGACGCACTGAATGATAGAAACTGCATTACAAAGCTCAGTGGGTTGGACAAAGCACGCGAGCTCGCAATATCTTACACTTTTGGCCGAGTGTTAGAGATTGGCTTTGGAACGGGTATATCTCTTCGCTCTTTCATCCAAAGGGAGAAAGACCACCAGAGTCAGGCGTCGCGCCCACTAAAACCGCTTGTTCAGTCTATTGTTGGTCTCGATGCAAGTTCGGAAATGCTGCAGACAGCCCGGGAACGCGCTTACCATCTCGATGAAGACCTACCGTTCGAACTGCGATTAGTGCATGCGGACTTGCTTGCGGCGCTACCATTTGAAGAGGAGGCCTTCGACTGTGTGCTTTGCGCGTATACGCTTTGCACCATGCCGGACCTCGATGCAGCACTTCGGACTGCTTTGAGACTCGTCCGCCCTGGCGGACGGCTCATCCTTCTTGACCATGTTCGCTCGAATGCGAAACTTATTGCAGCATATCAGGATGTGGTGGCGCCTCTCGTCCAGAGAACAGCCAAAGACTGTCGATGGAATCGTGACCTCGAGCGCGCCCTAGACGAGAATCTAGAAGGGAGTTATCATATTCTGGAAAGTCGTCGTTTCCTAGGTGGTACCGTCGAGCTCTTGGTTGCAGAGCGGTTGGGGCGCACATGACCAAAATCGGCTTTTTCGACGTGAGCCGAGCGCTGCGGATGCTTGGCAATCATGTGTGGACTCACGGAGGTGCTCGGGGCCGGCTTCACGAAATGTCGGTCACGATCCTGGGCTAGACAGCGTATTGGAATCTTAACTAGCCTCAATAAATACTACTGAACGTCAGAATATTACGCACATTGGTTTACGAATGCGATATGGCGTATGTGAGGAGTTCCTCCTGCTCCGCGACAATAACTCGATACCAGTCGAGCTGATGACGCAGCCAATCACATTCGCGCGTGAGTCTTTCGAACTCTATCGCCGTATCTACGTTCCGATCAATCTCTTTGAAATTGTTCGCGGATTGTTGAAGTCGTCCAACCGTCTTGGCCTTGTGTGCTTTCGGAGAAAACGGGGGATGCCTCTCTGCAGGAGAGCTGGTATGCGGTTCCCTCTCTGGGCTAGGCTGACTCGCTTTCCGTTTCGCACGATACTGTTGTCGCTGTTTTGTCGCAGAGCAAAAAGGAACCGATGGTGCCTTCGCGATGGCGCTCTGCATATCTGAATTTTGTTGCGTAGTGGCGTAGTGCACTGTGTTGGTTGTGGCTAGATCATACCTGTTTGTCGCCCGGTGCGGTACGCTGGATGGCCTCGCACGATCATCACAGTTACGGTTACTTACGCTATGCGTCCTATCAATGAAGCTCCTCAAGTGGTGGATTTCCGACTGAAGCTGCCGTGACTGACTTTCTGCTTTCAACTTTTTATCCGATAGCTCTGCGTTTTGCCTTCGGAGCGCTTCCGCCTGACTCCGGCCTTCCTCTATCAATCTACGCATCTGCTCGCGCTCTTTTTCAAATATTTGGCCTGCCTTGGCAAGTTCTGTGCGGACCTGTAGTTTTTCCTCCCGAAGTCGCTCGAGTGTTCCCTGCTGTGTGTCCAGCTCTGCACGAAGTGCCCGCACCTGTGCGTCATAGTACTGTGCCGTGAGCGGCTGCTCTCTTATTTGATTAATTAGCGCGAATATTACATTTAGAGCCTCTGCAAGGGCATATTCAGTAGCTGGTGGTTTTTGAAGCTTCCCTGTCTGAGGTCCTTCGTCGGAATTACGCTCAGCAAGGGGTTGTCTCCGCTCCGAAAGCTCCGCTTGTTCTGGAGGCAGAATAAGCCTTGGCGCTATTCCTATGCTCGTTAACTCTTCGTTCAGAAAGTTGATACAGGATCGAATAGAGTTCACGGAGCAAAAGCGGCTTCGGTCGCTATTCGAGGTCATTAGTGTCTTGCGAGAACGTCGATAGCGTTTAATCCCCCGATTCGAGGCTAGCAGTCCGACGGCCGTCGAGCGGCATTGCGGATCGCAACGGTTTTCGCGTGCCCGGATGCCGTCGCTCTGCGCTACGGAAACGCTTGCGATCACAGGCCGCCCTACTCCGGAGAGTTTACGACAGCATCAGAATGAAATGGAACGGGTCTTCGTTGTGATCTCGCACCTTCACACTAAAATTTGGAACTCTTCCCACTTCCATGAACAGCAATCTCTTGGGGATGTTCTAGATACTGCGACCTGTTCCTCGTTCTCTTATGTCCGGCTTTACAAACGAACGTCTCTTTCCTTTCCAACGAGCTCTCTTGTCAGCAGTCGAAGGACGTTGACGACAGCGCTCGGTTCCAGATTTAGCGGCTTCTGGCTTTTCTCTTCGCAGCTGTTTCACAGATAGAAGTTTTGATCTGAGCTCTGCTTCCCACGTTCAACATTTTTGCATACAGCCTCGGTACACGCCTTGCTGCAGTAATACTTAACTGTGATCAGGTGTTCCCGCACGTCCACCAGGTCTTCTCCTCCGAGCTCCGCGCTGTCACGTCCGAAGGTTTCCTTCATCGCTCGGTACCTGACCATGACGGGTTCAGAGGGATCCCCCTGGGCGCCTTCTTCTGTTCCCGCGCTCGGTGCCGTCGACTGCGAACACGGGCCTCTTTCAGATGATCCACTCGAAAAGTACCCCGTCTACCGCACACTCCGGTGCATGCTGTCCGTCCGATACAGAGGATTTGCGGAACACGATGCTGTTCAAGATGAAAAAAAGTACCGGAACGAACGTCGGCTATGTTCCAAGGTCGAGAGATATCTATCCATCGGTGTAACCGTCGTGCGAAGCGATAATGCGATCTCCACTGGGAGCGATTGCTGGAATAACCGAATTCCGAGCACGAGTCCCTTTTCAGTGCAAGTAGAAGAGACGGGAGCCTCTGGAAGCGAATCCCAGGAGGCATATCAAGCCGCTGCTGAATGCCGTTTCCTCGATAGCCATGGAATAACGAGACAATGTCATTCGAAGGGACTCTATTTTTCACGTAAAAATTTCGGAGAAATTTTGTTCAGTGCTTGCGAACAAGTCGTAAAATGTCGATGAAGTATGTTTTGCCTTGTCCAAACAGCAACCTGAATCGCTATGCCAAGGAGATGGTGTCAAACGAACGATCAAATCCTTGAGAAACGCGTGACCGGAGCGTACTACATGCGAGCTTAGGTGACGCGTAGAGCCTTTTGCCTGAAAGCTGCTACATGATATCGGCTATTTTACGAATCCGGACTTGAGCGCGTCGCGAATGATCTTTATGACGATCATGCGACGAATTTAAAATTGAAGCATCGAAGGAACCGTTCCGAAAAGACGAGCGAGCATCCTGAATTACGTATGAATCCGTAATTCATTATTCCTGGACATCCAATATCAAGGCTAAACACCTGAAAATTCCGGAAAGAAACAGAGCTGCCGGAACAGAGCGAGTAATTCAGGGTTCTATTTTTATCTGAGATGGTTGAAAATCGTCGCTGGTGTGTACTGCGAGTACATGCAAGATCCCGCACAGCGTCCTCGGCGACATCTCGGGCGTTTCGCAGGCGCTAATATGCTGGAGCCCGCGTCCACCAAGCAGGTCCCTCGGAAGGACCTCCTTTCCATGTCCGCATAGAGAAAAAGGCACCGCGGAACGTGGAGGCATCCACCAAACCGAAAAGATTGAAGTCCCTGTGGCTTCCTGCGTTCGCCTGCCCGAGCTGGGTTCTGCTTCGATTAGGCGATCCTGTCTGGTGCAAGACTGCAGTGTTTTGCAATCGCTAGGCGCAAGAGATCTATGCCGTGGAATCGTTGATACGAGCAAGGAATTACCTTTTGCTTGAAGCTTATCGGCATGCGGGGACGCCTCCGCACAGGCATTAGTACGCCTACGATGTTTATTTGGGTGCAGGATCTTTTACAATAGAAGCGGATTCCCTTTTGCGTGAAGGTCATCTGCATGAAAGGCAGCGTCCAAGCACGCATTGATGTGCCGCAAGACAGAGGCGCGCGCACATCAGTTGCTGCAGATCGGCGACTCGACCAAGAGGCGCGGCTTCTTGCGGATGGGTTACTTACGGCAGACGTCGAACTCCGATACAGAGTTCGGCAGATGAGCTCCAAAGAAAAACCAGGTTCCTCGCTAAGCAAACCTAACCCTAGAGAGAAAGAGAGACCTCCCGTTGCAACGAATGAGGAAGGCTTTGCGACTCCGATTTCACGCAAGCTTCTGCACGAACCTGCAGTTGTTCGAGTAGAGCTGTTGCAGACGCGAACCCCTGTGGAGGGGTGTGAACTGACACCTTTTGTTCTTCTTAAGGACTTGAACGGTGATCAGCGCACAGCAGAAGCTATGGAAACGCGAACGAAAGGGGTCTTAGCAGCACAGTACCGTTGGTATCGTCGGGAGTACCGGTTTGTGTGCGCGAAGACGGGTTTGCCGGCCCAGTTTGAGTGCCTGGAGCTTGGACGTGTCCGTACTGAGCTGGAACGCCTAGGAGATACATCCGTTGCTAATATAGCAGGACTCGCGTATTTTCACCAAAGTACTGAGATCATAGATATATGGTCAACGTTTCGGGAACTCTGGCGGAGAGTTCGTGTTTTACAGCAACAAAAGGAGGCCCGCAGAGAGCCCGCGCTTCGCAACAAAAATGCATTACGCATCGACCAGAGCAGAGACGAAGCCTTGGTGTGCGAGATTCCGCCGGAAAATGACTCGAAGTTGGTGGAATGTGGTTTTGTGCGGAACTATGCCCCCACTATGGTTGACATCGGGAGGACTCTTGTACTCGAGTGTCGATATATCTGGAAAGTGCCCAATGAGGAGATCCGTATCGGTCCGCCAGTTTACTTTGAAACTCTACCGGTCATGCCGTTTCCACCACCGCCTCCGGAGAGGCGCATGTTTCTGGTTGCCGACACAAACTGTGATTACTCCGTCAAGGATCGCGTCTGCAGTGGTGAACCGAACTGCTTCCCTTTGCGCCTGCTATCATACAATTGCTTGGCAGAGATATACGCGAATTCAGACCTCTACTCATATTGCCCAGACTGGGCGCTGTCTTGGAATTATCGCCGACGGAATCTGCTGCGGGAAATTCTGAGCCTTGAGGCTGATGTGGTTTGCTTGCAGGAGATCCAGGCGGATCACTTTGAAGAGCATTTCAACCCAGCAATGCGTCGCGCTGGCTACGAGGGAATATACAAAGCGAAGATGCGAGAGTCCATGGGGCGTAAGGGCAAAGTCGATGGATGTGCAACATTTTACCGTCGGGATCGCTTTCAACTTATTGAGAAACACGAGATTGAGTACAGTACGGTAGCCCGCGAAAAGGTGAAAGAAAAACGTCTACTCAATCGACTTATGAAAGACAATGTTGCTTTGCTTGTTGTTCTCGAGGATACTGCAACAAACAGCAGAGTCTGTGTCGCGAACACGCATATTTTCTGGGATCCTGACCAAACGGATGTCAAACTTTTTCAAGTAGATACTTTTCTGCAAGAGGCGGAACGTTACATTGGGCCTCGCAACCTTCCGCTTCTCATCGCAGGCGATTTCAACTCGCTTCCTGAGAGTTCTATATATGAACTGGTAGTAGGAACCGAAGTCAGCGGTCAACGACCAGATGTGATTGATGGGATGCTTGAAATATTGAAAATTTCTCCATGTCAACATAACATGTTGCTTCGATCCGTGTACGGTCTAGGAGGCGAGTTCACGGAGCCTGCATATACGAACTATACTGGACACTTTGTTGGGACCCTAGATTTCATCTTTTTTACTCCTGACAAGATCGTGCCGGTTGGAACGCTTGAGATCCTCGATGAGGCGCGGTTACTTGGGGAAGAATATACCGCGCTCCCGAATCCGCGCTGGTCCTCGGATCATATCTCGATCATGGCGGACTTTGACATCCGCGTGCTTCATCCGGGGCAAAGCACAGCCTCGTGGGCCTGAGCAAGATGTTTAAGCCAATGGCAAGTGTGGGTCCTCGAAACTCCACCTCAAGCTAGGTTTTGGCACAGCGCCGTGACTGCACCGGGGAGCCCTTGCTGCAATAAAGAGAGTGCGGCAATATCAGTCGTGGATTCCGGAAGCGGGGGCGCTTCTTTCATCTGGCAACAGTAAGGATTGTATTGGACGCAGACGCGAGTGCACAAGGTCAAAAATTTTAAGACTTTATGAGCACGAGCCTGCGGAAGTGTGAGCCCAGAAACTGTAGAGTAGCTGTAGGACCTTACGCTCCGAGGCAGCCTCGGCTACACTTTCCCATGAGCTTCAACTGGAACTTGTCTGCTCTGTGGACCTTGTACAAGGAGACAATACCTTGGAGTTTCCCGCAAATCTGCACGATTTCGGTGGGAGCTGAATACTCATCGGAAGAACGAATAAACGCAGCTCCCTCATTCACTGAAACTGGCTGGTATACCAGGCCCAAGAGTTGCAAAAGGGTGCGCTCCGAGCCGAAAGTCTGAATAGTCTGTGAAACGCCAACGCAAGTCTTCGCGGAGCCTCTGCCGCACTCCAGCCGTGTTCGATGTTGACCAGAGTGCTTAAAGGCTGCTGAGCGCCCCTGTGAAAATAGTAAAAACGCTTGTTCTTGCACTGCTCAGCTGCAGGCGCAATCTACTGCACAAGCCTCATGCTTCCGACCAAACGCATTCTTTAGCAGTTGTGCACGAAATACAGTGCCAGCAGGCCACTGAGCATACCTGCGAAAACTTCAAAAAGCTTCTGTGTGCGCTGGTCTACAGCAGAAGCTATCAATCCAAGCACACACCTCTTACATTAGCTCTAAACTCAAAGTTCCGCAACCGTGAAAAAGCTCAGCAAACGCTGAGTTTTCAATACACCCACGAACTTTGCTCGTAACAGGTGCAAAACTATACTAGAGCAGTCCGCACTGGCCTGCTCCACGTGTGCTCTGGTAGCAGCACCCAAAACATCGCCTCTTCGACATGCCCGCGCTCCGAATGCATTCGACCCAGCATCACGCGTCTCATTGCACAAACAGTGTGCTTTCGAGCCACCTGACTCTTTTGCCTCATCAGCTAGAGGCAACCGGTCTGGACGTGAAAAACCTTTTCAACTTTTCAACAGCACAAACTTATGCACCCAGCTAGCGTTGGAGGATCAATCAGCTTGGAAACAGACAACCGTGGCGAGCGCTCCGAGCGGGCTGCACGGAGATGCTTCCGAGGTCGCCTAGCGTTCCTAGGTCCGAAACTTGGGGCTTGGGGACCCACGCAGAGCTGTTCGGCTGCTCCAAACTGTGCGATATCTGAAGCACAGCCACGGAAAGGAGCTGGTCGCGGGACGGCTTACCGGCCGGGGAACTCTCTGCGGAACGTGAGGTTCGTTTTGAACGCGAACCAGGAGACGGGCGCTGTTGGACCAGCGGAAGCCCCCCATCGACGGCTGTCTAACTGGGGAGGCCTTGGCGGCGCATACGACACAAAAGTCTACCCGGCCAAGAGTTTGTGCTCTCACTGCGGCTTGTGTGATACCCGCTACATCACCTATGTGCGCGACAGCTGCGCGTTCCTGAACCAGCACATTGCAGAGCTCGAGCAAAAGGTGCATGGACGCAGTCGCGCTCTGGATTCCGAAGATGAGCTCTATTTTGGTGTATTCCAGAGCATGCTGGTTGCACGCAAGAAGAAGCCTATTGCTGGCGCCCAGTGGACAGGCATTGTTTCATCGCTTGCTATTGCAATGCTAGAAAGCGGTCTCGTTGAGGGTGTGGTGTGCGTCCAGAGCAGCAAGGACGATCGCTTCAAGCCCGTGCCGGTAATTGCACGCAATCGAGCTGAAATCTTAGCAGCTAGGGTGAACAAGCCGACGCTGTCACCAAACCTGTCCGTGCTGGACGCAGTAGAACGAAGCGGTATCAAACGTCTGCTTTTCATTGGCGTAGGCTGTCAGGTGGAAGCGCTCCGATCCGTTCAAGATCGAATCGGACTCGAAAAACTTTACGTTTTAGGGACTCCATGCGTGGATAATGTGACGCGAGCCGGGCTTCAAAAGTTTCTCGATACGACCTCATCGTCACCGGAGACTGTCGTCTACTATGAGTTCATGCAGGACTTTCGGGTCCATTTTAAACACGATGATTCCGTGATTGGAGGCCCTGGAAGAAAGTGGGACGAAATCGTACCTTTTTTTGCGCTGAACACAAAAGAGTTGAAGGAAGTTTTCGCTCCATCATGTCTATCTTGTTTTGACTATGTGAATGGTTTAGCGGATCTCGTGGTGGGTTACATGGGGGCACCTTTCGGATGGCAATGGCTTGTTGCACGGAACGAAACCGGACTGGAGATGCTAGAGCTCGCCCGACAGGTCTGCGGTCTGGAGGAGGGCCCCGTCGACGCATGCGGCGATCGACGCGCTGCTGTCCAGCAGTCGATCACTGCCTACGATCGAGCGCTTACCCTGCCTCGATGGATCGCTGAGTTTTTGGCTATCATCATCGGTAAGATTGGCCCGAAGGGTCTGGAGTATGCTCGCTTCTCCATCGACAGCCATTTTACCAGAAATTATCTTTACGTGCGGCGCCGATACCCGGAGAAGCTCGATGCTCATGTTCCCGAGTACGCGAAGCGTATCGTGTCCCAGTACAAGTTGCCGGATACATGAAATTGAAGTTCCATGCGGCTTGGAATGAGCTGATTGCGTTAAGGCAACGGCTGCGATTCTGGTGCTGGATTGCTTGTCTGCTCGCCACGTCTGCGATACGTAAGTTCGAGGTCTTTCGGACTTTTCCAGATGAGCCAGCGCACGGTGCCCAGGTTCATATTGGGATCCAAGACGTGGCCTCGGCAGAGTATTTCGATCTCCTGCGGGGGCGGGACTATCGGCTCGGACGCGAGGGCATCTGTGGCGGCCCGGCTGGCGCCCAGGGCCCCTCGGTGACCACCAGGCGAGGCCCGTTGATTCGCAGACGTTGTCTGTTCGGAGAGCTTCGCGGAAACGTACGCCATGGCTTTGCGGATTCGCAATATTCGAGGTGCAGTCAGTTTGCTCTGGCGAAGGCTCTGTAATGTGCTCCCAATGGCGGGTTCCAGACCGAACGATATCTTGACTTGCTCTTTGGCAAGCGTGCGATTTCGTCCGACAATGTCGATGACCCATGAAGGCATGAGCCGCTCTTCAATTTCGGATCCATCAAAGCGATGCGCAAGCTTATGAATCAGAGGTTCGATGTGGCCCTGCTCGTTGACCACCACCGGAATGTCGCCGGGGAAAACAAATGGTGTAAGTACCGCAGCTTTCTTCTCCGCCGTCGTTGATCCTGTATCACTGGATTGGCCCGAACCTGTATTCAAGGTTTCCGCTACTTGAGGGTTGCGCTTTAACCACTGCTTTCGCCACCAGTGAAAGAGCCCTCGGAGCGTGTGCTCGCCAATATTGACTTTTTGGTCTTCGGATTCGGCCTCCAGACCAATATCCACTGCGTAGACATCTGCGTCGCTCACAGTGCTTTTGCGCAAACGGATACCGAGGCTACCCATACGAGTGTCCACGTTGAACCAGGACGGCACGTAAACGAGCTCATCGATCTCTGCGATGACATCATCAAGGCTTCGATCGCGATCGAAACTTCGAATGTTCAGCGCTCTACATACATCCCACAAGTGAATGCCATGTTCGCTATCTCGGACCAAAACGTGACGTCGATTGTTCAAGACTCGATAGTCGACTACGGATGGGAGCCCTTCAATGACGCATTCATGAGTCGGATCTGGATGTTTCATGGAAACGCATCGGAGTTGAGATTCACCAAATCCGATCCATAAATTGGAGGAATAGTTGGCTGTCGGTGCAATGCAAACATCTAAAACAGCCTTAGACCAGTCACATACCTGCTCTCTGCGCGCCGAGTGCCCGTCGGGCTCGAACAGCCTTCGTGTCTCTTTCGAATTCCGGAGATCGGTGCGGCAGACAGTCCCGTCACGTGAACCGGACACGAACCACGAAAAAGACGGTGGTACATCAAGCGACCACACAGAGTCTTCATGAACGTGGTGGAAGACACTGAGGCAACGCTGTTGCCGAATATCCCAGAGCCGAACCGCCCCGTCGCTGCCGCCACTAAGACACAAAAGTCCGTTCGAAGATAGTCGAATGCGACGAACGATATCAGCATGTCCATGCAGCCTCATGACATCTCGACTCGTTCGCAAGTCGTACAGCCGAATAGATCGATCTGAGTGCCCTGCGGCGACAACAAAACAGTCTGCCGAGCCGTTCAGTGCACCATCCCGATGAAGCGCTGAAGCAATGCAATAGATCGACTCATTTTCATCGCCTCTCATTTCAGAAAAGGCCACCATACGATCTAGATCCCACAGAATGATACGATTGTCGTATGCGGTGCTCACGAACTGTCGGCTACTGACGTTCGCGAGAGCTCGCACATAGTCCTGGTGTTCAACGAGCGTCGCAAGGCACGCTCCGGCCGATAGGTCCCAAACTTTCACGGTCGCATCAGAGGAGCACGAAACCAGCGTAGGATAGCCTCCTGGGGACACAACGTCGTTCACCCAGTCGGTATGCTCTTCCAGAGAGCGCAAATGTGCCTGCTTAGCGATTCGCCCCTGTTGCGCTCTATGGTCGATGGACCACAGCCGCACTGACCCATCCCGACCGGCTGAAACGAGAAGGTAGGCGTCCGACTGAGATTCGGGCTTCTGTAAGGCCAGCACAGCGTTAATGCCGTAGCGATGCTGTTGCTCTGGAAAGCGACACCAGTACGTAACCGTCCGCTGCTCAGACCTGGCGTTCCGCGGGAACGACAAACTTTGCGCGTCCGTCATGCGCTGTGTGGCTTCGTAGAAAGCACAGTCCGCTGCACGACGCCTTCAAACACCAGGCTCCTAAGAAACCTTGTGCATTCCTCAGTGCGATGCAACAACGCACCGTAGCCCTTAGACGCTACGGATTGTAACGAAAAAGGCGGTTAAGCGCGACATCTGCGTGCGAATTGGCCGTCACAGCCTTGGAAACGTCCACGGGCTTGAAGCGTTCGCAGAGCGCGAACAATTCTCCTGCAATCGCCATGGGTAATGTTTTACTTTAGTTAAGGTTCCCAGAATCATTTGAATGCTTAGGTTTGGTGCTTCCATGGAGAGTTCCCTGTCTCCAGGATATAATGCATCGGTGAGATCCGAGCGATCTGCTTCTCGGATACTGCACACCACAGGTCACGCGCATGGGTCGTGTCCGATTATCGTCACTATCTCTGATTTGATACGTTTTTCGTTTGGTTATTCTACGATGGGCGCTCAATGGCTTCGTTCGTAGGATACGTTTTCGCCCAACCAGAGGCGTCTATACGGCTGCAAAGCTGTTTGCGTCCGCGTTCAGGCACGGGTGTCGCATGGAAAGGCCTTTCGGGCATCGACTCGACATCCGCACTGGGCGCTTGATTCCATAGAGCGATGTATCGCTCCGGATGCGAAACAGGGCAGGATACTTTTTATATCGCCGGTTTTCCCTCTGGATATAATGTTCATGCTGCATGGAAAATAGCGATGACCACAGTGCTACCCAGAGGCTTTACGTAGGAATACTCCATTTGAATGATGTCCATCCTTGGCCCCTGCTGAAGAAGAGGACGCCTCTGTCAAGGCCAGTCGGACCATTGCAACAACCCGCGCCCGGTAATCATAGACTAGTGGTGTTGGAGATCCGCATGCCATGGCGCTCCAGGTCGGCGCCAAGCTCACGTCTGATGGGGTGCTTGAAACCTTGGGATCCTTCGAAAGGAGCACAACGACACCGACGCTTCATGAAAGATAATGGGTATGAACTAGTCGGCATCGCTCGCAGAGCCCCGAATATGTCGATGCAGAGAAGTCCCGCGCATCATACGTTGTCTGCACGGCGAGCTAGGTTCCGAGCGCCGCCCGTGCGAATCGGCACGCTGCAACGACTCGAACTGTGAAAATGGAACATTTAGGAACAATAAGTATTTATTTCATATGGATTTGGTATTTGTGGACGTATGACGGCCGGCGCCCGTCTCGAAAGCGCTGATGGCGATGGAATCGTACGTCATTCGTACCCCTAGCAGACTTTCGAAAGTTTCGCGTACCCGGCAGTCTTCGGAGACGCGGCGCTGACGCTCAGGATCGGGTATGGGCGCTTCAGGTAGAGAGGCAGCGGCCAAGCTGGCAAAGACGCTGAACACGGCAGCCAAGTACTCCATTGCGCTGGGCGTACTGGGAAGCCTCCTGCAGACGTCGCTGTATACTGTGGAAGGCGGTCATCGCGCCGTTATCTTCAACCGCTTTACCGGAGTTGAACAGCGTGTCGTTGGTGAAGGCACACATCTGCGCATTCCCTGGGTTCAGAAACCCATTATCTATGACGTGCGCACACGTCCGCGCACGATCACTTCCGTAACAGGTACGAAAGATCTTCAGATGGTGAACCTAACGCTCCGAGTTCTCAGCAAGCCAGATAAACAGCAGCTTCCACGGATATACTCGAGGCTAGGTGTGGACTATGATGAGCGGGTGCTGCCCTCCATTGGCAACGAGGTTCTCAAGGCGATCGTTGCACAGTACAACGCCGAGCAGTTGCTGACGCAGCGGGAGAAAGTTAGTCGTCAGATTCGCGAGACACTCACGGCACGAGCGAAATCCTTTGACATTGAGCTCGACGACGTATCTATGACACATCTGACGTTTGGACGCGAGTTTGCGCAGGCAATTGAGCAAAAACAGGTTGCACAGCAGGAAGCTGAACGCAGTCGATACATCGTCGCCATCGCTGAACAAGAGCGGCAAGCTGCCATCACTCGTGCCGAGGGCGAGTCCGAGGCCGCGGCCCTTGTTAGTCAAGCGCTACAAGAGAGTGGTGCCGGTTTTATTCAGCTGAGACGCATTGAAGCTGCACGGGAAATCGCGGAAACACTTTCAAAGGCACCAAACGTCGTGTACTTACCGGCGACACATGGAACAAATATCCTTCTGAACCCAGGAATATAACGAAACAAGTTCAACACAAGCTTTTTTGTGGACAAGTTGCATCGGCCTGGGCAATAGATAAATTCACACTCAAGTGAATTCGTCCGCTTTGAGTGTACACGCATCCTGTTCTAGAAGCTGACACCGAGCCAAAAGAACACAAATGTTATCGTTGCCGGCCAGTTCCTTGTTGGCTACCTTGAAATCCTCGCATTGGTTGCACCGGCTATCAGTTGATGCCGATCGAATTGAAACTGGATGCAGTCTTTTCGCTGCCGAGAAGACAGACGCGTCAAGCACACATACGCACCAGTGCTGGGAGCCCAATGCGCGTAGCGAGGTTGTGAAGATGCCTCGGGAGAAACACGATGCTGCCCTGCCTGTACTGGGCGATATGCAGATTCGCGAAATTTGCTTTGAAAGATACGCACACATCATGTATTCCTCATATCGAGCAAGCAGCATGATGCTTACAGAGAAACCGAAAATACCCCGTTTTCCAGTTAAAGTTAGTCGTAAAAAATAACGCTGTGCTTTGAATCATCCCTGCCGAATACATTGGGGGAATGGGCGCGCCGAAGCGAGCACAGTTCTCCCAGAGCTGAATCGTTCAACAGCTGGGGTGCCTGGGAGAACTCCGACAACGATGTCGCCGCTGTGGTGCTGGGCGACGCTGCCAACCGAATCGGATTCACAATGCGCATGAGACTCCTCGCAATTTGAAAAGTTTGAGCGTTCTCGTGAAAATAATGGAAAGCTGTCTGGCCGAAACAGCACAAAGCGATGCCTATGGCATGGCCTCCCACGCCGCACGCGATCGACCTCGTGAAGGCCGTACCCTGCATGTGTTCGACAGTGTGCAGCGCAGCCTGCTCAAGAGAAAAAATGGACAAATCTACTTGGCATCGAAGGCCCTTTGGTGTCACACGTGAGGCACCACAAGTATCAGCGAAAATGATTCGTGACCCGTGGGCGAAAACCATGCTCCAGACAAAGTGCGATGTGGACGGTGCTGGTTGACCATTGGCCAGCTCGCCCCGGTGAAATTCATGCCACAGAACACTGGGCAGTTGATCAGCGTCTACCTGCTCCGCTGTGTAGAGCGTACGAATTAACTCTACGTCGTTCTCATCAAAACGATATTCTGTTGCATGTAAACAGACAGCCGCTGGGCTGGTCGCAAGCTTTCTCCTGATATCCTGCGCAGCGAGAAGCATCACGCGCCGCAGCGTGGTGGACTTCCCCGTCATATGGCCGCCATACGTAAAGATGCAAACGTCCGCAACTCCGGCTATTGCGGCCGAAATGGCATCCTGGATAGACCATACAGGCTGGGACGTTGGTACCGATGCGTCCTGCTCACGCAAGTTTTGACTCCGGAAAGCTGCATCGAAGTAGAGCTGACTCGGGCTATCGTTGCTCCCGAGCACAAACGCACCATCAAACGCGAGCCGCTGGCAAGATAACCGGTCAAGCATAACGCTCGAGTCGCCGTAGCACGTATACACAGACTCGTCGCGCGCAGTGAACAGCGTACTTTGCGAGAAACGTTCAGAATCCACGAGCGGCCGTCCACAAAGTGCAACACCTATTGGTAGCGCAGTGTGAAGCCAGCGGAACCTATCATCACTTTTATTCATCAAAATTTTTGGTTTTTTTTTTCAGGAGCGAAAATAACCCTAGACTTCCGGCTATTCAAAACGGCGACTGGAACACACGCTGCGGTTCGATGTTGAACGCGGGCTTTCCAGCTGTCGAGCCGCGACAGCTACCAGAGCGTTCCGAGTGCTCCTAGTACCGCCCAGGGAAGAGAATGATGAAAGCAGGATCACGCCCTAGAGGTCAAGAAAAGAGAGGCACAGGTGAGCTTTCCGAAAAACGTCGAGTGGAGGCGGTATCTAATGGAAACAGCGTGCAGACGCTATTGATGCGTCGGAACGACGCAACGTAAGGATGCTTTGCGATCCGCGAACGCCACGATGAACAGATAGGATCGATGAAAACCTTTACAGTGTACTGTTCTAACTCAGAAACAGAGGAAATGGCTACGCCTGTCCCATTCTACGTACTTGGATGTATATTGAACAACGCCTCTGCTCAGCTGAGCGGTGGTCAATGGGTCGTTCATCTGGTTACCGATGTGCCCCGGGGAAAGCGTTCATGCGCTTTCGCTGCCGTTAGGTCGAGCGAGGCTCTCTGGAAGCCGGAACTCGACACAGTACATATACTTCTCCGGCGCGACGTGTCGTACGCAGCGAACTCGCAGTTGATCGCGGTCTGGGTCCAACTGGAACGAGTCCACCCGAGGTCGCTTCGAATGCCGATCGATTGGAGCAGCGTCGGTGCCTGCATGCCTTGTGGGATTGACCTCCTCTGCGGCTTTCCCGCTATTGCGCTGCAACGCTGCGTCGAAAACCTCATTTATCTGGTCGACGATCCCTTCGTACGCGTTCTCGCCGTGCGCGAAGCAATAGCAGTAGATATACGGAAGCGGATTTGCTGGTGCAATACTACCTACCAGCGCATCTAGAAAATGGATTGCTTCAGCCGGCAGATTCATGATAATATGCTGAATCGGCAAACGATCTGAATGAAGGAGCTTCTTCAAAAAGGCGCGGGCGTCCATGCAGCACGCCGTACAGCGCCCTGGAGGAATCCGGTTTTCGCGAATATTTCGGTCCAGATATTCTACAGCGTCGGGATTGATATCGTTGGCGTAGACAATGAATCCATGCTTTGCCAGGGGGACGGCGAAAGGTCCTATTCCCGCGAAAGCATCCGCCACAAGCACCGGCTTTTGGCCGGAGGAAAGCCTCATGGAAGCAGCCGTATGTGGCACGGCATTCGGTCCAGCGGCCACGGGTGGCGTCACCAGCGGTAGCTTTGACGAATCTCGCAGAGGCTCGCTTCCATCCGCGAATATCATTTGTTTCCTTTCGTCGATACGTGAGACATCGCGAGGATCAGCATCAAGTCCAGTCTGCGTTGATCCGTGGAGCGTTCGAATTGCATCGATGACTCGCCGATGCTCAGTCTCTAGACGCGAATTCCAGTACACTCTGCTCATATCGACGTGAAACACACATCCATTCTCGCGCACGCATGTCTCTAGCGAGCAACCAGGTACTGCTGCGAGGACTTCCATTTCGAACGTGCGGAATACGCCACCGACATTCGCTGCCTTGTTCACGACAACCCGGATGCCAGGTATCTTCTCTCGGAGTACTTGGCCAATGAGATACTTATATGGATGGTGTACGTCCCGTAGGTTCAGGTGGAGCACATGACCAGTTGCCTCAAAGGCTTTTGGAACCGGTATACTGGCCGGTAGAAGCTGTCGAAGGACATCATCATGTCCGAAATCGTCATAATCGAGCTTCAGTGGGTAAGTTGTAAACATGGATTCCTTCCATTCTCGGGTCACTGCACCGTTTGCCTCTGAAGACCGGGTCCCGGAACGCTCTTCGTTGAGCATGTGCACGAGCGCGGCCACATCTCGCGACTGAAAGTCAGTCGAAAAATTGGACTCTTGTGGTAAAAACTGTTCTCGAGGTTGCTGTCCCGCCAGGTATCGGAGCAGAATGATGCGCACCTGGTCGCTAGCTGTGTGGTTTGGTGACGGCGCCACAACGCTCCGCTTCCGGGCGAGTCGCAACACATGCCGCGGGGATAACATACGACGGGCCGTTGCAACCTCCGCCAGTGGAACCCGTACTGCATAGACGACCCATTCCTGCTGAAAACGAGTCTTGAGTTCTGCCGGGACCCCAGCACATATCTCGTTGTGGGTTGCCTCGCTGTGCGTAGCCATAAGCGTGGCCGATGTGCCTCGCCGGATACGCCCGATATCGATGCCAGCCGAGTCCGAGCCCCTCCTCAAGACGGACACCTTCGACACAGCAAAGCGACCAACAAACGCAGAGCACTGGATTTCAAAGCGTCCTAACGAGTCTCCAGGTTGCTCGCTGAACTTGCAGCGCTGCAGTCGGAAATTAGGCAGCGATTCACCTGCCGCGCTCAATCGGTTGCTTCTCGCTTTGCGCCAGCTGAAAAACGCCCGTCGACCACAGGCACGAACATGACCTCCAGCGAGTCCCCAGCAAAAGCTCAATAGCTGCCTTAGGGCCTTCAGTTTGCCTTGCGTGCACGCCCTGGTCCCTTGTACTCACCTTGCAAGATCGTTGCGCGTCGCTCAGTGCGGAGCTTTTCCAGAAGCCCAGAAACTGCGTTTGCTGTCCCAAGACGTATCTAGAGTTATGGTGCTCGAGCAGTTGCTGCACCAAGACAAACAGCCTGAGAGAAAGAAGAAAAAGCGAGCTCACCCACGATGCTCCAAGTTAACGCCACCGCGAGTCTATAAACGAAAGCAAGAGAAACTGCACCCACGCACAAGCACACACACACGTCTCAAGCAACCGTTACCCCGGAGGCACAAAGGAACAGCAACAGGATCTGGATACGTGTGTACAAGCTCCCAGCAATTGTTACCCCAGTGAAATGGGAAGAGAAACAAGTTCTCCCCGCTGCTCCTCGACGATCAAGCTACTGATATGAGAAGACGCAAGGCGTCACAGATCGACAGATGGGCACGCATGCCACGCCCGCATGCATTCGGCGGTGTCGTCGCAGCGGCGGCGAAACGGCCGTCGACGGGCGCTTCTGACTTTCGCGGACACTGGAACACTACTGCACTGAAACGTTGAGCGAAAGGTTCGTTTGCAAGCCATCGACTCTTTTCGGTAGTCAATGTTTATCCAATTGGAAGCATTCTGTGTTCAACCTTTAACTGGACGCGAATTTTGTGCTGGGAGGCCTCTCGTGTGCACGCAACCTAGCAGTTGGCAATTGCAGGCGTTTTCGCGGCGGCAGCTTTCGGTGCGAACCGGGAGCACGCTCCGAATGAGCAGTGCGGGGGGTACGGTGGCGGCTGACATTGACTATCGTAGCGTTCCAGATGTTCTCAAAGAAATATTACGGCGAAAACAGCAGGAAGTTGCCAGTCTGAAGGCTGAGGTCGCCCAGGCAGGTGCTGAGCACCCGCTGCAGCGTCGCCTCGATGCAGCCGCGGCTGGTCAGATTCCAAAGTCACGTCAGTTTAGCAGCGCAATTCGTAAACCGAAAGGAAGCATCTCTGTTATTGCGGAGATTAAGCGACGGTCACCGAGCTCTGGTTTAATTGCCGAAATCCCGGACGTGCGACAGCTCAGTGACCTGTACTACAACGGAGGCGCAGCCGCAATCTCGGTACTGACAGATGCTGCCTTCGATGGAACACTGGATGATCTGCAAACCGTGGTGAAGCATCAACAAAAATTTCGAGGAAGATATCCCGGTCCTTGTCCGGTCCTCCGCAAGGACTTTATCATTGATGAAATCCAAATCGCTGAAGCTGCAGAGCGAGGTGCAGCAGCAGTGCTTTTGATTGTTGCGGCAATTGGGGAAGCAGGGCTGCGCAAACTGCTTGAGGCAACACATCGGCACGGTCTTGAAGCACTGGTAGAGATTCATGACGAAGAAGAGCTGGAGATCGCAAAGGCTGCCGGTGCAGAGATCATCGGCACTAACGCACGCGACCTGCGCACTTTCAACGTCGACCTCAACCGTTGTTTCGAGCTCATCGGCCGGTATCCCCCGAATGTGATTCCAGTGGCGGAAAGCGGTATCCACGATGTGATGGATGCTTGGCGTTTGCGGGACGCTGGCTACTCGTCGATTCTAGTTGGTGAGGCACTCATTCGCGCCGCAGAATCCTCGAAACTACCGAGTAATGCTTACCAATCGAGCTTTAACGAAGCGTATGGATTGTTGAGAGCCTTTACGTCAAAAGGAAGCACCAAGTTTGGGCCAATTAGCACCACGAGAATTTTCGGGAAAGGTGAAGGAGCAAAAGAGTCGCTTGGGTATTTGGAGATGTAAAAAGCCTCACCTCGACCACCATGAGGTACTCGGACACGTTACACGCTTTCAAAGTTCTCACAACAATCCCGTCAGTTGCGAGATGCGGCTCCCAGATTCGGCGTATATACTGAGGGAAGGATGCTCCGCAGGGCTTAGGTTGTGGGGTAGCGTCTCTGCCCGAGTGACGGGCCGCTCCTCATCGATGACATGACCTGGTGCATCAGCCTGCGCGGGTTACCAGTCTCGGCTCGATGAGATGGATAGTGTTTGATAGGATTCGTCGTCGAGAGACCTCGGAGAATCCGCTCGTTAGGCAGCCCAACGGACTCGGCGCATTGCAGGTCATTGCGCTATCACCTGCTGATACGCCCGCGCACGAAGCTAGCGCTTTCTGCTGCTTGTCCGCCAGTGTCAGCTGTGAGCGTTAGCACCGGGCGTTGTGCCGGTTTTCGCGTGTTCGTCCGCGATTCCCGGCGAAACGCGGAGCCTGTTATCCGGCACGCCAGTACTCAAGCAAATCAAAAGTCCCACTTTCTGCAGTTGCTCTGGTCGTCGATAAAAGCGCTGTGCCAGAATTCGCGGAAGACGAAACGCGTACTGAACACGATCCCGTATCCATGCCTGCTTTACTGCATCATTTCTGAATAACTTCCGATTGACTTCCATCAGACGTCGGTAGAGACGGGGAAACCCGTACGTTTTCGCCACCGCGAACACCGCAACCTTCTTCAAAACGGAGAGCATCAAGAGTTTCAAGAGCACGCCTGGCATCGAACGGTTACTCAGAAACGAGTGCGTACTCTGTTTCACCTAAAGACTTCACCGCAAACCATGTTGAGCGCTAGAGAGTAGCAACAGTTTGGCGTATGCTAACGCTGGTACTCGGCGACGCGCTCGAGTCTAGGATACGGACGGTCCGGGGGTTCTATTGCCGCACGAGCGCACCGCTAGACGCCGGTAGGGAACGGCTTCGTTGAACCCAGCAATGATGCAAGTCAGGAAAAGGGGATCTCTGTAGGGTGCGGTAAGCAACGATTTTCGAACTCACTCGACAAGGACTAAGCAAAGGTTTCGCAAGGATGCGATCCTGGCTACCTGAGCGGAGCCTCGGACCGCAGCCCTCGTGGCGGCTGTGGTACGCAGAAGCGAGCTTGGAAGCGCTAGAAAGGCTCTTTCACGAGCAACAGCTCCCTGTCTATGTTGGAATTCTGGTCTTGTCTCCAGTGTCTGAAGAAAACGCTTCATATGATCATTGGACGGAACCGATACGGGCTTGTTTTACGGAGCTCGAAAGCATCCAGTTTGTTACACAAAAGTGTCAGCTCTCGCCTTTTGAGCTCGTGCAGTGCTTGCTCGGAGCTCGACAAGCCGGTTCAGCCCCGGCAGTTGCGCTGTCCCAAGAGGTGCACACACAATCTCGGACAGGGTCCAGCGCTTCTGCCGCGGCTCACGTTGCCCCTGGTGGTCCAGCGTGTACTGCGCTCACCCGGGACCCGCAGCAACTCATGGCTGTCGATGCAAAGAGACGTTTCATACTGCCGTTAGAGGAAGCGCTATATCGTCGACTGGGCCTGATCGGACGGGGCCACCAGCCTCGTCTGGCTCGTCGACGATACCGCAGACCGGTCTACGGCGATGGAGCATTTGTTATTATTGATCTTGCGCTATTGCAAGAAAAGCCAGAAAGCAAGTATCGACAGCAGGTCACGAGAGGCCTTCAGAGGTTCACGGATCGGCTCGAGTGGCAACTCGCATCCATCAGCGGCACTGATGCGCCGCTCTCGCCCGAGCTTGGTGTCGTTGAAGACACAGCGTGCCGTGTTTACACGGGAACCGCCACGTCGACTTTCCCGTGGTTGTATCGAAACGTACTGCCTCAAGCGTACACGACCGCAGAAGAATTTCATGATCCATTAGAGCGTGCGGAGAACTTTTCGATGCTCATGGATGCGCTGGGGTTTTTGATGCGAGCACCCCGCGGCAAATGCATCGAAGACGCCTCACAGGAGACTCGATCCTACTTGCAACCTATGTGGAGCGCTCGGGCTGATGCAGACACCCAGGCTGAGCAGCTTTCGTTTTACCGCTTTGAGTGGGGTGCTACTCAAGCATCTCTCCTGCCACACGCATGGTGGAAGAGAATTCTGCCCCTTGTATGGAAGCTGCACAGCACACCGACCGATTCGTCTCTGCAGATCGTGCTGCAGGTCAGGTACCAGGGACTAGCTGATGAAGCTACCTCCCGGAAGCATCGATACAACACATTACAACACTCGCCGTACACTAGGAATCTTGTCGGATTTTTCGGTTCTACGTCGGAGCTGCCGTTCTCGAGCACGCGGGTAAACGGCGCTCACGATCAGATTCCTTTCGTGTCGTTCGAGCAACCGCTTTGAAGTTTGATTCCAGATTTTGGACACACGATGAAACCCCGCTCCTTTTCATCACGACATTACAGTCTGAGGTACAGAGAGCACTCGACAGGGCGTTTACTGTTCACACCATAACATCCACTTGGTTGCTGCGGGGAATTCCAGCGCTCCGCATGCATCCATCAAGGAATCGCTGGCAACTGGACATTACCCAGGCACCACTGCATACATTTCAAAATTTGCGCACCTTTTCATGCCGCAGCGCTCAGGATGCTCGGTGCGTCGGTCATCCACACCGCTGTGAACACTCGAATCCGGTATCTTGGTCGAGGTACGAGTCCGCATTGCCAGGTATCGCCACGGCGTCTTGGGGCACTTGCGCCGCAGACCGGTGTACACCAGCTGCGCCCTGTGCTCGCGTTATAGCTATGCTTGCGACGGTCTGTTCCAGTGAATCGCTGTACTGCACTGCCGATGGACTCGTACCGATCACCTTGAACACGAGCAACATCCACAGCAAACTGCAAAAACATCGATCATACAGTGTCGGCATAAGCGTGAAACGCGCTGGGATTCCGATGCCTCGCGAAGCTCGGCGCTCACCGTGGGCACTCGGCATCGCGGGCGCTTGTAGCGAGCGCACCCAGGCACAGACCCCCGACACAACGGCGCGATCAGGCACGATACCGTGAAAAGCACCTGGCAAACGCGGCGCTCTCGTGTGCTGCTAGCATCCGGAATCCATGCCGGCTGCGAGCCATTGCCGTAACGTGTCCCCGAATACCGCCGGCAAAGCGGCAATCTCCTCTACAATGACATAGAAAGGAAAGGGAAAATCTTCCAGGTAGCGTCGCACCTGCATGCGTCCACCCGGGGCAAAACCGACCTGCTTCATATCGAGAACAGAGGTACGCCGGACCGCGCTCGACGCCTGCTGCTCTTGTTCTCGAGTGCCAGCAACCTGATCCAATATGAAAAACACGATCCGCAGACGTTGTGCATTCGCTTCTCGAATGAGCGCACGGAGGGCGTCTCGCTCTCCTAGTCGCCCGTCGGAAAGAATCAGCAACAGCTGCCAAGAATCGATCACACCGGCTTGCTGCTCCCGTGCCTCTCGGAACAACGCCGACGCACATTCCAACAGAGCGACCACATTGGTCGCCTGCTGCTGGAACGTAAACTGACCAAGCAGCTGATCACCAACAGAGCCAGCGGCGGGTATTCCGGCGTGTAAGGAATGCACGACTTGTGCATCGCAACCGAAACGGATAACACCCAGATGTGCCAGTTCGAGTCGCTGCAGCGCCGCTGCAACCACCACCAGAGACTCTAGTGCCAAGCGAGACGCACCTGATTCGTGCATACTCGCAGAGTCGTCGACCGCAACAACGATATCGTATCGACGACGGTCTGGACGAATACGACGCATCCAGATACGATCGCGGGTGTAGTTGCTGGCCACATAATCAATGAGACGACGCATATGGAGCCGCTTCCCGGTGCGAAAGTCGCCTGCAAAACGCGTCATTTGGTTGTACTCGAGGACGGGTTCCAGTCGACGGCTGAGGTGTGCAATCGTCGCCTCATGAGAACGTTCAAGTGCGAACCAGGTGATCAAATCAGCATCAGCAGCCGCTTGTTCCAGCGAGTATCGCGTATGGTCCGCGTCCATGTGCTGTGGTGCGATATCCTGGTTGTCATCCTTGTCGTTTTCGTCGTCGCGATGATGCAGGGACTCTTGGCGTTGCGTTGCGCGCTGGCGTTCAGGTTCTGGTGTCTTCGCGGTAGACGTCTGGCGTCCTGGTGACGCTTCCGCTGGTGACAGTGTCGACGACGCGCTCCACTGTGCATTGCGATGGCTTGCAGCTGGTACCACCAGGTCGTCGACATTCGAACCGGTCATCTGCTGCACCTGCGGCTGATGCGGCACGCCCGTTGGATCCTGGTTGTCGCTCCAGAGATCGTCCGTCAACGCAGGCATACGATGTTGTTCATCTGCCGCAGCTGGTTTGTTCTGTTCCAACGAAGTTGATGTTTCCCCAGTGTACGGGTATGGCAAGTCAAGGGGTGTTGCGGTTGGCGCGGCTCCACTAGACCATTCTGCTGCTACGCTTGACGCAACATGAGCCTGCCGGTCCGGAGCGAGTGACACCGCCGCCTCTGCTGCATACGCGGGTGCGCCTTGCGCCGAGGCGCTCCGCTGCTCTTCGGTGCTTTCCCAGGATGCTGGCTGGGGCGGCGTTGTCCAGTGCATAGCGTCCTGGCTCCAGATCGTCTCCGGCACATTACTGGCTGCGAGCGGCATCGTTGTCGCAGCATCGACCTCGGTATGAGCCGCTCCGGGCCTCTCTCTGGGATTTTCCGATACCGCTTGCATGACCGGTGCCTCTGCGGATGCTGGAAGCGTACCTGACGACGCGGCTGCGGCTCCAGTTGCTGCTGCGGATTGCGACGGTGCACTTGCAGCGTTTCCAGACTCGCCTCCGGTAGCCAGTTCGGGGAGCGCAGCATTGGCTAGTATCGAGGATTCAGAGACGGGCGAGCGGCCTGTGTGCTCTCTCGTCTCCGAGGTATCCCGAGCGTCAGACTGAGACCTCTCGGCATCTGCGGGAGACGCGTTCATCGTATCTCCATTGTCGGACAGAGCGTCCTCGTCTGAATGCAACGCGCTCCTCGCTTCGGCCTCCTCCGAGGCGTCAACAGAGACAGAGTCGACAGCAGGTTCGTCGCATTCCCAGTCTTCAGCGAATGGCAAGCCTTCAGATGCCTCTGACACCCTATCCGGAGACGAGTTGCCGTCCGGATGCACCAGGTCCTCGAGGATGTCGGGAGCGTCCTGCTCGGGCTCGTTCAGCGACGCTTCCGGGCTCATGGAGGGTTGCGCAGGCCCCGTGACTGCACACGGTAACCGCTGGGCAGCTTCTGCATCCACGGTGCTCTCGTTGCCAGATGCAACCACCTCCGCTGGTGCATCTGTCATCGAGTCGGGTGCCGCTTCCTCCATACTCGTCGCAGCTAGAGCTGTTGCTGAGGTCGCTGTCCTGTCAGCAGGCAACGCGCGCTCCTCCGGGCAGGGCGTTGGTGCAGTCTCCGTCGCGGTCGGCGCTTCCGTGCCCCCTGGGTTGTTCATGTCACCGTCGACGTCGATGTCGTCTTCTGGGGCTTGCCCCAGAGTCTCGTTCTCTGTAAACGGTGCCGAGAACGCCTCTGTGGTGAGCAGCTCCTCATTCGATTCGAGGTCATCAGAGGAGCGCGGCACGCCCTGCTCCGCTGCACTATTCGTCGCTCTGTCGGAGGCGAAGAGCTCCTCACCAAGCTCGGATGCTGCCAGGTCGGCGGAACAGTCACGAGCATCCGCATTCAATGCTCCGGTGTCAGCAAAGCCCGCTCCCTGGCGCATCACATCCTTACCAACTGCATCGCGCTGTGCATCCACTGCTGCATTGTGAAGCAGCATCAGCGAACGATCCGCAAGACACAACAAAACCTGAACGATACGCACAAGCGACCAGTGCAGACGCCGCAACATGGCCAGTTTGCGCTCAAGTGCGACATGCTGGTGCTCAGAGACACTCGCAGTGCCGTGCACTTGTCCCAGGCACAATACAAACGCTTCGCTTGACGACGGACGCCAGTGCAGGAGCTCCATCAGTGTCCAGTCCGGTGTTGCAGTCGGTGTCGCCGTCTGGCACTCTGGAGACGCTCGAGGGCTCGCTTCGGGGTGGCGTTCAGACGCGGGACCCTCGTTATCCCGACGAGAGTCTTCGGATACTGGAATTGGACCCGCCTCCATTTGGCCATTACCCCGCAGCGATGCAGGCACTCGTCGCTGGAGTTGGAGTCGGAGCCTTGCAACTTGCTCCAGAGCACATCGGTACAGTTGCGTACGCAATGCCGTTGCCGCAGCACTTGTCGTGCGAGACGTGCCAGACTGAAACGTACGCAGCAGTTGCTCGAGGTCGGTTGCGCTGCTTTCGATGCCGTCCCAGTCGTGCTGATGGAGCTGACGCCCAAGTTCCGCCGCCAAGGCCGCAAAGCGAGCCCCCAGTGACGCAGCGTCTGGCCAACAGCGACACAGTACGGCCAGTTCCAGCGCAACACGGCGAGTATCCATTGTTGAAACAGACGCTTCATCGATTATCGAATATTCGGCAGCATGACGCTGCGTCTGTGTATCCAGTTCCGTGACTGGAGCACCACGCCCCGGGACCGCTCCCTTCGACAGCACTCGAGTCGCGTCGTGCGCACAAGTCCAGCTCGCGACCGCCTCCGAGTTCGAAGGCGACGTTTCCGCCGCTGCCGCTGCTGCTGCTGCGCAACGTACGGATGCTTGCGTCTGGACTTGCACAGCTGGATGAGCATGCGCTATCTGCCAGGTTTCGCGTTGGTCAGCGAGGTCGCTGAGCAGCCCGCGCACCAACGCCAGCAACGTAGCCACGGTGCGCAAGCCTCGCAGCTCTGCCGGATCCGTAGTAGCCGTCAGCTGCTCCCAGAACTTGGTATCCACCAGCAGCAACATGTCCAGCACATCGAAAAGAGCTGCATGATCGTCGTCGCCGTCGTCCGTATTGCTCATGTACGGTGTCTTTGGCTGCTGTTGCTGTTGCTGTTGTTGCGTCCGAAGACGCTCCGCTTGTCCCAGGGGGTATCCCCAGGGCGCCCGCCCGTAATAGAGCACGCCAGCGGGCCAGTGCAACCGCAAAGGCTCTCGCAATGGACGCTTTCGTATCCTCATTGGACGCAGCAGTTGAAAGATAGAGCGATAACAACGCTCTATAGATGCCCAACAGCACTTGTTCTGGTGCGCTAGGCGCTCCAGTTCCCTCAGTGCAGCCAACGACGCCTCGTGTACCAGCGATAACTGCTCCAACGCTGGTCCAGCTGCCTTCACGTTGGTGTCCATGAACGATTCTTGCGTCGAGCTGTCCAATGCGGTTTGCGAACGCTCCGAGAGCTGCTTAGCGACGCGTTCACGAGCTCGCTGCCAGAGCGACTGCACACTGCTGTCCAGCAGGTGGTCCAGGGCTCGCCACTGCTGGCGCTCCTCCTGCTGCAGCTGCTGGACTGCTGCTCGGTAGCGCTCCCAGTCGGCAAGCTGTCGCCACGGTCGCTGCATCTGCATCCCGAAGCGCAGTCGCTGCAGTTGCCACTGGGGGAGCTGTTTCTGTTGAAGCTCATCAATCGCTTCCTGCACTATCTCGCAGTATCGTACGTAGTAACGGTAGACAAGTACCAGTTGCGCTTGGATAGCTTGCAAGCGAGGCTCCAGCTGGCTACCGTAGCGCGCAAGCAACCGCCACAGCTGTAGCAACGGAAAGACATATCCCACGGCGAGCGTCTCCATGCCCTGTCCACAACAGACGAGCCACTGGGGCACACGCTCATCGCCGAGGAGCATCTCTGGGTCTTGTCCAGCGCTCGTACGCTTTCCCATTGCATCCATCAACGAGCATCCTGCCCTGGACTGTTCAGAGACTGCGGCGCTCTCGGCGAGCGTCGCAACCTGCAACCAACACGGGAGCGTGTCGATGACCCGCTTCGAATAGCGCAGAGCACGCTCTTCACGTTGCCAACGAGTCTGGGCGAAACAAGCGAGTCGCATCGAGACTAGCAGCGAGCCGAGCTGCTCCCAAGTGTCGCGCAGCGCACCATTAGTCGAATCATCTGCATCGGAGAAAGCACAACGCTGGGCAATCTCTTGTGCCAGGGGTTCAAGGAGCTCTCCCAGGAGCAGCTCGAGCGCTTCCCGCTCCCGGCCAAGGGCTCGCAATTGTTCGCTTCGCTTGGAACAACTATCCCAGCGCGTCGCAAGGTGCATCCAGAGGGCTCGGTCCGGCTCTTGACGCGCCCAGGCACGCAGCTGGTCACCCAGGCTAGAGAGCGCTGCTCCGTAGCGCCACGTAGGTTCGGCTGCGCTTCCATGCAGTGAGGCACTGGACTCTGCAACCGGTCTCTGCCACGCAGTCCATAAATAGGGCAGGGAGTGTGGATGCTGGAGGACGCACCACCAGGTAGTTGCCGGTTGGATACGCAACAACTGTATGGATGCCACCACGTAACTCCGCAGAAGCGCTTCATAGCTGTGCTTTTGCAGTGCTGCGAGCACTTGAGCAGGGAGCTCTTGCGTACAACTCAAAGCTTCCATTCCGATGAGCAGCAGCGCGAGAGCTACGACCACACCAGAGCACCACTGAGTCGTTTTCGTATCCACAGAGGAAGTACCAGGGGCAGCAGTGTTGACCAATTGAGCCAACAGCCCGGGCAGCGATTGCCAACAGGTGCTCCCTGGCGGTACTGCTGGGTGCTCGCTCGAGTTCCAGCGTCGACCGCAGCCACCATCCGTAGCTATCTGACCAGAAGCAATCGCATTGCGCTCCGAGAGTGCTGCATTCCGTACAAAAGCAGTACTGCATGCTATCTGTCCAGCAGCAAGGACGTCGATCTCCGAGAGCTCTGCATTCGGGACAGAAGCAGCACCAGTGGGTATCGCTAAAGGGACAGGTAGTGCGTCCGCCTCGCGCTCCAAGTCCTTAATCACGCTCACATACGAATCCGAAGACGCTACTGCTGCTGCTGCTGCTGCTCGCTGCGAATTTCGTGTCCGGTGAGTTGCCTCCAGAGACAGCAAACTGTATTGGTGCCAAAGACGCAACGCTTCCCATTGTGGGGTTTCGTCGGGATCCAGGTCCATTCGAGCACATGCAGTGCCGGTTGATGCGGTGCGCTCTGGCGAGCCTTGCCGCAGTGGCTCTAGTTCGGACTCGAAGAGGCGCCTACAGTGTGCAAGCGCCTCATCGGAAGCTTCCGCGGCTGCAACAGCACCTGCTCGACTCCACGGCATTCCAGCTGCTGCAGCAAGCGTTCGCCAAGCCTCTTGTGCGGACGTTTCCGGAGCCGCTCCATTGGGAATCGATGCAGACGCCTGGGCGCGTCGTTCATCGAGACCAGGAACACCTCCGGCAAGCACCACATCCAACAAGACTGCCCAGGCATGCCAGAAACGGGTTTGTGCGCTTTCCTGTCTACAAAGCAGTTGCTGCAACGAAACTAGCAGCCGTCGAGGTGCTCGAGCAAGGCGCACTGGTGCCAACAGGCCGCCTCTCGCTCCAAGTGATGGCTCAGGCTCGCGCTCAGACGCAAACACCGACTCGAGAAGCAACAACATCCGCGGCCTCCAGAGCGTCGACCAGTCCAGTGCGTCGGTGGTGCACATCCCAGCGACACTCTTTTCGGCATCGAGAAGCAGCCTCTCATGGTATTCCTGGTACCAGTCAAGCACGACAAGTCCGGCGGTATCATGCAGGGCGTGAAAACGTCCACCTGGCAGCAGTGCTTCCGCTGCTTGCAGTCCCTCCAAAGCCGCCAGGCGTTCCGCTGCACTCCAGACGTGTGTCCAGCCTGCAGCGGATTCTCGAGGAAGCATTCGGAGCAGCGGTTCCTGCTGCTCCCTCCAAGCATGACCGTACGCGAGTGCCGCTTCCAGCGTCGGTACCGATGGGCGATAAAACCTACGCGCTCTAGCCTCGGCGCGTAGAGCCGCAAGCTGTGCTTCCGACAGGTCCACACGACGAAGGAGACTTCGACCTGCGGACCCAGGCAGCGTACAGCTGTAGCCGTTAAAGGCCTGCTCCACAATGCGATCATCACGCTGACGCAGGGCCTCCATCCACGGGAGCAGCTCCTCATCCAGATAGCCATATACCTCGGCAGGATCGACCACTGCAGGCAACGACGGCATGCGACTCGCGGACTGCTCGGTTTCCGAACGACCGTGCTCTTCGATGCCAAGCACCGGTGCAGCAGTCGGATGTTGAAAGCGACTCGCGGACTGCTCGGTTTCCGAACGACCGTGCTCTTCGATGCCAAGCACCGGTGCAGCAGTCGGATGTTCAAAGCGACTCGCGGACTGCTCGGTTTCCGAACGATCGTGCTCTTCGATGCCAAGCACCTGTGCAACAGTCGGATGTTCAAAGCGAGGAATGCGCCACCAGAGCACCGCATGTCTCTGGGGTACAGTTCCAGGAGCCGTCGTACCTCCAGTGGTCGCAGGGGCGTTCCGAGAGCGACCTGCGGGCCCCGGTGCGCCCCGTTGAGCGTCCAGCGTCGGCACTAGACCTCGTTCCCAGAGTGCTTCCCAGAGATAGGCATCGAGCGCGTCGGCGGGCGTGCTAGTGCTGGGCTTGATATGCTGGGCGTCATTATAGGCCCCAAAGTCGTACTGCCGCTGCAACAAGGCATCGGCGAGGCAATGAAACGCGCATGAACCCGACATGAGTGACTCCCAGTGGTGCGGTAAACCGCAGCAGGTGCGTTGCGGGTCGAAATAACGCTCCTTGGCCTGTTCGCTTGACTGCATGGCGTGCAACGTCTCCGAGGCCTCGCTGTCATCCAGCAGGTGCAGCGCCCAGCACACGAGATGCCAAGACAGCGCTACCTGACGAAGCGCACACCGCACAAACCAGTCGTTTTCTCGTTCGGGAGCGCCCAGCGCAAGCGCTACCCGCATGGTGGCAACCACGACCACGAGAGGCCATGAAAAGCGCACTAGCCAGTTGTTCAGCTGCATCCAACGGCGTTGCAAGGCTCCGCGTTCCTGGGTGTTCGCGAAAGCAGCCTCGTGGCTAAGAAGCCTCTCGCTTGCACACAGCAGACCCGCTAGATCCATCAGCACAAACCAGGCAAGCCATCGTGGCGTGGAACGCGGAAGCAACGCACTCACTGCGCGCTGTGCGGGTTGCTCAGCAAGCCAACGAGTGCGAACGCTAGCATCCGTCGTAAAAGCAGCAACAGCAACAGCAGCAGCAGCAACAGCAACAGCATTGGCTGGTGTGCTCTTCTCGACTGCTGCGCTTTCGCCGGGGTCATCGAGCTCCGCATACGCCCCGTCCTGTTGGACCAAGGTATTCGATGTGAATGATTCACGTGCCGGATCACCGGGGGGCATCGTGAGGCGACAACATGCCTTGGCGGCGGCAGTCAACCAGTCCACAGAGGCCGCATATGCCGCCTCCCTGCCCTGGTTGTAGAAACGTTGCAAGAGACTGGATGCATTCGACGTGTACGCATTCGGCAGGGCGCGTTGCCACCAGCACCAGCGCTCACCGCTCGACGAGCATGCCTGGAAGCATGCAGCGTCAAGTTCAAGTGCGCTGCGTATTCTTTTCCAAGCTGGCTGAAACACAGCAACATACCCACGGGTGCTTGATCCAACTGGATGCATTATTGGTGCTCGCCAGCGTGCATCGTTTCCGCTCTCCTGAAAGCGTTTTCGGGACAGGGTCTCGAGAGCATCCAGTCGAATGGCCGTAATCTGCTTCCTGAACGGGCCCTGTATCGTTGACGTCGACCAGGGAATCTGCCATGGCCAAAAACAACGCCAGTAAAGGAGCAACCACACGAGCACTTGCTGCTGCTGCATTGCAAAAGTCGATTCTGTGCCTGTATCGGGTATGGGATGCAGCTGCAGCGTATCCAGTAGAGGTTCACCGCTCAACGACGCGGATCCGGTACGCCCAGGACTGGACGCTCCATCTCTGGGCAGTCGTGCAACCGGGGCAAGCGAACGAGATGCTCTGCGAAACGTCTCTGCGGAGAACGGCATCAATGGATACGATTCTGGTCCTAGACCGATGAGCGCGAGACGCAAACCCAAGTCCAGTGGCGAACTCATCATCAGGAAGAGGCCAGCAGCTTCCGCGTGCTGTCGCAGAGCCTGGATGACGCGGGTGCGGCACAGGTGCACCTGACGGCTCGCCCAAAAAGCCAGAACGTTCGCTTCGGTAGCGCGTGAAGGAGCGCTGCCCCAGATAGAGGCGTTTGTTGCATCCTCGTGACTCACCGCGGCTGGTGCAGACCGCTCACCTCCGACGCTGATGGCAACTGGCAACGTCGAGTTTTGCTCGCACCAGCTAGCGGCAGCTGTATCGAACAAGTCCAGCACCCGTGCCAATCGATCCAGGTCGTATTCAATTACCGGACGTAATGGATCATAGAACAAGGAGATCGATGTTCGAGTGATACCGCTCCAAAGCGCTTCGGCAGGTACTTCGCTTGCCGCTGCAAAACACCGAGCATCCATGGGCTTTGTCGCAGACGCTGCTAGAGCATTCCCTCGTCCAGTAACGTCGCCACAAGGCAATGCTTGCCCCTGGAAAGCTGACGCTTGCGCGTGTGCTGCCTCGACGGGCTGCTCGGAAGCAGCGCTGCCGCCTACCCACAGCGTCAAACAACGGCTCATGAGCGCCTCGGAGAGAGCCGGGCTCTGACGTGCAGCACACCCTGCAGCAGCTTCCGAACAAGTTGCCGTCAGAAAAATACGACACCTGGGATGGATGACAAAGCGTCGGATGCCGGTGTCGCTGGGGTCATCGTGTTGTGAGAACATTGGTGGCGCTTCGGGTACCGGGAGCTCGAAAACATCCTCCTCAAGCAGCGGATTCAAACGATCCAGTAGAGCCGGTGACAACGCCTCCACGTGCCGCAGTAAGAGCCAGTGTCCTTGTTCAAGGGCAGTCAGCAGGCGCGACGGACGCCAAATGAAGTACTCAGGGTCTTGTCTTGCGGACGATGAAGACGAACGTGCTCTACTGGAGTTGTGCAGCGACGACGAGGCGCATATCGTTTCCCTAGTCCGCTGCTCTGAAGCGTGGCTGTAACCCCCGAACAGATCCGTAATATCGGTTTGGTTGCTGAGCACCACCTCTGTGAGCGGCATCGCCAGGATTTGCGCCATACCCTGAACAAGGCTGGCTTTGCCGCAGCTCGCTGGACCAACCAGCAAGCAGGGCCATCGCTGGGTAACCGCTACGGCTAAGGCTGTCCAGTGGGGTGCCTGACAGGGCCTCCATTCCGGCACGCTCTCAATGGCGAGACTGGGTCCCAGCAGACCGTGTGCACTGGGACCCTGCACCTCGCGTCCCGCTACGAGAACTGGACCCCAGCAAAAGCACCACTTCAAGTTGCGGGATGCGTCTGGTGTTTGGATCGTATCCCCGATGTACAAGTCAGAGGCGCTTGGCAGCTGTTTCGATTCGTGTGCGGATACTGTGCCCAGGGGAACCGCATCACCCGAGTTTTCCGCCAGAGCGTCCCCCGAGACTGCTACAGGAACGTTGTTCCCAGTCTGGAACTGGGGTGCTATCTCAGAGGATTGCTCTGCCTCCATGGAATGCGGGGTCCGTGAAGAATCGTCTCGAGTGAGCGACTGAGACAGTGGACCTGCGTGCATCGCTGTTGCCCTGTCTGCGCGGTGCTCGCTAGTGTTGTTGCGACAGAAAAGTGCACAAGGATCCATTTGGAGCCACTTTCGGAAAAGCTGCTCCCGGAACGCAGAAACATACCGAGGCTGCCAGCAACTGCACGTCACGAGCGATGCAGTGCCGCCCACAACCGGGTCTACGATACCGCAAAGGTGATCCTCCTCAGTGGATGCTGCATCCATCCGGAGCACAACTTGCGGCAACGGGGTCCGAAACGACCACCAGGAACCATCTGGTGCTGGCGGATATTTCTCAAAAGTGACTCGTTTGCGCCCGGGTGTCGGTACAACTTGGTTTCCTGCATTTGACTCGCCGTTGTGTGCATCCAAGCGCTGCGTAACGAAAACTCGTGATAGAGAAAGCGAACCTTTTGGATGCTTTTCCGTGACCGTCTGTGAAAGGTATCCTTTCCGGTGCGCATGATCACTATCATCGTTATCCTTGTTCTTATCATCATCATCATCATCGTCGTCGTCGTCAGCAGCAGCAGCAGCAGCAGCACCGGATTTAGTTGCATGCTCATGGACTGCCGCCAATACACGAGATGCTTTCCCGGGTGCTTCCGCATCTCCAGGGCTTGACCCCTGCACAGTATCCTTCCCAAATACCGGATGCACGGCAACATCCATATTGCGCCCTGTGTGCGCAACAGCTAGAGTCTCGGGGACTGAAACCGCTCGTTGGGCAACCTCCAGCGGCATCGGCAGAAGCAGCTGAGCCCAGCTGCGCAGCGGCACACTGGGGTACGCATTCCAGAGCGTTGCCAGACGCAGCACATCCCGCATCGTGGCTGGTTGTGCATGAACCAGGCTCAACTTTTGAGGCCACCAGTGCGTCAGCTGTTGCAACACGTCAGGAAACTGCTCCAATGATGGAAATCGTAGCCTCAGAACCGCTTCATAGTCTGCAGCATCATAGTCGTCGCAGGGAATCCGCCAAAAGCGGTTCAGAAAACTGCGTGGGAGCGAACGCCGCCCCAGCGTCGTTCCCGCAGGATTCTGTGTTGCGAAGAAACGAAAACCCTCGGATGCTGGAAGCGAAAGTGCAAGCTCCGGAACATGGAGCATTCGGCGATGATCCAACACTGCATTGAGACCTTCGAGAACCGACTGACTCGCCAGGTTCAGTTCATCAACGAGAATCCAGTCGCCTCGCTCCATTGCCGTATACAGTGGACCTCTCCGGAAGCAGAACCCGCTGCCGTGGGGAACAAAGGTCCCCACCAGGTCCATCATTTCGGTGAACTCGCTGAGATTCACCCGGTGCACCTTTTTGGAGAGCGTTTCAGCAAGCGCCAAAACAAGTTGGGTCTTCCCGACCCCTGGCGGTCCCTCCAGCAGAACAGGTCGCTGATCCACAGCACGAACTCGCTCCAAGCGTCGCAGGTTGCGTTGCACTGTGGGAGCAGTCCAGCACCAGGAAGGGCGCCCGGTCGACTCGACCGGTTGGCGCTGGTGCTGCAGTACTTGTCGCTCATGTTGCAGTTGCACACCATGTATCGCAACTGCATGTTCGTCTTGAAAAAGGCTCTGCAACTCGTTCCGAAGCGAGAGTCGAGACACTGGCGACAAACTCCAGGCACTCTCCCAGAAGGCTTCGAGGGCCTCGTAGAGGGCCGCAACCACAGCACCTCGATGTTGCTGTTGCTGTTGCTGTTGCTGTTGCGCTCGATAGATACGAATACAGGCCACGAGGTCCCGAATGCTCATAGCAGGCTGCTGGAGCATACGCTGACGCTGGAGAAGCCATTCGAGGGCGCGCTTCCAGAGTTTCAGCACCAGCGGTGGTTCGCTTGCCAACAGCTCCGCAGCCACCGGGAAGAGATCATCGCAGGAGCCCTCATAGGGTATCCATATCTCGGTAAAGCGATTCCGTATGGCAGCGGAGAGTTCCTTCTTGCCAAAGTCACCGCTGGGGTTCATACAAGCGAAGACGCCAAAGCCCGGAGCTGCCTGCACCTCTGGAAGGGGTTCACCTCCGTGTTCACTGAGCACCAGTTTGCCTGCGGGTTCTAGCACACTGTTCAGACGCTCCACCACAGCGTCGTCGATCATGTTGATTTCATCAATCAGGAGGAACGCACCTTGTCTCATCGCCGAGGTGAGTGCTCCATCTTGCCACTTGAAACGAGGTTTTCTCGTGCTCGTAACCACTTTGGATGCCGTTGTAGCGCAACTCTGCGGCACGGCAGTCGATGGAGGATCGTTCAGGGCCTCTGTGCTCACTACGGGAACGTAACGACCTACGAGGTCCGCAGCTTCCGTATGACGATGACCATTCAGGGTATAGAGTGGCCGATTCAGGGCAGCAGCTAATACGGCACAGACCGTGCTTTTGCCGATACCGGTCTCACCAATTAGAAGTACCGGTTCTTGGTTAAGAATGGCGTGTAAAGCGAGTCCTAGTACGCGTTGCAGACTCGGAACCATGACGAGTCCCAATGCCTCCACCGCAGTTGCCTCAATGCGTTGCCACAGGAGTGTCCCCAACGGCACCGAGCCCGATCGATGCAACGCGTTGCCAGTTTGGTGATGTCGCTGCTGTTGCTGCTGCTGCGTCTGATAGACTTGATCTGCGCTTGCTTGGGGCTGCTGTTGCGGCATTTCTGCCTCATGGTCTTGATCTGCGCCTGTACTGTCGAATAGATTCAACCAGGGACACTGGTCGCGCTCAGGTAGCGAATCCAGCAGTTCCGGGAGCGTCAACGGTGGAAGCACATCCACCATCGCCATGATGGTATGCTCCCTAGTCACCGAAGCAGCCGCAGCAGCAGCAGCAGCAGCATGCTCGCTTGTCGACGCTTGCACGCCACTGGACGTCCTCGCGTCATTTCGTGGTGACTCCTCCACGACACCCAGACCTATGTGTTGACAGAGTACTCTCCAGACAGCGTTACGTTCCGCGGGTTCGCGCAGGCGCTCCACCAGCAAACAACGACCGTGGAAACGTAGCGCTTGCCGATCACGTGCTCGCCGGTTGGCCCAGCGGAAGAGGTCCCGCGCGGTTACCAGGCCTTCTGTGCCGGCAAAAATGCGTTCCGTACAGCGTCGCAGTTGCAAGTCTCGCAGAATACGAACCATGGCGCTCGCAAAGCTAGCCGGTACCTCGTAACAGGTACCGAGGATCTCTAGGAGCTCCTCATCTTGCATCTCGGGCAGATGAATGAGAACAAAACGAGAGCGAAATGCCGGAGAGAGCATTTTGCGTCCACCATAGCGGCTACCACTGGGATTCTGGGTAGCAAACAGAGCAAACTGCGAATGCGCTTGTACCACTTGACCAGTTTCCGGAATGACGAGTTCACGATTTTCGTCCAAGAGTCGGTTGATGGACTCGAGAACGTCACCGGGAGCCAGGTTGAGCTCATCGAGAAGCACCCAGTGTCCGTGACGAGCAGCGCGCACCAAAGGACCCTCGACAAACCGTAGACACCCGTCAGGTCCTACCAAATACCGACCCAGGTATTCGCTCACATCCGTGTGCTCGTGTTGATTGAGTCGAATAAGTTCGTGACCGGTACGCTCGGCCAGGTGCTTGACCAAGGCGGTCTTACCGACCGCAGTTGCACCCTCGATGAGCACTGGCGTCTTCTGGAGTCCATCGACCAGTGCCCGGGCGATATCTGACAGCGCTTTCACCATCGTTCGTGTACAGACGAACGTCGGGCTGCAACCTCGGGTACTGGCAGTGCTCAACGTCGCCGAGACACCTTTGGTGAGCAGCTGCTTGCAAGCAGCACCTGACGCAGCGGTAACGGAGTGTTCTCCCGGTACGCGGATCTCTCGTCGAGACTCGCTGGCGGGTACCTGAGCATCACCATTCGTAGCTTGACTGGAGGCAGGCGAGGCACCTGGCTGTACCAGGGTGAGCCACTGGCCTCCGACATCGACCACTGGACGCTTTCGCGGTATCGCCGGTAACAGTTTCGTCACTGGCGTGAGCAGATGACGCTCGGGTGTTGCCAAGTCAGCAGCCAGGAGCTCGTACGCGAGATGCAGCACACGTTGGCGGCTTGTCTCCGCGAGAAAAGTGCTGAAACCAAGACAAGCGCCTTCGTAGAGAGCCCTGCGAGCATCTAAACCGCACTGAGTGAGGTGCAGTGCCAGTCGCAGCATCCGACTGAGCGTTCGCAGCGGAAAACGGGGAGCAGTCCCGTCTCCAGCGGTGGACAAACTCGAACGAGCCAGTCCGCGCACTCGTTGATAAAAAAGCACTACACGCTTCGTCAAAGAATGTTCGGTGTCGACCCGAGCTTGACTCGGATGCAGACGCTTCGTAAAGAGGTGATCCACCAGGCGATGCAGGTCCTCGTCTGGAAGCTCATCGTTCAACCGAATAGTCGTGAAACGTCTCTGGAGGCTCGCGGGTAACGCTTTCCGGCCAATGTTGGTCTCCGGGTTCATACAGGCAACGAGTCGGAAAGCTGGATGTCGGTTGATGCTACTAGCCGACAACACAGCGACTTGGTTGCGGTGCCTGGGCGGCAACGATGCCGTTGGCGAGTGTGCTGTGCTTTCCCATATCGAGTCGAGTACGCCAGTAAGGCGTTCGAGACAAGCCGCCGGAGCTAAGTTCAGTTCGTCGAGGAGCAACAGGTCGCCACGACGAAGCGCTAGCGCCAACAAGCCTTCTCGAAAAGCGAAGCGCAAAGGCGGCTCTGTCTCCGCTGTTGGTGTCTCGCGGACGAGCACGTCGCTCTCGTCATCGTCCATTTCGTTGTCCAGGGCGGTAGCAACAGCGTCAGAACAATCGCTTCGGCTCTGCAAGTGCTGTCGTTTGTCCAGCCAGCGTACTTTGCGAGCACCAGATGTATCAATAGAACCGGAAGCCGGCTCGCTCGTGGACGTCACAAGAGTGCGGTGTCGCTTTCGCAACCGTGAGCGCTTTTCCAACGCTGTGGACCCGTAGGCATCCTCCATTTGCGAAACGAGTCGCTGTACCTGATCCCAGTGCGCCCGCTGCTGGTGACCTTCGAGGCGGCCACTGCTCGCCACTCTGGTAAAGAGGCTGCGGGCGAGTCGAACTAGGCGACTCGCGTCATGACGACGGGCCATTAGACGAAGCTGCAGGATCAAGTCCTGGTTACGATGCGTGGAGAAGGTTGTGCTGAATGCAACCTCCAGCTCATGCGCCAAGTCTTGCAGGAGTTTGCGCGTATCGATCGGTTGATAGCCACCAAACAGTTCCGTGAGGTCGCTCTGCTGCGACATATTGAGCACGACGAGTCGTCGTCCCAGACTTTTCGCCAGCTCCTGTACCATAAACGTTTTCCCGACACCTGTTTCGCCAATCAAGAGGACTGGCTCATCGTGATCGAGCGCTCTGTAGAGTTGACCTAGCGCCGTGCAGCTGGTCTCGGTGGGCGCTACGGCCATGCGTTCCAGCAGTTGCGGCAGAGGTGACTGCTTCCAGGCTAGCGACCACCATATGCGTGCCTCATGGGCAGAGAGACTCCACTGGCTAGCCAGTGCTGTGAGCAGAGCATCCTCCACGTGCTTGTCTTCGGCAGCAGCCGGCGGCAACAGCGGTGCCAGAACATCCAGCGCATGGATGAGCGCAACCTCAGGAGTCAACGGTTCGGTGAGCGCCTCTTGGGTGCGCACCAAACGAGTAGCCAAACGAACTGCTTCGTTCAGTCCCGGAAGCGGGAGATTGTCGGCGAGTTTCCGACAGCACGCCGTGGTGCAGTCTACGCTAGCGAGGACGCGATCGATCCACGGGGTGCAAGTTGGGAATCGTTCCCCGAGCAGTTGGTGACGCTCCGCTCTCGCATACGGTGGCAAGTCGATAACGAGCCAGCCGATCCACGAGGAAGACGTCTCGTCCGTGGTAGTAAGCGATGCTGATGTTCCAGTGCGAATCGCGAACAGCCGAAAGTCCTGATGCAATTGCAAGGCGAAATTTCGCCCTGGAAGTTCGAATACTGCACCAGGGCGTATCGAAGCGAGCTGCTGCACAACACTCGTGGCAAGGCGTCGGTTGGTAGCGCTCGAGCTGCCGAGGCCCTCGAGGACAAGCCAGTGTCCCTGGGCCAGGGCTTCACCCACAGGACCCAGTCGCCACTGGAAACGACCAGGGCCGCAGGGCGCAATGACTGCGATTGCATCCAGAAAAGCGTCTTCCTCGAAACCCAGCCGATCCCAGTAGAAGGCGGTGATGGGGCGCTTCAGCTCCTTCGCCAAAAAGTGCAGCAGAGCACGCTTGCCGGTTGCAGGCTCGCCTTGGAGTAGCACCGGGGCGCCATACACCACAGCAAGGTGTAGCAGATCGAGCGCTCGGTGACGACTTGGGACGACGATGTAGCGCTGGTGACGCTGGAGCGCCCGCGAGTCGAGTGCCAGATCCGCAGTATCTGTATCTGAGCTCGGGTGGCTCTCGTTGCGTCCCGTTGACGCCCCGTCTGGCCAGCAGGGTACTGGTCGAGAGCACTGGGCACTCATTCGGGTCCGTGCGTTCAGTAATGCAGACTGGGCACCGCCTCCATGGCAGGTAATGCCATTCACGGGAGGTATTGCGTGCTGCCCAGCGTTCAAGAGCGTCGCCGCAGCCTCGGGTCTCGAGCTGCCTTCACTCGCTGGGCCTGGGCACGGTGCACCCACAGGCCAGCGGGCTGCAGTTGTCGCTTGGGGTCCATCATGACGAGACAATCTCGTACCAGCCACTAATTCTCGCCAAGTTGCGAGCAGCGCATGCCGTGCTGCCTCTATATAATCGATTTCGTGCCAGAACATGGCAAGCACCGCATCATGCTGTCGTCCGTGTACGGGGCAGTGTGTACCAGCGGGACGGAAGCGAGCTGTGCAGCTGCTGCGAACGCCAAACGTCAAGCTCAGTGCCAAACAAGCCATTGTCGATCGAGCGTCCGGTGCGTTCTCGTGCCAGTCGGCAAAGCAGGGTCTGAGATCTACGCTTCGCTGAAGAACTGCCTGGCCACCGGCACTGTAGGCTAGCAACGCGACTTGCCGACTCGTGGCTCGCCAGCCTCTCGGTAAGAGAGCAGTGAGTGTTGCCACACCGCCGGTAACGGCGACGAGCCGCACAGCGGCACCGCTGTGCCCACAACTCGTGAGGTACGCAACAAGCTGCGGAAGGTCTCGGGGATCAAGTGCCCCCAGCAGGCTGTACACTCGATCAAACAGCGCTTCATCCAGAGCACTCACATTTGGACGGCGTTGGAGCTCGACGCTCTCCGCGTAGGCAGGCGCTGGGTACGAGTACGCCGCCGTTGCCCCCCGCAGGTCGACACTCGTTGCCGTAGCAGCCGCGGAGGGTGTCTCCGGCACCACGTACGACTCCCAGAACGCCTGATCATCGAGTTGCTCCAGTGCGATCAGATCGTTGAGTGTTGCTGGAGACAACAGACCTACACCGCTCTCCATGGATACCTGGAGCTCTCGAGTCACCTCAGAGAGAGCGCGCTCAAGTCGGAGGCAGCTACCCAGTGCGTACGAAGGGTTGCGTCGGCGTCCGCGTTGCGCCACCGCAGCGTCGTGACGACGACGGCGGCCTAAGGACTACCTCGACCCGCATGCCCAGAGCGAAGAGGTCTACGTGTTGAGTGTTTCCGGGGCTGGAGCGAACACCACAGGTCGATCAACTTTTGGCTTGGTCGCTGTTTAGCTTCGTGCTTGCGTGGTTATAAAGGCTTCATCTTTGGCTTTGGCTTTGGCTACGAACGTATGCGCGCCGCTGGACAGGTTCATAGGAAACAGGTGCTTAGAAACTGAAAGTTTCCTCGTTGACTGTTTCATTAGCTTAGCATCGTAGAGCGCTTAACTTTCATCACCACATCAGGGTATCATTGAAACCCGAGGCGAAACGTTTACAAGCGGTCAGCGTTTTTATACCGTTCCGTACTGCTTTCTTGATGCAACTGGTCTCCGGGCAGGAACGGTGCTGTTCGATTCGCGCCTGGGGCACAGCGTGCATATCAAGCCAGCCCCGCTTCGGCAGTGGGTTGCAGCGGCTTGCATTCCTGACACAAGTCGCTGTGCAGCGATTCTCTGGGGAACGGCGAACGTTCAGCAGGCACTCTTGGAGACGAAAAAGCCGCAGTGCCTTGGCGAGCAATGTCCGCTGCTCCCTGAAAGTTCTCGTTATTGGTAGTGGCGGTCGTGAACATGCACTCTGCGATAAAATAGCAGAGTCACCGCACTTGAAGTCGCTGTATGCAGCACCTGGCAACCCGGGTATGGAGCGCGTTGCTCACTGCGTGTCCGACTTGGACGCTGCAGATATTTCCGCAATTTGCGGCTTCGTACAGGAGAAATCGATTGATTTAGTCGTGATCGGGCCCGAAGCACCGCTTGTTTCGGGCCTGGTGGACGCTTTGGGTGCCCTCAAGGTTCGCGCATTCGGACCGAGCCAGGCGGCTGCTCGTCTCGAGGGCAGTAAAGCGTTCTCTAAAGCTTTCATGAAGCGTCACGGCATTCCGACGGCTGATTATGATCGCTGTGGATCTTTGGAAGAGGCCACGACAGTGCTAGGCCGCCGCGAACGCTTTCCAGTGGTCATCAAGGCCGACGGCCTCGCCGCAGGCAAGGGTGTGTTTATCGCATCGAACAGAGGAGAGGCGGAGGACGCCCTCCGTGTGCTCTTTGTCGAGCAGAGACTGGGTGAGGCAGGCCGCACGGTGGTAATAGAAGATTACCTGATCGGGGAAGAGGCGAGTTTCTTTGCGCTGGTGAACGGAGAGCAAGTCGTGCCGCTTTTGCCTGCACAAGACCACAAAGCAGCCTACGATGGCGACCGAGGTCCGAACACCGGAGGTATGGGGGCCTATGCCCCAGCACCCGTCGTGACGCCGCAACTCGCGGAGCGTATTCTCGCGCAGGTCGTGCGACCCACGGCCGCTGGAATGGTGGCTGAAGGCACCCCCTACCGCGGGCTGCTCTACTGCGGTCTCATGATTGAGTCAGGGGATGCGTTTAGGGTCCTCGAATACAACGTTCGCTTCGGTGATCCGGAATGCCAGGTGCTCTGCATGCTATTGGAGTCGGATCTGTTGCCTGTCCTGTTCGAAACGGCGTCGTTTACGAGCAGCGAGTTGCCTGCTCAGTCCCTGCAATGGGCTGCAGACGCTGCCGCGCTCACTGTGGTCCTTGCATCGCCCGGGTACCCGGGCCCGTATCGAAGCGGTGACGTCATCCGCGGTCTCGAAGAGGCCGAAACGCTGCCCGGGGTCAAGATCTTTCATGCGGGTACTAGCCGCGATGCTCGCGGTCAGCTCGTGGCGAAAGGGGGTCGTGTCCTCAATGTCACAGCCCATGCTGCGACCTTGCGTGAAGCACAGCAGCGAGCCTACGAGGCGATTGCGAGAATCGATTGGCCGGATGCATTTTATCGCCGGGATATTGGCTGGCGAGCGCTGGAACGAGAGCAAAGACAAAAACCTCCTCCAAACGTGTCGAGCGCTCGGTGAATGAGCGCTACAGGCTATCGAAGGATGCGTATTTGCATTCGGGTAGCCAGATGCGTAAACAAGAATCCTTCAGTGCGAACGCGTTTCCTAGTGGCAGACGCTTGCCGCGAGGCGAACGATTGGTACCTCCTGATTATGTTGCCGGTCACAGGTTGCAAGTTCGCTGACATCGCTTTCAAGAAGAACGCCAAGCAACCGGTGCTGTAGACGAGTGCGATGTCGAAAAGAGCAGGTCGCGCGCGATCTTATGGTCGTCTCGTGCCAGGGCTGGGTCCTGCCGATGGTGACCCGCACGTTATGCTCCAGACCATTCTATCGGAACGGTATCGACGAGCGATGACGATACGCAGCGCTCGCCATGTCGAAGTTGTGCATCAGCTTTCGATTTTCGGTACGCATTTGGGTCCGTACCACGGCATCCATATGTTGAAACGGTCGTACACGGGCGCATGTATGCGTCCAAATCGCGGTTGAAGCGCAGATACCGGTCTGGAAAACGGCGATGGTGCTGGATCCAGGAGAATGAATCAGCATACGAAATGGTGACGTACACGATGACCTAGTCGAAAGTGTCTGGATCGGAACGGAAGCACGGAACGGTCCACCTAAACTGCTGCCAACATGACTGTGATGGTACGTTATCGAGCGCTTCGTGCAGGAGCTTACTCCATCGTGATCGACCCGTCGCCGGGTTGTGCTGCGTTTCAGTGTCCCCGATACTATGCAGCTAGCCCGTTCAGAGCCTGGGTGTCGAGGCTTCGTTTCTCGGACGACGCTATAGATAGCCAAGCAGCGACCGTTTCTAGCCGCGTAAGGCGATAGTCGTGTCACTTGGTCGCTGCGAATATGAAAGTGGAACAAAGCATTGTCCGCTCTGCTCCTGCCTTGCGCTTTTTCCGACCTAGTTTTTCGATGTGCTTCCTTGACACTCGAAGTGCCGCAGTTCGCGCTTACGGATCCATACCTGGTGCTAGGCGTTTCGGTCGTCGCCTCGGAGTGGATCAGTGGACTCGTTGTACCCGGATATCGTTACGTCAGCGGAATCCAAATGATTCGCAAAGTCATCGAACAACAGATCGTAAAATAATCGATACGATCGTCCGATTGAAACATAAAAGCCGCCACTGGTCTTTTTTCCTATGTAAAACATGCGCAACTCACGCATTTCTCGAATGTTGGATGTTTGGGGACCGTAAGAACTCGTGGGCACTGCAATCCGCGGTGCTGGATTGACGACATCAACAACTGCACATCGTTTCTTGATGACGTGTTCACTGGTGCGTGCCGAATCCGCCTTAACGCTCATGGAAAACTATCGATTCCATTCGGATGACAAATCCCTCGTTTTTTGCGGCCAGGACGGAACGGTAGTCGACGGAAGCACGATACCTGTCAACGGATTTGCTGCTGGAGGCTCCTGCGTCTTCTGCTCGCATGGGAAATGGCCTTGCACGCGGACTCCAGTCATGGGGCCACTCGCATTCCGTGAAGCGTGCAGCACTGCTCTGCTCGAAGGAAGCGTCGACGGATCACAGATTTCTGGAACACAGCTCCAGCTTGAATTCTCGCCTGCGGTACTTGTTCTATCGTGAAAAACACCGCGCTTCACCAGTTCTGTGTCGAATCGAACAGCGAATGTTTCCGCGTGCACCGAGCAGCTTGCCAGCCGAGAGGAGAGCGGGGACGGAGCCCCTGGCTCTGAAAAGGTACGGCATCGGACGCGGAAGCAGACGCGTTCTTTGAGGTGCGGCTTCGGTGCCGTTCAAAAGCATGTACTGAGCGATGAAGCGAGCGTTCATGCGCCCAAAGCGCGACCCACCGGAGAACAATGCGGTGCAGTGGACCCACGGGAACATCTGACGATAGGCAAGCCTCAGGGTTGCGAAGGGCGCACCGAACCTGCCCAGGAAAGCGGCTGCAAATGGCGAACAAAGCGTAGATCGCAACACCCGCCAGCGCCTGACATGCGTAGACGATAGCCAGAAGCGAAGACACTGGGACTCGAACGCTATCATCAATATTCTTCGACGGCTGACCATAGGAAAAAAGTAGGGAAGAGAGAGACCGTCATCTTTCAAGACGGGGATAGGAGAGAGGAAAAGGAAGCAGTGGCATAGAAAGCCCGTAAATGGTGGTATTGGTGATCGTGGGAGGAAATCTATACTTTAGCGAGTACGTTCGTGTCAGGTACTTGGCTCCTTCGTATTCTGGCATGGCATATGTGTGTGTTGTGGATATGTGTATCGCGCACCGAAAACTAAACCGGGGGGTACGCCAAGGCCTGTGAGCGCGCGCGAGTCTCGTGTACACGCGCACCGCCTGGCGAGCCTACCTGGCACTGACGGCGTTTTGGGGCGAACCCGAGCGCTCCGGGACTTGCGACGCGCTCTGGGAACGGCAGAGGTACCGACTTGACAAGGTCACGGTTGCAGGAACGGTGCATGCTCTAGACGAAAATGCTGAGCCTCAAACTGTCGTTGGTCGCCGTGGCGCCGCTCTGCTGCGCTCGGTTTCGGAGTCTGGTACCTGCTCGGAAACTGGAAACCTCTTCGGAGCAACCCGTGCGTAAACGAACCAAGAGCGGAGGATCGGTACGAAATGTGCCTGAGCCGGCCTTGCCCACGAACGAAGCGGTTCCAGCGGCTATTCGAGAACTGATTCGCGCAAGCGCTGCCTGCTCGTTTTGGGAAGAAACCCACATCGATGCGCTGCACGACAAGGGTCTCGTTATTAACGGACTTGTTTTCAGCAGCCGTGCGCTGCTGCTGCTGCCACACTATGTGCTTTCGGTACCTGCTGTGAACCGTGTGAGTGACGTGAGCCGGGACGCACTTTGTTTTCTCGAACTGCTCAGACCGATGCCTGGAACGCTCATTCTGGGCTGCGATGAGGCGAACGCACCCGCCGCACGAAACCTACTTCCAGCTGATTCAATGGAATATTTGGAGAAGCATCTTGGCGTATCCTTCGAGAGTACGACAGTCGCTCGAGCTTGTGCAACATTTAATTTTTTGAACGAGGAGCGGCGCACTCCGGCTGCCCTGGTGATCCTGGGAAGCAAACCCAGCGCTTCTGTGAAATAAATGTTACTGATGAGACGACTTGGCTGTTCAATGCGAAGCGAAGGTATGAGAGCATCTAGCGAGTCGCGAGCATATCGCGAGTTAGAATGGAACGACTTGCTGGCGAGAACATCGCTGACAGCTTGCCCGAACCTGCTAGGGCCAGCAGCATTCATTCCATGTCAGCGGGAAATCGATTCACGAAGTCGTAGTTAAGAAGGAAACGCTACTGTGGTTCACGAGTATTCCCGAAAAATTTCTCCCGGTGTATGTCTACGACGCTCCGGTCTTGGCAAAATGCTGAACTGAACCGTCCCTGTGCCATGGCCGAAGCGAGAACCCAATGACCTCTCTCCTGATCACTGCTTCTTTTCATCGAAAGTCTTCAGTGTTTCTTCGAACTGCTCACACCTAGTACTGAAATCTTTCCGCAAAATCTCGCCAGATGCAAAGCCGCTGGACATTGCAGAAGCACCAGACATTGCCGGATATTGATCAGGGCGTTCAAGTCTCGGTGTAGAAAAGTGCTTTCGTGCTGCGTCGCTGGTGAAATCCCATCTCAGCAATCCGTTCACATGTGATTGCCTCGCCGTCTGTCCTTCTGTTAGCGTACCGTACAGCATGCAGAGCATCTGGCTCTGTTTCACGCTCTTGTTCTCTAACTGATTCAGCATACAAGCGTGCTTGTGACGAATGTATGTCGTCTCGTAGTCATAGACGGAGATCGTACAATATCGATTCCTGTGGTCTTTGAACGCTTCGGCAGCGGGCGCGAGCGTGCAGTATTCACGCTCTACAGCACGTGCAGCAATCTAGGCTTCCTTAAACCGACGCGGTATGTTGGCAAGTTTTGCGTCCAACGAAGTGAGTATGTTGGGAAATGTGCACCTGATGTACCCGTACACGCGGAAGCGCTGGCGAACCCAGCCCGATCGCATGCACCCCCACCCGTGCCCGAAACCGTCCATATGAGCCATTTGGACGCTCATGTAAGCTATGAATGAAGCGCCCAGAGCGTTTCCCCTGTTCGATACAGGGCAGGGAACGTCGCGATGGGTCCTGGCACCATCATTCGACCGGTGGTTGTACCTCGTGGCCTCCATCACGTCCAATTCCCAATGAAACCGAATCCAGGAAAATCAGATTGTATGGTACGTTCAGCGCCGAGCACCAGTTGTTGCACAAAGGAGTTATCGAAAAATACCACAGCGATGTGTGCAGCAGGCATGCCCTGCGTCATGAACGCCCACGAGCAGGTGCTCGGGGAATTGCCCCAAGGCATGGGAAGGTAATCAAGGCGTAGTCGACCATAGACGTGTGATCAATGGAACGAAACCCTCAAGCTACTGAATTGTAAACGTTTACTCATCCACAGACGTCTCCCAGTCTTTTTTGACCGGCTTCCTGCCATCGGTTGTAGTTTATCCTTGCACTTTTCGACATTGAGACGCTACCTCACGAAGTGAGACCGCCTCGGCTCCTGAAATCTCGTCCTCTCTACCAAACACCTCCTGATAATCATAGCAGCGTTGAAATCTTCGTTCACGAACTCGATGCGTACATGGACGCTGTTTGAACGCGCCAATACAAGGATTCCTGGAACGATTGCCCTCTATGGCACTATGGTCTCGTTATCGTCCTGTGGGGCAAACATTTTTCTCGTCAGCATCCTCATTTCTTCCTTTTCTCCTTCATCATCAGCTAGTCTCCGCTCGATGGTCGGGCCAGATGAGGATTTTTCCGTCTTTTCTGGCAGCTCAGGGCAATGAGGGCACTCCAGAATCCCGAATTTTGTATGCACACCAATCCCTTAGATGCTGCATTTCTTAAAATGAACGTATATGGAACGCATCTGCAATGAGCCGCGAAAAGCATTTGATGACACGCAGCAAGAAGGCGGAACACAATCAAGTTGAAAGACGACAACCAGCACGCACACACAGCGCATGGCGCTGCAGCAGCGCTTCATTCATATCCTCTACAATTTGAGAGGATAGGGACACACTGTATCGCGACGCTCGCATCGGCACAGACGGTACGCGCACACGCGCGCGTATCAAGCGGACACGCCCGCTTCGCTTGGCATATGCCGCGCATGTGCAGCGAGTCGGGGGCATTGTTTCGCTCATCAGCGGCTTTCGCGACGCCGTGTGCTCTGAATAGTGTTCAGCGCCCAAGTAGACAGCTTCGCTCGAAGGTAACTGACGACTCCAACTGGCCTCCTCAGAAGGCTTGGGTATCGGCGCACCGCTTGCCACGGTTCTCGTGGCGCAGGCGTTTCGAGCGACCCTTGGCAGGAACACAGAGTCCGCGTACACTCCATAATTCACTTGAATTGACAGCCTGCATGCACGGTGAGGCATCAGCGCCCGATCGGAAAGGTGCAACGATGTCAGCGGTGGGTTTCATCGGCCTGGGCATCATGGGAAGCGGTATGGCGCGCAACCTGTTTCGGGCCGGACACAGTCTCTACGTCTGGAATAGGACGCGGAGTGCGGCGGAAGCGTTTGCGAAAGAGCTTGTAAACGAGCAGTGCGGGGAAAGCAAGGGATATTCTTCTGGAAATGCGCAGGTGCACGTGGCGGACTCACCGAGATCCGTTGCAGGTGCCTGCAACGTGATATACTCGATGCTGTCTACGCCGGAAGCCGCGCTTTCCGTTCATCTCGACGCTGAACGAGGGACGGTGCAGGAGCTCGGCCCCCAGAAGATGCTGATAGAATGTTCAACGCTAGATGTGAGTACCATGGAACGACTGAGCGAGGCGGTGCATCAACGAGGGGCACTCTTTTTGGAGGCGCCTGTTAGCGGCTCCAAAGTGCCAGCACAAACTGGAACCCTTATCTTTCTATGCAGCGGTGACCGGGCAGCCTACGATCGCGTTGCATCCAGCGGCCTCGATGTCATGGGCAAAGCTTCCTTCTTCCTCGGTGAGCGGTGCGGAGCGGGCACCAAGATGAAAATTGTGGTGAATATGATCATGGGTTCGATGATGGTGGCACTCGCTGAGGGTGCTAGCCTCGCCGAGTCGTGCGGGCTCTCGACGGAGACCCTGAACGAGATCCTCGGACTTGGTGCCATGAACAGCCCGCTCTTTAGCATGAAGCTGCCAAACATGATTTCCAGCCAATACGAAGCGCATTTCCCTCTGAAGCACCAACAGAAAGACCTCCGATTTGCGATTTCCCTCGGTGACGAAATGGAGCAGTGGCTGCCGCTCTCAGCCATTGCGAACGAAGTCTTCAAAGCGGCACAAGCGAGTGGCTTTGGAGATTACGATTTCTCCGCGGTTGTCGAGGCTTTGCGGAACAAGAAACGACGCCCATCAAACTGACGAGGACACATTTATGCTACGTAACGCTGTTCTCGGATACCAAGGCCCTTCCATTGAGAGCGACCCTATTTAGCTCCTTGCATCCAGCTGACAAAATTTGCAAATTCGCGCAGATGGTGCTTTTCCAGCAGTTCGGGTGTGAGGCGCAAATACGTAAAGCCGCAGAGCGTCTTTCTCGTCTCCGCCTTGCGGCCAAAAGGTAAGGATATGCCCCAGGAGGATGGTTTCGCTTGAGCGACGATCTGCTTGTACGCTTTGCGATCGTAACGCGGGAGCGCATTCTCAGCCGCGAGCGCAACGCCGTGCTTCTGGGCAGCGATGCGGACGCGATTGACGAGGCCCTCGGGACTGCATTTTCCCTCACGCTGCTCGCTATCGCGCATCTCGTAGCAGGTGAAATTCCAGATGATGCCATGTTTGCGCAGCAGTGCTGCAATCCCATCGTACATGGTCCAGGGGTCATCGGCGGTGTGATAATAGCCAGCCGTCATCTCGGCCGCGTGGCTTGGCGTTTTGAACCACCAATGGATACCGGCGACTTTGATCCCCAGGCGGACGCGCCGATCTGCAATGTACGAATGGAAGCATTTGTTGGCAACGACTAAAACACGCTCACCATGTTCCAGTAGCTTGCTTCCGTACCACTTGAGAAAGAAGCGGCCAGCCGGTGTGGCATACAATGAGCGGAAAAACTCCGACTGATCCGGAGTGTCGCAATACGATCCGGCGGTATCGCGTGGTGGGATGCATTTGCGAATCTCATCCTCGGAAAACTTCTGGTTTGCGAGCGCTTTCTCCAGATCTTTCATCAGAAAAGTATCATAACACTGGAACTCGCCGATTCCGGGGAATTTCCACTTCCCGTCAGTGAGCGGATACGATGGATAACGTAGTTCGCTGGCGGGACCCATGCCAATGTGCACCTCGTGAATCACTGTACCGAAAAATTCGTCTCCAAAGTCTTTCACGAAAGCATTCATAAACTCCTCGTAACATTGAAGCGGGGAGCGCATCTCCACTTGTGCGCTGGCCGCTGGTGCTTCGGTTTCAGCCGAAGCCTGTGCGTCCGTCGCTGGTGAAGACGCATCTTGCCCAGATGCGGCCTGCTGCTCCGAGTTCGCAGCGGCGCTCTGTACTGGGAAAAGCGGTTCCTCGTCGGCCCCACACGATATGTACTCCTCGCTCATGTAGCCGTGCCGATCCATGTACAAGATCACTTTATTCTCTTTCTCTTTTAGTTCACGGGCACGTGCCAGCACCCATTCGGGTAACCCGTAGGTAACGGAGTCGCCGACGTTCCCGCCGCACTTGTGAAAGCCCAGCACCACTTGACACTTGACGCCCAGTCGCTGGCACATGGAAAACAGCGCTCGATAGCGATCCTCGCACCAGGTGTACTTCCGCGGCTCCTGTTCACAAAGACCCCACCAGAGATCCACCATGAACCCGGCGCACTTACTGGCGCCAGCCACGTGCGGGATCGTCTGCTCGACTAGACGGCGACAATCGTTCTCATCCATGGTCGGGAACTCCAACGGAAGCATCACGTAGATGGGCACGCTGTCGACAACGCGACTGAAAGATCGAAGGATGTTCCAGGTTCTTTGCATCTTTGGCGTTGTTTGGAAGCAGCTGTGTGTATGCAAGCGCTACGCGACTAGAGGAGTGAGCGCGTGCTCCGCAACAACAGCAACAGCAGCAGCAGCAGTAGCAGGCAATGTTGAACGCTCGCCATGGCGCACCTGGCACGGCGCATCGAATGTGTGGTGTGCTGCGCTCGAGTTCGTGTCGCCATAGATTTTTTTCTTTTTTTCATGGAGAGGACGTTTACTTAGGCCAGCGTTCTCCGAGTGTGCGCATATTTCTTTTCTTACTTTTTCCTGTGTTTTTCTTTCAGTGCGAGGTGAGTGTCGCCATGGACGGCGTGCAGCAGCGATCTGGCGCAGGCTGGCGCATAACGTTTCAGAGAGCATACGCTGCACGACTGTGGTGTTTGTACAGAACGAACGACCTATGTCAGAAGGAAACCGGCACTGTACGAATCGATGAGTTCATTTGTTGGTTGAGCGCGTGAGCAACAGCAATAGCAGCAGCTGCGGCGGCTGCGGCGGGGGCGAGAATGCGCCAGTGATCATGACGGGTACCCGGCTACGCAACAGAGCGAGAAGAATCAAGAGTGAGTTCACGAGGTATTCTATGTTTGTGTAGACGGTGCGAGAACAGTCGCAGGTATACCACAGAGTACGAGTCGACAAGAAGCAAACAGGTTGACTACGAGGCACTCGTTGAGGTCGTGGAGGCGGCACGCAAAAACCCTGGTATCGCCCGGGGTATAATCGTAGTTTTGGTGTACAGCGGCGTGCAGCATCCCGCGTCCAAGTTCGAAACCGCAGCCACTGAGAACGAGATTCTGCCGAACCGCTCTACTGTGCTTGTTTCTAGACAGGTATACGTCGCCAGACGGTATGGTCCCGGAGCTCCCGTTCGAGGCGTCACAGCGATATCTGCCTGGTTTATTCCGACGGATGCTGTGGGGAAAACGTCCGTATCTACGGATCATCATGAAGGTAACGCGGGTGTCCGGCCTGGGATCGTCTCTGTGGCTGCATTCGTGCATGCATTGATGCATGGACGCATAACGCCACAGTGCTGCGGACGTTGTGGCAACGTCACGGCACGCAACAAACGCAGGCTAGGAGTACTGCGGAGGTTCATACGTCGTCGAACAGCCACATTGCCTCGCTAGAAAGGTCGATATGACACCATCCTCTGGTCGACGTAGGTGTCACACGGATGCAGCGAGCGCGCACTAGAACGATTGGAGTGCAGCTGCCGTGCTAAGATCGATGCTGGTGCGAACGCGCCTCGAGCTTCTGCAACCATGTCTGAGCGGATACAAAACTGGGTATGGATGCACAGGTGATGGGCGTCGTTGGCGCTGCTGTGCGGCGCGAGAGGCGGGTGCTGTTTGAGTGCGTCGGGGGCGAATCCACATGTCAATTCACAGTAAGCAGCAATGCCGGATAGCTCGCACGCCATCGACAATGTTCACACTCTATGTCTGTGAATGCGTCTCCCGTGTCCGGTTTAGAGGGCTCGAGCCTCGACACGACGCTCACCGGGCATGTAGGATGCTCTCCTGAATCGCTGCTAGAACTGAACCTGGTTCTGTAGCGGCCGCTGGTGCGCCAGCACTGTCTGACGGCACCGGTGCCTCGAAACAGAACCATCCGCAACGTCCAACAGCGAAGCAAACTCGTGTGTAATTTGCTTCGCTCTTGGTTTGCACCGGGAGCATCGATTTTCATGCGAGCATAGGCTAGGCTCGCCGGAGAGCGACACCGTCACTCTTTGCAAATCGCGCATCTATAGGGGATACAGCATCGTCCATTGTGGAAAAGGGCGATCATGAGATCCGCGACTTGAAGTGCGTCCTGTGCCAAATGTTCGGAACGCGCTACCCTGTGAACGCAGCTGACGCGCCGGTGTCTCGATGTTGATGGTCACTTCAGGGCATGCCTTGTGATGACACCGCATGCGTGAAGCACCGAGAGAATGCTAGTGTGCGAGCATACAAGCCGCCTAGTCTTCGCGCTCGGTAGGTCCGGTTTCGGGGAGCGTCCCTCGAAAGGGATTTTCCTGTTTCCGGTACGTGTCATAGACAGCAATCCCCGCAGGGTGGCGCGACTCGAACTCTTCGATGAACATTTCCAGCCCGCTAACCGGAGCCAAAGCACCTACAACACCACGAGGTATCCGATGACGAGCCGGCGGCGGCGCCCGTACACTTCGAGGAGGAGCCATACCGCGCTCCGTCGCTAGGGAGCAAGTCAGTGACTCTGCAGCGGTTCGACGCACACTCGTGATGCGCAGGATCTGTTCGTCTAAGCGGAGCTGGTGCTGGACTTGCGGTAGCGCCTGCGGAAAAAGAAAAGCTCCGCACTCTACAAAGCTAGCAGCAACGTGCTTCTCCCGCGTCGGGCCTCGAAGTTTCTGGGGTAAGGGCCTTGCCGCCGCCTCGTACAGTCCAGCGGGTGTGAACGCCGACGGCAGTGCACGCAAGCGAGTCACAATGCCGCCCGCATCCATAAAACGAAGCACAATCCTTTTCAGTAGCTCATGAAGCTCTCCTCGCCCCAGACGTGAATCAATCAACATAAGCGTTTCATAGTACGGCATGGAGGAGGTGTGTCACCGAGTTCGCAGCACCAATTCGCGACTTGATGCTTCTGTTACGACGACGCCACGACGCGTTTCAACTGCTTGCCGCTGTAAGTGCTGCTGTGGATACGCTCTGGGTAACCAGAATATAGACCCCGGAGCCTCTTCAGAAGCGTTCCGCTGAACGCAGCGAGCACACCCCTGCAGTACAGTGTAGTGCAGCGGCACAGACGCGAGAGCGATACCGCGCAGGGCGCCTGGCGGTACGTGGCGCGCCTCTGCGTACTGTAGGCACCGGTGCAGCGTTCGCTGCTCCAGGTCGAACATGGACCCGCTCTGCAGCGAATGGAACGGGAATAATAGCATGGATTTTCTGAAAAACTTGACCAAGGAGCAGTCGGTTGTGGTCCGGGCGCCATTGGAGCGCTCTCTACTCATTGCTGCGAGCCCAGGAGCCGGCAAGACGCATACGCTCTTGAGTCGGTTGGCGTTTCTTCTCTTGAGCGGAAAGCTGGAACCTGGGGAATTTGTTTTCTTCACTTTCAGCCGTGCTGGAATCGAAGAGGCTAGGAGTCGCCTTGAGAAGCACGCAGCTATCGAACCGCTCGTTAGAAGTGCGCGAACGACGTTTCAGCAGGCGTTCCAGACGCTGCACAGCTTCGGTAGGCGGCTCGTGGAAAGCACCGCGGCACCCGTTCTCGAGCGTACCTGCCAGCGGCGAACGTTCATGAACGTCATATCGCAAACGCAAAAGCGGGCGATACTGCGCGAGGCAATAGAGCGTTATCGCCAAAGGCTCCAGACGAACTGGGATCGACTTCCGTCCTGCACCCAGCCCCTGTTTCATCAACTTGAGCTCAGCGCACTGGAGAGCGACGATGCCGGCGCCGAAATGGCGAAAGGTGCCAAGTCATCGGACGACCGTCTGGTAAAAGAGATTTCCGTTCAAATCGCTGAACGCAAAGCGAGGTTCATCTCGCCACCGACATTGGAACAAGTCGATAGCGCTGCGTTCCAGTGGCCTCTGCTCGACTTTGTGTACGCCCTGTACGAGTGCTGGTTGCAGCATCTGAACTGCATCGATTTCGACGATATGATCGTTATGGCTGTACGCATCCTGGAGACGCAAGCAAATCCGCCGCATCTATTCCCGCGAGGCCTGCGCCTCATCCTCATTGATGAATTTCAGGACACGAGCGCGAGCCAGTTGCGTCTGGTGCGTGCGCTCGCCAAACGCTACGCTTGCACTGTCTGTGCTGCTGGCGACGACGACCAGTGCATCTACGAGTGGCGACAAGCCCGGCCTCAGTTTATGACAGAATTTACGCGCTTTTTCCCCGATGCAGCAGTCATGTTCCTGCGGGAGAGCATTCGCTGTCCCGTGAATATCGCCTGTTGCGCAAATGCGTTGATCCAGCACAATACGCGTCGGCTCTGCAAGAACATTGAACCGCTACCCGGATACGAGCAACTGCGGGTACGGATTATTCTGGGGCGTTGCGTTGAAGATGAGGTTGCGTATCTTGGACAGGAGCTTGTAAGATTGCACACGGAAAACGGGGTTGCCTGGAAGGATATGGCAGTGTTATGCCGCGTTGCACAGCCACTGGAGACGCTCCGCAAGTTGCTCCGCGAGCGCGACATCCCCTATGCTGGTGCCGAGCAGTCCAAGACAGTAGCTCGTAATCCGCAAAATGAGTACGGCATTCGCATGCCCGCGAGCAACCTCGATCATGCCTGGCGAGAAACGCTCATTCTGGCCAGTCCTTTGGTTAGTATGATCACGCTTCTGGTGAACGAGTACGATTTGCATTCGCTCGATGACGCTTGCAAGGCCTATGCGCCTTCTATGCATGCGCTCACCAGGACGTGCGTAATCGATGAGGCTCGCAAGCGCCGCAACATGCCGTTGATGCGGGTTGTGCAGTACATGGTCGAGAACGCCCAGGAATTCTTCGAGGGCGTCCCTGATCGCAATACGATGCCCATCAATGTATCGCAGAACGCCAAAGCGAACTTTGTGCAAGCATCTGTCGCGCCTGGCAGGCTCGCGCCGGGTTTCAAACGTGTGTCGGAACCTGCACCCGATGCATATCGTCCAAAACTCAGTCAGGGTCAGTGGAAAGCGTGCCGCGTGCTTCTCGCGGCATACGAGCGGCTGCTCGTCATTGCACGGGATCTGGGTCCCGAAATCCGACTCGAGCGCATGCTGGAGGTCGCTCTGGAACTGCTGCCTGCTTCCGCTCCACAACATGGATGGAGCATTACGAACGATACGCGTCGCCTTCTTCGGCATCTTGCTCATCATGTCGATGAAGAAGCCCGTACCCGATGGGAATGGGCTTCAGGAGCTGCAGCGCTCCCGTCTCCGTCTCCATCTGCTGGGCCTGATGCCGCTATATCCAACAATTACGGGACGGACGAGGAGCAACGGTGTTCGTTGCAGCCTGTCGCCGACTCGAGCAGCAAGCTACTCTACGGTGCGCTCGCAAGGCGAAGACGGTGCACGCCCTTGGCACGGAACGAGTCGGGCATTCGATCGAGTGCCAGTCAGCACGAAAAGGACTCGTGGCGCAAGCCTCTGCGTCAGCTACTGCTCTGTCTGCAGGATGCATGGCAGGAAGGCACTCGTGCATTCGCCCATGCTCGTCGCAAAGTGCCGCTAGATGCAGTCGCTGTATCTACGATACACAACGCCAAAGGCAGAGAGTGGCCTTTTGTATTCATTTTGCGTGCGGTCCAGGGATCGTGCCCGTTGCTCTACCCGGAAGTCGATCTGGAGGAAGAGCGACGCGTGTTCTACGTCGGGTTGACGCGGGCCCGCCAACAGTGCACGATCCTCGCGAGCGAACCGCAGACAGGCAAGCAGCAAGATCCGCAGCAGCAGCCATCTATATTCCTCGATGAGCTCTCTGCGCCTCACTGCGAGCGGATACAATGGCGTCCAGTTCAGCAGCAGCAGCAGCAGCAAGCCCGAAAAAGAGCAACTCCCGCCGGGCACGCGTCAGCGAAACGAGAACGGATCGCGGGTGCCTCGATACCTTCAGCACCAAAGAAGCCCTGAACCGAACAGTTGCTTCCTCGAGCGGTGCACGCAGCACACCTAGCATTGCTGCGGCTGAAATGTACTCGTTCGACATCACCAAATATGCCATCAGAATGCATGCACTGTGCAGACGCATCTTTTTGGGATCATGTGCGTATCTCGGGGATCGTGATTGCCACCCAGGGAACGCGTAGAGCAGCCCCAAATAGCTTCGGAAATCAACGAGCAATGCAGATGCGCTCAAACCTGAATCCGGTCAGTGATGCGGAAAGATCAAGCTCTCACCAAGTCCAAGAGAAATTGTGCTAGCGGAATCTTGGATTCCTCCGTGATCAGGTGTGCCCCGGTGAGCTCAATTGCAGGGATACCGAGCGCTTCTGCGAACGCTCGACACGCACGAGGTCGAGTAAGCGGATCATCACGGCCATAGAGGAGCATCGCTTTCTCTGGAATCCGCACGCGCAGTCGCTCCAAGTTCTCTCGCGTCAGTCGATAGACTTGAACTGCATGCAACTGGCCCAATGAACCATATGCGTTCAGCGGGTCAGCGTTTCTCCCTGAGGAATGCCGAACGTCGGCGATCTCATCCCAGGCTCTAAAACGCTCGAGTGATTCGGCAGTGTAGTTGAAGAGGTACCATTCGTGCCGGCGAATCGGGCGCGAGTACCGCTTCTTGGGCAAAGCGGATGCCGTCGCAGTCGCAGTTTCCGCACTGCGTCGAATGTGGTGCAACTCTCCAGCGCTTGGATCGGTCCGTTGAGCATGAAGCAGCGAGCGCTGCGCTGCAGGTTCAAGCGGACTCGCCAGAAACGCGTCACTGAAATGAAGACTCAAATCGATAGCCGCACGCTGGGTCAGCAGCCTTAGGCGCTTACGTTCATTCTGCAGCGCCGTCGTGGAGATCGTTGCCGCTCGGATCCACCATAGCCAGTAGCGAACTGAGGCTCGCACTGCCCGTGCGCTTGGCGGAAACCAGTCCCGAAACCTTCCCTGATGCATGGACAAGAACATGATACCAGACACTTCGAGAGGCGGGCTTGTCAAAAGCAGATGGCACAAGATCGCGCTCCCGAGCGAGTGCCCTACCAGAAACAGTCGAATGGACGTATTTGCATGAGTCGAATCCAAGGCCTTCGTGGCTCCAAGCACCTGCTCGAGAACATAGCGCGCATCGTCTGCCAGCGCCTGAGCCGTCCATAACGAAAGGTTCGCTTTTCTCTCTCGAGCACGCACACAGCGACATATAGGTGCTGGTGGCGGGTACAACTCCGAACCACCAGTGCCGCGATTATCTATCAAGCAAACGAGAGTGCGCCCAACGGAAGTACGGTTCCCGTTACAGCGCTCAGAGAGCAGCTCGACAAGCGAGAGCCACATGGTATGGGACGCGCCCACGCCTGGCACGAAAGCTACCACACTAGTGGCCGGCGGTTTTCCGGAATCGACCGCACACTCCGGCCAGTTACCGATTTTCACTATGCAAGCGGAGAGGCGGTACGGATCTGGCGGTACGCGCTCCTGGGGCAAACTCTGCAAACACGTGTCGTTCGAAGCGCCAGAAGCACATGCTCCGCGTCCTATTTGCCGTCGATAAAATCGGACACAAGCCGGTCCTTGCAAATTATCTATCCATTTTCCGAGACGTTTCGCTTCCAAATATTCCATTTACGGGACAGAATAATCAAGCATTCTGGCTCAGCTTGGGTCAAAGTCGGAGCCCAGCGCGTAGCGACGTGCGCGACCTCAGCGATGCACCTGGCGATCTCGGTGGTTAGCGTCTTTCTACTCAGATTCCTTTCAGGTTTGCTGCGGTGTATCGTACGAGGTCGAGGTCACGACGAAATGTATTGTATAGATTGTAGGTGAATTGCCTGTAGGATATATGCTTGCCTGAAGCGTGAAAAGAGAACTGCATTCCGGCCTCAGGTAAGTGATACCATTGTACTCAGATGGTTGAGGAACACGGAAAGAAAGACGTGGATGCGCTTTGAGCCATTAACCGATACGCTTAAAGACTGCAGGCGTTCAATGGTAGAAAACGACGCCTTAATGACTTTAGGGGAAGCAAAATTGACGATGATAGTCGCTACGGGCGTCCTTGTGTCTCAACAGCTTGCTCATGTCGTGGTGATCATACTGGGATCCAGGCGCCAAAAAGAGAAGAGTTCTGGTACACGCACGACCATTTTCTTCCCAAGTCGGAACGATAATGTTACTGCGACGTCGCGATCGATATAAAGCACAGGGTCGTGGATTTCTTTTTGTTTTTCAATCTACGGCACTTGCTTCCCACGAAACCGTCGAAGTACATACGGGTATTCGCGGAGCAGGGCGCTCATTGGCCGTACAATCGTATTCGAAGAGACCGAGGACACCGTCCTCTAATCTATCTGCAGTGGGTTCATTCCAGGGCGTCAGTTTCTCTCGCAGGGAAGGCGCATACAATCGCACCCGCTTTGTCGTACTATTGAAGACTTTTCCCTGTCGTCTGGTGACGTTTTCTGTTCGAAAATGTGGTATTTCACCATTCATCTTGCGTTTCGGCTTTTGCGGATTCTGCCGGGGTAGGGCTGCTTTTCATTCCTCTGTACGCTCCGAGATTCAACTCTGTCAAAGGAATGTTTTCCATCTTGATGCGTAGTGGACGCTCCCCTGGCCGAATTGTCAAGCGTTCAGCACACGGTGACACACGCGGGCACCGCGACACATTTCGTCTTTTTTCAGTAGTCCTTCTACGTCCGGGGCCGTCCTCATCTAAGGGCATAAAGCAGTGTGTCCAACTAAAGTATTAAAAAATCCAAGGGATGAGCTACGGTGCACACTTCAGAACGTCGAGATGGAGACGAGGCAGCGGATCGCCTCGGTGACAGCACAGATCGGAGAGCTGACAGCGCAGCAAATCGCACAGGCAGCACCAGTTCGATGCCTCCATGAATTGCCCAGATCAACCAGAGGCAATAAATCCATGGAGTTCTAGTACCGAGACTTGGAGGCCTCCACAAGTATCCGACGGTGTGCGGTGCTAAAGAAAAGACACGCAGAGCTGACAAGCGGAATTTTCGTAGGGCAGCCTCTCAGGCTCGAGGGATACGAGGCCGAAGCTGAACCCCGTCGCAGAAGGCGGGTCAAAAAATGCTTGGAGATGCCTCCAAGAAGGTGTATACATAAGCGCTACTGTCGTGCGACTTTTTTCTTTGCTTTATCAGTCGTGTGTAGAAGGCAGTCGGGTCGCTGCATCTCGCCGGTGTCTCGCGCGATTGCTCGCGGCTTTCTGTGGCACGGACGGGCGCTGTGGCGGGCCGCGGAATCCCCAATGGAAATTTGAATTTTTCCTTCGATTTCTCCTGGAACGTGCTGCTTCCAGAGATCATGAAGCGCGTAAAGTGTGTTCTTATTGGTGATGGGGGTGTAGGGAAGACTTCGCTTGCGACTAGGTTCGCGCTGGGCGAGTTTCCGGACTCGTACCTGCCGACTACCTTTGACTCGCACACTGCGGTGCGTCGGCTTGGCACCGGTGCGCTGGTGGAGATCAACATCTGGGACTGCGCTGGTCAAAAAGAGTTCGACGAAGTGCGACAATACGTTTATCATCCCGGTTTGGATGTGTTTATTTTATGCTTTTCCCTTGTGGACCGTCGCACGTTCGAGCACTGCGCGCAGCGATGGCTCGCTGAGATGCGCGACTTTGACCCAGAGGTGCCGTTCGTCTTGATCGGAACCAAAGCGGATCTCCGAGATCAATCTGTTTTGCAGGGCTCTTCGGCGATCGCTCGCATTGTGCTGACTGAAGAAGGTGTTCGTTTTGCACGACGAATAGGTGCCGCTGCGTACGTGGAAGTCTCTTCTCGCACGGGAACGAACGTCGAGCGCGCATTTCGCGCTGCCGCCAAAGCAGCGCTCTCTACGAGTCATGAGGAATCCTTTGGCGACAGCGATGAGCCTTTGGCGAGTGCAAACGGCAAGTTGCAAGGTAAACGAGAGCGAAATGAGGCTGCCGCCTCCGATCAAGGTGGCTGTTGCGGGTGCTGCGTGCAGTGAGCTTATCAGGTTTCGGGTGTCTCTGTGGAGACTCGAAAGCCGGAAAGCCGAGAATCGGTGTGCTCCTCCTAAAAATGGCGAGTATCGATAGAGCGAGCGCTCGAGCGACTCGTGCTGGAGGCTCTGGCTCCTCCGATAGCGCGGGCGAGATGGATGCGACCCCTCCCGACACATCCATCTCGCCCGGTGTCATGAGACAGCTTCGCTTTAGAGACGCGCTGCAGCGCAGCCAGGCCGGCACGTTTGATCGGTGACGGCTGCAGGACGGCCGCTGCACTGCGGTTCATGTTGTCGTGGCAGAAGCTCAAATGCGGAAGAGCGGCCTTGGGCTCCAGTTGCCTGGATCATTGGATTTGACGCGGTTTTATTCAGTGCATCGGGCATTCTGCCGTTCTGAGCACAAGCGCGAGCTCTCAGGACAGCAGAAGCGCATTGGATCCAAAAACTTGCGACCTTTTGGTCCAGCAGCACCCGAGGAAGAGTGAAGCGACTTGTACGGGGTCGAAGCCACAATGACGGCTCCACGTCTGGAGGCAGCGTCCGCAGCATGTTACGTTTCATGGAAAAACGCGTGGAATTCGGAGGTCGTGGACATGCGCATGTGCGCTGTCTAGCGTGCGTTTCTGAGGCACTCGCAAAGCCGTCACATGCGCTTCGAGCGTTCATTACGCGACAACACCCGCACTGCACGCGATACGGCGACACGATACCGTGCCAGTGCTGCGCGAAAGAGTACTAGCATCGCAACGAGCTCGTGGACGCTCATGCGGCGTCCAATCGCTGATCTGTTCTCGAAACCAGGTAGGCAGCTTGCAGGTACCCTTGGAGAGGCACTTGGTATTCAAGACATTCGAATCGGTGTGGAGATTTCACGGGGCTGCTGCCTCCGTCCAGGATCTGGGCAAGGCTTTCGAAAAAGCACCACGCCGGGTTCCAAAATCAAACTTCAACGCTGACGCTCGTGAACATCCGGCATATTGGATACAAACGAGATCTGCGCGACATGACGTGCGTACACACCGATGCGCTGGTCGCTAACGCTCGTGAACATCGAGCACAGCGGATGCACACGAGACTTGCGTAGGATCACGATCATAGACAGACAGACAGACAGACAGACAGACAGACAGACACACACACACACACACCGGGGCGCTGAATCGCATCGCCGTGACTGCCCCGTGTACCCTGAAGCGACAAGGAGCAGATACCGTACGTGGGGCCCCAGAGGGCCCGCAGCCACGCGAACGAGGTGCCTTCGTACAAGTCCGCGGCTTGGCAGCGAGCGGCAGCCCGCAGCGTACTAGATTGGAGTGCACGTCTACATTCGCATACCAGTCCGTCGTAGCGACCAGTGGTAAAGTGCGCTTCGTCCGAACCGCTCGAAAGCGATCTCTGCATCCAAATCAATACGACCTCAGCCGAACAAGAAACCCTGATGCGAGGCACCGCGTCGATCGAAGCATTGTACAAGTTAGTGCGAGACCAGCACGCTACCCCTATCCAGCTGCTGCCTCGCATCGCTTCATCACGCGCCGGTACCTGTGTATCCGTACCCTAAACGCCACAAGCAGCCAAAAGCTGCCTTGTACCGCTTCATTACGCTCATGTGCGCCTGGATACCTACCTACCTACCACAGTTACCCGGTCACCGCCTTGAATCCCTGCTTTCGCCTCGTCTGGGTCAGGTGCTGTTGCCCGTTCTGGCAAGAGGCCAGCCCGTTACCAAACATCTGTTCCATATAAACACACAGCCGCTGTCTAGATCACACCAACGACACATTGGTTACCGCCGATCACCTCACCAACGGATGGAACGAAAAGCCTCAAGTCAGCACTGCAGCGCTCTCCCGCTGATCCTAGGCGCTGTAGCGTTTCGGGCGGATGCTGGCGCGGCACCCTCGAAGGTCACACCGAGGCAAATCGTTGTGCTCTTTCAGATAAAGTGTTTCCGGTTGTTCATTCTGGGCTGCTTGTCAGTTTTCTGTTCGGTTCTAGGATCATTACCTGTATCTTGGAACTCGTTGTTGTCTCTTGACGCCGTCGAACACCGGAAACCTCTCTGTTATGTTCATGTTTGCAGGACACACGCTCTTGGCGTGCCGTCGACGCTGCACCTCGTTCTCCGCTGGGTGTGCGGTCAGGCTGCATCGGAGCAGCGCCTCGAGCACCCTCGGACTGCGTGCGAAAAACCTGCAAGCATCGAAAGCAACCCGGCTCTGGTGTCGACAAGAGCGAGTCCCAGCAAACGAGCAGGACGCAAGTGGGCAAACGGTGGGCCCCTCGCTCCGCAACGACGATGCTCCGGAGACGAACGGTCCGGTTGGAGCGTCGCCCGCAACGCTCCCCGAAGCGAATACCGACGCTTCAGCTACCGATGCAGACGTCGAAACCACTGGATCCGACGGACGCGCCAACGTTCGACGAGACCGAAGTCGCCTTGCGGCCTTGGTAACCTCATTCGGTATCATGGCAGCGCTCATCCGCGTCGAATGGGTCGAACACAACACCATCGAAGCGCTTTGGATCGTGTTCTGCACCGGGTACGCAGGTATCATCCTAGAGGACATACTTGAGTTCCATAAAGCGGGTGCAGCGCTTCTCATGGCTGTGGCTTCATGGACCGCACTGGCGCTGGCTGCACCCGGAGATAGCGCCCGATACGTGAACTCCGTAGAGGTCACGACAGCGATCCGAGAGTGTATGGCTGATGTGGCACCGCTTTTGTTCTTTCTGCTGGGAGCCATGTCCATCGTTGAAATCGTGGATGGACATCGCGGATTCCGGACGGTAACCGACTCCATTCGGACTCGGAATCCAGTCACGTTGTTGTGGATCATCAGCCTCATTACTTTTTTCATGAGCGCCATTTTAGATAATCTCACGACGACCATCGTGATGGTGTCGATTCTACGGCAGCTAGTACCGCCCAGTGCACGACGTTTGGTTGGCGCCGCAGTCGTCGTAGCAGCGAACTGCGGAGGCGTCGCAACGCCACTGGGCGACGTTACAACGACAATGCTCTGGATCGGTGGGCAGATCACCACAGTGGCGACAATCAGGGATCTGCTGGTACCGTCTTTTGCATCGTTGCTTGTGTCGGTACTCGTGTTTAGTCCGATGGTAGCGCAGGCAGCGGCGAAAGACGCTATCGATCCTGTCGGCGGTGGTTCGCTGGCAGGAGCTGTGGCTCCTCGCGGGAGACTGATCTTTTTCAGTGGCGTCGCCTCTCTGCTGTTCGTGCCGATCTTCAAGGCAGGAACTGGTCTGCCACCGTATATGGGCATGTTGCTTGGCTTGGGCTTTATGTGGTTACTGACGGATGTTTTGCACGCGGGCGAGCCTGGACGTTTGGAGCTGCGAGCATCGCGGGCACTCGCGCGCATCGATCAGAGCAGTATCCTGTTTTTCCTGGGAATCCTGATGAGTGTCGGAGCCCTGGAATCCGGCGGAGCACTGCGAATGCTGGCACAATGGTTAGATAGCCATCTCGCTGTTCGGGAGCTCATTCCAACAGTGATTGGTCTGGCGAGCAGCGTGATTGACAACGTACCGCTGGTCGCTGCCACCATGGGCATGTACGAACTGAGTCAGCATCCGCCGGACTCTGAGCTGTGGCAGCTTATCGCGTACTGTGCTGGAACTGGTGGCAGCATTTTGATTATCGGTTCTGCAGCAGGCGTGGCGTACATGGGCATGGAGAAGGTTGGATTCTTCTGGTATCTACGAAACGCCTCACTGGCAGCGCTCGCGGGTTATTTTGCGGGTATCCTGGTTTACATCTCTCTTCACGGCGACGTTTTGCAGCGATTATTCCATCAGGTTTTCTGAGAAGCGTCGAGCTCCTGCGGTATCGACACGAATGCTGCAGTCCGGCATCGATGGCATGGCGTCGTGAATGTTCTTCCAGCACGCGCTTCTTTGCGTGCCGTTCGTCATGCTGTTGCTGACAGCATATCTAGGGGCATATGCTTGCGTCTAGCCGGCACATGGTACCACAAGGCGCCGTGGTCATCCGTATATGCTTCGTCGCTATGCTGCCTTGCTCGCTTCCATGACCTGTAGAGACGGCTGGTGACCGACGCCCCATATCTATCGAACGACGCGTCTGGACGGTCTAAGGAAGCAGTGCTAAAGCGCGCAAAAGCGGCGTAAATGTTCGGGAGCGATGTTGTGCATGTGGAAGTTTGGGGATTCTGGTGTATATCCAGCATACGCTGCAGTGGAGCGCGCATATTTGTGGGTCTTTCGGGAACCGCATGCACGTCTCGCGGCCTCAGTTCGAGATCAGTACTGGTTAGCGAAACAGATCCCAGGTGACTGCATGGATTCGACTCTCCTTGTTCGCGTCCATTGGTTTTGTTAGCGCTGCGGCCATGGTAACGCCTCTCGTGACAGCAAGCATTGGACGCACCTAGCTCCTGACGCGTGGAGCTCGAGTTCCTAGCGAAACCCGTACGCAGGTGTTTGATATCCGACGTCACGCGCCCGGGATATGTCGAATGACGTCGCCTCAAGTACCCGTTTGCGGAACGAGTCTGTATCTAAGGAAACAAGTCCCGAAATAGAGCCATCGAAAGCGTCGTGCGTTTGCTCTGAGCCGCACAACCTCTCGCCGAAGTGAATCACGACACGACCGTCTGGGCCATGCGCAGTTTCGCTACCAACTCGAGTTTCTAGCGCATACCTGTCGCTGAACACGCAAAACTGTCGCTCGGTGACCAGAGTCGGTCCGCCGGCGCTCAGCACAAAAACCTGTTTCGAATGCATTCAAGACTGCGACGTATCCGCCCAAGTGTCGAGGATAAGTCACCGGCACCTGAAGCAGAAGCCCGCTATGTACCAAATCTCGCTTTCGTGTGATACGTGAAGCACTGGAAGCTCTAGTTTGTCGTGTTCGCTGAGCGTCCATTACCAGAAGCATGCATGAGTATACCGTCGCGAGTCATTCATCCCTGGGAAATCTGTCCGAATACGTGCGTGGCCAAGAGGCACGAGACACCACAAGGGGCCAATAGTTTGTCAATGCTATCTGTGTGCAACCGTAGCAAATAGGCGCGCTTCTCCTTGGGGTTCGCATGGCACCCAGCCTTGACGGAGTATCCGCCCTGCTTGACAAGGTGCTGTCGCTAACGATATCGCTTGCTTTTCGCCATGGCGCGCAACCAGACTAGCTAGGTTGGTGAAGGTATTCATGAAGGCCCTTGCAACCAGCATGGAGTGCGCCTATCCCTCAGCGGGAGCGATGTCTGTGCATACCGTACAGCAACGCAGCAATCCGCTTGCAGTGTGCGCAAGGCACCGCCAGTTTGCGCCGCCCAAAGTGAGTCGTGTTCCTGAATCTCGCGCAGAGTGCAAGCATGACGCTATGGAGAGCGTGTCAAGCCCCTAGGCTAGCACGTCTTGAAGCGGCGCGTTCTGACCTGCGCTTCTTCGGCAGACAATCCGACGTTACTTGTAGACGCTGTTTGTCAGACGAGATGCCCGCACGCGATCCGCGAGACACGGTCGATGCCCGTGCGCTCCAGGCTACCGAGACTGGACGCTATCGCTAGTTGATCTGCGGTCTTCAGGCGAGGTTCACAGCGATAAACTGAGACTGTAAACGAAAGACTCTTGGCGGCAGCAACAGACGCTAGCTCCGGTTCTAAAGTGTCCAGTGGATGATCGGAAAGACCCGCTCATACCCTAGCTCGTCCAAGCGTGCCCCAGGGAAAAAGAGGCTTCTTTTGATGCACGGATACTGAACGAGGACGTCTGTTCACTGCTTACCAAGAATCACCCGCAATTCTGGAGCATTCTGAGTCGACACATCGATCGGACGCTGCCAAGTCATCGGCAGGGTTGTCCGGCTCTGCAGGAATGCACGAGCTGCGATCGCGTACGCTGTGGATCAGCGTGAACGGGCGCTCTGGCCTTGGGTATCACAGGTTGGCTCGCAATGAACGGTTTTATTTCTGGAAGTTTTTGGCAGCAACATCAGTCGCCTTATTCTGACACAAAGAATACCTATCATTCGGAGGTATTGACCTGTCGCCAACGGAAAGAAAGGCGCCTTCCAAAAGCGGCGTCGAGGGGGCTCGGTCGCACACCCGCGCGACACCTCGGGCGTGCAGCTCGAAACAGTGCTGGGCCGTTTACTCGTTCTACGACGTTGTACCGAAGAGAATGCTTCGGTTTGGCAATGTCTGGAACCGTGGATGCGACCTGCAGTGACACCCTAACAGGGCGCGGGGCCTATCGCCAGGAGCCGCGGTTCACTGCCTTGGAGACGAATGCTTCGATTCTCGAGGTCGGTACAGCGCGAATTTTTATCGACCCGCACTTGGTTGGCCCGCTGGTGTTTTTTGACCCCCGTTTCTTTGCCCAGTACAAAACCAAGCTGCATATATCTGATACTCGACAAGTATCGGAGATGCGAAAGCGCATCCGAGAGCAGTTCGGCCCGATATCGCTGGTGGTGCTCAGCCAGGCGCTCGCGGATCACGCGCATGAACCAAGCCTACGGTATCTGGATCGCGAGCTTCCTGTTGTGGCGCCAAACAGTGCGCGACCTTTGCTCACGAAACTAGGCTTCGAGAATGTTCAGTACCTGCGGCCCGGAAACAGTTTTCGAATGGACTGCGGCAGCGAGCGGTCCCCGAGCGACGAGTACGTCGACATACAAGCGGTGAAGGGCTCGGTTGTTGGACCTCCGTGGCAAGAGCCGGAGAACGGCTATATTTTCCGGTTGTATCGAGTGCTGGCGCCCAATGAAGCGCATGTTTGTGTCTTTCGCATGTTTTACGAGCCGCACGGGAATTTCGATGCGTCGGCATTGCGCACAGCGTTGGCGAGTACGCAGGACCCCGACGGTCGCCTCGTCGACGTGGTGCTAACCCCGCCCATACGTGTTCTGTTTGCCGGAGTTTACGAGCTGCTCCGAGGGGCCCCCAGTGCCGTCGAGTTGGTGCAGCTTCTCCGACCACAAATGGTGATTCCAATACGGAACTGGGAAGGTCACCAGTCTGGTTTGCTCTCGGGGCTCCTGCGCGGCACCGGAAGCCTTCAAGAATTTCGAGAAAGCGTCGCGCAGATAGCAAGACGCTTGCAGTTGGACACGCAGCTGGTTCGCATTGGCGAGCCTGGGGAAGCGTTCACCTTACCCTTGCGCCCGCTTTCTTCGTAACCATGAGGACGCTGTGCTGTCTCTTGTATAGGTGGAAGCAGTACCGTACGGATTTGAATGGATCCTCGACTGGACGAATGCTCATTCCCTGCCGAGGCCGGCTGTGGCTGACGGACGTTCGTGACGTGTTTCGACACCAGCCCTCTACCTGGAATGCTTTCTGTACATCGGAGAGAACTTTTGGCGCTAGTTGTCTCGCAAGAAACCAAAAAATATTTACTGTTGGCTTGGGTCCACCTCTTCACAACTACCGATCTGGACATCGTTCCGAAGAAGAACTCGTTTCTGTGTGTGGACCTGGAGCACCTCCGAGCAGCGGTCCCGGGCCAACCAACGGTGCGTGTGACCGCACCCTGCGTCCTTGTCATGGGCCAGCGCAATCACACCGGGAAACGAGTGCTCCGTCTCTGGGCACCGATCGAGCCCGACTGTCCAGCGGTGCGTGGATGAAGCGTCCTCACTTGTGCTTACGAACCTTTTCCCGCAGAATGCTCTCATTCGCACCCGTCAAGTCATCGATCTTCTTTCCTCCTTTATAAAATATGAACGTCGGCATCGCTGCAACCCCGCAACGCTGGGCAAGATCCGGAAGCTTGTCCACGTCCACTTTGATGAACTCGACTGTACCCGCGTACTCCTCCTGGAGTCGTTCTAAGACCGGGGCGATGAACCGGCAAGGACCACACCAGACAGCATAAAAGTCAACCACAACAAGCTTTTCAGTTCCTGCTAGAATTTGATCGAACTCTTCAACCGACTGAACCTCTTTCACCATGCTGTCAAACGTCTGCCTATGAGAAAAAACGCTCTGGAAGAATTGTAGACATGGTGCGCGCGCGCGTGTGGCGACGCTGTTGCCGCTGTTGTGGCCTGTGCATGAGGCGGCGAGGCGCGGCAGCAGCGCTGGCGACTCGGGCGGCGACATGCTGCTGCTGCTGCTGCTGCTGCGCGCGCGCCCGGCGCTGGACGCGTCGCACTCGCGTCGATGCAGGTGCGCTGCGCTATACAGAGGTTGGCGCGCTGCGAGGCTTCAGCAGCAGGGCGTTACGACTGCCAGCGTGCGAGGCCAGCCACGATATCCATGAGATAAAACGCTTGCGTCAAGTGTTGAACAAGTCGCAAGACGCCTGGGCGAACATAGTTCGTCTTCATTGTCAATTCCGTATCCTCAGCATACGCTCCTTCCCAGTAAATGACGTTCTCTGTTGCGATCCGCGGAGCGTTCCGCAGCGCAGCACTGAATCCATGAGACATATGCTACGAATATATCCTAGGAATAAACGCTGGTATTCGTACGACCCACTTTTCACTTGATCCTGCAATACCATAGCACAGCATCCAGCTGTAACGCATCCAGCATCTTTCCAGCCTGTCCGAGCACACGCACGACTGGATCCGTGGGGAGAGCGCGCCTCGGATCAGCGCGCCGCTGCATCTGACGAGCGCCGTGCCCGCCCGGAGAGCGCACGACCTCGAAGCACAGGTCGCAGCGCAATGATCGACCTTCGCATCGATGTGCACCTATGCACATCCAAGCCGCTTCCAGTGCAAGCGCCGCGACCTGTGCTATTCTCAGGTATCATTGATCAAGCGTGCAGAGCAGACGCGTGAGCGCCTTGGCGCAGCAGCAAGTCGCCCAGCGCCTCGCTGCAGGATGATGCGTGCTGGTGCGTGCTGGTGCGTCGCCACGCGCGCACACCCCGAGCGCCGCCAGAGAGATTGCCTCGATGACGCAGATGCCGAGCGCGCTGGTTATTCTCGCTGGACGCTCAACGAAGCGCCGCCAGAGAGATTGCCTCGATGACGCAGATGCCGAGCGCGCTGGGTATTCTCGCTGGACGATCAACGAAGCGCCGCCAGAGAGATTGCCTCGATGACGCAGATGCCGAGCGCGCTGGACGTTATCGCTGGACGATCAACGAGTTGGAAGCAGGAGTAAATGGCTTTTGTTCCGAACTTGTGGGTCCATCGACGTTCTGCAAGGATCCGAGCGCCAAAGCGAGCTCTCTGTTTACGTGCATCTTCCGTTGAAGAGCGCCCAGCTGCGACGCCGACGCTGCTGCTGGCTTTGCTCGCGGGGAACCGGCTCGGTGCTTCGTACCGGGCGTCGCGTCGCATCGCAATTCAAAACATTGCTGGACTTTTGGAGTCTACAGCTCTAGAAAAGCGTGAAGGCGTTCGTTTTCCTCGCGACCTTGGACGTCTCGAAGGTGTTTGGCGACTGTGTTACACCTCCGGCCGTTTGCCAGTGGGTTGCGTCAACAGCTACCAGGTTATCCGCGGCGCTTCGCGACAGCTTGCGAACATTGTCGACCTGGCGCTGCCTCTGGCACCGCCGCGGACGGTTTTTCGTCTGTGCATCGAACACACCTTCGACGTTGTGGGTGAACACCGCATCCGTCTGCGCCAGACTGCCGTGCGGACGGGGATCACCGGTGAGGACGCCGCACCTGACGTGCACTGGCTGCGCTTCCCGCCCGTGCCCATACCCGGCGTCATGGCCGAGCCCGTTGGATACCTCGATACCATCTACACGGATGAGGATGGTTTGCGAATCAGTCGCGGTGACGGTGGTGAACTTCGTATTTTTGTGAAGGTGTAGTTCTGGGTGCTACGTGTGAATGGGGGCCAGCGTTCGCGTCTCACCGTGTCGACGCCCGGATTCGAGTAGCACGAAAGCGAGATCATGCACAGAGGCGTTCGTGAAAGCGCAGCAGATAGGTATCCGCTCGAGACGGCGCTTCCGGCTGGTGCGTCGCTCCGAAAGCGTCCAGACACACGCCTGAAGTGCGTCGCACAAAGCGTTCCTGTCAAGCGCGACCTCGTTTCCGGGTAGAGCCATGCATCCGGACAGACGCCTACGATGAGCTCGCAAAGGCTGCCTGCGCTCCCGAGTGCACTGGGCAGCGCCCGGTTCCCTGCTGGCTCTGACGCTGTTCGACAGAGCGGTAACGCCGTGGGATGCGGTGACGTCGCTGTTCCTGTTGTCGTCGTCGTCGTCGGATGGCGTCGCTGGCATATTTACAGCCCGTTTGGGTCGGCAGCGCTTCGTCAGGAGCGGTTGCGTCCACTGGAATTCGTGCTTGTATGGCGAGTCAAGCACTCGCATAGCACGACGAGCCTGCGCGAGCCAGCGACCATGACCACGAGCCCAAAATCTGGTGCAGGGGATCCACACTCGCCGTCCCAAGGATGTCCCGGTGCTCGTGAACGCAGCATCTCGAACAGGGCGGCGATCCACGTATGT
>Ga0078972_1001003_pt1 | contig 112828 bp, 90 predicted proteins | sample YelNatPaOPGAMG01_FD_67568 | JGI IMG/M metagenome (GOLD analysis project Ga0078972, IMG submission 67568) | Hot spring thermophilic microbial communities from Obsidian Pool, Yellowstone National Park, USA - OP-RAMG-01 (SPADES assembly) (version 2) | ecosystem: Environmental > Aquatic > Thermal... | reverse complement strand
ACGGTAGGTCTGTATGTGCCGCCGAGTAAGGGTAGACGGGCCTGGCGTCTAAGCAGCACAGCGGAATGAAGAGCCATTTTCCGCGTGCGCCGGCCGGTGGAGAGCCTGTGCCTTGCTGGCCAGCACGCGCAGCCGCACCATCTCGAGCCGCTGCCTGGTCCTTGGCTTCGTAGCCGGGTCGCGGGCCAACCTGTTCAGCTCATTGAGCTGTTCCTTCTCCAACCGAAAGCTGGAGATCGTTCCACCTCAGCGTTTGTTATGGCCTTCTTGCTCCAGTTGCTTGCTTAGCTGCGCCGTTACGTGCTTATGTGGAGGAGCGGCAGCACAACCAGAAGCACGCTCAGAGCGATCATCGCAACTGTTGTCAGGAAGGCCAGCGTGTTGAAGATGCGCGAGTTGGTGTACTTGCCCATCACGGAGCGATCGTTGGTTAGCTTCAGCATGAAGACGAACAGAATGGGCAGCACCAACGTGTTCAACACCTGCGAGAGGAACATAATCTGCAACAGCGGCATGCGCGGGAGAAGAACCACCAGTGCAGACGTCGCAAGGAAGAAGGTGAACAGGCCGAAGAAAACCGGAGCATCTCGCCACCGCTTGTTGATGCCCGACTCCCAGCCGAACGTTTCGCAGGTGGCGTAGGCGCTTGTGAGGGGCAGCACCGCCGCGCCCAGCATCGAAGCGTTGATGAGGCCGAACGCGAACAGCGAGGAGGCGAACCGACCAGCGAGGGGCTCCAAAGCCTTGGCGGCGTCGGCGGCGTCCGAAATGTGCAGACCGTGGGTCCAGATGGTTGCGGCGCAGGCTATGATGATGAAGAAGGCCACGAAGTCGGTGAAGAAAGCGCCCACATATACGTCTGTGCGTGCGTACGGGAGTTCGTGCGTCTTCAGCCGCTTGTCAACCACGTACGATTGTATGAAGAACTGCCCCCAAGGCGTGATGGTTGTTCCCACCAAGCCCGCGAAGATCATCAAGAAGTCGGTGCGCAGGGAGAAGGTTGGCCGAAAGGTGCCGACAAGTGCCGCCGACCAGTTAGGATGGGTCACTTGGCCGGAGACGACGTAGGCGAGGTAGAGAAAGGCGCTTAGGAGGAAGACATTCTGGACGCGTATATAGTCCAGCCGTATCACCAGAAGCGCCACCAGTATGGCCGCCAGCGGCACGCCGAGCAGCGGGCTGATTCCGAAGATGAGCAGCGCCGATGCGACGCCCGCGAACTCAGCGACGGTGTTGGCAAGGTTGGCGATGAGCATGGCAATGATGGCCAACGCAGCCCACCTCGCCCCGAAACGCTCGCGGATGAGATCCCCAAATCCCTTGCCAGTGACCACGCCCATCCGCGCGCCCATCTCCTGCGTAATGGCAAGGGAGATGGTTATGATCACCAATGCCCACAACAGGCTGTAGCCGGTCTGCGCGCCGACGAGGCTATATGTGGTAATGCCGCCAGCGTCGTTGTCGGCGGCGGCGGCAATGAGACCGGGGCCGATGGCCGCGAGGAAGGGCGCCCAGCGCGCTCTGCTAAGCTTGGCTCGCATGGTCAAGCGTCCTCCCTACGCGGCTGCGGCATCGGCGATTATCGGGTCGTGGTCGGCTTTGCGAACAGACTGCTTGCTGCGCCACGCCTGAGGCGGCACGCACTCAAGCATGTCGTCGACCGTTATGATGCCCTCCATCTCGTTGTCGAAGTTGACCACCGGCAGGGCCAGCAGGTTGTACTTCTTGAACAGCTCCGCGACCTCCCGGAGGCCAGTTTCCGGATGGGCGTGGACCACGCGGGTAACCATTAACTCCTTCACCGGCTTGTCGGGCGGCGCGAGGATGAGGTCCTTCAGAGACACAACGCCGACGAGTTGGTTGTCTTCCCTCGTGACGTAGAGGTAATAGATGGTCTCGACCTCTGGTGCGAGCTGGCGCAGGTAGTCGATTGTCTGGGCGGCGGTGATGTCGGCGGGAATGGAAACGAAGTCCGGGGTCATCAGGCCGCCGGCGGTCTCGTCGCTGTATGCCAGCAACTCGCGAACGTCCTCGGCCTCCTCGGGCTGCATCTCCTTGAGGATAGCCTCCGTGCGCTCCTCGCTCAGATCTCCCAGGATATCGGCTGCCTCGTCCGGCTCCATCTCCTCCAGGATGTCCGAGGCGTGGGCGGCATCCATGGCCTCCATGATCTCGGCCTGGGTCTCGGGGCTGGCCTCGGGGATGACGTCCGCTGCCGTCTCGATATCGAGGCTCTCGATCACGTCTGCCCGCTGGACCGGGTTCATCTGCTCGATGATCTCGGCGATGTCGGACGGGTGCAGCCTCGAGAGCTTCTCCAGGGGTATCTTCAGCTTAACGGAGCCGGACGGCTGGTCCAGCGTCTGCACATCGCTCCACGGGATCACCTTCTCCGGCAGTGGGTTCTTCACAACCAGGCCGGCTATGCGTACCAGCCACTCGATGCCAAGCTCCCTCAGCAGGCCGCGAGTGGATGCGTCCACTCCCAACAGCCGCACTTCGCCCGGCGCCTCCACAAAGCGCACGTCGTTCACTCGCACCATGCGGTGATCGTGCACGTCCACGATCTGGCGGTCCATCACGTCTCGCTTGAGGAATATGTCGCCGTTACGCGGGCGGTAGCGCGGGAGGCGGGTTTTGGACACGGGGAGGCTGAATCGCCCAACTTCCTCGCGAACCTGCTTCCACGGGATTGCGATGTCGCCGGTGCCGTTCTTGACCACCAGAGCGGACACCACTGGCAGCGGCTCGGCAGGCGAGACGATGACGTCCCTCACCTTGCCGATCTGCTCTCCGCTGCTATCTACCACCGGTCGGCCAAGGACCTGAGTAAGATACTGCATGGCGGTCCTCCTCCCATCAAGCGATCGTGGCGGAGCTGACGCCGCGGCAAACGAACTCCGGTGGCGGGCGAGCCACATAGCAAGCCGGCTACCGGCACGAAAAAGCACGTCGGCCGGTGCAGGCGAGGCTCTGCAGATCGTGTGCGAGCGAAAAGAGACGGGGTGACCGCGGGGGTGGGAAGGGGGGCTAATCGGGGGAGCGTTAGCTCTCTAGGCAACCCTCCTTCCGCCCATACCAGCGTCCCGTCGGTTCATATCGTCACTGTCTGCGGGGTCAGCTTCCACCAACGGTTACCTCAACGCAGTACTGCAGCAACACGCGCATGCGGCGTGCTTGAACGAGCTTGTGCGGCATGCCAAGTTGCTCCCTCTCCCGCCACCATGGCGGGCATGGGCAGTACGCAGCGCATTCTTACAGGGCCATATCGATTATACCCCGCCGCACGGCGGGCTGCAAGCACGTTTGGCCTATCAGGGGAACGCAACACGCCATATTCCAACAAGCGTGCGCGTGGGCGTCTAGAGGGCGACCTCGCCTTGGAACACCTCCACCGCGGGGCCCGTCATGTACACGTGGTTGTCCTCGCCCCACTCGATCAGTAGGTCACCGCCCAATAAATGGACCGTCACCTTCCGGTCGGTGACGCCGTTCATGTGGCACGCAACGGCGGCGGCGCATGCTCCGCTTCCGCACGCCATGGTTTCCCCGCATCCGCGCTCCCACACCCGCATCTTCACCTCCGCGCTGCTTAGCGGCTGGATGAACTCCACGTTCGTCTTGCGGGGGAAGGCGGGGTGCGTCTCCACCAGCGGGCCAACCGTGGCAACCGGGTAGTTGTCAACGTCACTCACCAGCGTGACGCAGTGTGGGTTGCCCATGGAGACGCAGGTGACCAGCAGCTCGTGTTCGCCGACGGGCAGCTTCTCGCCCTTCACCGGGGTGCCTTCGCCGAGCATCGGGATCTGCTCGCGCTGCAGAATCGGCTCACCCATATCGACGCGCACCAGCTCCACCTCTTTGCCCCTCACGGTGAGGAAGAGCGTTTTCACCCCGGCCAGCGTCTCAACGGTAAGGGTTGTGTCGGTATGGATGCGGCGGTCGTACACGTACTTAGCCAGGCAGCGAATGCCGTTGCCGCACATCTCCGCCTCGGAGCCATCCGCGTTGAAGATGCGCATACGGAGGTTGGCAACCTTGGATGGGTCCACAAGGACGATGCCGTCGCCGCCTATGCCGAAGCGTCGATCGCACCATTTGCGCGCGATCTCCGCGAATCGATCCTGGGGCAAGCGCTCTTCCAGGTTGTTGACAACGATGAAGTCGTTGCCAAGGCCGTGCATCTTTGTGAACCTCAAGCCAGTACCTCCCTAACGATGGCGTCTGTTGGCTCTAGTATATCACAGCATGGCGTCAAGGAGAGAGTCGCCTTGCGCGCGGCGAATAGATGGACGGCGGCTTATGGGCCGGCCGCGGAGGTGTGAGTTGGGGCTGTGCCTTAGGGTGGTGGTTCTCCTTCTGGCTGCTGCAACACCGGTGCGCGCCGCAACGATCTTCACGGTTGCTGGCACCGGAGAGCCTCGCTCGTTTGGAGACGGGTTGGCTGCAGCAAACGCCGGCTTCGATATGCCCTCCGGGGTGGCTTTTGGCGCGGACGGGACCGTCTTCGTCAGCGACTACGCCGGCAACGTGGTGCGCCGCATTGATCCCGCGACGGGCATCATCACCACAGTGGCGGGCACGGGTCCTGACCTGCTGCTTGGTGGCGCGTTCTCGGGCGACGGGGGGCCCGCCGTCAAGGCCGCCCTCAACGCGCCCAACGGAATAGCCTTGGGCCCAGACGGCTCTCTTTACATCGCGGACAGCCAGAACCAGCGCATCCGGCGGGTGGACCGAAACGGCATCATCTCGACGGTTGCGGGTACTGGCGAAAGGGGCTTCGCTGGCGACGGCGGCCCCGCCTCCTCTGCTGAGCTGTGGAACCCGCAGGGCGTGGCGGTGGACGCGGCGGGCAACCTGTACATAGCCGACGAGGGGAACGACCGAGTTCGGCGGGTGGATGCCGCGACCGGCATCATCACCACCGTGGCCGGGCGTGGCCGCTCCACCTTCGCCAGCGAGCTCGGCGACGGCGGCCCCGCCACACAGGCCGCGCTGCTCTCGCCAACTTCGGTGGCGGTGACGAGCAACGGCGCCCTCTACATAGCAGACAGCGGCCATAACCGCGTTCGGTACGTGAACCTGGCGACCGGCATCATCTCCACAGTGGCCGGCACCGGCGAAGCGGGCCTTGCTGGCGACGGCGGCCCTGCAACGGCTGCCACCATAGACTACCCGTTTGCGCTGGCCGTGGGCCCGGACGGCGATCTGTATATCAGCGACTTCGGGAACCACCGGGTGAGGGCGCTGCGACTCAGGAGCGGCTTTCTCCAGACGGTGGTGGGGAGCGGGCCGGCCGGGCTGCTCAGCGGCGGCTTCGCGGGCGACGGCGGCCCTGCCACCGACGCCAGGCTGAACGCTCCCAGGGGCATCGCCTTCGGCAGAGCGGCGGAGCTATATGTCGCAGATAGCTCCAACTCCCGCCTGAGGGTGGTAAGGGGCCTGGTGGCATCCGTTATGCCGGGCGACCTTAACCGCGACGGCAGAATCACGGCCGCCGATGCCCTCGTCGCGCTTAAGGCGGCGGTGGGGCTCATCAACCTGCCGTCCGATCTGGAGGCTGCCGCCGACGTGGCCCCGAGAACCGCCGTGGGCTATGGCGATGGTAAGATCACAGTGGCAGACGCTATGCGGATCCTCCAGAAGGCGATAGGCCTGGCTTCGGAGTGGCCGTAGTGGCGTTGCGTGATAGCTTGCACTGGAGGATCACATGGCAAGATTACCTGCTGCTTGCAGCCGAGCGGCGCTGGTTCTCGCAGCTTTGGGATGCTTCGCGGGGATGGCGACCAGCAGATCGGCTACTGGCGGCCTGCCGCAATGGAGACACCTCTCGAGCCAGACCGGAGACCTGCCGGTGCCCAACGGCGGAACCGAGCAGACTGCGGCCCTCGTCCTCGACGTGGATAAGGACGGCCGCAACGACTTCGTAATCGCCGAGCGCACGAAGGCGCCGTCCCTCGTCTGGTTTCGGCGCGGCGCCACGGGATGGACCAAGTACGTGATGGACGATACCCCCCTGCACATCGAAGCCGGCGGCGCCGCCCTTGATGTGGACCGCGATGGAGACCTAGACGTGGTGATGGGCGGCGACTCCTCGTCTAGCGAGGTCTGGTGGTGGGAGAACCCATACCCGCACTTCGACCCGCGCGTTCCGTGGCGTAGGCACGTGATCAAGTCCGGCGGCGCTACTCAGCACCACGATCAGATCGTCGGCGACTTCGATGGTAACGGCGAACAGGAGCTGGCGTTCTGGAACCAAGGCGCAGCCAAACTGTTAATTGCGCATGTGCCGGCAAGGCCGGCAGACGGTCCGTGGCCGCTCATTCAGGTCTACTCCGGCAGTGGCGAGGGCCTGGCGAAGGGCGACGTGGACGGAGACGGGCGAGACGACCTCATCGGAGGCGGGCGCTGGTTCCGCTACGTCCCCGGCCGCGGGTACCAGGCCACTGTCATCGACGCCGCCCAGTCCAGCTCCAGGGTTGCCGTGGGCGACGTAAACGGTGACGGCCGCCTGGACGTGGTGATGGCCCCCGGAGATCTGGACGGCCGGCTGAAATGGTACGAGAACACCGGCAACCCATCCAACCCCGCTTCGTGGGTGCCGCACGACCTGCTGGGCGAAACGGTGCGACATGGCCATAGCTTGGCAGTGGCCGACGTGAACGGAGACGGGAAGCCAGACATCTTCTGCGCGGAGATGCGCAAGTGGACTTCCGCGGACGACAACCCCGGCGCCCGCATGTGGCTCTTCCTCGGCGATGGGCGCGGTGGGTTCACGAAGTACCTGCTGGCCACCGGCGTCGATAACCACGAGTCGAAGCTTGCAGACCTGAACAGCGACGGGCGAATGGACATCCTTGTGAAGCCGTACAACTGGCAGACCCCTCGCATAGAGGTGTGGCTTGCGGCGAGCAGGCCTGTGGGTCGCCAGGTGAGGGGGCGCAGGTGAGGCGGCTGCCAACGCTGCTGGCGGCGGCGCTCTTCGCATCCGTCGGTCTGATGCCAGCCGCGTCTGCTCGGGACACGTCGGTTGCCATCGCGGTGGACCGCTCCAAGCCGGTGGCGGTCTGCCGTCTTCGGCTCGGCGTTACACACACCCAATACAGCCTCGACCCGTGGGGTGACCCCGCGGCGATCGCCCAGGCAAAGGCGCTTCTGGCCCCCGTAGCGGAGTTCCACAACCAGCACATCATGGGGTGGGGCGCGGATAACCCAGAGCCGGCGCCCGGGGAGTACAGGTGGGAGAGCCTAGACCGGCGGATGGCCATGATTCGCTCGCTGGGCGGCACGCCGGTGATCACCCTCTGCGCCGCTCCGGACTGGATGAAGGGCGGGAGGCCGGGCGACACCGACTGGTCCAAGATAGAGGTGGCGCCCCTACCCGAGCACTACGCCGATTTTGCAGCTCTGGCGGCAGCCGTGGCGCGCCGCTACCCGTATGTGAAGCACTTCCAGGTGTGGAACGAGTTCAAGGGGTTCTGGAAGCCCTCCATCAACAACTGGGATTACGAGGCCTACACCACGATGTACAACATGGTGTACGACGCCCTCAAGGCGGTTGACCCCTCGATCAAAGTGGGCGGCCCGTACCTAGTGGTGGAGGGCACCGGCTCTGGCAAGGGGGGCTGGGCCAGCGAAGCGCCGATTCGCCCCCGCCAGTGGGAGGTGCTGAACTACTGGCTGTCTCACAAGCACGGCGCCGACTTCATAGTGCTGGATAGGGGGATAAGGGACTTCCACGACGACCACGCCTATACGCCCCAGGATGAGATGGAGCTTACACACTGGTTCGCCGATGTGGCGCGCCAAGTGGCCCTCAAGACCAAGTTGCCCATATGGTGGGCGGAGTATTACGGAGCGTCGGAGTCGCCCGAGATAGTGGCGGCGAACTACGCCTCGATCTACAGAGGGTGGGCGCTAACCGGCCTGCCACAGGTGGCTCTGCTCTGGTCTCCCCAGCAGAGCGACGTTGCGCACGGGTTGTTCACGGACACGCGGCAGCCGGGAGGAGGACGCCCGCTTCCGCTCTATGCCGTCTTCCGCGCGTTCCACGGCAGGTTTCCGCCGGGTACGAGGCTCTACCAGGCCACATCGTCGTCGCCATCCGTGGAGGCGCTGGCCTCGGCGGGGCACACGCTCCTGATCAACAAGTCGGCAGCGGCCGTGGACGTGCTGCTCGATGGGCGGCGGCAGCAGCTTGCCGGCTACGAGGTGCGGCTTGTGCCCGCCCGTAAGCTCGCGGCGCGACCGCAGCGCGGCTTGCTTACACCTTGATGTGCGCGTACTCCCACATCACCTTACGACCGAGCTCCAGCTCATCCGGGTCGGCAGTCTGCGCCCAGTCCTCAAAGGCCGCGTCCATGCTGCCACGGTGGTGCCTTGCCGCGAGTTCTTGTATCTGGGTCAGAAACTGAAGCTGCTCCTCCTCGCTCCAGTGGCTGCCAACGTCGCCCGGAAGCAGGTAAGTGTTGTAGTTCTCCGCGTCGAACGTGAATGACCCACGCGGGGGTTGTATCAAGCCGATCACCTCCCAGACCACGGCTGGTGCCGTTGGGTTGGCTTGGTATACCCAACTCCGCCAGCTCCAGAAACGAGTGCGGGTGCCGGGGTCACTGGTACCCTTGCGATGGCGTTACCACTGGCGTGACGGCTGTGGAGATGCTGATATCGGCGGCCGAGAAACCGGGCACCACGGGCGCGAGGGCGGCGTTCACGCGGTCGGCAACCCTGGCCATCATGAGGCCGCTGGTGCTCTGGGGGATGTCGTACATGGTGATGGCGACGCGGCCGTCGGGAAGCACGGTGCCTGTCATGCGCCTCCCCTCAGCGGCGATGGCGGCAGCCAACGCGGCGTTGAGCGCCATGCCGGCCCACGCTCGCCGGGTTGGCACGTACGGCTGAGACATGAGCGCCACGCGGTCTTGTGCGGCCGCCTGAGCGGCGAACACCACGTTGGAGGGCCGAAATCCGGCGAACCCGCAGCGCTTGGCCACGGCGACCACGGCGTCCCGATAGGCCCCAAGCGCATCGTCGGGGACCTCTGCCAGCGTGTTGCTTGTGAAGGTAACCTTCACTACGGGCCCTGGCAGGATAGAAACGGAAGCCCTATATGGGTAAGGAAGAGTGAGGAGCTCTTGGGTAACCCTGGCTTCCAACCATTGGCCCACCGTGATGGTAACCGGGTCGGTGAGCTTAGGCTGAGCGGAGTCGCCGGCGTTCTGTGCGACGATGGATGGGGAGAGCAGGCAAAGCATGACGCCCAACGCCAACGTGAGCAGGGCCGGAAGAGCGAACCGATTGCCAGAGCCCATAGTGAATACCTCCGAGCGAGCAGGATTGAAGTAGGCGGCGTGGCCAAGAAAGATCATCGGCATTGGGGCGGTGGGAGCTGAGGGAGTGAACGGTTGGAGTGGGGCAGGGCGTCAGGTGGAAAAGGCATGGCGATAAGTGGGATAATGAAGGTAGGGGTAATCTCCGCCGGTGCCCAAGACACGTGAGATGTGCGGGGGAAGCTGCCGAGCGTGCAAGCGAGAAATCCCGCAGTGGTAGGCAGGAGTCGGTCAATTGGCCGAGAAGGAGAACACGAAGTTGTGGCTGGTGTTCCGGCCGGCCGAACGGCGCCCGGCCTGGAAGGCACCTGGCGGCTAGAGCGCTGCGAGCTGCAGGGCGGCTCACGGCGCGCGGGCGGCAAGCTATCGGTGCTGCTGGCCGTTTGAGCGGCCTGATTGGACCATGCTTCGTCCGTGCTGTTTACCGCTAAGCCCCTATGGGTTATAATGGTGTGTGGCCGGTATCGCCAACCCACACGTATCGCAGGAGGTTTGCATCATGAAGAAAGGATGGCTGGCCCGTTTGGCTATCCTGGTAGCCCTGCTGGCCCCGTCCCTCTGGATCGGCTCCGCCTGGGCACAAGCCCCCAGTGTGGACAGCTGGACGGTGAACCTGGGGGCGAGCACGACCGTTGCAGGCGTGAGTGCCGACAACGACGACGTCCTGGGCGTGGCGCCGAGCGCCTCCGATGCCTGGGTAGCTGGAGAGGACCTAGTCGACCTGCCGCAGAACCTGGGCAATTTCCTGGCCCTCGGCTTTTACCACTCGCCAGCTGAGGCGGGATGGGCCGGCCACGGAGGTTACTACAGGCAGGACCTAAGGGCGCCCATCACCCCTGGACAGACCAAGGTCTGGGACACCCGCATCCGGACGAACCTGGGCACTACGGACGCTCCCGCTTCCATCACCCTGAGCTGGGGGAGCCTAAACGCTCTGCCAGCTGAACTCTCATTCACCCTCCAGGAGATGGACGCATCCGGCGCCACCGTCCTCTCTCAAACCGATATGCGGGCTCAGCCCTCGTTCACCTTCCAGGTTGCGGCCAACGGCACCGTTATCGCCAAGATCTTCCAGGTAGTGGTGAGCAATGTTCAGCCAGGAATCCCCGTGAAGATCCTGGCTGGGCCTACCGTGGTTCCCACCTCCACTGGAGCCACCATCTCGTGGACTACCGACGTCCCCGCAACCTCCGAGGTGGCTTGGGGTCTTACCCCAGCTTTGGGCCAGACGGCTGGCAGTGCAACCGTTGCCGAAACCACGCACGCCGTTACCCTAACCGGCTTGGCGCCAAGCACCACCTACAACTACAAGGTCGTCTCCCGCGCGCCAGGGCTCGCCCCTGCTAGCTCTAGCGTGCTCACGTTCACAACCCTTGCCCCGCCCCCCATTAGCATCACGGCCGGACCCACAGTCACCACCACCAAGACCGGCGCCACCATCGCTTGGACCACCGACGTCGCCTGCCTGGGCGCCGTTAGCTACGGCCCAACCGATAAGTACGGCACCACGGTGACCGAGGACACGCCCGGAACTGACCACTCCATAGTCCTCGCCAACCTCACCGAGGATACCCTTTACCATTACCAAATCACTGCCACGGCTGCCGGCTTCACGCCTCTCGCCACCGCGGATGCCACCTTCCGCACCCTGGGGCCCGTCAACTTCACCCAGGCCCCATCAGTGGGCGACTACACCGGCACCAGCGTGACGGTGAGCTTCCAGACGAACGTTCCAACCACCGCCGTCGTCGAGTACGGCACCACCGATCAGTACGGCAGCCAGGTCTCCGTTACCGAGGCCGCTACTGACCATAAGGTGGCCCTAACAGGCCTCACGCCGGGTACCATCTACCACTACCGCGTGTCCGTTACCGCTGGCACAACCACAATCCAGTCCGCCGATGCGCTGTTCGCAACGCTCAGCAAGATCGGCATCACCATCGCGCCCAAAGTTGTGGACGTCACCAAGTCCAGCGCGGTCATCTACTTCGTGACCGACACCGAGGCCACCGGCACCGTGGAGTACGGGCCCACCACCAACTACGGCAGCTCCGCGTCGGATACCGCTCCGGTTCGCCAGCATCGTATCCCGCTGACCGGCCTCGCCGCCGACACGCTGTACCACTTCCGCGTAACCGTAAGCGCCGACGGCTACGAGAGCTCCACCACCGCCGACGTGACGTTCCGCACGCTGCCCATTGCCGTTCCCGGCGACGTGAACGGCGACGGCATCGTTACTGAGGACGATGCCAGGACCCTGCTGACTTGGGCCGTTATGCTCGCCCTCGGCATACCGATCAACGCCACCCCGCTCCAGCTGTGGGCGGCCGATGTGGCTCCGTTGGGCCATCCCGATGGCCGCATCACGGTGGCAGATGCTGTTGAGCTTCTGATGGCTTCTGCGGACCTCATCCAGATCCCGCCGAAGCCGAACCCGCCGATCCACGATCAGGGCGGCGGCGGCTCTATGTAAGCGCTAGGCCGCTAGAAAGGCCGACTGGGCCATCGGGCCCAGCCGGCCTTTCGCTTCTGTATCCCGCCCGTTCAGCGCCGCCCCAGGCCCGCCCTTATCAGCCGAACGACCTCGGCCGCCACCTCCTCCGCAGGGCGGTCCGCGTTCACCCAGGCAACGGCCGGCTCCTGCCTCAGCCAAGATAGCTGCCTCTTGGCGTACCTCCTGGTGTTCCGTTTCAGCAGCCGCACCGCCTCCTCGCGGTCGTATTTGCCAAGCAGATAACCCGCAATCTCCTTGTAGCCGTGGCCTTGCATCGCCGTGGCGTGCTCGCCAACGCCCCTGGCCAACAGCGACGCCACCTCCTCCACTAGGCCGGCCGCCATCATCGCGTCGGCGCGGGCGTTGATGCGGGCGTACAGCTGCGAGCGATCCCTGACCAGCGCCACCATGGGCCCCGCGCACGGAGGCTCGGAACGCCTGGATGCCGCCTGGAGCTCGGATATCGGCGTTCCCGTCGCCTCGTACACCTCCAACGCCCGTATGATCCGCTTCAGATCGTTCGGCGAGAGCCTGGCAGCGGCCACGGAATCCACCTCGGCAAGCCTGCGATGGAGCGCATGGTGGCCCTCCCTCACAGCCAGTTCGGACAACCTGCTACGGAGGGCTGGGTCTGCGGCAGGTCCCTCAAACAGAGTGGATGTGAGCGCCCAAATGTACAGCCGCGTGCCTCCCACTACCAGCGGAAGCCTTCCACGGGCCGCTGTGGAGCGGATCGCCTGAAGTGCGAGCCTTCGGTAATCCGCCACGGTGAACGGCTGAGTGGCATCCACCACGTCGATGAGGTGGTGGGGGACCCGCAGGCGCTGCTCGAGGGACGGCTTGGCGGTTGCAACCTCCAGGCCACGGTACACGGCCATGGAGTCCGCGGAGATAATCTCCGCATTGAGCGCTTCGGCGGCGAGGATGGCCACGTCGGTCTTGCCAACCGCCGTTGGGCCGGTGAGGATGGCTATCGTCTCAGGCATTCGGGAGGGCGGCAATCCGGTAGATGGCGTCGCGGACCTCCTCCACCAGCCGCATGGGGGTTGAGAGGCCCGCGGTTAGGCCCACAACCCGCACGTTGTGGAACCATTCGGGGCGCAGGTCATCCGCGGTCTCAACGTGGTAAGCCGGTGTGTCTGATGCGGCGCACAGGTCCGCAAGCCGGCGCGTGTTGGAGCTGTGCTTGCCACCCACAACCACCATGGCGTCCACGCTGGCAGCAAGCTGGCGGGTGTGGGTCTGCCTGCGCACCACCCAGGGGCAGATGGTGTTCCTAACCTCGAGGTCGCCGCCGTGGGAGCGCAGCAGCTCCACTATCCGCTGGAACTGCTCGGGCTGCTTCGTGCTTTGGCAGAGGACGCCCATCCGCTCGTACGGCGGCGGCAATCTAAGCGCGTCCTCTTCGCTCTCGATCACTTCGGCGCGCCCCCCAACCGCTCCCACAATGCCGATGACCTCTGGATGGCGGCCATCGCCGTATATCAGGACCCGGCGTCCATCCGCAAGGAGCTTGGCTGCTTCGTGCTGGGACCGCGTGACCTGTTTGCAGGTGCCGTCCACCACCCGAAGCCCTTTCGCGCGCGCTTCGGAGATCACGTTCGGGGGCACCCCGTGAGCGCGGATGATGAGCGTTCCGGCTTGCGCCTCGTCCACAGTCTGCACGGTGAGCAAACCCTCGTCCGCCAGGCGCTCCATCTCTTGCGGGTTGTGGATGAGTGCGCCCAGCGCGTGTACCGGCTCGCCGTTGGATGTGGCCAAGGCCTGGCGGGCCAGCGCCAACGCCTTGCTGACGCCCAGGCAGTAGCCCAGGGGAGTTACCATCAGCACCTTGATGGGGCGCGCGGGCGCATCGGCTCTTTCCAGGGCAGTATCACCGGTTGCGTTCCAGCACATAGCTAACCACCGCGCGGATGGTCTCGAGGGCCTGCCTGCGGTCCTCCGTGTCACCCACGTTTGACAGTGCTTCCAGGGCTCCGAAGGCATCCTCCGCAAGCTGCGCCGCTTCGGTTTGGCAGGCCTCGCGGGCCCCAACCAGCTCAATCAGCTCCAGCATGGCGTCGACGTCCCGCTTGGAGGTCGTCCGCCGGGTGAAGAATCGCTCCATCTTGCGGCGCTGTTCGCCGTCGGCCGCCGCATAGGCAAGGACTACGGGAAGGGACTTCTTGCGCCTCAGCAGGTCGGAGCCGACGGGTTTGCCGGTCACCGTAGGGTCTCCCCAGGCGCCCAGGAAGTCGTCTCTGGCCTGGAATGCTGCACCCAGAGCCTCCCCAAAGGCCCAAGCCGCCGCAGCAGCTCCTTGGAGCTCTGGCGGCCGCGGAAGCAAGCCAGCGCGTTGAGGTAGGTCCGCCGGCACGGCCAGCGACTCAGGATTCCCCAGCACGCAGCCGATGGCGCAGGCGGCCGCCAACAGCGCGCAGGTTTTGCCGGCCACCATCTGGTAGTATCCGCGCCGGTCGGGGATGGTTCCGCCCTCCTCAAGGCGCATGTCCAGAAACTGACCCTCGGTCATTCGGAGGATGGCGGTGGTTAGCAGGCCCATCACGCGCATGGTTCGCTCGCATGGGTGGCCGCGCTCCGCCAGACGCGTTGCGGCGGCGTGAACCAGAGCCTGGGTGTTGCTGCCGCAGTTGATGGCGTGGTTCACGCCCCACACGGCCCACACGGCCGGCCTGTGGTGGCGCACCTCGTCGCCGTCCTCTACGTCATCGTGCACCAGAGAGAAGCTGTGTATCAGCTCGATGGCGGCGGCGGCCGGCGCTGCAGAGCGCCAATCACCCCCCGAGAGCTGGCAGAAGAGGAGGCAGAGAGCAGGCCTCAGGCGCTTTCCGCCGGTACGCGCGTCTGGTGGGATAGGGGTTCCGTCCGCCTCCGTCCAGCCCAGGTGATACTCAAGCATTCCGTACAGGCGAGCGGCCTCGCTATGGCCAGCGGAGGCGTGGATGGTGGCTTCTATCTCCGCCTCCGTGGCATCGATGTACGGCCGGATGGCCTGAACCACATCCGTGTGGGGTTGCGTGGGCTGCACGGCGCTCTGCTCCTACGCCTATGGGCGCTCCTGCTTGGGTTCGGTTTGGCGCTGGGTGCGGGTTAGGCCGTACTCAACGGCATCCACCAATGCTTGCCAAGATGCCTCGATGATGTTCGTGCTCACGCCGATGGTGCTCCACGAGTCCTCGTGCGCCTGGCTCTCGACTAGAACGCGGACCTTGGCTGCGGTGCCTTCCTTGACGTTGACAACGCGGACCTTGAAGTCTGTGAGGTGGATGTCGGAGAGCTGCGGGTAGAAATGGAGAAGCGCCTTGCGCATAGCGCCGTCTAGGGCGTGCACGGGGCCGTCTCCTTCGGCCACGGTGAGCACCTCCTCGCCGTCCACGGCCAGCTTCAGCGTGGCCTCTGTAATCACCTCGCCGTCGGGGCCACGCTTCTCCACGATCACGCGGAACCCACGCAGGTCGAACAGCTTGCAGTAGGTGCCCATGGCTTTGCGCATAAGCAGTTCGAAGGAGGCCTCGGCGCCCTCGAACACGTAGCCCTCGTTCTCGCGGCGAACCAGTTGCTCGAGTATGGCCTTGGCCTCCGGCGAGCCCTTGGTTAGGTCCATGCCGAACTCCGCGGCCTTGCCCCTCAGCGCGCTGCCGCCGGACTGGTCTGATATCAGGAAGCGGCGCGCGTTTCCCACCAGGCTCGGATCCAAATGCTCAAACGTGGACGTGCTTTTCATCACGGCGTCCACGTGCATGCCGGCCTTGTGTGCGAAGGCGCTGCGCCCCACAAACGGCTGCCTCTCGTTGGGGGGGATATTGGCGATCTCGTACACGTACAGCGCGGCATCGGTAAGGTTGGCGAGCTGCTTATCGGAGAGGCAGCAGTACCCCATCTTAAGCTGGAGAATGGGGATGATGGAGCAGAGGTTGGCGTTGCCGACCCGCTCGCCCCAGCCGTTCATGGTGCCCTGGACCTGGATGCAGCCGGCCCTGACAGCTGCGATGGAGTTGGCCACTGCCAGCTCCGAGTCGTTGTGGGCGTGGATGCCCAGCGGCGTGTTCACGTGCGCTGCTGCGGCGCGCACTCCCTCCTCGATCTCCCATGGCAGACGGCCGCCGTTGGTGTCGCAGAGGGCCACCACCATGGCACCGCCCTCCGCAGCCGCCTGCACCGTTGCTATGGCGTAGTTGGGGTTAGCGCGGTAGCCGTCGAAGAAGTGCTCGGCGTCGAAGATCACCTCGCGGTTGTGCGCCTTGAGGAACGCCACCGATTCGCGTATCATGCGAAGGTTCTCCTCAAGGTTGGTGCGCAGGACGTGGGTCACGTGGTAGTCCCACGACTTGCCGAAGATGGTGATCACGTCTGCGCCGCTGTCCAGAAGCTGCTGGATGAGCGGGTCGTCATTGGGTGCCAAGCCGGCGCGGCACGTGCAACCGAAGGCAGCAAGACGGGCGTTGCGCCACTTCATCCCCCTAACGCGCTCGAAGAACTCGATGTCCTTTGGGTTGGAGCCAGGCCACCCGCCCTCAATGTAGTGGACGCCTAGGTCATCAAGCCGCTCGGCAACTTTGACCTTGTCCTCGACGGTGAAGGCCACGCCTTCAGCCTGTGCGCCGTCGCGCAAGGTGGTGTCGTAGACCTGTATCTGCGAATCCATCACGAGACGCCTCTGTTATCCTTCGGAGTTGTGCAGCGAGCTATTGTCCAGCTCACACCATAGCCGGTCCATGAAGTCAACAAAGCCCTGGCTTCGCCAGAAGGCCTGAGCGCCGCTGTTGGCGCAAGAGACGTTAAGCGTTACCGCCCGAACACCGTTCTGCCTGAACCATTTGCGCAGGGCGTCTGCCAGTTGTCGGCCCACGCCCTGGCGCTGCGCGGAGGGGGCAACCGCCAGATCCGATATGTGGCCCACCACCAGCTCCTCGGCGCCGGGGCGGGCCGCCCGCAGGGTGCCAATGGCGAACCCCAACACCTGCCCGTTGCGCTCTGCAACGAGGATGCGCATGCCAGGGCCGGTGAGGCCGTGACGCACGTACTCCAGAAACGAGTGGCGGTCGTCTCCCACGCGCCCGAACCTCGGGTCGAGCCGCACGTGGTACTCTATCATCTGCTGCCACAGCCGGCCAATGTCGGGCAGATCGCGGCTGGCAGCAACGCGCACCCTAACCTCGGATGGCGCCTCACAGCCCTCAGCTTCTGGCATGGCCCGCCTCGATTGGGCTAGCGGATCATCCCGGCGGAGCGAGCATAGGCGAAGATGCTTCCGGCCTCCAGGATCGGCAGGGCGTCTCCCAACGGCTTCAGCTTGTGCGTCTGCCCGGTGGTTAGGTTGCGCAGAACGCTCGCCTCAACGTCCAGCTCAACCTCATCGCCCGTGCGCACTGCCTCTACCAGCCGCTCCTGGGACTCGAACGGGAGTAGGTAGCCGCCGTTCACGCTGTTGCGGTAGAAGATGCGGGCGTAGAACTCCGCCACAACGGCCTGTATTCCCGCCATCTGCAACGCCAGCGGCGCATGCTCCCTCGATGAGCCGCACCCGAAGTTGGCGCCGGCAACCACCACGCTATATTGCGACTGGTATTCGCCCTCCGGGACGAACCGGATGTTGCCGTTGGGAAGCCCAGAGGCGTCCGTTGGAACGCCGGATAGCGCGTATCGCCCGAACATGCGGCGCTCCTCCAGCACCGACGGGTTGTACACCAGGTGCTGCGCCGGTATGATCTGATCCGTGTCTATATTGTCGCCCAACACAAAGGCTTTGCCCTTTATGACCTTCTTCAAGCCGCCATCTCCTTGTACTGCCACTCATCGCCTTGAGCGGCGGGCTCATGGTGCCATGCGGGAGCGGGATCCCGAATCTTTGCTTTGGTGACCGTTACGCCAGGAACTCCCTGGGATCGGTGATGCAGCCCTTCACCGCCGATGCCGCCACGGTGTACGGCGACGCGAGGTACACCTGGGCCGACTTGGAGCCCATGCGGCCTGGGAAGTTGCGATTGGTGGTGGATATGCACACTTCCGACCGGTTCAGTCGGCCAAAGGTGTCTATTGGCCCACCTAGGCAGGCGGCGCAGCTGGGCGGTCCTACCTTTACGCCCGCCTGAACCAGCACTTGCAGCACCGACTTGCCGCCCACTTGGGTTCGCTGCATCTCCTTTGCCACCTCCATGGTGGCAGGGACGGCGAACGTGTCGATGCTCACTTCGCGCCCATTGAGCACCCGGGCTGCCGCCACAAAGTCGGTGAGCTTACCGCCCGTGCACGAGCCGATGTACGCGCGGTTGAGCGGCGTGCCAGCCACCTCGGTAACGTTGGCCTTGTTGTCCGGTGAATGGGGCTTGGCCACCTGCGGTTCCAGCTTGCGGACGTCGTACACCCTCTCGCTGAACCACTTGGCGTCAGGGTCGCTCTCCACCACGTGGAACGGGCGGTTGGTTCGAGCCTTCACGTACTCCGTGGTTACTTCATCAGCGGCGATGACGCCGTTTTTGCCGCCAGCTTCGATGGCCATGTTGCACAGGGTCATCCGCTCCTCGATGCTTAGGCGCTGTACGGCTTCTCCTGCGAACTCCATCGCGCGGTAGGTGGCGCCGTCAACGCCTATGTCGCCGATGATCGCGAGGATCATGTCCTTAGCCATGAGGTAAGGCGGCAGTTCGCCCCCAAACACAAACCGCATGGTGGGGGGCACCTTGAGCCATAGCTTGCCCGTGCCCAGCACAAAGCCGGCCTCGCTGTTGCCGATGCCGGTGGCGAACTCACCGAACGCGCCGGCCGTGCAGGTGTGGCTATCGGTGCCCAGCAACACCTCGCCGGGCCTGGTATACCCCTCCTGAGGCAGCGCCACGTGGCAGACGCCCTTGTAGGATGAGGTGCCAACGTCGTAGTAGTTGCGGATGCCCTGCTCACGCACGAAATCGCGGAGGATATCGATGTTGCGACGGGCGTGCTCGTCTGCGGTGTAGATGTAGTGGTCCGGGATGATGACCACTTTGTCTGGATCCCACACCTTGGCGTCCGCGCCGAACTGCTCTTTGAAGACGCCGATGGTTCCTGGGCCGCACACGTCGTGCGTCATTAACACGTCCACGTTGACCCACACATTCTGGCCCGGCTCAACGGAGGCTCTGTCCGCCGCGCGAGCCAGTATCTTTTCCGTTATGGTCATGCCCATAGATATGCGCCTCTACTGATGCTCTCTGCGGTAAAAGACCAGCTTGTTGATGGCCTGCACATATGCCCTGGCGGATGCCTCGATGATGTCGAGCGAGGCGCCGCGCCCGGTGTAGATGCGGCCGTTGTCCGCAAGCCTCACCGTGACCTCGCCCAACGCGTCTGTGCCGCCGGTTATCGATTTCACGGAGTAATCCTGCAACGAGTGCTGAATGCCGACCATTTTGTCTATGGTGCGGAAGACGGCGTCCACGCCACCAACGCCAGTGCCCACGTCTTGCAGAAGCTCATCGCCGCGGCGCAGGCGGATGGCGGCGCACGGCATACCACCGAGGCCGACGGTAACGGTCATGTACTCCAGGTGATACTCCTCAGGCACGGTGCGGATCTCGTCCGCCACGATGGCCTCGAGGTCCTCATCGAAGACATCTTTCTTGCGGTCTGCTAGGTCCTTGAAGCGGCGGAAGGCGCGCTCAAGGTCGTCGTCGCGGAGGGTATAGCCCAGCTCAGCCAGCCTCTTCTCAAATGCGTGCCGCCCGGAGTGTTTGCCCAGCACCAGCCGGCTTTGCCCAAACCCCACGGCAGCTGGGTCCATTATCTCGTAGGTGCTGCGTTCCTGAAGCACTCCGTGTTGGTGGATGCCGGCCTCATGGGCGAAGGCGTTGGAGCCCACCACGGCCTTGTTGGGCTGCACTGGGATGCCGGTTATGTCCGATGCCATTCTGCTTGTGCGCAGGATCTCGGGGGTCTGAATATTCGTGTGATACGGCAGGCGGTCGGAGCGCGTGTTGAGGGCCATCACCACCTCTTCCAGCGCGGCGTTTCCGGCTCGTTCGCCCAAGCCGTTAATGGTGCACTCAACCTGGCGGGCGCCAGAGGCGATTGCCACCAGGGTGTTGGCGACGGCCAGCCCGAGGTCGTTGTGGCAGTGGACGCTCACCGTGGCCTTCTCGATGTTGGGCACGCGCTCGAAGATGGTCTTGATGAGGTGGCCGAACTCGGATGGGATGGCATACCCGACGGTATCGGGGATGTTAACCGTGGTTGCCCCGGCCTCTATCACGGCCTCCACAACGCGGCACAGGTACTCCACATCCGATCGGGTGGCATCCTCGGCGGAGAACTCCACGTCGTCGCAGAGGGACTTGGCGTGCCTAACGGCGTCCACCGACATTTGGAGCACCTCCTCGCGCGTCTTGTGCAGTTTGTGCTCCAGGTGTATGTCGGATGTAGCGATGAAGGTATGGATGCGGGGGCGTTCGGCTTCCCTCAGGGCCTCCCAAGCGCGGTCTATGTCGGCCCTGTTGGCCCTGCAGAGGCCGGCGATTATGGGGCCCTTCACCTCGACGGACACGCGGCGCACGGCCTCGAAGTCGCCGACGGATGAGATGGGGAAGCCGGCCTCGATGACGTCCACGCCGAGGCGCGCGAGCTGCTTTGCGAGCGTCACCTTTTCCTCGATGTTCATCGAGGCGCCGGGTGACTGCTCGCCGTCCCTCAGCGTGGTATCGAATACAATGACGCGGTTGCTCATGTTCTCCTCGGACGTGGGTTGAATTGAATCTCAATGGAAAAGGTGCGAGCGCAGGCGTCTACACCGTCTGCGCTCGCAAGGCTGAGATGCTACTTCTTCAGCCAAGACATCATGCCGCGCAGCTCCGCGCCCACCTTTTCGATTGGGTGCTTGGCTTCGCGCTCGCGCAGCGCTTGGAACACGGGCCGGTTGGCTTGGTTCTCCAGGATCCACTCGCGGGCGAACCTGCCTGACTGGATCTCCTCCAGGATCTCCTGCATGGTGTAGCGGACGCTCTCATCGATGACGCGGGGCCCACGCGTGAGGTCGCCGTACTCGGCGGTGTCCGAGATGGAGTAGCGCATTCCCGCCATGCCGGCTTCGTACATCAGATCCACGATCAGCTTCAGCTCGTGGAGGCACTCGAAGTAGGCTATCTCCGGCTGGTAACCCGCGGCGGTAAGCGTCTCGAAACCGGCCTTCACCAAGGCGGTGGCGCCGCCGCACAGCACGCACTGCTCGCCGAACAGGTCGGTCACCGTCTCCTCTTCAAAGGTGGTCTCCAGCACCCCGGCGCGTGTGCCGCCTATGCCTTTGGCCCACGCCAGCGCAGTTTGCTTGGCCTTGCCTGTGTAGTCTTGGCCAACAGCGATCAGGCACGGCACCCCGCTTCCCTCGGAGAATACGCGGCGCACAAGATGTCCCGGCCCCTTTGGCGCCACCATAAACACGTCCACATTGGGTGGCGGGATGATCTGCTTGAAGTGGATGTTGAAGCCGTGGGCGAAGGCTATGGCGTTGCCGTCCTCGAGGTTTGGCGCTATATCGCTTTTGAACAGGCCGGCCTGGTACTCGTCGTTGACCAGGATCATGATGATGTCGGCCTGGCGGGCGGCCTCCGGGGTTGGCATAACCTCAAACCCGTCGTGCTCGGCCGCCTTCCAGCCGTTGCTGCCGGGCAGGTCTGCCACGTGCACCCGCACGCCGCTATCGCGCAGGTTCTGCGCATGGGCGTGGCCCTGGCTGCCGTAACCCACGATGCAGATTCGCTTAGACTTCAGCAACTCCAGGTCGGCGTCGCTGTCATAGTAAACCTTTGCCACTTCGCACGATCTCCTTTCGCGTCCTGCTCTGCCCGGTTCCGGTGCGCCTCTTGGGTTTGGCAAGCCAACAGCCCACCCCAACCCCCGCGGCAACCCCGGCGAGGACGGACAGCGCAACTTCCAGCAGCAATGCAGTCACGGAGTCTGGCCCCAGCGCATCCGTGACGCGTCTGTGCGCGTTCCACAGGACCAGCAGCAACGGTCCGGAGGCGGCCACAAGCGCCGCAACCCACCGTACTCCCGATCCATCCGGCCCACGGGCGCGGGCGTACCCCAGCAACGCAATGGCCAACCCGGCGGCGGGCGAGATGATCGCCAGCCACATAAGCCCGCGCCCAAACGCCTCTACAGAGATCAGCTCCCTCACCGGCGAGCCTTCGTTCCCCTCGGCCTTGTTGCCAGAAGGTACAAGATGATGGCCACCAACGCGGCCCAGATGAGCACCTCCGTGCTGTGGGCGGCGTAGTAGCTGCGTGCCCTTGCCGTGGCATCGGGGGGCACCTTCACCTTGCCGCCAGTGCCGAGGAGGTAGCCAGCAACAAGCCCGACGATCAGAGCCACGATCTCGTTTGCGCGACGCATATGCCGGCTCAGCTCTGGCCGTTACGGGCGCCCCTGGCCATCACGATTCTGCCGGTGCGCACCATCTCTGCAATGCCGAACGGCTGGACAAGCCGCTCGAACGCATCGATCTTTTCGGCCGAGCCGGTTACCTCAACGGTGAACGTGTGCTCGCTCACATCGATGATCTTGGCGCGGAAGATGTCCACCATCTGCATTATCTCACCACGCCGCTCCGGCTCGGCCGTTACCTTGATCAGGGCGAGCTCGCGGTCCACCACCGGCGTGCCGGTGTAATCCACCACCTTGATGACGTCGATCAGCTTATTGAGCTGCTTGCTGATCTGCTCTAGGGTCTGCTCGTCTCCGCTCACCACGATGGTCATGCGAGAGACGGTTGGGTCGTCGGTGATGCTAACCGCGAGGGACTCGATGTTGTAGCCGCGGCGGGCAAACAGGCCGGAAACGCGCGCCAACACGCCGGGTCTGTTTTCAACCAAGACGGTGATGGTGTGCTGCATCTAGGAGTTCTCCGGCTTTCCGGCGGTAACCTGCTCGCCGTTGGGCATGGCCGGCTGGCCAGCTATCTGCTTGGGCAGCTCCGCCTCGATCTGGTTGCGGAGGCGCATCTGCTCAATGGTTCCGCCCGACGGGATCATTGGGAAGACGTTGTCCTCCTTGGCCACGCGGAAGTCGATGATCGTGGGCTTATCGGACGTTGACTGTGCGGCTCGGATGGCGTCGTCCACGTCCGACTCGTTCTCGATCCGCATCCCCACGGCGCCGTACGCCTCGGCTAGCTTCACGAAGTCGGGCGCCGCGGCCAGGTCGACGTGCGAGTACCGCCTGTTCCAGAACAGCTCCTGCCACTGGCGCACCATCCCCAGGAAGCCGTTGTTCAGGATGGCGACCTTGATGGGCAGGCCACACGCAACCGCGGTCATGAACTCCTGGCTGCACATCTGGATGCTTCCGTCTCCGGTTATGCACCACACCTCTTTGTCGGGGCAGCCTATCTGGGCGCCGATGCTTGCCGGCAGGCCAAACCCCATGGTTCCGAGGCCGCCGGACGAGATGAACTGGCGCGGATACGTGCACTTGTAGAACTGCGCCGCCCACATCTGATGCTGGCCAACGTCGGTAACGACTACGGCTTTGCCCCCCGTGAGGTCGCTTATTCGCTCTATCACGTACTCCGCCCTGAGATGCCCTCCACGCGGGTACTCAAGCGGAAACTCGCGCTTCCAGCGCTCGATCTGCTCATGCCAAGCGCTCTTTGGTTTCTCCTGCACTTGGGGAAGCATTGCGGCTAGCACTCGCTTGCAGTCGCCAACGACGGGCACCAGCGGCACCTTCACCTTCCCTATCTCCGCGGGGTCGATATCTATGTGCACGATCTTGGCGTTGGGGACGAACGCATCCACCTTGCCGGTGACCCTGTCGTCGAAGCGAACGCCAATGGCGATCAGCACGTCGCAGTTGGCGACGGCGTAGTTGGCGTAGGCGGTGCCGTGCATCCCAAGCATCCCGAGGCAGAGCGGGTGAGTGTCTGGGATGATGCCCTTGCCCATCAGAGTGTAGGTGACTGGTATGTTGGCGCGCTCGGCCAGCGCCACGGTCTCCGGGGACGCCCCCGCGGATATTGCGCCGCCGCCGACGTACAGCACGGGCCGCTCGGCTTGGGCGATCAGCTCGGCGGCGCGGGCTATCTGCCTTGGATGCCCTTCAATGGTGGGCTTGTACGATCGAAGCTGCACGTTGGCAACCGGCTCGTATTCCATGGTTGCGGCGGAGACGTCGCGCGGGATATCAATGAGCACCGGGCCTGGCCTCCCGGTACGCGCGATATGGAACGCCTCGGCGACCACCCTGGAGATCTCCTGCGGATCCTTCACCAGGTAGTTGTGCTTGGTGATGTGCATGGTGATGCCGAAGACGTCTGCCTCCTGGAAGGCGTCTTTGCCGATGTAGCTTGTGGCAACCTGCCCGGTGATGGCTACCACGGGTACGGAGTCCATGTAAGCGTCCGTGAGCCCGGTCACGAGGTTGGTCGCACCGGGGCCGGACGTTGCTAGGCAGACCCCTACCCGTCCGGTAGCTCTGGCATACCCTTCAGCGGCGTGGGCGGCGCCCTGCTCGTGGCGAACGAGGATGTGGTCTATCCCGTTTGCGTCGAACAGAGCGTCGTAGATGGGGAGTGCCGCGCCGCCTGGGTAGCCGAAGAGGACGTCAACCCCTTCACGCTTCAGGGACTCAACAAGAGCCTCCGCACCCTTCATCTTCATCGGTTTGCCTGTCTCCTTAGACCTGGGATTGCACGGGCGAACCTGGCAGCTAACAAAAAACCCCTCGCCTGCATTGGGACGAGAGGTAAACCCGTGGTACCACCCATATTGCCGACGGCATTCGCCGGCCACTTGAGAGGCGTTGTAACGGACGCCAACCGGAGATGCCTAGTGAGGGGAGACCCCCTGTTCAGCACCTCGGCTCCGAGGCGAGCGTTCAGCGGTGGCCTGCATCGGTTCGCACCACACCCGACTCTCTGGCAGCTAGGCCGCTCCGCCTACTTCTCCTCTTCACAGCCTGTGTTCTTGACTGCGTTGCAACAGTATAGCACAGCGGTGTGGTGCGGGTCAACGGCTCCGATGGTATCCCCGATGGTACTGCTGGAAGCACCTCCGCTGAGGCGAATGCGCAGACGCATCGATGAGCCGTGTGCAGAACTGCTTCCAGATGCGTTGGGGGGTTGACTTACCGTGAGTATTTGGCTAAACTGCCAAATAGGAAACAGTGAGAAGATAATGGACCGCGATCTGTACGAAGCAAGAGCCCAGATACTGAAGGCCATGGCGCATCCCAGCCGCCTCATGATTCTGGACGCGCTAACCTCCGGCGAGAAGCGCGTGTGCGACCTCCAGGCCGTAGTGGGGGCGGACATGTCTACCGTCTCGCGGCACCTTGCCGTGATGAAATCCGCCGGCCTGCTTGAGGACAGGCGTGAGGGCAACTGGATCTACTACCGTCTGAGAGTGCCCTGCGTGATGAGCTTCTTTGGATGCGTGGAGGCCGTGCTCCGCCGGGATCTGGAGGAGTACAGGCGCATCCTGGCCGGTTTGGGCCAGACAGAGCCGAAGGAGGCCACCCTTTGAGCGCAACAACCGAAACCCGCCCTGAAGCTCCCGCTGGCACCCGCGTTCCATGGGCCAAGCTTGCCTTGGCCCTTGTGGTGTGGGTGGTTGCATACCGCCTGCTAAGCCCCGCAGCGGAGTGGCTAACGTACGACGTCCTGGGCGTGGCTCGCGGGACGCACCTGGCCAGCAGCGTGGCCTTCTTCCTCTTTGAGGTACCCAAGGTCCTCATGCTGCTGCTGGTGGTGGTGTTTGGCGTTGGCATCATCCGTACGTTCTTCACTCCGGACCGCACGCGCGCCGTACTGGCAGGTAGGCGCGAGGCCGTCGGCAATGTGTTGGCGGCCTGCCTTGGGGTGGTTACCCCGTTCTGCTCATGTTCGGCGGTGCCGCTGTTCCTGGGGTTTGTGGAGGCCGGCGTGCCGTTGGGCGTAACCTTCTCATTCCTGGTTGCGGCGCCCATGGTCAACGAGGTTGCGCTGGTGCTGCTTTTCGGCCTGTTCGGGTGGAAGGTGGCGCTCTTGTACCTGTCCACTGGGCTCTCCATCGCCATGCTATCTGGGTGGGTTCTGGGTCGCCTTCACCTTGAGCGCCACGTGGAGCCCTGGGTGTACGCGCTTGATGGGGCCGCACCGGAGGGTGAGGGCGTGGACACGCCTGGATGGGCCGAGAGGGTGGCTGCCGGCAGAGAAGCGGTCCGCGAGATTGTCGGGCGCGTATGGCCGTACGTGGTTGCTGGCATAGCCGTAGGCGCGGGCATTCACGGCTACGTGCCTGAGGGCGTGTTGGCGGCGTTCCTGGGCAAGGGCGCATGGTGGTCGGTGCCCGTGGCTGTGCTGCTGGGCGTGCCGATGTACTCCAACGCGGCTGGCATAGTGCCAGTGGTGCAGGCGCTTCTTGAGAAAGGGGCCGCGCTAGGCACGGTGCTGGCGTTCATGATGGCGGTCATCGGGCTCTCGCTGCCGGAGACGATCATACTCCGCAAAGTGTTGCGTCCGCCGCTCATCGCCGCGTTTGTGGGCGTGGTTGCGGTGGGCATTCTGGTGGTCGGCTACCTGTTCAACCTGATCTTCTAGCAGGCATCCGGCCCAACATCCCAAGCAAGGATAGGAGCGAATATGAAGGTACAGGTACTGGGCGTTGGGTGTGCCAAGTGCAAGCAGCTGGTGGCAAACGTGGAGCAAGCCATTCGCGATCTGGGGCTGCAGGCCGAAGTGGAGAAGGTGGAGGATATCAGGCAGATTGCCAGCTTCCGCGTGATGGCGACACCCGCGCTGGTGGTGGATGGACAAGTGAAGTCCGTAGGCAAAGTCCTCTCAACGACAGATATCGCCAAGATGCTGAGGTAAGCGAACCAGCGCCGTTTGCAAGGAGGTTATGCCATGTCACGTAGCCAACGATGGACCGCGATTCTGGTCGCCGCCGTGGCGGTAGCCGCCGTTTCATCTGTGGCCGCACCCGCCAGGAAGCCGGCGTCTAGCGCGCACGCCAAGCGAACGGTCAAGGCAGCCCAAGAAGCCAAACCGGCCGCGAAGAAGGTGGCCAAGGTTGCTCAGGTGCCTAAGGCATCGGTGCCAGCCAAGCTGCCGCGGCTTGTTGACCTCGGCGCCAATAGGTGCATCCCCTGCAAGATGATGGCTCCCATTCTGGAGGAGCTGCGCCAAGACCAGAAGGGCAAGCTGGAGGTCACCTTCATCGACGTGTGGGAGAACCCCGCCGCTGGGCGGCAGTACGGCATCCGAGTGATTCCGACCCAGGTGTTCTACGACGCCCAGGGCAAGGAGTTCTACCGCCACGAAGGGTTCATGCCAAAAGCGGACATCGTGGCCAAGTTCAGGGAGCACGGCATACGGTTGGCGGAAGCATCGGCCCGCAAGTGATGTCCACTGCTCACCAGGAGGAGAGCCCAAGTGCTTGAGGCGCTGTTCACCAGCCTGACCCACGCCATTGAGGGCGCACCTGCCGTGGCCCTAGGCGCCGCCGTGACCTGGGGTGTGCTGAGCATATTGCTTAGCCCATGCCACCTTTCCGGCATCCCGCTGATAGTGGGGTACGTTAGCGGCCAGGGCCCAACCAACACGCGCCATGCGGCGGGGCTTTCAACGGTGTTTGCCGCCGGCGTCATGGTAACCATTGCCGTGTTGGGGCTCGCCACGGCGGCAGTTGGACGGATGGCAGGCGATTTGGGGCGCGCGGGCAACTACGCGGTTGCCGCTGTTCTACTTCTGGTTGGACTGCACCTCGTTGGCCTGCTGCCAGCGCCTTGGGGCGGCGTTGGGTTGGGCGGCATCAGCAAACAGGGATACTTGGGCGCTGCGGTGCTTGGGCTGCTCTTTGGGACCGCGTTGGGGCCCTGCACCTTTGCGTATATGGCGCCAGTTCTGGCCGTGACGTTCAGGCTGTCGTCCACCAACGCACCGTACGCGGCCGCACTGCTGTTGGCTTACGGCGTTGGCCACTGCTCCGTGATAGTGCTGGCTGGTGCGTCCAGCGGCTGGGTCCAAAGGTACCTCGGATCCCGCGGGATGGCCCGCCGCTCTCAGGCCATCAGGCGCGTGTGTGGGGTTTTGGTGCTGCTCGGTGGGGCGTACCTCATTCGGGGTGTGTCATGACCGATGTGGCGGATGTGACAACTGCACGGCCAATGGAAGCGTCTGTGGATTCATCGAGGCCCAGTATACTGAGCATCTTCGCAAACTTTCTGCGTTTGGGCGCAACGGCGTTTGCGGGAGCGGGCAACGTGGTCTACATCGAGGAGATGGCCGTGGAGCAGAAGGGCTGGCTGGACCGAGAGACGTACCGAGGCGGCGTTGCGCTTGCTCAGTCGCTGCCCGGTGCCATCGCCATGCACGCAGCGGCGTACGTGGGATTGCGGCTGCGCGGACTTGTCGGTGCTTTGGCCGCGTACGTTGGCTTTGGGATACCGGCCTTCCTTCTGATGCTCATCCTCTCGGCGGTCTACCAGCGCACTCACAGCCTTCCGGCCCTGGTCTCGTTGTTCGCGGGCCTTAGGGTTATCGTTGTTGCGCTTATCGCCAATGCGGCCGTTGGGTTTGGGCGCTCGGCGATCAAGAGTGCGCGAGACGTAGCCATTGCCCTTGTGGCTGCCGCCATCTTCGGGCTGCGCGCCGGCAACCCGGCGCTTGTCATAGCTCTTGCCGCCTTGGCCGGATCCGTGATGCTCAGGGGTGAGCGCTCTGATGCCTCCGTTCCGGCCTCGGCGCCAGGTATGCGGAGCCCTTGGCGCTGGGCCGCGGAGCTGGTAGCCGCCGGTGGACTCGTCCTCGTGCTGTTGTACATGGCGGACCGCACGCTCTTCAGCCTGGCGGTTACCATGATGCGCATAGACCTCTTGGCGTTCGGAGGCGGGTTCACCTCGGTGCCGCTTATGCAGCACGACTTTGTGGACGTGCATCGCTGGATGGACGCCCGCACCTTCATGGATGGCATTGTGTTGGGACAGGCCACGCCGGGGCCCATCGTGATCACCGCTACCTTCGCTGGCTACATGGTGCGCGGAATAGCGGGGGCGGTTGTGGGAACGGCGGCGGTGTTTTTCCCTTCGCTGGTGCTGGTGGTGCTGGCAGCGCCCCACTTCGATAGCCTGAAGAGTTCCCCCGCCTTCCAGGGCGCCATTAGGGGAGTTCTGTTCTCGCTCGTGGGTCTGCTGGCCGTCGTTACGCTTAGATTTGCCGTGGCCACGCCCTGGACCCCCGCGGCGATTGTGCTTGGCGCCGGCGCCTTTGTGGCGCTGCTGCGGAAGGTGGACGTGCTGTGGGTTGTGTTGGTTGGCGGCATCTTCTCCCTTGTGCTGATGCACTAGACGGGCCGGCCAACTCTGGCTGGCCACGCGGCGCGCTTACCAGGCCTTCCGTGCCGTGAGCCGCCGCTACCCTGAAAGGAACTGGAATGCTGGATCGAGACCTGCTGGCTTTCGCCCAGAAGTTTCATGGCCATAAGTGCCCCGCCATGCCGATGGGGCTTCGCACCGGCCTGGCCGCCATGGAAGCGCTCGGCGTGGAGCGCGCATCCGATGGCGAGCTAATGGCGTTGGTGGAGATCGATGAGGATCACTGCGCCACTTGTTGGGCAGACGGTGTTCAGGTAGCCACAGGCTGCACACTTGGCAAGGGCAACATACGCAAGCTGAACTACGGCAAGTGGGGCCTCACGCTTGTCGACAAGAGGACGCAGCGGGCGGTGCGCGTGGCGCCAAAGGCAGAGGCGATGCTCAGGAACAAGCAGTCGCGGTTCATGGAGATGAGGAAGGCCGGTGTTCCAGCCTCGCAAGTGCCCGCGGAGATCGTCGATCCCCTTGTGGAGGCGGTTGCAAACGCTCCTGATGAGGCGCTGCTGAGCGTTGGTGAGGTAAGGCCCTACGAGTGGGTGGACGGGCCTCACACGTTTGAGTCGCTCATCTGCGCGGAGTGTGGAGAGATGGTGGTGGAGCGGAACGCCCGCGTGAAGGAGGGGCGGCTGGTCTGCGTGCCTTGCTCTGGCTACGACCGGTAGGCTGCAAATGCGGCTTCCATCCAAGATGAAAAGGCGACTGCCCTGGCGCGCAGCCCTAGGGGTAACCCTTGCCCTTTCGGTGCTTGCCAAACCGAGTTGCGGCGCCGCCACGGAGAAGATCCCGGCCCACCAGTGGACCAGCTACCTCCAAGTGCGCGGCACCGTGCCCGAAGGCGAAGGGGGCTATCTTGCCCTTCGCCGGCTGAAGGCGTTTGGCAGCGGGCCCGTGGGGCAGAAGGGCTCTTACTACATCCAGTTCATCTACAAGGATGGCAACCGCAGCAACACCGATGGGCGACTCTTCCTGCAGGAGGCTTGGCTCAAGCAGGCCGTGGCAGGCGGAACGCTGACCCTCGGACAGCTCAAGCCTCCTTTCGGCCTGGAGCGCTTTATTTCCGACACCGTGTTGCCGCTGATCGATCGAAGCCAGGCCACGGACCGACTGGTTCCCAACGGAAGCTTGGGAAGATCGTTCGCCAGGGATCTGGGGCTCCAGTGGGATGGCTCACTCGGATCGGTGGGCTACTCAGCGGGGGCGTTCCTGGGGAACGGCGCCAACGAGACCATTCATGGCATCGGCCCATTGCTGGTGTTTCGGCTGCTTTGGGACGCTACCTCCCCGCTGCCGTCCGCTGGCGCAGTTCCGAAGGGCGTTTCCCCTCAAGCTTCTGCCCGGCGCTTTGGGATGGCCGCGGCCGTCTCCTGGCGGCGAGACAGAGGGCTGAACCTAAGCGGCCAGCTCCCGGGCTCGGGGGTGCTGGGCTATCGCCGGTTCATCGGCCGTGACGTGCGGGAGACGCTGGGGTTCTCACTAACGGACAGGAATGCCACTCTCCAGGCCGAAGGGTTCTTCGCCCAATACCACTCTGGTGAGCCAGGACTGCCATCTACATCCGCCACCGGGGGCTACGTGCAAGCAGCCTATCGTTGGCCTCGCGGCTGGGAATCGGCCATCCGGCTGGAAACCCTCAACGCTGGCTTCGCCGGGCCGTCGGCGGATTCGCTCACAGCCTGGACCGTGGGCATTACGGACCGCCTCCGCGGCGATAGGGAGAAGCTGCAACTGAACTACACCCGCGAGCAGGTGGGTGGGCCCCGCGGCAGCCAGAGAATCTGGTTGCTTCAGTACCAACGTTACCTGCTGGACTGAGCCATACAACTCGGTCCGAGGGAGCGAACCTATGGAGTTTGCAACAGACTGTGAAGACCGGACCAGGAGGTTCAAAGGCCTTACGTCCCCCACGCTGCCAATGCTGGCCGCGTTGTTGACACTGATCGCCTTCCCCGCCTTCTGTTCCGCCCAGGGGGCCCAAACACCCCCTAGTGACGCCAACAAACCAGCGGCGCAGGTGCTTACGCTGGAGAGCGCCATCGCCGAGGCGCTGCGAAGCAACCCCGGACTTCAGGCTGCAAGCCGGCAGGTGGAAGCAGCGCGCAAGCAGGTGAACGTGGCCCGGGGGCAGCTCTACGGTGAGCTCGATGCGGTGCTGACTGCTCAGCACCTCAACGACGCGCAGCTTCTGCGCCCCATGGCGGGGCCCTTCACTCCCGCATTGGCGTCAACCATGCCATTTGCGCAGGACCAGCTTCACGTGGGATTCACCTACACCTACCCGCTCTACGTGGGCGGCCGAATCACGGACCAGATTCGCATTGCGGAGTTGGGTGTGGACAATGCGAGGGAGCGGCTGACCGGCACCCGCTGGGACACTATCTACAACGTCACGGCGCTATACCTTCAAGCACAAGCCCTTGCGGCTCAGGCCAACGCTGTCCAGCAGGAGATTGAGGCGCTAGATACCACGCGCCGTAACCTGGAGCTGGCGGTTCGTATAGGCAAACGGCCGGAGGTGGATCTGCTGAAGACGCTGGATCGCATCGAGGAGGCTCAGGCCGCCAAATCTGGTGTTCTGGCGCAGCAGCAGAAGCTGTTGGCCCTGCTGATGGCCGTGCTGGGGCGCAACCCCGCGGAGGCTCCCGCGCTGGAGGGGCTCCCCGAGCGCCTGCCCGAGCTCAGCACCCAACCGCCAGCGCTGAGGGACGTGGCTCTGCGGCGCAGCTCTGTTCGTGCCGCCGAGCTGGCGGTTGCCCTGGACGATAAGCAGGTGGCCGTGGCGCGCGCTGCACTGGCTCCGGCAGTCTCCTTTCAGGCCACCTTCCTCCATCACGATGAGCTGACATCGTTTGACCCAGGGCGTCCCACCTGGTTCGTTGGCTTGCAGGTGGGCTTGCCCGTCTTCGATGGTGGCTCTCGAAAAGCTGCGGTTTCGCGCAGCCAACAAGAGGCAGAGGCGGATCGGCAGCGGGCGGAGGCGGCGCGGCTCCAGGCGGTGGCCGACCTTCAGGCCGCGCTGGCTGCATGGCAGTCGGCCCAGGACCAGTTGCGCGCTGCCGAGGCTCAGTACGCCTCCGCCCATGAGGTAGCTCGCATTGAGCAGTTGCGCTTCGACACGGGGGCGGGCGACATAGAGGACCTGCTTCGGGCCCGCAGCCGCGAGGTGGCAGCGGAAAGCGCCCGCATAGCCGCCCGCGCACAGATCGCCATTAGCGCAGCGCAGATCAACCACGTGACGGAAAGCGAGGTGGCACGGTGAAGCGAACGGTCACCATTCTTGTTTGGGTGCTCATTGCTGTTGCCCTGGTGGTGGGGCTTGCCAAGGTGCGGGCCCAACGAGTGCACCAACTGCAAACCACGCCTCTGGTTCAGCCCGCTGTAACGCCGGTGAGAGTTGCCACCGCGCGCCAGGGACACGTGGCTACCGCGATAGACGAACAGGCAACGCTGGTGTCCGAAACCGAGTCTGCGGTGGCCCCACAGGTTCTGGCCCGCTGCCTGGCGGTCTACAAGCACGAGGGCGACTCCGTGCGAGCAGGGGAGGTTTTGGCTCGCTTGGATGATCAGGAGCTGCAAGATGCCGAAGCAGCACAGCGGGCGGAAGCGGCCAGCGCCTTCGAGGCGGCAGCGGCGCAGATGACGGAGGTAGACCGAGCCCGGGAGGACTTGGCTGCCCGCAGGGCAGACATGAGTGCAGCAGAGGCTTCGGTTGCGGCGCAGCAGGCGGATGTGGCGGCCGCACGCCAAGCTCTGGCGGCACAGCAGGCAGACGTTGAGGGCGCTCGCCAGGCAGTTGCCGCCCAACAGGCCGAGATCGACAGGGTGCGTGAAAACCTGTCCGCGGCAGAAGCTGTGGCGGCCACCCAGGCTGCCCGTACCGCGCGAGACAAGATACTGTACGAGAACAAAGCCATCTCGCAGGAGGACTGGGAGGCCTCGCAGACCGCGGCTGAGCAGGCCAACGCATCCGTTGCCGCGCTGAAGCGGCAGATCGAAGCGCTAACCCGAACCAAGGCGGCGGCTGAGCAACGGGTTGCATCTCTCACCAAAGCGGTTGCGGCCGCCGAAAACCACATCGCCTCGCTGCAGCAGGGCGTGGAGGCCGCCCGCCAGCGAGTGGCATCCCTGCAGGCTGCCACCGTCAACGCCAAGCAGCGCATTGTGGCGCAACAACGAACGGCGGCAGCTGCCCGTCATAAGGTGAAGGCGCTTGAGAGCACCGCGGCCATGGGGCGAACACGTTTGGGCTACACGGTCATACGCGCGCCCTACGACGCGGTTGTGACGGCGCGCCTTGCGGAGCCCGGCGACCTGCTGGCCCCAGGTCAGCCCATCTACCGTATCCTGAAGCCCGGCTCCGTCAAGGTGATGGTGAACGTTCCCCAAGAGAGCCTTCTGTTGGTGCACACGGGCACTCCAGCCCGCCTATCCGCCCATGGGCAAACGCTTAAGGCCACGGTAAGCCGCATCTACCCGGCGCTGAGCGGCGGGCGACTCGGCACCGTTGAGATCGATCTTCAGCGCGCGCCCTTCGGCCTCAAGAGCGGCTCCACGCTGGAGGTATCGCTCCAAACCCAATCGGCAGACGGCTTGGTGGTTCCCAGCGCATCCTTGCTGGACTCGGATCGAGGAAGCTTCGTCTTCGTGCTCAAGGATGACCTCCTGAAGTCCGCACCGGTCAAGGTGCTAGCGCGGAACGCCGAGGCGGCAGTGGTTTCGGGCGGCCTCCGGGTTGGTGACAAGGTGGTGGTGGCGCAGACTTCCGAGCTGATGGCTCTTCACGATGGCCAGAAGGTGGTGGCCACTGGTCAGGAGGGACACAGCGATGCGCTTCGTTGACCTCTTCATGAGGAAACCGCACCTGCTGGTGTCCCTGATCGCCTTGGGGGCAGTTGTGGGGCTCATCGGCTGGAAGCGGATGCCGGTTAACCTCTTCCCGGACACGGAGAGACCCCAGATCGCCGTGGTGACGGTCTACCCTGGTGCCGCCGCCTCGGACGTGGAGGCCGACGTTAGTCGTCCCATCGAGAAAGAGGTCTCCACCATTGAGAACGTGCGGCGGGTAACATCCACCAGCAAAGATGAGGTAAGCTCCGTTAGCGTTGAGTTCCAGTATGAGAAAGGACTGGACGCTGCCGCCACGGACGTGGCCAATGCCCTTTCCAAGGTCCAGGCTAGGTTGCCACAGGGCATCCAGCCTCCGATGATCTTCAAAGTATCGTCAGCCACGCCAGCCGTGCTAACGCTTGCCCTGCGCCCAAAGCCTGGCAGCCCGCTGGACCTCTCCATGGTGCGAGAGCTGGCGGACAACCGGATCAAGGAGTGGCTGCTTCAGGTGCCTGAGGTCTCAAACGTGGAGGTGTTCGGCGCGCATCAGCCCATCATCCGCGTTGACGTGGACCCGGTCCGCCTGGATCGGTATGGGCTATCGCCGCAGAACGTTCAGACCGCGCTGGCGGCCTTCAATAATAACCAGCCGTTGGGGCTTGTGATCAACAACACCTCGCAGTACCTGCTGAAGCAAACGGGCGAATTCCAAACCGCCGATGATGCTGGCGACATCGTGGTGGCCCACCGAGCTGGCGGCGACGTGCACCTGCGAGACGTCGCCCGGGTAACTCGGTCGGTGGCGGAGCCGCAGAGCTCCTACCACGCCAACGGCGAGCCGGCCATCGCTATCAACATAGAGCGCGCCCCGAGCGGACACGCGCTAGACACCTTCAACAGCGTGATGGCCGCGCTTCCAAAGCTTCAGCGGATGTACCCAGGCATCGCGTTTTCTGTTCCGGATAACCAGGGCGACCTGATCAACCTATCGGTTAGCAACATGCAGGATGCCCTGCGCGACGCGGTCATCATGACCGTGCTGGTGATCTTCCTGTTTCTGGCTGACGTGCCACTGATGCTGCTGGCGGCCATCTCCATTCCCTTCACCTATCTCCTAACCTTTGCGGTTATGTGGCTGATAGGTTACGAGTTCAACCTCGTGACTCTGACCGCCATCATTGTGGCCGTTGGCATGTTGCTAGACGATGCCATAGTGGTGCTTGAGAACATCGAGCGCCACTACAAGTCCCAGGGCAGAAGCATCTACGACGCCGCGGTTGGCGGCACCCAAGAGGTGATGCTGGCCATCTTCTCTGGCACCTACGCCACCGTGATGGTTCTGCTTCCCATCATCTTCATCGGCGGGTATGTGCAGCAGGTGTTGCGCCCAATGGCCACCACATTGGTGATAGCGCTGCTCGCCTCGTACGCCGTATCGGTTACCATCATCCCGCTGCTGGCGCCGTTCCTTCTCCGTTTCTCGCAGGGGCGCCAACGTAACCGGTTTGAGCGGGTGGTTTACCTGTTTGACCAGCATGTCATCACGCCGCTTCGGGAGGCTTACGTCCGAGCCGTGCAGGCCGTCCTGCGCCACCCTTGGGGCCTGGTGCCGCTTGCGTTGATAGCCCTGGTGATATCGCTGCGCCAGATGCCGTTGGTTGGCGCCGACCTGATGTCCCCGATGGACACTGGCATAGTCAAGTTGGCGTTCCAGATGTACCCCAACACTTCGCTGGCCGCCACGGACGCCGCGCTGTCAGAGGTGGAGCGGCGGATCCGATCGCACCCAGAGGTGCGCTCGATCTCGTCCACCGTTGGGTCGGAGCCGGCCGTGATCTCCTTTGGATCGGCACGCACAGCCCAACAGTGCGATATGACCGTGCATTTGGTGGACCGCTTCCACCGCAAGAGGTCTATCTGGCAAATCGAGGACGCGATTCGGACCGAAGCACGGAGCATTCCCGGCGTGCAATACCTGGACGTTTACGATTACGGAGCCACCCCGCTCTCCACCATCGGGGCACCGGTGGATGTGATGATCTCCGGTCCTAGTTTGGCACAGCTTGAGCGAATCGGGGGGCAGGTTCAGCGCCAGCTTGTTTCACACGTGCGAGGTATCACCTCGCTGCGCGCCTCTTGGCAGTTGGACTCCCGTGAGCTCTCCTTTGAGATCACCCCGGAACGCACGGCGCTGTACGGGATCTCTCCCGCCGCGGTGGCCGCTCAGGTGCAGGGCGCCGTGCGTGGACTACCATCCTCCATCTTCCGGGTGCCCAACGAGGACGGCCTGTTCCTATGGGTGCAGTACCCCAGTGCGCAACGCTCCGGGGCCACGCAGCTTCTGGACTATCGCGTGCAAACACCTGCGGGATCGGTGCCATTGGCTTCGCTGGGGCGGCTCAGCACGCGCGTTGCCCCCGCCGTGATCACTCGCCAGGGGCTGCAGCGCACACTTGACATAAAGGCTTACCGAGCCAGAATGCCGATCTCGCAGCTCCAAGAGCAGATAATGAAGGCCCTGAAGCCCATCTCGCTGCCGGCTGGCTACAGCATCTCGCACGAGGGGGAGGTCTCACTGATGCAGGAGTCGTTCCAACGCCTGATGGCGGCGTTGCTCCTCGGCGTGGTGCTGCTCTACTTCTCGCTGGTGCCTGCCTTCCGGTCGTGGCTGCACCCAGTTACCATCCTAACGGCCATACCGTTCGGCATGATAGGTGCGGTGTGGGGGCTTCTCATAAGTGGCCAGCACCGCTCGATGCCCGCCATGATGGGGATGCTACTGCTGGCCGGCATTGTGGTGAAGAACTCCATCCTCCTGATCGACTTCATCGAGGAGGCGCGTGCACGCGGGGAGCCCGTGGATGAAGCGCTGATCAACAGTGTGAGGGTTAGGACGCGGCCGATTCTCATGACCGCCGTCGGTACATCCGTTGGCATGATCCCGATCGCCCTGGGCTGGGCAATCGGGCTGGAGCGTTTGGCGGGGCTGGCGGTTGTGGCCATCTCAGGGCTGATGGTTTCCACCATACTAACGCTCATCTACGTGCCGCTGTTCTACAAGCTGTTCGACAGTGCGGCGGAGCGCCTACGGCGGTTGCTGCCCCGGTCCAAAACCGCCGATGAAGCAGCATCGTAACGAATACACGAAATGGAGAGAGCAATGTCCACACCGAGTGAGTCTTATCTCCCGCCCGACTGGGCCTTTGACTTCCACGGGCACCGGTGCCCTTTCATGCCCCTGGGATACCGGATGGGCCTTCTAGCTCTGAAACACCTGGGGATCGAACGTGAGAAGGATCACACCCTGCACGTTTTCTGCGAGCTGGGCGAGGGCCATCCACAGACCTGCCTCATGGATGGCATCCAGATAGCCACCGGTGCCACATTCGGGAAAACGCTGATGGAGAAGACCTACTGGGGTAAGCTCGCGGCCACCTTCTGGTATCCCGGGAAGACGCCGGTTCGGTATGTGCTCAGAACGGCGTTTCTTGATCAGTTCGGCGCTTTCGAGTTCTTCGCGTTCCGGAAGCGAGGCGTCGAGCCGTCGGCCATTCCGGAGGCCGTAACCCAAGAGGTGGTGGAATGGACACTGGCGCAGCCGGACGACGCCGTGTTCGCAGTGTCTGAGCGGCCGGAGTTCCAGTACCGCCCCCCAAAGGGCTCCTTCAACCGTTCGGTCTGCTCTGTATGCGGTGAGGCGGTCTTCGAGCGCTACGTCCGCCTGCTGAACGGCCAGCCTGTGTGCATCCCCTGCTCAGGCTACAAGAGGGCAGATCCGCATGAGTGACAACCACGGTGATGGCCTCATGCCCGACGGGGTTATGGATCGGAACCTCTGGATCAGCGCCGCTCTGAACGTGCTGATCACGATGGCGGAGCTGGTCGGAGGCGTGCTTTCGGGCAGCCTGGCGCTTCTTTCGGACGCGGCCCACAACCTCAGCGACGTGGCGGCGGTGACGGTTGCGCTTGGAGCGCGCCGGCTAAGCCGCCTCCCCCCAACAACTCGCCACACGTACGGCTTCAAGCGCGCCGAGGTGATGGCTGCCCTCGGAAACGCGGTTGTGCTTATTGGGGTTACGGTCCTCATTGCTCGCGAGGCCATCCTGAGGCTGTACCACCCGGAGCCAGTGGCGCAGGGCGTGATGCTGACGGTGGCTCTTGTGGCGCTGGTGGCCAACCTGGGCTCGGTTCTCCTGCTGAGGCGCCACGAGAAAGACGACGTGAACGTTCGCAGCGCCTTCCTTCACCTGGCGCAAGACGCTCTCGCCTCGTTGGCCGTGGTGGTGGCAGCTCTGCTCGCGCGCACTAGGGTTGGGCCTTACGTCGATCCTGCCGCCGCGGTTCTCGTGGGCCTGGCCGTCCTTCGCAGTGCCCTGTCCCTCGCCATGGAGACCCTTTCCACGCTCCTTGAGGGCGTTCCGCGGGAGATCGATCTGGAGATGCTGGCGCAAAGTGTGGAGGACAACTTCGAGCCGTTCCAATTGCACCACGTGCACCTATGGCAGAATGGGCCCGGCCAGCGCCTGCTGACGGCTCATGTAACCGTGGACGGCAACATGACCGGCAGGTCCATCGAAGCCCTGCTAACGGGCATCAAAGGGTTTCTTCAGGAGAAATGGCAGGTATCGCACGCCACTCTGGAGCCGGAGGTGGCCAGGTGTTCGGATCCCTCTCTTCTAGGCAGATGGGAGGAGCCGTGCTGTGGGCCTCGACCGGAGGGCGGGATCCATCCGCGCTGAAACCTCTCCCGCCGCCCAAGGGAAGGCAGGCAACGGACGCTCCGGTGGGCCGATCATATCCATTGAGCCTCGTTCCGTCCATTGCTGCCTTCCTGCGTCCCTCGCTTTCTTGTAGGGCGCGGCTCCCCTGTTCCTAGGCTTGCCCAGGGGCCAAAGCAACCACCCACCAAGCTTGGCCTGCCGCGTATGTGGGCCGGGGTGAGATGGCAATCCGGCGCTCAGCAGCGCAGTTGGGTGCCCTTTGCTGACCTCGTTCCCCTCGCTCATCGGCCTTCATCTGGCGCGGCCTAGCAATGGCCCCCTGCAGATGCCTCCCCAGCGCTCTTAGGCCCCTGCTCAGGTTTGGCGAAACGCCTCTCCTGTGAGCCGATCGGCGAATCGAGCGGTCGTCTGCGGGCGACCTGTCGCATGCCCCTTACCAGGTGCACCGGGATGTGCTACAATTGGGCGGCACACCCGTGGCAACCTGACATGACAACCCTCGACCGCTACCTCGCGCGCGAGCTTGTACTTCCGTTCCTTGCCGGCTTGGCGGGGTTCATCGTGATGATGGTGCCCACCATCCTGTTCGGCATGATAGACCTCATCGCCAGCCGCAGCATCTCCATCGCGCTCGTTGCCAAGGCCGCGCTCCTAAGGCTGCCCGGCATGATGGTCTGGGGTCCCCCCATAGCCATCCTCTTCGGCGTCTCCCTCAGCGTTAACCGCCTAACCCGCGACAACGAGATCACCGCCATGCGGATGGCCGGCATCCCCCTCCGCCGCATCATGGTGCCGCTGTTCCTGGCCGGCGTGCTGGCTAGCCTCGTCGCTTTCTTCATCAACGAGGTGATCAGCCCGTGGAGCAACCGCCGCTTCATGCGCGTCTGGCGCGATATCGTCACGTCGCAGTACGTGCCCGATATGCAGCAAGACGTTTTCTTCAGCGCAGAGGGCTACTGCTTCTATGTGCGCGGCATGGAGAAGAGCGGCGCCAACGAGTACCTCTTGCACGATATCCTCATCTACGAGCCCAAGCCCGATGGCTTCCCGGTGCTCACCTCCGCCAAGCTCGCCACAAGCGATGGAACGCGCTGGACCCTGCGGGACGGATATCAGATCTACCTGGACAGCCGGGGCAGAAGCCAGGTGGAGGTGCCGTTCAAAAGCCTAACGCTGGACCTTCAGCGCACTCCGGAGGAGTTCTACATGGAGCAACGCCGCCCCGACGAGATGAGCGCCACCGAGCTGCGACGCGAGATAGATGTGTACCGCAGAAGTGGGCTGTCCGTGGGCTCCATGGAGGTGGAGTACCAGTTCAAGTTCGCCATCCCGTTTGCGTGCGTGGTGCTTGCCATAGTTGGCTTGCCGTTGGCCGTGCGCTTCTCGCGGTCGGGAAGCTTTGCCGGGCTCCTCATCGCCATCGTGATCTCGTTTTTCTACTGGAACGCGTACTTCCTCGGCGAAAGGCTGGGCGCGGGCGGACGGGTGCCGCCGTTCCTGGCCGCCTGGACGCCGAACATCCTCTTCGGCGCGATCGGCCTGGCAATGCTTAGGAGGGCTGAGTAGCGTTGCGCCGCCGGGTTGCCTTGGCCCTTCTGCTGGTTTTGGCGGCCGCGCCTGCGGTAGCCGTGTTCGCCGAGCCGGTGGCGCCGCCGCCCACCGGGCCGCCAGCCGCCCCGGGCGCAGCACCTCCCATGCCCCCGCCGGAGACCGGCCAAGAGTACCCCCTGGTGGTGGACGCCCTGTGGTGGCGATACCTGCCAGACACGGGAGCCTTAGTCGCCAGGGGGGGCGTAAGCGTCACCTTCCGCGGTTACACCATCACATCCGATTCCTTGGATGCCAACCTTGAGGAGCAGCGGGCCACCTTCTCCGGCCATGTTCACCTTGTTGGCGCCACCGAGGATCTGCACGCGGATGCTGTCTACCTCAACCTGAAGACGCAGGAATGGCGGCTTGAGCATGGGTCGCTCCAAACGCAGCCGGAGGGAATGGTGTCGCCCCTGTACGTGCGCGGCGCTGAGATCGATGGCTCTCCCAAGGAGATCGTGGGGCGTGAGCTCAGTGCCACCACCTGCAACCTTGCGCGGCCTCATTACCGCATTGAGGGCCGGCGCATCACAATCGTTCCAGACCGCCGACTGGTGGTGGACCATGCGTCCCTCTTCATTGGCAGCCGCAGGTGGTTCACGCTGCCCAGGCTGGTGGTGCCCCTCAGAAGCAGCTCTCAGCGAGGCAACTACAACCTGATGCCGGAGGCCGGCCAGGATAACGTGGAAGGCTACTACCTCAAAACCAGCTACAACTACCTGGCCTCTCGCTCCGCCATCGGCACGCTTCGGCTGGACCTCATGTCCAAGCTCGGCGTGGGGCTGGGTTTGGACCAGGCGTATCGGCTGGCGTCCGGCGGCGGCGACCTGGTGCTGTACGGCTTGCTCAACAGGGCCACCGGTGGGCGGGACCTCTCCGCCACGCTTAACCATCAGCAGAGCTTGGGCAGCTTCCAGGCGCTCATCCACAGCGACGTGCGCCGCAGTGGTTCGCTCTACTACCCGGGCACCAACACCGCCACCCACCAGCTCACGCTCACCCGCAACGTGGGGCGGTTCGGCACCAGCCTGGGCTATCGGCTGGATACCAGCTCCGGATCGTTTGGCAGCTACGAACGCACGTCGCTCAACTTCGGCCAGTCCGTCAGCTTCGGGCGCACCTCGGCGCGAATGGCGCTGGGGCTGTTCGACTCTAGGTCGCCAACGCTTCCGCAGAAGGAGCTCGATACATCCTTCGACGTAACCAGTTCCCTCAAACCTGCGGACATCTCCCTTTCGTACAGCCGCAAGGACCAGCTGGAGGCGCCGCAAGGGGGCAGCTTCTTCACCAGCCTGGACCGCCTTCCCGAACTCGCCCTGCGTACCGACCGCCGCCGGCTCGGGGGGGCCCTTGCATCGCTGCTGCCCGGCAGCCTCGGCCTCAGCTACGGCGAATACCACGAGCTCCCCAGCGGCGTGCGCACCTCTCGCCTGCTGATGGACCTCCAAAGCGATCAGCGCGCCGTTCGGCTTGGCAGCACCCAGCTCAGCGCCAGGTTCGGCTTCCGCCAGGCGATATACGGCGACGATGCTGCCCAGTACGCGTTGTCGTCCTACCTGGACTGGGCCACGCGGCCGACTACGGGGACCGGGTTCGACCTAACGTACAACTACCTCAAACCAAAGGGCTTCACTCCGTTCAGGTTTGACCAGCCGGGGGAGTACAATACCCTCACGGCGGCCATCACGCACCGCGGCCGCCGACTGAACGCCAGCATCGGCACCGGCATCGACTTTCGGGGAGGGCCGTTCAGGTATCAGGACGCCATCTTCCGCTCCAGATTCCAGCCGGGCAAGCGGTTGCTCTTGGTCACCTCCGCCGCCTATGACATCAACCAGGGCAAGTGGCGGGATCTCATCAACGAGGCGCGGGTAAGGCTCGGCCGCCTCAACCTGGATTTGGGCACCCGTTACTCGCCCATCGCCGGTCGATTTGGCGCCATCAGGTGGCACATCATCACGCCGCTGCTGCCCAAGTTCCGCCTGGAGAGCCTCGGCAGCTACAACGGCTATACCCACCAGTTCGACTACAGGCTGTTCCGCATCACCAGAGAGCATCACGATTGGGAGACCTCGCTGGTGTTTGCGGACGAGACGGGCTACCGCACGGAGAGGGGGATTCGCCTGGAGTTCCGCCTTAAGGCGTTCCCGTTGGTGGATCAGTTTGCGGTGGGGCAGAGCGGCCAGTACCTCGACACCAGCGTGGGCGACGTGTTCTGATCCGGGTTGGTGAGGTCACCCGTTGCGCACCTCTATGCTCCAGCTTACGATGTCCAGATCTGGGTCCGCCACGTCGCCAGCGGGCTCCGGAATGCCCGTGTCTGCGCTTGTGAACACCCGGTTGGTGCGGATGGGAATGGTGATGTAGTCGTTGCCGGATACGCCCAGGGCATCAACCAGCTTGCGGCCCCTGTAGTTCGGGTCTCGTGGTACAATATCCGTGTTGATGAAGTTGAGGTTAAGCCGATCGGGTTGTGGACCGCCGGGCGGGAACAGCACGTCCAGGTCCACCGTGAACCGAAGTGTGCTGCCGCCAGTTGGGTCCTGCGCATCGAGCGGGCGGCCCAGGTAGGTGGATGCCAACAGCGTCTTGGGGTCGTCGATGCGGTACACCCCGTACCCGCCCGGCTGCGAGATGTTGTAGAGCACGTAGTGGGTTACGCTACCGGCGGACCATCCGTTGCCCCATGGGGGCGCCACAACCGGCAGCGGTCCCGTGGTGGGACTGCCGCTCCCGTCTATGGCGAAGTAATAGAAGTAATCAGGGTTGATGTGGCCCCGCACGGTCATCTCCACGATGAGCCTGTGGAAGCCGGGACCGGTTACGCCCGGTGGGGTCTTGGCGCACCCCGCCAGCAGCACCACCAGGGCCGTTGGCAGCATAAGCGCGGTTCTTGGGAGAATGCGCGCCCTTTTGCAGAAGATCTGGCGTAGCGCAAGCATGGAAGCGTTCCTCACGAAGGCCATTATACGCCTCCAATCGCGCCAGCGCAAAGATCCATTCAGCGTGCGACGGCCGGGCGCTGCGGTGGCGTCCGGGCTGGTGTTGGCCCTGGCCCATCCGTACGCCGATGTGGGACCCTTGGCGTGGATTGCCCTGGTGCCGCTGCTGATCTCCCTTCGCACCGCCCGGTGGCGAGAGTCGGTTTGGCTGGGCTATCTGGCGGGCGTGGCGTTCTTCGGCGTGCTTGTGAGCTGGGCGGCGACGTTTGGGTACGCCGCATGGGTGGCGCTTGCCCTGTACCAGGCCGTGTTCTGGGCGGCCTTCGGCGCGCTGGCGGGGCCGTTGTGCAGGCGGGGCGGCTGGGGCATGGTGCTGGGGGTGCCGGCCGCCTGGGTGCTGCTGGAGTGGGCCAGGGCCTGGGGAGCGCTGGGCTTCACGTGGGGTTCTCTGGCCGTAAGCCAGCATGCCAACCTGCCGGTCCTGCAGCTGGGCGCCATCGGCGGGCCGTACCTGATATCATTGGTGGTGGCAACGGCTAACGCAGCGCTGGCGGACCTTCTCAGCGCGACAGGGGTGCTGGGCAGCGTGGGCCACGGGTCGGCGACGGGCGGCGCGCGTCTGTGGCCCTCGGCGGCGACGCTTGCGCTGGTTGTTGCGGCGGTGGCGGCGGGATGGGTGCGCCTTGGGGGCGTCCGGGCGCACGAGGACACGGGCCCAGTGCTCAGGGCGGGGCTGGTGCAGGCCGGCATCAACCGCGTGCGCGGCGGCGATTTCGAGGACCCTTATCTCGCGCTGGCCACGTATGAGCGCCTCACCCTTGGCCTGCGGGGCAGAGCAAGCCTGGTGGTATGGCCCGAGACCGCGGTGCCCACCTTGGCGATACAGGACCCGGGCATTCGGGCTAGGCTGTTGGCTCTGGCGCGGCGGGCCGACGTAACGCTGGCAGTTGGCGCCTTCGAGGCCAACCCGAGCGGGCGGCTCTCCAACTGCATCGATGTGATCGCGAGCAGCGGCAGGGCGGTGGGACGATACGCCAAGGTGCACCTGGTGCCGTTTGGCGAGTACGTGCCGGCCCCGCGGTTTCGCAGCTTCCTCATGCGATGGGGCGTGCCCTCCGAGGACCTTGTGCCGGGACGGGCGCGCAGGCCGATCAACACAACGGTGGCGCGCTTGGGCCCGCTTATCTGCTTTGAGTCGAGCCAACCGGAGGCGGCGAGAGAGCAGGTGCGGCAGGGCGCACAGGTGCTTCTGGTTGCCACCAACGACGCGTGGTTTGGAACTACAGCGGCGGGCAGGCAGCACTTGGCCTTCTGCGCCCTCAGGGCTGCGGAGAACGGCAGGTACGTATTGCGAGCTGCAACAACGGGAGTAACCGCCTGCTTTGATGATAGCGGCCGGTTGGTGGCACAGGCACCGGTTGGTGGGCAGGCAACGCTGCCGGCGAACGTGCGTCTGCGCTCTGGCCTGACTCCTTACGCCAAGTACGGCGACTGGCCGGTTTGGTTGGCTCTTGCGATGCTGCTGGGCTCATACCTGGTGTGCTGGGGGTGGGCGTACATCAAGGGTAAGCCTGCAGCCGGGGGGCGGGGCAGGACACTTGGCTGAAGCGCCTTCGCTTCTGCTGGCCTAACAATGGCTGTGCCAACGCGTTGGGGGCGAGATCGATACGGAAGGAGCAACGAAGATAGCTTACGGCGATGGGCTGCTCATCAACGTAAAGCAGCATTCAATAACGGTGGGCCTGGATGCCACCACGCTGTTTACGTACGACAGGCGCGGTCGGCTGATCGGCGCTTTCGCGGAGGGCGCTAACTTCAGGCGGGGGTTGGACAACCGCGTGTTGATGAAGTGGCAGGAGGGAAACCCGCCACGCCGAGCACGCCGCGAGTTGCACGGTCCCGAGAAGGAGCGCGTGCTTGCCATGGCGCAAGCGGCTGCCCAAACTGCCCTCACCGCCGCCGAGCGGGGCAACGCGACCATCACCGCGGAGGGGGCCGAGCTGCCCCTGCTGCCAGCGGAGGATGCGGACGTGCTTCGGCTGGCGGCGGCGCTGGGCCCGGCGGAGCTGGAGGCCGATCGCGATGCCTTCTACCGCATCTACCGGCCTGTTCCCATCCTTCCGCCGGACAAGTACCTCGCGGTTGTGCTGCAGGCTACGGAGGGCTGCTCGTACAACCGCTGCTCGTTCTGTACTTTCTATCGCGGAACGCCATTCAGGGTCAAAGACGCCCAGGAGTTCCGGGAGCATGTCCGCGCGGTTAAGCAGTTCCTCGGGCCCGCCATCGGCCTCAGGAGGGCGGCGTTCCTGGGCGATGCAAACGCCCTGGTGGCCCCTCACCAGCACCTCGTTCAGCTGATGCAGGTGGTTGCCGAGGAGTTCATGCTGGCGCCGCGCGGCATGGACCTTCGTGGTCGGCAGCTTCGCGCTTGGATGGCCGCGCATCCCGAGGCGCTGGACGGCGTCTACTCGTTCCTGGACGTGTTCAACTCCAGGCGAATGACGGCGTCGGAGTTCGCGGAGCTTGCCGAACTGGGTCTTCGGAGGGTGTACATCGGCTTGGAGACCGGCGATAAGCGGCTGCTCAAGTTCCTGCGCAAACCCGGAATGCCGGATGACGCCGTTCGGGTTGTGCGCGACCTGAAGGCGGCGGGTGTGGCGGCCGGGGTCATCGTTATGGCGGGCATCGGCGGCCGCGAGTACGCCCAAGAGCACGTGGAGCGCACCAGCGAGGTGCTGCGGGCCATGGAGCTGGGGGTTGGCGACCTGGTCTACTTCTCGCCTTTCGTCGACACGGGCACGGAGTACGCGGAGCTTGCGGCGAGGGCCGGCATCACCCCGCTCGACGAGGAGGAGATGGCCGCCCAGCGCCAAGCTATACAGAGCGCCATCCGCCAGCGCTCTTCCGACTGGCCAGCCACCGCGCTGTACGACATCAGGGAGTTCGTGTACTAGCCTTGGAAGACGGAGAAGCCCGGAAGCGGTGGAACGCCGCGGAACGCAAACCGCCCCTGTTGCCTTGATGCTATCTCGGCACCAGGCCTATTGCGAACCGTAGTGCGGCGTGCCCTAGGCGCTCCGACGCCAGTTCATCTGGATCTCTCCGAACGAACCTTATCGGAGCTGGCCAACGGCTGCTGATCGAGAGGGCAGCGGAGTGTGCCTCCGTCACCTCACGGTGCAGCATCCACCTCTATCCGGGCTGGAACGTCTTCCGACGCTCCTTCTTTTGTATACCCCAACCCATCTCACCCCAAACGTGTGCTGCAACGGGCAGTTCGCTACGCGCGATACAGCACCTTGCCGCCCACAATGGTGGCGAAGGCCGTGAAGTCTTGGTTCAGCACGGCGATGTCCGCGTCCTTGCCCCGCTCCAATGAGCCTTTGCGGTCGCCAACGCCGCACAGCTTGGCGGGCAGCAAGCTAGCCATTCGCGCCGCCTCGGGGAGGGGTATGCCTGCGTACTCAGCCGCGTTGCGCACCGCCCGGTTCATCGTGAGCATGCTGCTGGCGATGGTGCCGTCCGCGAGGGTGCACCGGTCGCCCTTCACGTAGACGACGTTGGGTCCCAGCGTGTAGGTGCCGTCAGGGCGACCGACGGCGGACATCGCGTCGGTGATGAGCACCGCGCGGTTGGGCCCCTTCAACTTTGCCACCATCCGAACCATGGCCGGGTGCAGGTGCACTCCGTCGGCGATGACCTCCACGTACACATCTGGGTTGTTGAGGCAGGCGGCCACCAAGCCCGGCTTGCGGTGGTGGAGGGTGGGCATGGCGTTGAAGAGGTGGGTGGCGTGGGTGGCGCCGGCGCGTATGGCGGCCATGGCGGTCTCGTAGTCAGCGTCGCTATGGCCGAGCGAGGGGATCACGCCGCGGCTCAGCAGCAGCTCGATCAGGCGGTCAGCGCCGGGAAGCTCGGGCGCCAAGGTCATCATGGTGGCGGTGCCGTCGGCCTCGTCCAGCAAGGCGCGGCACTCATCCAAGTCTGGCGGCCTGATGCCATCCGGCGGCTGTGCGCCCTTCTTGGCGGGGTTGATGTAGGGCCCCTCAACGTGGATGCCGAGGGGAATTGCGCCATCCCCTGGGTTGCGCACCACGTCTCGGCACCAACCGATGGCGCGTATGAGGTCGGCGTGAGGTGCCGCCAGGGTGCTGGGGAGCCATGCAGTGACGCCGTAGCGAAGCAGGTCGCGACTGATTCGTCGCAGGCCGTCCTCGCCGTCCAGCATGACGTCGTCGCCGTTGCTGCCGTGGATGTGGGTGTCTATCAGGCCGGGCAGCACCAACTTCCCCGCGGCTGGCAGTATGGCCGCATCCGGGGGCACCGAGGCGCCGTCATCAGGCCCAACCCAGCAGATGGTGCCGTTCTGCACCACCACTGTGGCGTTTGCCAGCATCATGTCTGGGAGCACCACTGTGCCGCTGGTGATCGCAATGGCATCGTTCATACGTTACCTCCACATGCCAACCAACGACAGCATACCCCTGTACCAAGCACTCCACCGATCGCGCTGGTTCGGCTGATCCGACACCTCCGCCATGGCATCCTCCACCACCGGCAGCGCGTACGCCACGATGCCGTCGCCCACGCGATTGGTGAGGAGCACTGGCACGCCGCCGTGGTCCGCGGCGAGCACCTGCGCCGAGCGCGCCGCTACCTGCACGCGCGCGTTGCGCTGGTAGCTCGAGAAGCGCCATTCCGCGCCAAACGCCCGGACTCCGATGGGCCGAGCTGCTCTGTAGTCGACGGGCACTGCTCCCAGCAGCTGAATATACTGGCGGCCCCAATTCACCTGGTCCGGGCCGTGCCAGATGAGGTGGCCGCCCGCCCTCACCCATGGCTCCAACGCCTCCGCCTCATCCGAGCCAAGAAGCGCGCCCGGCACGAGGATGGTGTGCACAGACCCATCGGGCGGCAGATCGCCGCGCACTACGCGAGTGGGGACACCAAGCAAAGCCAGCGCGTAGTTGGCCATAACAAGGCGGCGCGAGGTGGAGGCCGGATCGTTGCCGGGGTTGAGCGGGTTGTCGCGCAGGTAGCAATGCTTCGGGAGGTAGATGCCCACCGCGCCTTTGCCAGGGCATGGCGGAGGCTGGCTGGCAATCGACCTAGCGAACTCCAGGAAGTACTCCAGGCCCGGCTTGACTCGGTCATCGTCGTCCACCAGGCCAAGCGTGCCCTCGAAGCCGCAGCGGAGGTAGGGGTGGGTCCTGGCGCGGATGTCCCTGAGGCACCACCACAGGAAGCCGTTGGCGCCGGCCTCCCAGCATGCCGGAAGCACGGCGCTCAGATAGCTTCTCTGCTGCTCGGGGCCAAACGTGGCGATGGTGCCGAACTCCTGCACCATCACCGGCGCGAACGCCCTGGCGATCTTGGTGTAGAACGGAAGCAGCGATTGGCAGAGCGGGTCTGTCATGCCGTCGAATGCCACGGAGTGCCAGGCGGGAACGGGGTAGCCATGCATGCTGAGGTAGTCGGTGCCTGGCTGTTGGCCAAGCCGCCAGCCGCTGTCGCTGATTATCTGGTTCTGCTCGTTTCCGGAGACGATGAGGGCGTTTGGGTAAACAGACCGGATGGCGGAGTTCACCTCCTGGCACCAGCGGGCCACCGCATCCGGCGGCGCGGCGTGGCTATCCGGCAGGCAGCACAGCTCGTTGCCCTGGTCTACGCCGAGGAGGCTGTCGTGGAACGGAGCGATGGTCTGAGCTGCGCGTCTAGCGAAGAGGCACGAGCGCTCACGCATCCTCTCATCGGCGAAGAGGTTGCTGTTGGCCTTCCAGTGCGGCCAGAAGATCCCCCCGCTCATCCAACCCACGAACAGCGATGGCTGAGCGTAGATGTGGCGGTCGCGGCACCACTCCAGGAAGCGGCCGAGCCTGGCGAACATCTCCTCGCTGTAGTGGCCTGGCTCCGGCTCGAAATCCTGCCAGCGAAGGAAGAAACGGATGCAGTTGAGGCCAAGGCCGGCCAAGACGTCCAGGTCGTGCTGCATCTCCGCTTCTGGCCATGCCTGCCACATCTCAACGCCGCAGGACCCGGGCCAGTAATTAGCGCCAACTGGCACCAATCGGCTTCCGTTGTGGCTGAAGTAGCCAGCGGCATCAAGCGTCAGGCCGGCCGGCGGCGGAGCGTTTCGCGGGTTGATTGTGGTGTTCAACTTATGGGCCTCGTAGAAAGCAAGCGGTAGCACGCCACGTCATCAGCGCGCCAGACAGGAGTTCGCCGCGCGCGTAGCTAGCCCTTTTCGGTCGCCGAAGACCTGATGGGGTATAGGGAGGCTCGGTGTGGCGGCGAACGGAGAAGATGATGGCACTTCGATGGGCGTAAAGAGCTTCGACCAAAGCAGTTGCGCCGTTGAGATCGTGTTGGGAAGGGGGACTTGGCCCGGTTGAGCGATGACGAAGACGCCGCTGTTGACCCGCAGGCCACGGCCGGCGATGCGCTGGAGATAGAGCGAGAGCGCAGGCATTGGCGCCACATCCGTGAGCGGCGCTATGTTCACTTCGCCAGGGCGGCGGCCGTTGGTCTGCTGTCAGGCGCGTTGGCGGTATGCTTCCAGTGGTCTCTGTTCCTGTCGGAGGGGTTGCGGGGCGCAGCGCTACGTTGGCTACACCACTACCCGTTGTGGGGTTGGGCGGTTCTGCCGGTGATTGGCGCCGCCACGGGCGGTTTGGCCGGATGGTTGGTGTCGCAGTACGCCCCGTCGGCGGCCGGCAGCGGAATCCCGCACATCGAGGCTGTGCTATGGGGATTGCGCCCCCTCCGTTGGGCCCGCATACTGCTCGTCAAGTTCGTGGGTGGCGTGCTTGGCATTGGAGGGGGGCTTTCTCTGGGGCGAGAGGGGCCTACGGTCCAGATGGGCGCCGCTGTAGGCAAAGGGCTATCCACTTGGCTCCGCGTGCCGAAGCGCTCCGAGAACCACCTGATCGCGAGTGGCGCCGGAGCGGGGCTTGCCGCGGCTTTCAACGCGCCTCTTGCCGGCTTCATCTTCGTGCTTGAGGAGCTGCAACGCGAGTTCTCGTCCGTCACGTACGCAACATCGCTTACGGCGGCCCTCACCGCGGTGATGGTGACGCGGGCGCTGACGGGTCAACTCCCCTCCTTCCACGTTGTGGGCTACCCAATGCCTCCACTAAGAGCGCTGCCCTTGGTGGTCGTTCTGGGCGGGGTGTGCGGCCTGGTTGGCGTGCTGTTCAACCGAACGCTGGTGCGCTCCGTGAGGGAGTTCGCAGCTTGGGAGAGGGTGCCGCCTTGGGCGCGGGTGGCGATGGTGGGCGCGTTTGCTGGCCTCTTAGCGTGGTGGCTTCCGGAGGCAGTGGGAGGCGGACACAGCACCGCCGAGAAGGTACTTCGTGGCCAGTATGCCAGCGCCGTGTTTCTGCTTGTCTTGCTGGTAGCCAAGTTTGCGCTCACCATGCTGAGCTACGGCTGCGGCGCGCCTGGGGGCATATTCGCGCCTATGCTCACGCTGGGGGCGGTACTGGGGCTTCTGGTTGGGAAGGCCGGCGCCAGCCTCCTGCCCAGTATCGCGGGTGTGCCGGCATCGCTGGCGCCGTTGGGGATGGCGGCGCTGTTCACGGCAACGGTCCGAGCCCCGCTCACGGGGGTGGTGCTCATCACCGAGATGACCTCCAGCTACGAGGAGCTGTACGCGGCTGCCGTGGCGTGCTTGGCTGCGTATCTGGTGGCGGAGCAGCTTCGCGACAAGCCCGTGTACGAGGCGTTGCTTGAGCTGGATCTGCATAGCAGGGATGCGGATGCTCCGGCGTCGGAGGAGCCGGTGTTGGTGGACGTGGTTGTGGAACCAAGGTCTGAGATGGATGGTCGCATGGTCCGCGACCTGAACCTGCCGCCGGGATGCCTGTTGGTGACGGTAACGCGGGCGGGCCGTGAGATCGTGCCCAGCGGCGATACCACTCTCCATCACAAGGATCACCTGGTTGTGATAGTGTCCGGCGACGCAATCCACAGGATCGCCGATCTCAAGTCGGCTGCGAGGAGCCGGTGAGCGCCGCGTGCCGAGCGGGCGCGACGAGCCTGCGCCAAGCGGCTGTGAGGCGTAACCCCGTGTGACTGCGCCCATGTGGCAGTTCAAGCTTTGGTAGCCCCTCTCTCCATTCCGTGGGCTCTGTGCGGCGCCCCCCGGCAGAAGAAGCCTCCCGGGCCTTGTCGGCTTACATGACCCAACCACACCTCACACGCTCCTCCCACCACCCCTCTCCCCGCAAGTGGGAAAGGGGTGGCGAAGCCGGGGTGAGGGGAACTCCCTTTCGGAGGGCAGGGGCGATGGCAACTGCGAGCATTGCCTTACCTCCTCTTCCATCGCACAAGAGGAGGAGATGAGCGCAGCTTTCCTGCAACCACGCAGAAACCTCACTTTGGCTGGTGTGAAGGACGGGGATATGGGCCGGGGAGCCGCGCCGTCTCGGAACGCATGATGCCCATCCGTCAGCTCTCACCCGCGTCCGGTCACGGAACGAGCCCGCAACGGTGCGTGGCGGGTGATCTTGGCGACTGCGGCGGATGCGCAACCGTCTCATCGCTCGGATTCTGAGGCATGGCTGTGTCACGCCCGCCGTCGCCTGAGGCGCCCGGCGAACATGCTCCACACGTACCCGCCCTCCTCAAGTCGAAGCGCCTTCACGCTGGCTGCGTAGGCGGCAAACCCAAGCCCCATCGCCACTAGTATCTGCAGCAGCATCTCCAGACGGTGCCCGGCGTGCCACGCCCTGCCAAGCACGTGGTACGCGGCGTATGATACCATCGCCAGCGCCAAGCAACCGGCGCACACCTTGGCAAACGACTGGGCCATGAGGCGCCCCTGTATGGAGCCGATGCGCCGCTTCAGCAGCACCAGAAGCACCGCGGACTGCAGCGTAGCGGCGAGCGAGGTGGCAAGCGCAAGCCCGCCGTGACCCCAACCAATCGGACGCATTGCCTGCATCAGCACCCAGTTGCCTGGCACCAGCAGCACCGTCATGATCGTTCCCACCACCACGGGGGTTACCGTGTCGTGCAGGGCGTAGAAAGCGCGGGCGATGACGGCCTGCGCGGACCACCCCGCGATCCCGATGCAGTAGAACCCCAGCGCCACTGCGGTCATCACCGTGTCGTGACCGGTGAACTCGCCCATCTGGTACATCACGTGGATGAGCGGCACAGCCAGCACAGTCATGAAGACCGATGTGGGGAGTGTGAGCGCCACGATGGAGCGAACGCCCAGGCTAACGCTGGACCGAAAGCCGTCCATGTCCTTTACAGCCACCTGAGCCGCCATGGTTGGGAGCAGCGCGATGCCCGCCGACTGCGCGAACACCCCCAGCGGCGCTTGCGTGAGTCGGTTGGCGTCGTTGAGCCACAGGGCGGGACCCTTCCCGATGAGCGTTGCGAATATGCCGTTGATGTGCGCGGCAAGCTGCGGAAGCGACAGGCCCAGCATCACCGGCAACAACAGCTTGCCGATCTTCACCACGCCCGGATGCCGGATGTCCAAGCTTGGCCTGTACCGCACGCCTAGCCTGCGGACAAGCCACATCTGGAGCAGCAGGTTGCCCACGATGGCACCCACCAGCGCGCCCCAAGAGAAGCCCGCGATGCCCACGCTATCCGCCAGCAGCAGGCCGCCCACGATGATGCCCACGTTGTAGATCAGCGGGCCAATGGCCTGGCCGAAGAAGTGGCCGCGCGCGTTCTGCGTGCCCATGAGCAGCCCGCCGAGGAAGAAGCATATCTGCGCTGGCAACACGATGCGCGTTAGCGATGTGACGACGGCAAGCTGGTCCGGTGGAAAACCGGGTGCGGCCAGGTACGCCAGGGGGCGAGCAAGCGCCTCGCACAGCAAGACAAAGCCTGTGAGGACCGGCAGCATAACGGTGGCCACCACGCTGAACACCTTCCAGGCTTCTGCTTCCTCGCCGCGGGCCAGGTAGTTGGAGAACACCGGGATGAACGCGGACGACAGGGCCCCGCCCGCCAGAAGCTGGTACAGAAGGTCTGGCACGAAGAAGGAGCGCATATACGCATCTGGCAGCCCTGTGCTTGACGCAAACTTACTGCCGATGATCGCATCGCGAACGTAGCCAAGGACGCGGCTCAGAAACACAGCGAGGGCAAGGAAGCCGGTGGCGCCGGCAAGCTCACGGCGGCCGATCACGCCAACGGGTTGGCGGCCCTCAAGGTCGGTTGTGTTCGTCATGTATCTGTGTTATAATCCATCTGTTGCCATTAGCAGCTTGTCAAGAGGGCTGGTAATGGCGCGGATGGCCGCCGTTCTGGCGGCTTGCTGATATCTGCCAAGGGAGATGGTTAGCTGACGTGCCGAACATCAAGTCCGCAATCAAAGATGTCAAGAAGTCCCGGGAGCGGCGGCTTCGCAACGTATCCGCCAAGTCCCGAATGAAGACGTTCATCAAGAAAGCCAAGGCGGCCATCGAGGCCGACCCGAGCAACGCCCAGGTCGCCGTCCGCCAGGCGATCAGCGTCATCGATCGAACGGCGAGCAAGGGCATCATCCACAAGAACGCCGCAAACCGCCGCAAGTCTCGCCTGGCGAGACGCCTGAACGCGGCTGCAGCCTCGGGCGCCTAGCACTCACCTGCGCTGCCTCTCTCCCGCCCGAGCGGTGGGCGCGGGCTCGCGCGTGCACAGGCGCATAACCAGCATCTCCAGCGTAACCCTGGGGTCTTCGGCGCCATCCTCGATCCCCTTGATCCGGAGGTCGGCGTCGAAGACCAGGCCCAGGTTCCTCTCCAGCTCCTTCCACGAGAACAGGTCCACCTCTCTGGCAAAGGCGTCTGCGCGCCACGCCATCCGCCCGATGTCGGGATCGCGCGGCAGAAGCGCCTTCACCTCGGCGGGGATCGACTTCATGGCGCGCTCGTTGAGCATGCGGTGCTCCGCCAGTACCTTCGCCTGCCACAGCAAACGGAACTGCCTGGCCAACATCGGCAGCACGCGGTAAGCGCTCACCCCGGCGGACATAAGCGAATGAAGCGCCTTCAATGCCTCTGCTCGATCGCGCTTGCCCACCGCATCGGTCAGGGCGAACACTGTGTACTCCGCCGACGCAGACGCCGCCTCCTCCACGTGCTTGGCGGTGATCTCCTGTCCGCCAGCGTACTCGGCGAGCTTGCGCAGCTCCGAATCCAGCACATCCGTATCGGTGCCGGCGCGGTTGGCCAACGCCTCCGCCGCCGCCCTGCCGACCCGCACTCCCATCTCCGCGGCCATGCGCTGTATGGTGGCGGCCGCCGCGTACTGCGTAAGGGGCTTCAGATTCAGCACTAGGCCGTTGGCAGCGCGAACTGCCTTTTCCAGTGGCAACGGTGCACCACGGCGCTTTTCTTGGTCCTCCTCTTCGGTCACCAGCATTAGGCAAACGGTAGGTGCCTCCCCGGCTTTTGGGCATAGGCCCGGCAGGGCGTCCGCGATCGCCTGCACGTCCGCGGGGCGAAGGCGTTCCACGGCGCGCACCATCACCACGCGCCGCTGAGACGCGAACGGGAGCACCCGGGCCGCGGCGAGTATATCCTCCGCCTTGGCGCTGCGGCCGTCAACGACCGCGTAGTCGAACGCCTCGAACTGGGGGGCCACCAAAGCGTTGCGGATGGCATCTACTCGCTGGCACTTCAGCCCGTAGTCCGGTCCGGTAATGAGGAGCACTGCAGGGATCGGGTTGGGTACCAGCTCAGACTGAGGGTGGGTGGGGGGCCTCACGCCAATCCTCCTCTCGGCGTGAGGTCCGGCTGCTGCGGGCGGTTGGGCCGTTTCAGCCTTCGCAGGGCAGATTTGGCCTGCTCACACCGAGAAGCCACCTCGTCCAGCAGCTCTGGGGTGGGCGGCTCGCCACCGTAGCAGGCGTCCACGAAGGCGTTGGTGACGAACTCCGCGTCGCTTGCCACGTCTGGGGGGATGGCAGCGGAGACGCGTGCCAGGAACTCGTGCGGCGTCTGCGACGGGCGCCTCACCTCGCCGGTCTTGGCGGAGAGGCGCTTGCACAGCGACCAATACTCGCGCGCCAGAATGCTCGCCGAGTCGCGCCGTCTGGCCTCCACCAGGGCCAACAGCAGCCGTCGGACCCAGCGGCTCAGCACTCGGTCGTACAGCTGGGTTTTGAGGGCGTACAGGGAGGTGATGGCGAGTACTAGCACCATGAGGGTAGGCATGAATCGGCCGCCGCTGGCCAACGCCATCACACGCGCCAGCATCCTCTTCAGTGAGAACGCGGTGAACGGAGACGCCGAGGCGCCCGCGGTGGGATCAAACGGGACCCACCCGTACTGGGGGAACTTGAGCTCCACCCAAGCGTGGCTGTCAAGTTCTCGCACCACGAACGACTGGCTTTCTGGGTCCCAGGTACCTGGGGCGTAACCAACAACCACGCGGGTGGGGATGCCCGCGATTCTGCACATCACCGCCATGGCGCTGGCGAACTGCTGGCAGTAGCCCGCCTGCGAATCGAACAGGAAGAAGTCCGTGGAATCGGTGCCGTAGGGGAGGTTGGGTGGATCAAGCGTATACGTGCATGTACGGCGCAGGTAGTTCTGGATGGCGATGGCGCGGTCGTACAGGCTGGGGCAGCCGCGCGTGATGCGGGCCACCAGCAGCGCCACTCGCCTGGGGACGCCCACCAATCCCACCCGCACGTATCGGCCGCGCGGGACCTCCCAAACGCGATCTGAGTCTGGCAGCATGGTGGCGGTGCGCAGTTGCCGTGGCGTGGCGACGGAGACGTACGAGACGACGCCGTAGTCCTCCACTGAATCCGGCCCGGTAGCGGTAAGGTCGAGGTGCTGGTTGGCGGTAACCTCCTCGAAATCGCCGACGACGGTGGCTGGCATGGAGGCCGCAGGCAGCGACTCGGTGCGCAGGCCGTCGAGGTGAAACACCTGAGTAACCTTCACGCGGGCTGCCATTCCCTCATCGGCCAGGCGCTCTTCGTCCAGCTCGAAGCGGCCGTTGCCGGTGCGCCTTACTGGGGTCCTCGGCCACTGCTCGCCGGGCCACGGTCGGCCTGGCGGGGCGAACCGCAACCCGCCGACGCGCCACTCGTCTCCCGCGTACAAGTCGAAGGTGGTTGTGCGCCAGTAGAGCGGCCGCGGCGCCCTGACGTGCATCACCACCCTCTGGGAGAGGCGTGGGGGCAGCCCACCCAGGCTCATCACCTCTGCGGTGGATGAGAGGGTTGGCGGCACAAGCGATGCGCCGGACTCGCTGAGCTTGGTGGCCGCCGCCTCGAAGATGCTACGGCTGGCGGCCTTCAGCGGCGCGGACACGATGGCTCCTATGAGGCTTGCGCCCGCCACGATGGCGACGGACACCGCCAGCAGCGACTGCACCGCGGGCCTCACCTGCACCTCTTCGTTGGGTGCCACCCGCCTGTCGAGGTAGCCGTCGTATCCCATCAGGAATACCGTCGCCAGCACGAAGGTGAGGAAGTAAGTCACCATCTCCGGGTTCAGGTTTTCGCTGCTCATAAGGCCCAGAAGCGCCATGCACGGGACCACCGCAAACAGGACGCTTTGGTTGGTGAGCATGGTGAAGCTGAACAGCACGGTGACCCACTCCAGCACCATCCCAACGGAGACGCTGCTGGCGGGATCGAGGCCGTGAACGGTGAGCGCGCCGAACAGCATCTCGGCGAGGGTGGCGCGGCTGAGGAAGACCGCAACGCCCGCCAACACCGCCATCCAGCTAACCATCTGGGGTGAGACGCCGGCCACCCTGAGGAGCAAGCTTACGGCTACCCCGAGGGTGCACAGCAGCGATGTGAGCGTGGTTAGCTTGGGGTCCTCCAGCGTGGAGTTGACCGCGGAGATGCCGCACAGCAGCACCAGGTAGGCGGCCACGTATAGCGGCAACAGGGCTATCAGGCGTTGCCTGAAGGCGCTGGCGCGGTTCATGATGGCCTCCGGCGGGTGGGCTCTGGGTCCGATGGCTTTGGAACCAGATGGACGGGGATGCCAGCGCTTCTTGCGCGCTCCGCGAAGGAGCTGGCACGCCTGCCACCGGAGCGCCAGTCGTCGGCGAAGACGATGCCCTCGCTGCGGCGTCCGGGGCCGGCCATGCGGTGCAGAACGCTCAGCAGCTCGTCGTCTGGCAGGGCGGTGATGAAGAGCACGGCGCTGGCGGAGCTGCCGGTTGCCATCACCCCGCGGAGCACCTGGGAGAGCGGCATGGGACCATCGGCGTGGGCGTGGGCAAGGCGATCCATTATGCGGGCGAGCTGGGTCTCGCTGCGGTCCGGCGGAAGGCTCAGGTCCACCGCGCCCTTGGCGATGAGCCCCACGGCGGAGGCGCGGCGGAGCGCCTGTGTGGCGGCCCAGGCTGCGTAGCGGCACGCGAGATCCAGCGTGGTGTTGGGCGGCGCGCCGTACTCGGTGCCGTGGGCTAGGTCCAGCGCGATCATCAGGGCCTCATCGGCGGCCTCCTGGCGTTCAACGACGATGAGCCGTCTGTGGCGGGCGGTTGAGGGCCAGTGGATTCGCCTGAGCTCGTCGCCATCGCGGTATTCGCGGGTTGAGTGGAACTCCACGGAGTCGCCCCTACGGCCTGTTGCCTCTCCGTCTTGGGCGGCCATGCCGTCTGCGGAGCCAGCGGAGTCGGCGGGAGGGGGCTCTGGGAACGGGTACACCACCAGCCGATGGGGCAGGGGAGAGGTGCGCCGAAACGTGGATATGCCCAGCGGGTCGGTGGCGGAGACGAGCACCGGCCCAAGGCTGTACACGCCGCGCCGCCGCGCCACCACATGGTGGACGGTTCCGACCGTGCCGTTCGCAGATGGCGTCACGCTTCTCGTCTCAAGGCCCTGCGGCATGGTATCCTGTGCGGACAGGACGGCGCGGGCGGACCAGCCCGAGCCCCGAGTTGCCAGCCTAATGCTGATCACATCGCGCTCAACGCAGGCGTCCGGCGCGTCTCGGTGAACGGCAACGCGCATCAGAGAGACCCAGCCAACCGCGGCCGCAACGATGGGGACGGCCACCAGCACGCCGGACATCAGAAACATCTGCTCGATGTTGAGCCTGACCGCCACCACCAACATGAACGCTGCCGCAAACAGCAGCGCCAGCAGCTTGGGCCACCTGAGCTTCAGCATGGTTGACAAGAACGCGGAAGGTCGGTTGTTGCACAGCGGCCGCGGCAACCACAACTAGACGGACACGGGCACTTGCGTGCTCTCGAGGATATCGGCCACCACCTGCGCCGTGGTGACGTCGCGGACGCGCGCGTCTGGGCGCAAAATCAGCCGATGGCACAGCACGGCCGGGGCCAGTGTCTTGACGTGATCGGGTAGCACGTAGTCGCGCCCCTCCATCGCCGCAAGGGCCTTGCTGGCGTGCATGAGGCACAACGACCCGCGGGGGCTGGCCCCCAGCGCCACCTGTGGATGCACCCGAGACGCCCGCACGATATCTACGATGTACGCCTTCACCTTTGGGTCTATGAAAACCTTGCGCACCGTCTCCTGCATCTCGAGCACGTCTGCCAGCGAGAGCACTGGCTTCAGGTCCTGTATTGGGTGATGGCTTTCCTGGCTTGTGAGGATGGCGATCTCGTCGGAATGGTCTGGATAGCCCACAGCCAACCTCATCCAGAACCTGTCCAGCTGGGCCTCTGGGAGGGGGTAGGTGCCTTGGAGCTCCACGTTGTTCTCCGTGGCGATAACGAAGAAGGGCTTGGGAAGGGGGTACGTTACGCCGTCTGCGCTGACCTGAACCTCCTCCATGCATTCCAGGAGGGCGGACTGTGTTTTGGGGGTTGCGCGGTTCACCTCGTCAGCCAGCACTATGTTGGCGAAGACCGGCCCTTCCCTAAATTCGAACTGGGACGTGCGCTGGTTGAAGAGGGTGGTGCCTGTGATGTCGGCGGGAAGCAGGTCCGGCGTGAACTGAATGCGTTTAAACGAGCAGCCCAGCACCTTGGCGACGGAGCGCGCCAGCATCGTTTTGCCGACGCCGGGGATGTCTTCGATGAGGACGTGCCCGTTGCACAGCAAGGCTGCCAACAGGAGCCGGACCGTCTCGGTTTTGCCCAGGATGACCGTCTCGATCTCACGGATGGCGGCATCGCACTTGGTTTTCAGGGAGGTCAGCTCCACGGGCAAGGTTCTCCTAGCGCGGCGCGACGCAGTTGGAGTTCGGTTACTGCCGGCATCGACAGCCCAATGTATCGCCTCCTAACCACCACCTGTGGCGTGTTCGGACAGTAGGGCCTCCGGCCATTGCACCCGGTGTGCTTGTCGCCGCGGCGGCAAAGGCATGCGTGGCCACCAGGGAGCAGCACTAGTGTAGCACGGGCCATGGTGGCTGTCAACAAAGGAATCAGGCGCGTGCTCGCTAGCTGCCGGCTACTGGGCCACTCCCGCGGACTGCAGTATCTCACGTGGTGGCACAGGCAGCGGCCACGCGAAGGCGTGCCGGAAGGCGGCATCCTGACACGCCTTCAGCTGCTGGAAGTCGATCACGTCTTGCGTCAGCAGGTTCTCGTACTCCCACGGCAGGCGAACGTTGTGGAGGCCGGCGTTGTCGGTGCCAATGGCGATGTCAACGCCCTCTTGCTGGCACTTGGCGAACACCGTTTTGAGTTGCTCCAGGCTTTGCAGAGTGCCCGTCTTGAGGTACGTGGTGGGGCAGACCTCGAGGCATTGGCCTCTTGCGGCGAGTTGGGGCAGGAGGTGCGGAAACCGTAAGGGGATCTGGATGCCATGGCCCACCCGGTCGAGGTACGGCAACAGCTCCGGGTGGCATCCGTGGGTTGTCTCGAATAGGTGGGCGGTGGTGTGCAGCCCAAGTGACCTGGCGTGGCGGAACAGATCGACAAGCTCCGGTAGGCGCGCGGCGTAAAGCGAATCGGGTCCGGCCAGATCCACGCCGCACACAGCCTCCGGCATGGAAGCCGCGAGGTCGAGCATGGCACGGTTCACCTCCAGGGGCAGGCAACTGTGCATGCAGAGCACCTGGCGCATAACGACGGGGTACTCCGGCATGTGAGCGGCTGTGTGGATGGTGCTGACCACTTCTCGCATTTGGGCGATGCGGGAAGCTTGGCTGGCTTGCCGGTCGGTGCGGTAGTACGGGGTATGGCGGAGCTCTAGGTAGGCGATGCTCTCGAAAACGTAGGCCCCTCTCACCAGCTTGGAGACGAAGTAGGCCAGCGTTTCGGGCTTCTGAACCTGCTCAACCAACGTGTGGAGCTCCAGGTACTCCTCTAGGCTGGCGCGCGGGCGGGTGAAGAACTCCTCCAGGCTCTCGTATGTTGGGAAGCGCTCAACCAGGGGGTGGCCGTGCCTAACCAGGTAGCGCCAAAACACCCGTGGCACCACGGATCCACCCAGATGGCGGTGCAGCTCGGCATGTAGGGCCATGTTGGTGACGGTGGGCGGCTATGCGATATCAGCCATCGTTCGGTCTGGGCGGAAGCTGCAACCCCAGCTTAGGCGCTGGCATGGGCACGTTGGGGCCTTTCATGGCGTGCCAGATGATCTCGTTCAGCTCGGCGACGGGGGCGGCGTCTTCCCGGCTGAAGTCCATCTTGGCGCTGGCGACGGCGCCCTGGCCGCGTTGTGGGTTGCGCTCCGACATATCCACATCGGGCTTGACCGCCTGGAACGGGGTGAGGTTCCGCCGCGGCGTGAAGCACCTGGCGAAGGTGGGCGCTGTGGCATCGTATTGGCTCATGGGCGGCAGCCCCAATAGGCACTCTATGGTGTGCAACACGCTGTTCGTGTTGTAGAAACCATGGTCTACTCTACCCCGTTTGATGTACGGGCTGATGATAAGGCAGGGGGATCTGTGTGCGTCCACGTGGTCTGGGCCGTTTTGGGCATCGTCCTCGATGACGAAGATGGCGGTGTCTGGCCAGAACCTGCTGTGACTGACGGTTTCGACCAGGCGACCCAGCGCCCAGTCGTTATCGGCGACCATGGCGCGGGGGGTGTTTGACCCGGGGCTGGTGCCAGCGGTGTGGTCCCGGCACAGCCTCACCATCATGAACGTGGGCAGGTCACCGCGCTTCCCAAACTGGCGGAACTCGCGCAGCCACTCCGTGTACCGCGTGTCGTCGGTGACGGCCATGTCAAACGGGTGGAAGCGCAGGTCGGTGTGGCCCACAAGAGCGGCCTTGGCGACCTGAGCCACCTCTTCGCCGCGGCTGGCGGGGTGGCAGAAGAAGCCGTAGTTGCGATAGGTGAGGCCGCGGCGGCGCACGAGGTCCCAAATGTAGCCGCCCTCCGTTTCCGCAACATCTCGGATGTGGGCGGCGGCGGTGTTCTGGCCCCGGTTGTTGCCCTCGTAGTCGTACGGGCGGCCGCGGGAGTAGCCGTACGGCACCGCGCGCTGCACATACTCGTTGGCGTAGCTGGCGGTGGACCAGTTCCACCCATCCCCGCTCACGTCGCCGCTGCAGTGGAAGTTGTCGAGCAGGACGAACTGCTCCGCCATTCTGTGCTGGTTTGGTGTCATCGCCCGCCCGAAGATGGCGAGTTGTGGATCGCCGTTGCCCTGTTTGAGGTCGCCCAGAATCTGATCGTACGTGCGGTTCTCTTTGATCACGTAGATGACGTGCTTGATGTGGAGGGCCTCGAGGGCAGACCGTTCGGCGCGGTCGCTTGCCGGGCCGACTGCGGTGATGCTGTTGTTGTCCAGCGTTCTCAGCGTCATCGCCTCAAGGTCGTCCGCCGATGGGATGGGGATGCGCGATATGCTGCCAACCAAGATGCGGTGGACGTATTCGGCGCTGTCGCGGCCAGGGTGGGGCCCCTGTGGGTTGGGATGGCTGCTTTGCGTGCCCTTGCCGTTGGCGACAAGAAGCGTGCCGGATGCAACGGCCACTGCGGTGGGGTACCAGCCGACCGGTATGTACCCTCGTAGGGCGCTTCCGTGGGGGGAGAGATCCACCACGGCCACGGCGTTCATGTCGCCCAAGGAGGCGTACAGGGTGGTTTCGTCTGGGCTCAGAGCCAGGCCGGTTGGGGTGGCGCCGGGCAGCCCTCGCGCCTGTGTGGGGCGCAGCGGCACGGTCTCAAGCACGGAATCGCTTGCGGTGTCTATCACGGACACGGTGTCGCTGTTGCCGTTGGCCACGTATAGGCGGGTTTGGTTGCCGTTGAGGAGGAGCGCGTCGGCGTTGTCTCCAACGGGTATGCGGGAGGCGACGGTCATGGTGTCGGCGTTCACGACGTAGACGAACGGGTCGCGTTCTGAGGTGACGTACACTTTCGGCTTGGAGCGCAAGGCGGCGACGGCGAGGGGATAACCGCCCACGGGGACCATAGCGCGCACTTTCCGCGTGGCCAGGTCAACGACAGCGAGGTTGTCCGTTAGGTTGCAGGCTGCGTACATGGCGTCGCCGTCTCCGCTAACGGCTAGTCCGGCGATCATGTTGGGCTGGGGTGCGCCCTCCGGCCGAGGAACGGGGATGGAGCCATCCGCCGTTAGGCGTCCGTTCGTAAGGCGGTATACGCCGATGGCATCGCCGCCGCCAAACGATGCGTACACCGTGTCTCCGGATGGAGAGAGCGCCAGGCCGTAGAAGAGGCTGCCCGTGGTCTTGAGCCTGAGCGGCACGGGCGGCTGGGGCGTGAAGGTTTGGAACGCCACCTGCGACGCGATGGTGCCGTCTGCCACGTCTATCACCGTGAGGTACTGCAGGGCGCCGCATGCAGCCGCGATGGCGTACCGCCCGTCCGGAGTAAGCACGAGGCTAAGCGGCATGCACCCAACTGGAGTGTCGACGCCAGCGGGGGTGATGAGGCGACCGGTGGGCAGGCGGGCGGCAGGAGCGATGCCGAGAACCCGCCTGCCCGCTGGGGAGGCAACATGGGGCGATATTAGCTGCGGAGCAACAACGAGGAATGCGGCCAGGATGGCGTGCGAAAACCGGCGACAGATGGCTTGGCGCAACATGACCTCCTGCGGCTAAGGATGGGTTAGGTAACCCAAGCTATCTGTTCGCGGCGGCTGGGACGCAGACCTCCGGGCGCCGCTACTGTCGCAGTGAGTCGAGCCGCCGGTTCTCGCCAATCACAACCAGCACGTCGCCTTCGCGGATCACGTCGTCGGCGTCCGGAACGGGGTTCACCTCGTCGCCGCGCTTGATGCACACCACGTTCACGCGGTACTTGGAGCCCAGCTTCGCCTCACCCAGTGTCTTGCCCACAAGGTTGGGGGGCGCAGTGATCTCCTCAACGCTGTAGTTGGCAGCCAGGTCCATGTGGTCCACCAGGCGCGGCGTAACCAACGAGTTGGCCACACGAATGCCCATGTCTCGTTCTGGGAAGACGATGCGGTCCACGCCCAGCGTTCTCAGGATCTTGGCTTGGGGTTCAGAGAGGGCCTTGGCAACGATGTAGCGGGCGCCCAGCTCCTTGAGGTTCATGGTTATGAGGACGCTGTCGTCCAGCTTGGTGCCCCTACCCACCACGCAAACGTCGAAGTTTGGCACGCCCAGGCTTGCCAGGTTGGCGACATCCGTGGCGTCCATCTGGACCGTCTGGGTAAGCACGTCTGCCATGTGCTGCACGATATGCGGGTCTGTGTCCACCCCCAGCACCTCATGGCCCAGCTCCACAAGCCGGGTTGCCATGGCGGCCCCGAAAACCCCCATACCGATCACGAGGAAACTCTTCTTTTCCACTTCAGCTACTCCGGGTGGGGCGGCTTGGCGCGCCCGTTAGCCTATAAGGAGCCGCTCTTCGGGAAGAGTGCGCTCAACGGTGGGCTTTCGCCGAAGGAAGATGAGTGCGGCGGTAACCGGCCCCACGCGTCCGACATACATTGTGAGCATAATGATGGCCTTGCCAACTGGCGATAGGAACGGCGTTATGCCGGTGGAGAGGCCAACGGTACCAAAGGCTGAGAACACTTCGAAGAGAAGCTTGATGAACAGATCCTCCCTAATGCCGGCGGAGCGCAGGGCCCCAATCTCGGTGAATGTCATCGCCAGGAGCGCCAGGTTCACCCACAGGAACGCCAGCACCGCCACGGCGAGGGCCCTGTACACCTGCTCTGCGGCAAGCCTACGTCCAAACAGCTCCGGCTCTTGCCTTCCCCGCAACGCCGCAAGCGCCGCCAGCACGATCAGCGCGGCGGTGGTGGTCTTGATGCCGCCGCCAGTTCCTGCCGGGCTTGTGCCGATGAACATCAACATGCTGATGAAGAAGAGCGTCGGCCCGTGCAGGTTGCCGATCGACAGCGTGCAGTAGCCAGCGGTGCGCGGCGTAACCGATTGGAAGTACGAGGCCAGCAGCCTGTGCGGCCACGGCAGCGCACCAAGCGTCTTGGGGTTGGTCCATTCGGCGATTGCGATGACCGCCGTGCCGCCCACCAGCAGAGCCGCGGTCATGGTGAGCACAACCTTGGCGTGCATGGAAAGCCGGTGCTTGCGGCGACTGGTCAGCTCCATGGCCACTGGGAAGCCAATGCCGCCCACCACTATCAGCGTGGTTATCACAAGGTTCACGGGCACGTCTTTTGCGAACCTTGTGAGCGAGCTGAACTGCCCATATATGGGCCCGAACAGATCGAAGCCGGCATTGCAGAAGGCGGAGACGGAGTGGAAGATGCCAAACGCCACCGCTTGCGCCGGCATAAGCTCTGGGAGGCGGAGGAATCTGAGCGTTAGCAGGAGTGCGCCGGTAGCCTCCGTGACGAGGGTGAAGCCGAGGATATAGCGAGTGAGACGCACCATGCCACGCAGGTCGTACTGTCCGTGCGCCTCCCTAAGGAGCACGCGGCCCCACAGCGACACGCGGCGGCCTACCAGGAGCACTACCACCATTGAGCTGGCCATGTACCCCAGCCCGCCCATTTGGATGAGCAGCAAGACGAAGAGCTTTCCGAACCAGCTGTACGTGGTTCCGGTGTCCACGGTAACCAGCCCCGTCACACACACGGCGGACGTGGACGTGAAGAGCGCGTCTATGAAGGGCACAGGATGTCCGTGGCCGGAGATGGGAAGCGAGAGCACCACGCCTCCGGCCAATATGGCCATGGCGAAGCCCAGCGCAATGACTTGTGGTGGTGTAAGCCGTGGTGGTTTGGTGCGCACTGCCGCTTGCACTTGGTACTGGCCTGCGTAGGGTTGCTGGCGGTCACCTACGCGGCCGATCTGACCGAGGGTGTTTGTTCGATGTCTGGGGGAGGTCTCCTCCACCGGGAGTTGCCCAGCAGGGCCCTCGCGGGGCCGCAGCGGGGAAGACAGCAACTGAGGAAGCCAGGAACGCGCCTGGCGTACGCTCGCAACGATTCACAGATGGGGACGATGCGTTCCGACAGGGCGTGTTCTCCGGCCTTCGATTCCGAACCGTTCGCCCTGCGCTCTGTGCGAAACGGTGCCATCCCAACCCGTCGATTGCTCCCGAGTGCGCCCCCAGGCTTCTCCGCGTTTGTGAGCCACTACATACGCTAGGTTCGCTTTCTTTTTCGCTACCCGCCTCAGCACAGACTGCTGCTCGGTTCCTGGCTTCATGGCCCCCTCATGGCCAGTTCCAGCAGGCACGTTGCATTCCTGCCTGGCTTCCTCGGTTCCTCCAGTCCTTGGGGCCCGGAGGGGTGCGTCGCGGTTTGACGTACGCCAGCTTGCAGCGAAGCTCACGCTGGGGCCCCGAGGGTGCTGGCACAGAAAGGCGCCTATGGGAGGCTGAGCTTCGCCTCGTTCCAGAGGGCATCTAGCTCGGAGAGGGAGGCGTCGGCCATGGCGCGTCCCTGCTCTGCCAGCTTCCCCTCCATGTACCGGAAGCGCGCGGCGAACCGAGCAACCATCAGCCTTAGCGCCTCTTCTGGGTCCACCTTAAGCCACCGCGCCACGTTCACAACCGTGAACAACAGGTCGCCCACCTCAGAGAGAACCGCCTCTGGTTCATCGGCGTCCACCGCCTGCCTCAGCTCTTGAATCTCTTCGTGCAGCTTGGCCCAGAGGTCCTCCATCCGCTCCCATTCGAAGCCCACCTTAACCGCTCGCTGCGAGACCTCCAGGGCTTTCATCAAGGCTGGAAGCTCCTTTGGCACGCCGTCCATTACGGACTGGCGTTGGCGGCCGACCTTCTCGTCGGCCTTGATCCTCTCCCAATTGCGGAGTACCTCGTCGGAGCCGCTCACCTGCACATCACCGAACACGTGTGGGTGCCTCCTGATGAGCTTGCGCGTGATGTTGGAGACGACGTCTCGGATGTCGAAGTCGCCATCTTCGGCGGCCAGCTGGCTGTGCAGGGTGACCTGAAGGAGTATGTCGCCCAACTCGTCGCAGAGGCGCTCCATGTCGTTGGCGTCGAGGGCCTCAAGCGCCTCATAGGTCTCCTCCAGCAGGTATCTCCTGAGCGACTGATGCGTCTGCTCGCGATCCCACGGGCATCCATCTGGGGCGCGCAGGCGGCGGGTAACCTCAACCAGGTCGTCCCAGGTGGGGCGTCGCTTCTCCAACGGCGCAGCGGGGACGTAGACCGTGGTGAGGTGGTCGACGTGTACGCGGTCGAGCTTGTACAGAGGCACCCGTTCGATCGACTGAAGGCCCTCCACGCCCGCCGCCCGCACCACTGTCACCTCGGCGTCTTCGGGATAGACCTCAAGGAGGGCCAGCTTGGCCTGAGATGCCACCATCACGTCGTCCACTTGGTAGATGAGGGCGGGCAGGGCAGGGCTGGGCATCTGGGCGGGCATTGCCTGAGCGTCTATGGCCTGCACGCCGGCGGCAACCGGCAGCGAGAGCGCCTCCAGGCATGCATCTATGAAGCTGGGCGAGGGTACGAGGTGCGCCTGCACGCCAGCTGCGGGAGCGGCCTCCAGCAGCAGCGCCACGGACCGCTCTGCCACGAGCGGGTGGCCGGGGACCGCGTACACCACTCCATCTGCCTGCTGGGCTTGCATGAGCACCTGGGCGGCGATGGTTTGGTACACATCCTCGAGGGTGGATGCGGCCTCGTACACGTTATCGAAGGATGTATAGCGAATCCCCTCGCGGTCCAGCAGGGCCACCGTGGGGTGGCGAGATGTGCGGAGGAGCACGTGGCGGGCGGCTCGCAACGCGTCCAGCGCGGCAACAGATAGCCCGGCTGAGCCGCCGGGCCCCAAACCAACGATTTGCAGAAGCATCTATGCGCGGGGTTTACTGAGGCTGCAACGCGCCCTGTTGTTTGGCCAACTCCACCTCCACACGCTTGAGGGAGGCGGGTATCACCTCCACCTGAGCTTTGCGCAGGGCGTTTTCCACAAGCTTTTGGATGTAGTCGCGCGGCACTCTGGTGGATGCTACGTCCATCTCCACCTGTCGGTGCACCTCTGGGTTGGCCAAGTCGGCCTGCTGGGCGGGTTTCCTGTCCAGCACGTAAGCCAGGAGGAAGTTGGCGCGCTTGGTGGCGGTTACGTCCACGGGCTGCTGCAGCCTGACGATGGGTGTCCAATGCTTGGCAGGGGTGCGGAACACGGGGTCCACCAGTGGCTGTAGCGGGCCCAGCGGTTGGCCCTTTAGGACCTGAAGCGGCTGACCGGCGCCGGGGACGTCTTGCATGACGGTCTGCACTATCGTTTCCGGCGACATGGTGCCTTGCATCTGGAGCGCGTTTTTGGCGTCGGCCTCCTTCTCAACGGCAATCCAGAGTATGTTGGCGCTTTCTGGTCTGTCGTACTGGGCGCGATGCTGGTTGAAGTAGCGCTCAACGTCGCCTGGGCGAAGGTGGGCGGCCTGAAGCACCAGGTTAGCCGCGGCGAGTCTGGGTATCACGCTTACCTGCTTCACCTGTTCGTCCGAGAGGCCTTCGTAGGCGGCGGCCGCTGCGGGGTTCGAGCGGATCTGCTGAAGCTCCTGGTCGATCTGGGTTTGGGTGGGATATGCCTTCAGTCGCCTGGCTTCCTGGATCATCACTTGTTGGGAGATCATGTCTACCAGCTTGGCAACGCCCAGCGGGACTCCCTGGGGGAGGCGCTCCAGCTGCATTGATGTGCAGTACGTCTCGTAGCTTATGGGTTCGCCGTTCACTCTGGCAACGTCTCGCGGGCCGCTTGAGCAGCCAGCAACCATCAGCGGCAAGACGAGCAGGGCCACGGCGATGCGGCTGTTTGGCATGCACAGGTCTCCTTGAAGGCAACAACAAGGTCGGCGTGGCGGCGCGGATGGCTACGCACGCACCTCGGTTTCCCACCCCTGGCGAGCTACACGGAGTCGCGCGCGCCGAACAAGACGGCGTGGGTGGAGAGGTAGCCCCTCAACCTCAGGATTGCTTGGGTATGGAGTTGGTAGGCTCTGGATTCAGAGATCTCGAGAACCCTGCCGATCTCACGGAAGGTGAGGCTATCGCGGTAATAGAGCGATATCACGAGGCGCTCACGTGGCGGGAGCCTGTCGATGGCCTCCGCGAGAACGCGGCTACGCTCGCTGCGCTCAACCAAGCGATAGGTATCGGTTGTTTGGTCCGCAACGGTTTCGCCAAGGCTGACGCCGGTCTCGTTTCCCTCGCCGCCCAAGAGAGTCTCGTCCAACGAGAGCAAGCTGGTTCTGGCGGTGTCGGAGAGCAGGCGGTAATAGTCGTCCAGGGAGACATCGAGCTCCTCGGCCATTTCGCGCTCGGTGGCGGGCCTGCCCAGCCTGGCTTCTAGCTTCAGCAGGGTCCGCTCCAAGAGCTTGGTGCGGTCCCGCACGGAGCGGGGCACCCAATCCTCCTCACGCAGCATCTCCAAGATGGCGCCACGGATAAGAGCGATTGCGTACGTCTCGAACTTGACGTTGCGGCTAGGATCGAACTGATCGACGGCTTTGATGAGGCCCACGATGCCGGCGCTTACCAGGTCCTCTCGGTCGAGGTTGGGCGGAGGGCTGCTGACAACGCGGCCAGCCGTGATGTTCACGAGGTAGGCGTAACGGAGCACCAGGTCCTCACGGGCCTGGGGATCGCCATGCTCCTTGAATCTGATCCACGCGTCTTGCACGTCCAAGCCTGCCAAGAGCAACGCCTCCCTCTTCGTACCCCAGGGGCGAGGCTGGGAAAAGCCGTACGTGCGAAGCACAAGCAACGCGCGCACGGGCCCAACAGATCGGCGCGAGCGCGGCTCGTTTCTGGATCAGCCGCGCACCTTCGAAAACAAGGAGGAGAGGAAGCCCCGCCTCCGCTGCTCCCGCGGGGGAGCCGGCAGTGCCTCGCCGCGGAGCAGCGCCGCAGGTACATCCTCCACCAGAGCACGTGCGAACTCCTGCCCAGCTGCGCGCGCGGCCACGAGAAGCGCAGGGGAAAGCGCAGGGCCACGCTCCCGAGCCCCATGTGCGTCAGACGCCAAGAGTACCGGCCTGCCGCTGGTTAGCAGCCGCAACGCACAGCGCTTTACCGCCGACCCAAACTGGCCGGTGAGGCTGTGGGTGGTTATCTGCAGCGGCGTGTCCTCGGGCACATGCTCGTCGAGGCTGTTCGGGTCTTGCTGAACCACGGAGTTGCGCTCCGGATGGGCCAGGACCGGATCGTATCCGGCGGCCTTCATCCTGAACACCACCTCTGGCATGCGGGGTGGCATTTGGCCAAACGGCAACTCAAGCAGCACCCATCGGCCGTTATCGCCGATGGTGGGGACCGTGCGGTTGCGTATCATGTCCACCAACTCCATGCTCACCGGAACCTCCGCTCCGGGCAGCAGGCGGATGGGCACGCCCTCGCTCTCCAGCAGCTCCCGCATCTGGTCCACCCTGCGTCGCACCTCATCCAGCGTGTTGGTTCGCTCCCCATACTGGTAGTGCGGAGAGACGGCTATTACTTTTACGCCGTCCGACGCTGCAATCCTTGCCATCTCCACCGCCTCGAGCAGCGTTTTGGCCCCGTCATCGATGCCGGGCAACAGGTGGTTATGGATGTCTATCATGGCCGGGCATCACCAACGAGGCGGATGGTGGTTTGCGCCATGCCACGTGCGTCGCTGCCATCATCGGAGCGAGCGAATGGCCGTTACCACGCTTACCAGCGTGCTCACGGCCAGCAACGCGGTCGTTCTGTCCGTTTGGCGACGCACAGGCACGTAGATGTAGTCCCCGGGCTTCACGATGGCGTTCTGCGACGGGGACCCGTTCGGGCGCAGGTCCAGCCGCTGGGTTAGTGTCTGGCCTCCCTCGAGCTCTCGCCGAAGCATAACGGCGCTGAGGTCCGCTTCGGTTGTTGCGCCGCCCGCCTCGGCCAAGATGTCCAGGACCTTGTCTCGCTGTTTGGGGATGACGTACGCATCGCCCGGCTTGGTGACGGCTCCTTCCACGTGCACCACGTCTGCCAGCGCTGGCACCGATATCACGTCGCCCGGCTCAAGCGGGAAGCTGGCGCTGCGCGTGGCGTCCGTTGATGGATCGGCAGAGGGCTCTTCCACCTCAAGTAGGTTGACGGTTGCCACCTTCTTGCCGTTTCTCACCACGAAGACGTGCCGCACGTCCGCAGCACCAGTGGTTCCACCTGCCGCCGCCACGGCCTTCAGCACCGTGTCTGCCATGCGGTAGAATACAGGGCCCTGTGTGGCAACCAGGCCGATGACGAAGACGTTGGCCTCGCCCACCTGAACGTAGTCACCGGGCTGGAGAACGACGTTGGCGGATGGATCCCCGCTGTAGAGCGCCGCCAGGTCCACCGTGTGCGGCGTCTGCTGGCCGCCCCGCTGAATGAGGGCGGTTCTGCCCGCAGATGGTTTGAGGCCCCCGGCCTGGGTCAGCAGTTTCAGCAGCGTAAGGCCCTCGGTGTAGTCGTACGCGCCGGGCGTCTCCACGGCGCCGTTGACGTACACCTTGTTATATGGCGTCTCCACCAGGTTCACGGAGACGATGGGATCGACTATGAGCGTTGCGATCGCGTCTCGGACGGCCTTCTCCAGCTGGGCGCGCGTGCGGCCGGCGGCCGGTATAGTTTGGCCGTAGATGGAGATCGAGCCGTCCGAAGGGATGGTGAGCTTGGGGATGTTCTCGCCAGAGTGGGCTGCCACCGAGATGGCGATCACGTCGCCGGGTCTGAATACGTAGTCTGGACCAGCTTGTGCGCTCTGGGCCGGGACGCGAGTGGAGAGGGATATGAGCGCGAGCAGTACGAAGCTGAAAAGAAAGCCTCTGCGCCCAAGGGCCATAAAGACACTCCGGAAGGCGAGGTGAAACCGCACACCTATGGGCTGCGGCGTTCGCACGGCCGCCACGCGAAACCGCGCGTCCCTGACGCGGCTGGCGAACGCCGCCATTATACCACAGGGCCCTGCCCATTGCAAGGCGACTGACAGGCAGGCGGTACTTCCCGGCGCGCTGGCGCGCTAGGTGGACGTCAGCCAGCTTCTGCAGCGGCAGCGCGCCGTCCACGGACTATCGGCAGTGGGTGCGACGCCGGGCTACCAGCGCCACATCACGGGGTTGTCGTCCAGCTTGGCCATCACGCGCATGCCGAGCTGGCTCAGCTTCTCCACGTCGGCGGGGTCGAGGATCCAGCCCTGGCCGCCCAGGTTCTCGGCTATCTGCGAAGGACGCCTGGCGCCCACGATGGCGCTGGTGATGCCTGGCTGCGCTAGCACCCATGCCAACGCAAGCTGCCCGAGGCTCTTGCCGTACTTGGCGGCGATCGGGCGCATCTCATCCACCACGTCAAGCGCAGTTCGGAACGCCTCTCCCTGGAACAGCACCGCGTGCGACCGGATGTCGCTTTCGGGGAACTGGTGGTCTCTGGTGAACTTGCCGGTGAGCAGCCCTTGCGCCAGCGGGCTGTACGCGATTATGCCTATGTCGTTCTCGATGCAGAAGCGCGGGATATCCGGCTCGATGTGCCGCCAGAACAGGTTGTACGGCGGCTGCAGCGACTCGATCCTGGCGACGGACAGCGCCTCCTTCATCTGCTCGACGTTGAAGTTGGACACGCCTATGTAGCGGATCTTGCCCTGGTCTTGCAGCCGCTTCATCACCGAGATGATCTCGCCCACCGGTATGCTCTTGTGCGGCCAGTGCACCTGGTACAGGTCCACGTAGTCGGTGCGAAGGCGCTTGAGGCTGGCCTCCAGGGCGGATGGCAGCCTGGTGGGCTGGAGGTCGTCCCACCCGACCTTGGTGGCGATGAAAGCCTGGTCTCGGCGGCCCTCCAGCGCCTTTCCGAGCACTTCCTCGGAGTGCCCGCCGCCGTAGGCCGGGGCGGTATCGATGAAGTTTACGCCGGCGTCCAGTGATGCGTGGATGGCCGCGATCGACTCACTATCGTCCGCGCCGCCCCACGCCTCCTGTCCCATCACCCAGCAGCCCAAGCTGATGGTTGTGATCTCCATGTCGCTTCGGCCAAGCCTTCTCTTCTCCAACGTCATCCCTCCTGTTTGCGCGGGCCAGCTAGGCAGCAATGCGCTATGCCACCTCGTGCAGCTCGTAGCGGGTTGAGCCCAACCCGTGTCGTTCGAGGGCCCGCACCTGCACAAACGGGTTCACTCCGTGTACGCGTTCGAGCAAGTGGTCTCCCTCCACCAAGGCTCGGTCCGCTGGCAGCGCGCCAGGGAGCAGGTCCTCCGTCCTAATGAGATCCAGCGACGCCTGTTCGATCGCAACGAGGTCGGTGGAGGCCAGGATGCCGATATCCGGGACCAGCGGCATGGTGGAGAAGCCCCAGCAATCGCAAAGCATGGTGAGGTTCAGCAGCATGTTCACGAAGAGGGTGTGCGCGGGATCGAAGGTGTCGAGCACGATCTTCGTGCACAGTGCCATCCCCTCCTGGAAGTACTGGAAGCCCTCGGGGTCCAGCGCGATGGCCTTATTCGGGCACGCGTTGACGCAGTGCTGGCAGTACACGCAGTGGTGGTAGAACACGTGATAGGTGCCGTCGTCGGCAAAGCGGTTGGCGCCGTAGCGGCAGGCCTGTATGCACATCTCGCAGTGAGTGCACAGATCCTGGTGCCACTCGAATCCGCCTTCCAAGCGGTGGATCTCGGCCCTGGTTCTGCCGGTGACGCAGCCCATGGCGATGTTCTTGCAAGCGCCGCCGTATCCGCAGGCGCCGTGGCCTTTCACGTGAGAGAAGTCCACAAACGCCTCGGCGTCGTGGATGTAGCCAGCGATCTGGATCTCCTCAAGCGTTCGGTAGTTGACCGGCTTGCTGTACTGGTACCGGTCTCTGAACCCAGACACGCTTACCAGCGGGGCGCCAAGCGTCTCTTCGGTGTACCCGCGCGCTTTGGCGTCCCTGACGGCGCCCTCCGAGTCGGTGATGAACACGTCCGCACCGGCCTCTTTGAGGGCCTGAACCATCATCCGAACGAAGAGTGGGTGGATAGTGGTATAACCGATATTGCCTCCGAGGTGCATCTTGAGCGCGGTCAGCTTGCCGCCGACGATCCGCTTGAGCGGCAGCTCTGCGAGGAGCCGCTGAAACTTGGCTGGCAGCGTGGAGTTGGCCTCTAGCTTGCTCACCTTGGAGGACGCGTAGTAGACAGTGGACATAGCTTTGCGATGCCACCCTTTCCTTAACTGTGATATGAGCGCCGCGTGGCGGTTGCAGCCCGCGCCGGGCGCCCGTGCAAAGGGATAAGCGAATGTGGGTGCGGCAACCGATGGGGTTGCGCATCCATGGCTGTTTTCGCCGTTTGGCGGCCGCATCCCTGCCAGCGCGCAGAAGTCCGGCGGGTCTAGCGCATCTTGCCGAGCAGCCAATGGGCAGAGCGTGTGTATGGGAGGGAGGTCGCGAGGAGGAAGGTGACTGGGAGCAGCCAAGGACGGAGGTGGAAGAGGAGCAGGTGTGAAAGGAACCTCACGGAAGCATTCCCCTCACCCCCGGTCTCCTCTCCCACTCGCGAAGCTTGGGGAGAGGGGGAGCCTCCGGCGTCTCAGGAGCTTACACAACCAACTGCGCCTCACACACTTCTTCCAGCTCCCCTCTCCCCGCAGGTGGGAGAGGGGTGGCGAAGCCGGGGTGAGGGGAGCCACAAGGCTTGGCTAGCCCCCTCTACCATTACACGAGGAGCCGGGGTGAGGGGAACTCTCTGCGCTCAGTTGCACGCCAGCGCTGAGGGCAACTACGAGCCCTGCCTAGCCCGTCCTCCATCGTACGAGCAGCGATCCACCGAGCGCCCACATCGGTGAAGGCGGCGTTACGGGCTCAGGGCGACGTGCCCCGGCTCGATGGAATCCAGTATGCTTCTATATAAAGCTGCGTGCTCCGCGGGGCCATCCCCCTCATCGCCGTATATGTGGGCCATAACCCGCCTCAGGTAGCCATCCGTGAACGGCTCGGCCGAAAGGGGATGGAGCATGAGGTGCATTGGGACCGGCTCCGTGTACGGCAAGATGGGCGGCATGCGATAGTCAATGCCGCGTACCAGCCGCGCGCCCATCCTGGTGAAGAAGCGGATTAGCTGCTCCCTGCGCTGCCGCTCAAGCGGGTCTGCGGCCAACTCCGGGCGCTCTACCTCAAACACCATGCCATCCAGACCCTCACCCTCGCCCGCCTGGCCGCACCACTGAAGCCTGGCCAGGGTGGCCTTGTACAGCAGCGCACCTATGCCTCTGCCCCGCCAGCGCTCCTCCACCGCGAGGTAGCCCAGAAAACCCAGCTTGTGGCGGTAGCCGTAGTAGAAGGTGCTGAGCCCAACCACACGGGCGCCATCGAGGGCCACGAGGAAGTAGCCGGCGCCCGTCGCGTCGTCCGGCTGACGTTCCAGGGCGGCCGCCATGTCCTCCGTGGGCACTCTCTGCTCGGGCGGAAAGGCCGCCTCGTATATGCGCATGGCCTGCCGAAACCAGGGCCAGTTGGGGTTCATAACGTCTCGAATCGCCACCATATTGCATTAGCTCTCTCATCCGCAAATACCGGAGGTTGCTTATTGCGGAATCTCACCGGCGCCTGGCCGGCCTCCTCTACGCGCGGCCTGAGTGCAAGGCGCCTGCAGAGCCGCGGATGCGCCGTTCCGAAGCCCAAAGGATGGCGGGGGCCAATGAAACCCGGAAAGCCACGCTCCGGCTGGCCAACCGCCTCATCGGCATCTCGTTCCGTCCGCTGGCGGCTCCCTTGGTTCCCCTACCCCCGGGTGCAGCTTGCAGCAACGGTGCGCCGCCCTTTCGGGCGCTTCGGGCGCTTGCAGGAAGGAGACTCCCGCCGCTGTGCGGAAGATAACTACGTTGCCGGGCTTGCCCGGCCAACAGCCGATCTGGACGCTCGGGCCGTTAGTTGCCGAGCGTCTCATAGCCGGGGGTTCCGCTGAACCCGTTTGGAGCGTTGCGCGAATGGCCGAGCTTGTGGCGCTGCCCATGATGGGGCAGACGATGGAAGAAGGCACGATCACCCGTTGGCACAAGAAAGAGGGCGATCGCGTGGAAAAGGACGAGCCCGTTCTTGAGGTGATGACGGACAAAGTCAACATGGACGTCGAATCGCCACGCGACGGGGTGATCCTGAAGATCTTGCAGCCGGTGGATGCCGTGGTGCCGGTGCAAGGCCCCCTCTTCATCGTGGGCGAACCCGGGGATGAGATCTCCCATCTGCTTGCTGCGGCAGGTGGCGGGCAAGCGAAGGCCGAGCCAGCACCAGCGCCGGTCGCGCCCCAGCAGCCCACCCATCCAGCCGAGGCCGTGGAACAGGGCGAGATCAAAGCATCGCCACGGGCGCGTAAGGTGGCGGAAGAGATGGGCGTGGATATCGGCATGCTGGCCGGCAAAGGCAGCGGCCCCGAAGGTCGCATTATCGAGCGCGACGTGCTGACGTTCGCCGCTAAAACTCGGCAGGAGAGGGTGCGGATCAGCCCCCTGGCGCAGCGCATCGCGGCGGAGCAGGGGGTTCAGCCGCAGGAGCTCATCGGCACGGGACCTGCAGGCAAGATCACTCGCCAAGATGTGGAGCGAGCTAGGCAGGCGGCGCCAGTACAGGCGGGGGATCAAAGGGTGCCCCTTGTCGGCCTGCGCAAGATGGTGGCGGACAACGTGTCGCGAAGCTTCCGCACCGCCCCGCACGTCAACCTGGTGATGGAAGTGGACATGACCGAGGCCGCCAAGCTTCGCGAGCAGATGCTTGCCGACGTGGAGGCCAGATACGGCGTGCGGCTTAGCTTTACAGACCTGATCGTCAAGGCGGTGGCGCTTGCGCTGCGAGACCATCCGCGGCTTAACTCCTCTGTGGCGGACGACGCCATCGTCACGCACGCATCCGTCAACGTGGGCGTGGCGACGGCGGTTCCGGATGGGCTTGTGGTGCCCGTGGTGAAGGATGCCGACCGCAAGATGCTGCCGGAGATCTCCGCGGAGGTAAAGCGGCTGGCGGGCAGGGCCAGAGAGGGGCAGCTTTCCTCCGAAGACCTCTCCGGCGGCACTTTCACCGTCACCAACCTGGGCTCGTACGGCGTAGATTCGTTCAGCCCAATAATCAACCCGCCGCAGTGCGCCATCTTGGGCGTCGGGCAGATAACCCAGAAGGTGGTGCTGCGTGAGGGCCGGGTGGACTCCGCGCCCGCCATGAAGCTTTGCCTCTCCTTCGATCACCGTGCGGTGGACGGCGCCCCCGCTGCCGAGTTCCTCCGAGATGTGAAGGGCTACCTCGAGCGGCCTTACCGCCTGCTCGTGTAGCGGTTGCGTGGCGTTTTGAAGATGAACAAGAGCATGCGGGCAGCACTGGACCTGGAGATCGGCGGCGTTGGGCTCCAGATAGAGGCGGACGACAACGCGTTTCTGGAGCAGCTTGCCGACCGGTACGAAGGCTTCCAGGGCGGCACGGCCGGCCGCGTTCGGGAGTATGTGCTGAGGCTCACCACCGAGGAGCGCCTTACCGCCGGCGGCGACGCGTCCCCCGAAATCGCCATCGGGCCGCACGGTTACACCCTCGTCCGCCGCGACTTCGAGGTGGAGGTAAGCCCCTTCAAACGCGAGCTCTCCGGCATCATCGCCCGCAACTTGTACACGTTCGACTCGATGCTTCGCGTGTTCTTCTCCATGGCCCTTCTGGAGCTAGACGGCCTGATGCTGCACTCATCGTGCGCGGTCAACGGCTCAACCGCATACCTCTTCTTCGGGGTCTCCGGGGCGGGAAAGACCACCGCGGCCCGCCTCTCGATGCCTGACCGTCCGGTCCTCTCCGATGAGCTGACGATAGTGCGCGCGGTCGACGACGGCTATCGCGCGTTCGGTACGCCGTTCTGGGGGGAGCTGCAGAAGAACGGCGCCAACATCAGCGCGCCGGTCGGCGGACTCATGCAGCTCGTGAAAGACACCCAAGCCCAGCTCATCCCCCTGCGACCGGTTCCCGCGCTTCAGCGCCTGCTCCCTTGTGTGCTGTTCTTCGCCAGGCAAGAAGACTGGGTTCAGCAGGCGGTGGATATCTCCTGCCGTTTGGTGCAAACCGTGCCGGCTTACGAGATGCATTTCCTGCCAGACGGCTCATTTTGGAGGCTGATTGAGAATGCTACCTGAAGACGCGGCGCTGCTCTCCACCCGCATGGTGAGGCACCCGCATGCGGCGTGGCGCGCCCTTCCTCGCGGCACCGCATCCGACCGCGTATCCCGCACCGACGATGGCCCGGAGCACGAGGTCATCATCGTCGACCCGATCGAGAGCGTCTCTCACTTCTTGCTGGATGACGTGAGCGGGTTCCTATGGATGAACTTGGACGGCACCCGATCTGTGGAAGAGCTTGTGGCCGCCGTCTGCGACGAGTTCGAGGTGGACCCGGAGGTCGCCAGGGCGGACGTCGTGGAGTTCATCCGCTCGCTGCTCGAAAGACGCCTGGTTCAAGAGGCGCCGGCTTCGCCGTAGCCGTCTGGCGCATGGCCGTGTTTGGGCTGGTGGCCCGGACCGCTCGCTCCTTTGCCCCGCGCCGCCAGGCAAGCCAACCTCGCGGCCACCGCGCCCCCCCGTTGGAGGGTCTGCCATGAGGGCTTTGGTTGCCCTTCTCCCCGCGTTGCTCGCCTGCACAACCGTGTCCGCAAGCGCGTCTCCGTCGGTGCGTCAGGTGCTCGACCTCTATTCGGCCTTCTCGCCCGAGCGGGCTACCAACGCCCTGGAGGCGTCTGCTATCTCCGGAGCGACGTCCGGCGGGGTCGCTCAGAAGGCCATCTTCCTCCATCCCCTCTCAACCGGAGAGGCGGTCCTCTCTTACCCGCTCTCCCTGCCTCCAACACGGCCCGGATCCCTGCTGGTGCTTGTGTTCAGCATCGGCCTGCGAGACGGCTTCAGGTTCGATGAGCCGGGCCACGAGGCGGACGGCGTCACCTTTCGGGTGCGGGTGGACGGCCGACAGATGTACCAACGCCACCTAGCGGAGCAGAGGTGGATTGCCGGCGCTGTTGACCTTTCGCCGTACGCCGGCAGGGCGATCAGGCTGAGCCTCTGCACCGACGCTGGGGGACGCGGCAACAGCAACTACGATTGGGCGCTGTGGGGGGATCCACGGGTTCTGCAGCTTAGCAACCCCGTTCGATTGCAGGCGATGGGTGGGGCATCATCCGCCAATGTAGTGACGCAGGCGGCGATCCCACCGCGCGTGTCCGACGGTGTGGTGGCCCTGAGGCTCCGCTCGGCGCCAGATGCCGGGGCTCTGGTGGCGGTGTTGCACGGAGGACCGGAGGCGCACGCGGAACCGGTAGCTTCGTACTCGCCTCTGCCCGATGCGCGCGCCGACGAGTGGCAAATAGTGTGCCTGGATTGCCGAGCCATGGGGGACGCCGGGGCGCTCTTGAGGGTAACGGCCCGGCGGCCGAGCGAGGTGAGCCTGCGAGACGCGGCGGTTTTCCCATACCCCCCGGAGCTGCAACTGGGTAGCGTGGCAGTCTCATCGCCGCTGGTGCCGCCCGAAGGCCTGTTTGCGGTGGCAGTGCGGCTGACGAACGCCGGCAAGGGGACGTTTCGCCCAGACGGCCGTACCCGAGTTGCGTTGCGGGTGCAGGGCGGCAGAATCGTTGGGCCCAGGGCCGTTGGCGTACCCGTGCCAACCGTTCCGCCCGGAGGCGAGGCAGAGGTGAGGTGGCGGGTCCGCGCTGGCTCTGGCGTCCCGGAGGTCAAACTGCTCGCGGCCCTTGGCACCAGAACCGAGGTCGCCACGGTGCCGGTAGTGCGTCGGCTGCCCAACGGCGGAAGGCGGGCGGTTGCTGTTGCGCGGGCGGCCGCCGTGGGTGACGCCGTGGTGGTGGAGAACGATCGCCTTCGGCTAACGCTGGCTCCGGCGCCCACGGGCGGGCTGTATGGCAAGCTGTGGGCAATGAGGAATGCCAAGCCCATTCCCATCGGGCTGCTGGCTTGCATGCCAGAGGTGATCTACAAGGACGCCGCGGGGAGCCGCCGCGTGGTCCGCTTGAAGCCGCAGCTTCGTGTGATGCGCGGAGCCCCCGGCGCCGCTGGCGTTGCGGCCGTGGCGGTGGCGAAGGGCTCCGACGGCGTACAGTGGCGCGCTTGGATGACATTGGGCGTGCGCACGGGCGACGATTGCGTTGCGGCGCGGTGCTCTCTGGCGGCAAACCGGCCGACCGAGCTGCTGCGGTTTTCCGGCGTCACACTGTACGCTGGCGAAGGCGGCGCTGGTGCGGCCAAGACGCAGGCGCTGTTTCCCGGGTTGGAGTACCTTGAGGATGGCGAGCGCTCATCCAGCACCAGAGATGCCGCACCTCCGATCAACCTAAGGCTTGTTCCGCATCCGTACAAGGTGACCGTGCCGCTGATGGCGGTGGAGCAGGGAGGGGCGGTGGCCGGCCTGCTGTGGAACCAGGCGGCAAAATGGGACGGCCAGCACCAGTGCCTCAGCGCCATCTTCGCCTCGCCAAACTGGCGCGATGGCCAGAACAACCACCTTATGGGCCTCTTCCTCCCCGCCGGGCCCGATTTCATGGACGAGAACCAGACCGAGGCTGCCCGTCCCTATCGCATGCTGCCAGGGCAGCGGATCAGCATGGGCTGCTACGTGTTGGCCAAGGCCAAAGGCACCGTGCTGGATGCGACTGACGCGTGGTACAAGCGGTACGGCCTCCCCAAGCCCGCGCCGGCCCCGCGGTCGCTGGACGACGAGGTGGCGCTGTGCCGATATGGGCTGATGGAGACCACGTGGGACGCCGCCACGGGCAAGAGCCGCCATTGCGTGGGATGGGCCCCCGCCAACGCTCCCGGGTTCGCTGTGCTGCTGCTAAGCGATTACCTCCGGTGCACGGATGCCACCGTTAGGGCCGCACTTAGGCAGCGGGTGGATGACATCGTAAGCCAGACGCGGCGCGAGGAGGGGCCGGGCGGCTTGGCGTCGCCGGCCAACTGCCACATCCTCAGGTGGGAGCTGCCGTTCCGCGCGGGCAGCCTGTTCGACGCCATGGCGGCCGCCGGAAGGTTGGCCGGCGACCTGGCATCTACCCAGCGGGAGGACGGAGCGTGGGAGTTCAGGCCAACAGATCAGCAGCACGCGGCCCTCGGCAGGGCGGGCGATGCGGTTCTTGGCACGTGTGCCGCTAACGCCTGGCTGCTTATGCGCTACGCCCGGATAACCGGCGACCCCGATGCCATGGCGGCGGGGCTGAAGGCGCTGCGCTATATGGAGCGGTTCAGAACGCCGCGCGGGGCCCAGGCGTGGGAGTGCCCACTGTATGAGCCCGACATCCTGGCCGCCGCCTATGCCGTCCGCGCCTACGTTGAAGGCTACGAGGCTGCCGGAGACGCCAGCTTGCTGGCGATGGCGCGGTACTGGGCTCGCACCGGACTCCCGTTTCTGTACTCCTGGGCGTTGCCGGATAGGCCGGGGATGCTGTACGCCTCCATACCGGTGTTTGGCACCACGTTCTTCACACACTCGTGGTTCGGCGTGCCCGTTCAGTGGTGCGGGCTGGTGTACGCCTACGGCCTGCAGCAGCTGGCGCGTTACGATCGCAGCTTCCCGTGGCGCCAGGTTGCGGAGGGGATCACGGTGAGCGCGTGCTATCAGCAGTGGCCGGACGGGCAGCTGAAAGGCACGTACCCGGACGGCTTCTACGGCTTTTGCACGGAGCGCGGGGCGCCTTACCTCAACCCGGAGGACATCCTGGTGAACGTGCTGGCTTTGGACGGGCGCGATCCGGATATCAGCACGCGAGCGGTGCGCGCCAACGGCGCTGGAGAGGTGCGGGTGAGCTCTGGCGCCACAGTGTCTAGCGCCGCCATCGCTGCCGGCCGGCTTGGGGTCCGCCTTTCTTACCAGGCTGGCGAGACCAGCCACACCCTGGTAGCGCGCGTGAGGCGTCCCAATGCGGTTACCGCCGGAACGCGCCTCTTGCTGGAGAAGAGCGACCTCGATGCTGCCCCTGAAGGTTGGCGGTACGACCCGGTGCGGCGCTGGCTGTGGGTGAAGCTGCGCCACGCCTCCAACGATGAGACGCTGGAAGTGCAACTTGGCGAGGGATGAACCGACGGAGGGGATAGATGGCTGATCCAAAGGTTGGGTGCCAGCTGATCGTGTTTGGCAAGCGAAACGAGGACGATTTGCCCGGCGTACTTCGCGACGTGGCGAGCGCGGGGTTCGCGGGCGTGGAGACCGGAAACCTGACCCAGCGGATGCCCATGCAGGCCGTCTGGAACCTGCTGGCGGAGCAGGGGCTCCAGCTGGCGGGTACCCATTCGGGTTACCCAGACGTGGAGAACACCACTAAGCTGGAGCAGAGCATCGAGTTTGTGCAGGGCATGGGGGCTAGGTTTGTGATCTGCTCTGGCGTGGCACCGGGCGAGGGCATCGCGCCGTATGAGAAGGCGGCCGAGCTGTTCAACGAGGCAGGCAGGCGATGCCGGGAGGCGGGGGTGACCTTCTGCTACCACAACCACAACTGGGAGTTCGCGGAGCAGAACGGCGTGAAAGGGATCCACCGCCTTTGCGAGCTCACGGACCCAGAGCTCGTGAAGCTGTGCGTGGACGTGTATTGGGTGACCGTGGGCGGCGAATCTCCTACCGAGTTCATCCAGCGCTATCGCGATAGGGTGGCTTACCTGCATTACAAGGATCTGCGCGACGGCACGTTCACGGAGCTGGGCAACGGCACCATAGACTTCCGCGCGATCACCTTGCTGGTGCGCGAGATAGGCGTAGAGTGGGTGGTGTACGAGCAGGACAAAAGCGACCTACCACCTGCGCAGGCTGCCAGGATCAGCCGCCGCTACATGAGAGAGGTGTTGGGGCTGTGATGGGCGACACGGCACCGCGACGGCGCAACGGCATCCGGACGGTTGATATCCACTGCCACGCCTTCCCGGATTTCCTGGCGCCGCGCGCCATCGAGCAGCTGGAGCAGGGGGCGCCCGGCTACAAGGCTTTCACCGATGGCACCGTTGCAGACCTGCTCAGGCATCTGGATCGCGCTGGCCTAGACGTTGCCGTTGTGTGCTCGATCGCCACAGCGCCCAAGCAGGTCCGTTCTATCCTTGATTGGTCCTGCCAGATCGCCTCAGACCGGATCGTGCCGTTCGCGTCGGTTCATCCTGCCACTGAGAACTTGTACCAGGCCACGGCGGAGATAGCGCGAGCCGGCCTCAAGGGGATCAAGCTGCATCCACAGTACCAGGTCTTCTTCGTGGACGACCCTGCCATGTTCCCTGTCTATCGGTCGGCTGCCGACCATGGGCTGATCCTCTTGCTCCATGCCGGCTACGACCTGGCGTTCCCGGACGACCCACGCTCGCAGCCACACCGCATAGCCGCCGTGGCCAAGCAGTTTCCCGGCCTGCGCATCGTGGCGGCGCACATGGGCGGGTGGAAGGACTGGGACGCGGCGCTGGAGCACCTCGTTGGCAAGGACGTGTACCTGGATACCTCGTTCGCCATTGCGGGCGGTCCAGACGATATGCCGCGCCATCTGCTGGCCAAGTTTCTGGAGCGGCATAGCCCTGAGCGAATACTGTTCGGCACGGATTCGCCCTGGAGGGAGCACCGTTCCGAGCTAGCGGCCCTCGATGCCCTCGGCTTGCCCGAGGACGTGAAGCGAGACGTGCTGGGAAACAACGCGCTCAGGCTTCTGGGGCTGGTCTAGCCGTAAGGTACCCAGGTGGCCACAACGCGGGCCACCAGCCCTCGCAGTCGGCCGTGCCAGACCGGCCTATCCACAGGCGAATTCAGCATCTGCACCAAGTTCACGAAGTCGATCAACCTGCCGATGCGCCGCCACTGTTGGGGCAGGTGGCTGCCCGCCTCCGCCACGCCCGCCGCAAACGCCGCCTCGAAGCCCGGCGTCAGCTCATCCTCGAATCTGAACAGCTGGCCGGCGTCGAACAGGCCTACGTTGCAGTGGGCGAACTCCCAGTCCACGATTCCGGCCAGCCCCCAGCCGTTTCGGCCCTCCGCCACAATCATGTTCTCCGGCCTGAAGTCGGCGTGCACAAGCGAGTACTCCGTAACCGCCTCCACTAGGTGTCGCTCCGCCGAGATGATGGCCCACACGGCGCGCGCCAGCTCGCCTCCGAGGCGCTGGCCGGCCATGTCATGGGACAGCCACTCCTCCACGTGACCGTAAAGGAAGCTGGCTGGGTTGTCCCAGGGCATGGATGGCTCCAGGTTGGCGTCTAGGAAGCCGGCGCAGGGGAACTGGAAGCCGCGCATCGCCGCCCACGCCCAGCCGACCTGGCGGGCAACGCGGGCGCCATCTGGTGCAGACGCGGTTGCCAGCCACTGCTCCAGCGATATGCCCGGCACCCAGGAGAGCACCGCGTACGGCCTGTCGCCCAGCTCATTCGCCTCGCCCGTGTGCAGCACGTTGGGCACTGGCACTTGCCCTCGAACCAAGGCGTATACGGCCGCCTCCCGGGCGCAGGCATCCCGATCCTGCACGTATATCCGCAGCAGCACCGGCTGTTGTTGGTCGGAGAGGAACACCCTGTAGTTGGTGTTGCATCTGCCGGAGCGGATGAGCCGGGCTCGCGTTACGTGCTGGCCGTGGAAGGCGGGCCGCACGAGGCGGTTGATGGTTGGGAGGTCCAGCGGTACGGCTTCGCATCGGCGTTCAGGGCGTTTCGGCACATGTTCACCTTGGCCTAGTTGATCTGGCTTGACAGGTGGATCTGCGGGCCCCTCGCAACCACGGTGTCGGTGGCGAAGAGCCGAGGGGCCCGCAGCGCACAACTGGGGTTAGCCGCTTGGGTAGCGCGGGTCGATGGGAGATCCGCTGCGACGGCGGCCTGTCACGGGGATGGGAAGGTTGACGGGCTGGACCTGCACATCGGGTCTGGGCAGGCGCTCCTCCACTGGCGGGAATGGAGGGAACGGCTTACTGGGCAGCGTTTGGTACCAGTACGCGGTGGATGAGTAGTCATCGCACCTATCGTTGGCGTGGCCGTGCTCTATGCTGACGCGTATGCTCTTGTGGAAGATCACCGGGTCGCAGATGTGGTAGCGGTACACGGTGATTCTCTCGTTGTAGCTTTCCCTTGCGCCGCTGTGGTAGGAAACGCCGCTGTACGGGAAGGCGTTCTGAGGCTGCATACCCCACGCGTGGGAGAAGTAGTCCTCCGAGCCGGTTCCGTGCATGTCTGGCGGCCACTTGCGGCCATCGATCATGAACATATCGTCGCCCTCACCCCACCAGCCGCCGTACAAGTTGTGGACGCTGAGGTTGCATCCCACGTAGTGGCCGTAGCCCTCGGCCTCCAGGATTAGGTAGTTGTCCTCGTCGGTGAGGTTCACCTCGGGGTCTGGGCCCTGGTGGGTGGGTGGCTGGCACGGGTTGTTGCGGCGCCAGTGGGCGTGGAAGCGGCCCTGGTCGGCGGGGTTGGAGTCGAGCTCGTCGTAGTCGATGTAGAAGTACCAAGCGCCAACGTCTTTGGTGCCCTGGTTTTCGACGGTGATGCGGGCTCCGTCCCCGAACGGCATTGGGAAGTAGCAGTTCATGGCGGCGTGGCGGTCCTGCCCAAGGTTGGCGGACATTGTGAGCACGGCGCTGGCGTAGGATGCGACTTTGCTGTGCCCCACGCCAAAGAAGTCTCCTACAGGCGCCTCCACGCTGGGGTGCTGCTGGCCGTCCCAGTACATCCGGAGCACGCACTGGCGCAGGTACATTGGGTCCTCCGCGCCGATGGTGAACCAGATGTGCCGGATCACGCCAGCTCCGGCGATATCGGCAAGTGTCTTCGTTTCGCCAGCGGCTACGCGCCAGCAGTCGGCGTTGCGTCCGGACGTATCCCAGCTTGACACGCGCTTGGTCCGGCCTTGGCGAAGGTCTGCCAGTTGATCTAGCATGTAAGGCCTCCAGGTTGGCGACCCCGGTGTGGATTAGGGCGGGCCGCTACCGAGCGAGGGTGTTCGCCGCCGCCGGGTTGCTACCCTTCCTGGTGGACCGCGGGACCGCGGGAGCCTCCGCTCCGCAAGCCGTACCCACAGAGAGCCCATTGGGGCGCCAGGCTGACGCCGGCCGCTGGAGTGTGTTGGGCAAGCGGCCGGGCGGGCTTCGGGGATCAGGGGCCCGGGGATATGCCTGGGTTGCCACGGCCCGGCGGGCCCCGGCGCAGCGTGCTGGCCGGTGACGGCGCTGGATGAAGGCTACGCGCTGCGAGCCACGAGCAGCGACGCGTGCGCTGGCGCGAACAAGAGGCGCCTGGTTTTTGCTTGGATGCCACGCTATGCTTCAGCGTGACGCTTTCGCCAGCTACGGGCCCGATGTTGGCTGGCCATAATGGCGTCCGTCCGCGGCGTAACCGCCGCGCTCGGGGAGGTTCCAAATGAGTTCGTCCAAACTGCCGCGAAGGAGCAAGTCGCGCCGCCCAGGCTGGCTGGCGCCGTGGCACCGCGCCTCGTGCGCTGGCGGCCAGGGCCGTAGGCGGCGGTGCGTGCTGATGGGGCTGACTGGAATGCTCACCCTCGGAGCGCTGTCAGTTGGCTGCGTCTCTGCACTGCCTCCCAAACTGCCCATTCCCGACATACCGCCCGTGGTTGCGCCGCCACCCCAGCCCCCGCCAACCACTCCGCCCCCAGCGATCCAACCCCCGGTAAAGCCGCCGGTTATCACGCCGCCGGTGGTCGTTGAGCCGCCTAAGGTGCCCACTGGCGGCGGGCTGATGAGCATACTCACCACCATCTTCCCGAATCCGCCCGGCTCACCGTTGCCTCGGGGCGGACCAACGTTCCCAAACAGCACTGGCTTTCCCTCCTATGACCCGCTCGACCCGATTCTGGAGTGGACTCCCATCTTCGGTCCTGAGCAGAACGTGGCGGTCGCTGGCTTCGCCGTCGCTCCGGAGATATCAGGCAACGACCTCCCGTTCTCCCACCCGTTCGGCTTCGACTTCGAGTTCGGCGTCGTGCCCGACTACGCGTTCTACCCGCTGCTCGCCGAGAGCAACCAGGGCCGGCCGGGCGTCGATGACGGCGAGTACATCGAGTGGGTGGAGCACGCCCGCAACGACATGAAGCTGGTGGTTGAGCGCGGCGTGATCGGAGTGGAGACCGACAACGGCCTGGTGCCAGGGTCCGACCCAAAGGACCCATCGTACGCCACGAACTACTCGCACACCGACTACCGTCCGCGCGAGGGCGATCGCGTGGTGGTGTTCGGTCGCTGGATCACCGACACTGGCCACGCGGACTACCATACCGAGATCCACCCGCCGCTGTTCCTGGTGGCAGCCCACAAGGCGAACAACGGCGAGGAGACGCACTCCACCATAGTCGGCAGGCCGTGGCTAGTGGGCCAAACCTACCAGGGAGATAACCAGCCGTTCGTTTCGCACATCAGGAACGAGATCCGCAACGTGTTCATGGTGAACCTCCCGCTGGTCGGTTGGGTGCCTCTCCCCAGCTTCATCCCAGGCTCGCTGCGCCTAGAGGCCCACCCCAACATAGAACCCACCATCACCGCAATCCAGGCGCTAAGCTGCGACCTGGCGCCTGAGCAGCCCCGTCAGAAGCCCGGCGATGCCCTGGATGTGCACTACCATTTCACCATCCGCGATGGCGTCACCGTCAACGTGTTGTCTGGCGTTCCGGACCAGGACCACGTCCGCGTGCTCGTTACCATGAACCAGGTGCTCTACAAACCCGCGCCATTGCCGCACAAGAACGATTGGAGCATCGGCATGGACTACCTTGATAAGGTGTCGCCGGACGCCTCCAAATGGGCCACCGCCATTCTGGTGGGGCTGGGCATCTTGGTGGACCCCGTGAAGGCGATCGTGATCTCGCGCGGCATCCTAACCGACCTGTACGATGCCCCGGTGCCGTTCAGTCCGCACGACGGCGAGATGGATACCGTGTCGGTAGACAACAGCCAGCCATTCCCCATCTACGGTTGGCTGGATGTGAGGTGGCAGCGCGAAGGACGGTCGCTGCCCCCGATCATCACCCCGCCGATCATCGGGCCTCCGGTTATCGGCCCCCCCGTTCGGCCACCTGAGCCAGCTGTTACCATGGGCGACCTGAACAGCGATCATCAGGTGACCATAGCCGATGCGGCCGTTGCTTTGCGCATCGCCGTGGGCCTGACGGATCCAACCCCCGATCAGCTGGCCGCAACCGACTTCGACAAGACCGGCAACAAGAGCACGATCACCCTTGGGGACGTAACCAGGATCCTGCGGTTCGCGGTGGGGCTCTCTCCCTCCTTGTAACGGCATTGGAGCCCGATACCGTGCGCCGTTCCTATGGTGCGCGCTGTTGACATACGAGCGGGGTGCGTGTGGCCCCGCTCGCGCGCTCGCGGTGGGTTGCAGGTATGTGGGCCGCGCTGGGAGAAACTGCACACAGAACGCCGGGAGGGAGACCCATGGCCGTGGTGATACGGCGAGCGAGTCTTGAGGACCTGCCCGCCATCATCAAGATTCAGCATAGCGCGTTCGAGATCGAGTCGCGCCTGTACGGTGGCCGGCCTATACCGCCCATGTGGGAGACGGTGGACGACGTGGCGGCGGATTGGCCCTCTACGCTTGTGCTCGTTGCCGAGGTGGATGGGCAGATTGTGGGCTCCGTACGCGGGCGGCTGGATGGAGACACGTGCCACGTGGGCCGGCTGTCTGTGCACCCGGAGCACCAAGGGCGCGGCGTTGGAACGCAGCTTATGCTCGCCGTGGAGGAAGCTTTTCCGCAAGCACGCCGATTCGAGCTGTTCACGGGGCACCTGAGCGAGAGGAACCTTCGGCTGTACGGCCGGATTGGCTATGTGGAGTTCCGCCGCGAGCCGGTTGGCGATGGGGTATGGCTGGTGTATATGCAGAAGGATGGCACCACGGTCTCAGCCTCGTCCGCGTAAAGACAAGGGGAAGGGGTGAGGGCAACTCCACTCCTCCCAACCACCCCTCTCCGCGGAAGTGGGAGAGGGGTGGCGAAGCCGGGGTGAGGGCAACTACACGGCTTGCCCAGCAACCTTTTCAATCATACAAGGGGAGCGGGTGAGGGCAACTACGAGCTTTGTCCAACGCCTCTCCAATCATACAAGGGCCGTGGAGGTAGGTTCTGACGCCACGGAGGCTACGGCGCCGCCTCGCCGTCGCTGTGCAGCATATCCGCGTACGAGCCGGCCACCACATCCCCCTCGCCGATGCCAAGGGCGCGGCAAAGGAACCCGTGCTCGGCAGCGGCGTCGGCTTCGCTCTGCCCGCGCATCACGGTCTCAAGCTCCACAAACTCGCCTAGGCCCTCCACGAGGTCGAGGTGTATGCGCGTGTTGCCGTACAGGAGCAGCGTGCGGGTCTTGTCCACCACCTTCAGCCGGCCAAGCGCGCGGTCCAACAGCGCGGCAAGCGCATCTGCGTCCGGCACATCCACCAGCTGGTAGTCGCTCCATCTTGCCGTTGCGACGTTCGGCCTGTGGTAATATACAAGCTGGGAGGGGCCATGGGATTGCAAACGCAGCTTCAGGCGACCGCGAGGCACCGCATAGTAAGTATCTACCTGCCGTACCCGACCGTGTTCAGTGGCCCCCAGCTCAATGGCGCGTTGGCGCGCTTTGCCCAAGTCTGAGCAGCGCGCCTTGGTCTCCAGGTTTCTCAAGACGCGATCCCTCCAGCGTTGGCCACCATTGGCGACGCCACGAAGGTACGAGGTGTTCTAGGGGAGGATCGGTGCCCAACACTGAGGTGCATAGGCTGTTCAACCTCAACTATAGGGGGCAACATGCACTACCCGTTCTGGTACGTTCCCTTTCTGACCTCGCCGATGCTGATCGCCATAATCGCCATCCTGCACGTGTTGGTGTCCCACTACGCTGTGGGTGGCGGGTTCTTCTTGGCGGTCGAAACCCAGCATGCGTATCGCACCAGAAACGAGGCGTATCTCCAGTATCTTAGGCAGCACGCGTGGTTCTTCGTGCTGATCACCGTGGTGTACGGGGCCATCACGGGGGTTGGGATATGGTGGACCATCGGTCTCGCCTCCCCGCTGGCGACGGAGACGCTCATCCACACGTTCGTGTTCGGATGGGCCATGGAGTACGTCGTGTTCGTGCTGGAGATCGCCTCGGCGTACATCTTCCTGTACTACTGGGGACGGCTGGACCAACGGACGCACGTGGCCATCGGCTGGATCTACGCCATCTCTGCTTGGATTAGCTTGGTTATCATCACGTGCATCACGGCGTTTATGCTGAACCCAGGCGCTTGGGTGCGTAACCATGCGTTCTGGAGCGGTATGCTGAACCCACAGGCGGTTCCCCAGATCCTAGCCCGAACCGGGGGCTCTTTCCTGCTCGCCTCGCTGTACGTGTACCTGCACGCCTCGTTCAAGGTTCCCATATCGGACCTGCGCAGCTACATAGGCGCGCGCTCAGCCAGGCCCGCCCTCCTCGGAGCCGTCCTCGTGACCCTCGGCGGGATAGGCTGGCTTGTTATGCTCCCCGACTCCTCGAGGGCTGCGCTCATGACCGCGAGCGTGCTGAACGTGCTCACGGTGCTCATCTTCGCCATGACCGTTGCGGTGTTCGCCATGCTGTACCTCGGCCCCTACCGCAACCCGGGCTGGGTCTCGCCCGGCTTTGCCATCCTGGTGCTTGGTGCAGGGATGGCTGCCACCACCACCGGCGAGTACCTCAGGGAGGCCGTCCGAAAGCCGTACATCATCTACAACGTTGTGTTCAGCAACCAGATCCTACCCGCCGAAGTGCCACACCTCCGTACAGTTGGGTACTTGAACGGCGGAGTCTGGACCAGGGCCTACCTTGCCATCAGGCCTGAAATCCCACGCGGCCCCGTCGGATCTGCCCTCGCCACCTCGATGCCGGCGCCCGCCAACGACCGCGAGGCTCGCGGCGCAGCGGTGTTCCAGTACCACTGTGCCAGCTGCCACGCAACCACGATCGGCTACTCACCCGTGGGCCAGCTGCTGCGGGGGTGGACGCCGAGGATGATTCGCGACGTTGCCAGCCAGCCGGAGAAAGTGCACTTCTTCATGCCGCCGTTCGCTGGCACGCCCGAGGATTCCGAGGATCTTGCGCTGTACTTGATGCGGATGCGGCTGCCGCACCCCAAGGGCATGTACTACGGAGGCCCCGACCTCCGATCCGCAAGGCTGCTGCGCTGAACGAGGAGGATACTCTATGAACCCGGCCGACCTGCTGGCACCGCCAAGCCCACTTGGATTCCCCGCACCTTACTGGTTCATGGCGTTCTTCAAGGTGCTGGGCTTCTCGCTCCACGCCGTGCCGATGAACCTATGGTACGCAGGCATACTGCTGGCCATGCTTCTCTGGTGGAGCGGCGAGCACGGGAGGACCTGGAGCACGCGCCTCATGAACCGCATGCCAGTGATCATCGCCTTTGGCGTCAACTTCGGCATAGTACCGCTGCTCTTCGTCCAAACCGCGTACTACCGCGTCTTCTACCCAGCCACCATCCTGATGGCGTGGTTCTGGCTGAGCGTCATCGGCCTTCTTACGTTGGCGTACTACGGGGTGTACCTGTACGTGATAGCGCTGAGGGCCGGCAACGTCTCACGCTTCCATCGAGCGGTGGGCTGGATATCGGCGCTGTTTTTCATAGGTATCGGGTTCGTCTTCGCAAACGGCCTCAGCCTGATGAACAACGTCGCGGGTTGGCCGGAGATCTGGCGCAACACCAGCATTTCCGGCGCGGCGCTGGGAACCGCGCTCAACATCGGCGACCGCACGCTTTGGCCGCGTTGGCTGATGATGTTCGGCTTGGCGCTTACCACGGTTGCGGCGTACACCGCGTTTGAAACCGCGTATTCCGGCCACCGCGAGGGGGAAGGGTACGTGCGCTGGGCGGGCTCCTTCGCGCTCAAGCTGTGTGCGGTGGGGGTGGTGTGGTACGGCATCACAGCGCTGTGGTACATGTTGGGCACCTGGCCGCACCAAACGCTAGAGGCCATGTTTGCCATGCCGCGGGTGCCGCTAACGGTTCTAACTGGCGCTGGCCCCGTTCTGGTTCTGCTGCTGCTGTGGCTCCAGCGGCGTGGTGCAACCAGAAGGGTGGCCCTCGCCACCGGGTTTGCGCAGTTTGGGGTGGTGGGCCTCAACGCCATCAGTCGTCAGCTTGTGCAGAACCTGGAGCTGGCGCCGTACCTGAATCTGATGGACGAGCCAGTGCACACCCAGTGGTCTTCGCTGATACCGTTCCTGGTGTTCTTCCTGGTGGGCGTGGGCGTGCTGGTGTGGATGGTGATGCAGGCGGTGGCGGTGAACCGAAGGGAGGCAACTGCTCCAAGCCCGGGCCCCACTACCGGCTAACCAGCGAATGGGGCGCCGCTGGGTTGGAACAGATGCCAGAGCATGCGCTGCGTTTGCAGGACGATGGCATCGCCGGCCTCTGGTGCCAGGAAGCTTGACGGCGCCGGCCACGTCTCATAGCCACCGCGGGAGAAAGCGAGTTGCGTGGGCACGTAGCCGACGTAGCCGTCCGTTAGCTCCGCGATGAGCGTGATAGAGGCTGGCGACGCCCGACGAATGGCCAGCCCGAACTCAACGAACAGCTCCGCCGGGCTTGTGCACACGGCTGCATCGCCCAACCGAAGGACGTTGAGTCGAACCTCAACGGGGCCGGCAGCCACTCGTTGAGGCCACTCGCGCTCGCTGGCCTCGTAGTACGCCCGAGCCTCTGGCCACGCAGCAGTTGTCAGAGGCTCGGGGTAGTTTGGGTCGGTTGGCGCCGGCCACCGACGCGGTGGTATGCTAAGGGTGCTTTGAAGAAGGGCAACAGGGCCGTTCCCCAACGGCTTGGCGGCCGCCAGCACAGCTGCCGCCTGGCTCGCCAGGTACTGCCCCGATCGCAGCAGGCCAGCCTCGCCGCGCCAGGGTTGCTCCGCGTCGCCCAGCTCCAGAATGGACGGCGCCGTATTGCCGGCCGCCCCGGTGAGGTACACCACGCCGACGGCTCCCAGCAGTGCCCTAAGCTGACGCCTAACCTCGCCGGGGAGGTCCGCGCTGTAGAAGCGTTTGTCCTCAAGGCAGTTGGGATGCGTGGAGAAGCCCAGCACCACGCCGCGTATGGCCCCGCTCGAGCCGCGAAAGGCGAGCACCGGCAGCGACGGATCGCGCGGACCCTCTGGGCCCACGAAGCCCGGCATCCCCGCGTGGCCGTACATGCGGCTGGTGCCATCTGCGAACATGCCGCGTCTGTTCCAGCCCAACGCCTCCAGTCGGCCGGTTCCGCCCACCATTGTGCACGGCCGCATGTCCGCCAGCGCCATCTCCGCCGCGGACACGATGGCCGTGCGAAGGTGCTGCAGAAGACTTGGGTCCGCTTGGCCCGCCATGATGCTAACGGTGGAGGGGGCCACATGTGTGTGGGTGGCGTGCAGCAGCAGTCGGCCTCCAGCAAGCCCAGTGCGGCGCTGGAACTCCGCCTGCGCCTCCGCAACGAAGCGTGCGTCCAGTACGCAGACATCCACGGAGGCCAGTACCACGGGCGGGCCGGAATCGCCGTCGGACACCGCTATGGCGGATGCAGTTAGCGGGTCGCGGGCGTGCTCTGCGCGGCGCTTATGCATCTGCCCAAACAGGTACAGGCCAGGCTCTGGCGTCCAATCCACCTCGGCGAAACCAGCCAGCATTGCGGCCTCCTATCGGCGCTTCAGAGATCGACGGCATGGGGACGCCAGCCGCGCTCGTACAGGCTCACATCCGCCTGGCCGGCAACGGCGTCGATATCCAGCGATGGCAGTGCGTGGAACACCTTGCGGGTGGCCTGCGCGATGAGGCGAGCAACATCCTCGCCGTTGGGCGTGCGCAGGCCGCCGATGATGAAGTACGAGGCGGAGTGGTACAGCGCGTTTGGAAAGGCCCCCGGGTCGTAGCTCACGCAGTCGTCTTCGGCGGCCCACGGGCGCCCTTCGCCGTACGCGTTGCGCGCCGCTATGGCCGTCATCTCCGGCAAGATGCGCCGCTGCCACACCGATGCGGGCACACCTTCGGCTTGCAGGGCGGAGACCACGGCTTCCCGCATGTAGTTCACCGGCCCGCTGTAGCCGATTGCCTTGGCATCCACGTGGCAAACGAAGTTGTACGCGTTCTCCGTGGCGTATGGCGGCTCAGCGGGGAGAATGAGGCCCGGCACGTCCGCCAGCTCGGAACGGAGCACGGCGAACAGCCTGCGGGCGTGCGCGATGTCGTCGTCCAGGTGTGTTAGCTGGGCCCGCGCGTAGGCAGCGCACAGGTCGTTGTAGCGGTACATGTACCCGAGGCCGTACGCCTGGTAACGGCGGCCGGGCTTTGGCTTGCGGAAGTCGCCAAACAGCAAGAGCGAGCGGGCGCGCTCGGCCGTTGCGTCGTCGTCAGTTACGAAGAGGCCGCCCTCGCCAGCCGAGAGCATCTTGTTCTGGTTGAGGCTGAACGCCGCGCACTGACCGATGGTGCCCACCTTTCGCCCCTTGTACAGCGCTCCGTGGGCCTGGCAGGCGTCCTCTATCACCGCCAGGTTGTGCCGCCCGGCGATCTTCATCACAGGGTCCATATCTACGGGTACGCCGTGGAGATGAACCACCATGATGGCGCGCGTTTTGGGCGTTATGGCCGCCTCGATCTTGGCCGGATCGATATTGCTCCACGTGGGCTCAATGTCGACGAACACGGGGATGCATTGGTGGTGGAGGATCGCGGTGGCGGATGAGGTCCACGAGTACGCTGGTGTGAGCACGTGATCCCCCGCGGAGAGGCCGCATCCCGCGATGCACAGGTGGAGGGCGGCCGTTCCGCTGGTAACGGCGATGCAATGGCGGTTGCCGTTCCAGTGGGCGAACTCCCTCTGCAGCTCCTCGCAGTTCTCGCCCCAGGTGTGCGCGGCGCCACGGAGCGAGGCAAGCACCATCTGCTCGTCCAGCTGCGTAGTTGGCGGGCTCGGTTTGACGGTTCCTGGTGGGATGGCGGGCGTTCCGCCCTGAAGAGCTAACCTGCATTCCATGATGTCACATCCTTTCGCGCGCTCGGCCGCGGGTGGTGGTTGCAGCTCATCGGCTCAGCAGAAAGACCACCTCTCCCGGGAACCGGAAGCGCCTAACGGCGAACCGGCGCTCTGTCACCAGCGCCATCAACCGCGCTTCGTAGTTCTCCGCCATGCCCTTGTTCCTGCCTCCCAGCGTCCGCGCGGGATACGAGACCACAAGACGGGTGGCCCTGAGCTCGTCAAGGATTCTGGCAGGCGCGGAGCCATCCTGCCGCTCCAGGCACGGCATCGATTTCATCACGAAGGCGACGTCAGCCTGCTCGTTCGGAAGCACGGATAGGACGTCGCGGACCGCCGCCTGGCCACGCACGCCCGCCAACCGCATGAATCCGTTCAGAAACTCCACCAGGTCGTGGTACACGTCGTACGCCAGGTATTGGGTGGTGGGGCCCAGCTGCATCCAGGGAATAGCAAGGGGATTGAGGCCACAGGCGAGGTCCAGCACGGTCCCGATCGGGCCTACATCCGCCAGCACGCAGGCGAACATCTCGGCAAGATACGGCAGTCGCTCTCTGCTAGACGCGTGGCAGCCCATGGCACGCGCACACGCCTCGCGGAACCGGTCTTCGCAGCCGGATGCACGCGCATCCGCCAGCTCCTCCAGCCAGCGATTGTAGTCCGATCGGCGGTCGATGTAGGCGCCTGCCACCTGGTGCAGCTTCGCCTTGGTGGCCTTGATGGCGACGGCGGGTCTGACGCCCTTGGCCAGCTCTTGCGCGCACAGGCGACGCACAAGGTCGCGGGATATGGCGCGGTACTTGGGGCTGGTCAGGATGGCGCCAACCATCTGCTCCAGCGGTGTGTCGTTGCAGCTCATCTTGCGGCAGCCAATCGCTGTGTAAGCAGGACCATGAACCTAAGGTTGTGGATGGTTGCCAGCCGCTGGAACAAGCCATCGCCAACCTTCAGCAGGTGGTGGAGGTACGCGAGGGGGTATCGCGTGCAGCAGGCGCAGTCGCAACCCGGCATCACCGGCTGTTCGCTCTTGATGTGCTTGGCGTCGCCAGGGTGCACAAACCGGAGCCAGTCGCCGCTCAGATCCACGGAGGCCATGGTTTCCCCCCGCGGGAGCACGTACAGACGGCCATGCCTGGCGTCGCGGGTGGGCATAGCGCTGTCGAACAGCGAATAGCCAATGCGGACGCAGTTGGCCAGGTTGACTGGGTGGCCCACGCCAAGCGCATGCATGGGGATGCTAAGCGGAACGAGCTCGCGCGTATAGGCCAGCACGTCCAGCAGCAGGTTTCCCGCGGCGTCCAGCGGCCAGCCCCCGTAGCCCAGCACGTCGAAGCCGAGCTCCAACAGGGCATTGGCGCAGCGCCGCCTCAGCTCAGGAGAGAGGCCGCCCTGGATGACGCCCATCAAGAGAGGCCGGTGCGCCTCCGGCACGCCCTTCTGCTCCAGCACCCGTGTGTACTCCTGCTTGCCGCGCCGCGCCCAAGCGATGGTTCTCTCCACCGCCTCCCGCTGCACGTCCTCGCTCGCATCGGGATGGGTGCAGTCGTCGAGGCAGACCACCAAGTCCGATCCATAGCTGAGCTGCAGGCGGACCGCTTTCTCCGGGGTGAGGATCACCTTGTGCGACGAGCCTTCCGGCCGGAACGCAAGGCCGTTGTCGCTTAGGGTGCCCCATTTGGGGTTTTGGCGGATGAGCGAGTACGCCTGAAATCCGCCGGAGTCCGTGACGATAGGGCGCGACCAGCCGCACATGCGGTGCAGGCCCCCAAGCGCGCGCACCGTCGACGAGCCGGGCCGCTGCATCAGGTGGAAGGTGCTCATCACCACCGCCTGCACGCCCGCCGCCTCCAGGTCGCAGCTGTCCACGGATCGGACCACGCCGTGGGTGGCATCGGGAAGGAAGGCGGGCAGGGCAACCACGCCCGATGGCAGGGCCAACACCGATGGGCTGTGGGCGCTCACGGCTGTCCCCCCGGCGGCTGGTAGCCCGCCCCTGCTATCACAACGGTGTATTCGCCCCTAAGCGTGGTTCCCCGCAGCCGCTCCAGTAGCTCCGATAGGCTGCCCCTGTCCACTCGCTCGAACACCTTCGTCAGATCGTTGGCCACCGCCGCATGGCGATCGCCCAGCACGGCAAGCGCATCTTCCAAGAAAGCCAGCAGGCGATAGGGGCTCTCGTAAAAGATCAGCGTGTGGGGCGACTGGGCATCCACCTCTATAAAGCGACGCCTTGCCGCGGACTTCCGTGGCGGGAAGCCCCGGAAAGTGAAGGAGTGAACCGGCAGCCCGGACAGAACCAGAGCAACGAGCAGGGCGGCGGGACCCGGGATGGCGGTGACCTGCACGCCAGCGGCCAGCGCGCGCCTAACCAGTGTGAAGCCCGGGTCTGATATGCCCGGCGTGCCCGCGTTGGTTACCAGGGCGACCGACTTCCCTTCCTCCACCATCAGCGAGACGAGCTTCTCGCCCACGCGCTCCTCGCTGTGTTCGTGGAAGGCGATCTGCGGCTTGCTTATGCCGAAGTGTTTGAGGAGCAGCCCGGTTTTGCGGGTGTCCTCGCTCGCCACGAGGTCCACGGAGCGCAGGGTCTCGAGCGCCCGCAAGGTGATATCCCCGAGGTTGCCGATCGGGGTGGCTACCAGGTACAGCATGCCTTGGGAGGTCCTCATCGGTGCCGTGCGGCGATAGAGGCAGAGGGGGCCGTTACAGGCGCCAGGACGAGCCAAGCGTGCTGGCAGCGGCTCGCCTCGCCCCGACTTCGCGGCTCCTGTTCAGCGTAGCTGGCGGAGGGGAGCCGCGCCCTTTCCCCCAGGGCGTTGGGGGAAAGGGCGAATGTATGGAGCGCGGGGTAACGGCACGGTCCCACAACGCGTGGCGGCCAGCTGCTAGCTGTGATGCGGCTTACGGCTGCGCGAACTTGGGGTCCGTTATCCGCTGCTCGCGCACCGTGGTCTTGGCCCGCGAGCTCGCCTTCAGCTCCAGGATGAGGGCGTCGTACTCCGCGCGATCCACCGGAACGCTCACGGGCTTTCCGCGCTTGCCAGACAGAATGATGCCGTCGATCATCTCAACGGCGTTCAGGCCATCGGCACCGCACACCACCATTGGCTCATCGTACAGGATGGAGCGCGCGAACTTGCGGGTTACCACGCCGTGGCCGCTTGGCTCTTGGGGCACCTCCACCGGCACCTCATGCGCCTTAGGACTAGCCCACATCTCGGTGCAGGTGCGCGTGAACTCCTTGATGGGGGTTTCCAGCTCCCAGAAGCGCAGCTTTCCGTCCTCGAGCAGGAGCTTGCCCCTATCGCCGCAGATCTCGATGCGATCGACGCCGGGGGCCTCGGTGACGCTGGCGTGCAGGTACCCGTGGGCGCCGTTGGGGTACTCCAAGACCGCGTACGCCTCGTCCTCCACCTCGATGTCGTGGATGCGGGTGGCCACGCCTCCGGTGATCTTAGAGGGGAGCCCGCACAGCCACGTGTACAGATCCAGCATGTGTGGAGACTGGTTTATCAAGACGCCGCCGCCCTCGCCGGTCCAAGTTGCGCGCCAGCCGCCGGACTCGTAATATGCCTGGCTGCGATACCATCCCATGACCATGCTTGTGCGATAGATCTCGCCCAGGCGGCCCTCATCGATGAGTTTGCGCGCGGCTATGTTTCGCCCCTCGGTCCGCATCTGGTACATTATGCCGAACTTGAGGTTGGTCTTCTTCCAAGCGGCGATGACGGCATCCGCGGCCGATACCGTGACGGCGAGGGGCTTTTCGGACATCACGTGGATGCCTCGCTCGAACGCGTCGATCGCAATGGGGGGGTGGAAATAGTGGGGCGTGGCGATGATCACCATGTCCACCAACCCGGAATCCAGCAGCTTCAGGTGGTCCGTGAAGCCGGGCACCTCGTATTGCGCGGCGACCGACTTGCTCACCTCCGGGTCGATATCGCACACAGCGGTCAGCTCCACCTCGGGGATGTCTTGAATCATGCGGCAGTGGCCGGAGCCCATGCCTCCCGTTCCAATGACACCGCAGCGTACCTTGTCCACTGGCAGTTCCTCCCATAGGCCCAGGGCGCGGCGGCGCCCGATGGGCCGCATCCGGCAGACGCTCAGGCTCGCCCTGGTTCACGCCTGCCCCTGGGGCGCGTGCACCGGGGCGAGCTTGGCGCACAGCTCCTGCAAGCTACGTAACCCGGTTCGCCACGTTCGGGGAGCATGCCTGCTGGCATCGGGCTCCAAGCTGGGGTGTGCGCAGAACCGCAGCTAGGGGGCATGGAAACAAGAAAGCCGCGAACGTAAGGTGCGCACTATCGCTGGCATCCCAGATCGTTGGCCGCCGTGTTTCCGACTCCGCCGCCTCCCGCCGTCCGTTGATTGAGCTTCGGGGAGCACGCGCCTCCCATCTGCGGTGAAGGGCGGCCGTTGGTTTAGCGGCTGTGATGCCGCACTCTATATGGAGGGTGGCGCGGGGGTGCGTGCGTGAGGCGCGTACCTCCGCGCCAAAAAGAGTCTCTTATGCTCCAGCATACTTCCAGCTATACATATCAGTTTGGGGCGACCTGTGTTTGCTCGGATGCAAAGCGGCGTCGTCGCTGGCAGCCACGCGCCGGCGGTCGCGCCCGACTGGGGAGTGATCGGTGCTGAACAGCAGGGAAAGAAGGGAGCTGGAGGAGCGCCTTGCCAGCCTCACGGAGGAGGAACGCCTCAGGCTGACCAGGCGCGCTGCCAAGCTTCGCATAGCTGCCTCGGCGCCTGGCAGACGGGCTCCCGCCGCGCGTGGGGCCGGCGAACGCGACGAAGCCGGCATCGAGAAGCTGGCGGCACAGCGTTCGAGGTCTCTGGAGGAGTGGCTACTTCGGCTCCTTAGGCACGAGTACGCCCGGCCCGGCGATCGCTGCGACGCCGCTGTGTCGCCGATCCGCGTGGGGCAAGTGGAGTGGATTGGGCCGGGCAGGTGCGGCGTGGTGGCCGACGGCATCAGCGTGGCGTGCCAGCTGCCTCCGGAGCTGGCCGCACAGCAGCAGACCGCCGTTGCCGTGGGCGATTGCGTGTCGTTTGGGCCAAGCCGCGATAGCGGCATGGTTGTGGTGCAGGTGCTTCCAAGGAGGACCTCGCTCTCAAGGCCGGACCCCGAGTACGGCCACATCGAGAGGGTGGTGGCCGCCAACGTCGATGCGGTGGTCATCGTCGTGTCTGTGGGGGCGCCGCCGCTGCACCCCAGGATGATCGACCGGTACCTGGTGGCCGTGGAGCGCGGCGGGGCGCAGGCGCTGATCTGTGCAAACAAGTGGGACCTGGTGCGCGGCACGTGCGCGGAGGCGGAGGCGCTTGCCAAGCTGCGGCCGTATAGCCAGATTGGCATCGAGGTGGTGAGCTGCTCCGCCGCGGAGGCGCAGGGGCTAGACCGCCTGCAGGGTGCGTTGGCTGGTAAGCTGTGCGTCTTCGTTGGGCACAGCGGGGTTGGCAAGTCGTCGCTGCTGAATGCGCTGAGGCCCGACCTTGGGCTTGCCACCAACACGCTGCGCGCCGGCGATGGGAAGGGTCGCCATACCACAACGGCGTCGCACCTGTACGAGCTGCCCCGCGGCATCCGCGTGATCGACACGCCAGGCGTCCGGGCGTTCGGCTTGTGGAGGATGTCGCCTGAGGACGTGCGGTGGTACTTCCCGGAGTTCGCACAGCTGGCCGGCGGGTGCCGTTTCGCCGACTGCACGCACACCCACGAGCCAGAGTGCGGCGTGAAGCAGGGCCTACGCGACGGCCGCGTGTCGCGGTCGCGGTACGACAGCTACAGGCGGATGCTGGAATCCCTGTAGCCGGGTGTGGAGCCGCTCAGTCTGGTATGCGCCCCATGGCCATGCCACTATGCTCGCACGTGCGGCATGTTGGGCTGGCTTCGGCGCGAGCAGGTGGTTCCCGTAGCGGTGGATTCCGGCGGCGTGGTCGTCGTTCCTGCGCCAATGCATGCCGCGGACCGAGATGGCTCTCTTGCTCCAAAGCGTTGGCGGAAAGGCCGGGGAGTAAGGGCGGGAGACACCGCTGCCCCGGGACGCGTCATCCCCATTCGCGAGGGAGCTCCTCGCTTTGGCCTGCGTCTTGACACTAGGAAGCTGGCCGGCCTATACTGGGCCGACATGCAGATCCTCTACACATCCCAGGAGCCCCTTCAAGACATTGCGAACCGCCTGAAGCAGGTCACCGCCGCCGACCCAGAGCGGGAGGCCTCGGTGCGGGCGATCATCGAGAGGGTGCGCACAGAAGGCGACAAAGCCCTGCGCGAGCTCTCGCTTCAGTTCGACGGCGAAGAGTATAGCTGCGCGCCGGTCTCAGATGCGGAGTTCGCCGCTGCGTACGAGTCCGTCGCGCCTGCTTACCTCGAGGCGGTCCGCTCCGCCGCCGCCAACATCCGCCGCTTTCACAGTCAGCAGGTGCCCCACTCGTGGTTCGATGCCGACGCCACCGGCGTGATACTGGGCCAGATGGTGCGCCCGCTCGAGAGGGTGGGCGTATACGCGCCTGGCGGCACGGCTGCGTATCCGTCCACCGTGCTGATGAGCGCCATCCCAGCCAAAGTGGCGGGCGTGCGGGAGATCGTGCTGTGCACCCCGCCGCGCTGGGCCACCCCGGAGGTACTGGTGGCTGCGCGAGAGGCCGGCGTCACCAGCATGTATCGGCTGGGCAGCGCCTGGGCCATAGCCGCCATGGCGTACGGCACGGAGACGGTGCCCCGCGTGGACAAGATATGCGGGCCTGGCGGGCCGTACGTCGTCCTCGCGAAGAAGCTGGTGTTCGGTCAGGTGGGCATCGAGTCTCTGCCAGGCCCAACCGAGGTATTTGTGATTGCGGATCACACCGCCCGCGCGGACTGGGTGGCGGCGGATATGCTCGCGCAGGCCGAGCACGGCGGCATAGACGGCGTCTCTCCATGCGTTCTGGTAACCACGTCGGAGCAGCTGGCCCGCGCGGTGGCGGACGAGCTTGGCCGCCAGCTTGCCAGACTTGCGCGCCGGGAGGCTGCGGAGCGTTCCGTTGAGGCGACCGGGCTTCTGGTGGTTGCCAACAGCCTTGCAGAAGCGGCCGAGCTGGCGAACCTGATTGCGCCGGAGCACCTGGAGCTGGTGGTGGAGGACGCCTGGGCTCTGCTCCCTATGATTAGGAACGCTGGTGCGGTGCTGATGGGCGAGTGGACGCCGGAGCCCGTGGGAGACTACGTTGCCGGCCCGAGCCACGTTCTGCCGACGGGCGGCACTGCTCGTTTCTCCTCGCCCCTCTCCGTTGAGGAGTTCGTCAAGCGGTCGAGCCTCATCCACTACTCTCGACAGGCGCTGCTGCGTGACGGCCCGTCCGCGGTGCAGCTGGCGGAGGCGGAGGGACTTGGCGCCCATGCGGAGGCCGTCCGCTGCCGGCTCCGCGACAACCCAGAGCCGCGGGAGGCGTGAGGTGGCCCCGGTCGTCCAGGCGCAGAGCATTGGTCGTCGGTTCGGGCCGCTGTGGGCGCTGCGAGATGTCACGTTCGCCCTGGAGGAAGGGGAGACGATTGCCGTGCTGGGGGAGCCAGGGTCGGGCAAGACCACCCTCCTCCGCCTGATCTGCGCGCTGGATCGGCCGACCGTGGGAAGCGTTGAGCTGTTTGGCCGCCGCGCGCGCCCTAACCTCGGCTCCATCCGCGCCTCCATAGCTGCTGCGTTCGGCACGAGCGGCCTGGATCCGCTCCTCACCGTGGCGGAAAACATCTCGCTTCGCATCCTGCTCAGCGGGGTGCCCGCGCACCATCGGACCGGCGTGATGGTGGAGCGTCTGCGCGCCTTTGGCCTGTACGACGCCAAGGACGTGCCGTGCCGGCTGATATCGCCGGGGATGAGGAGGCGGTTGGCGCTTGCGTGCAGCTTAGTGGCCACGCCGCGGCTGCTGGTGCTGGACGGCCTGGTAGATGCCGTTGATGCCTCAGACAAAGCCACCCTTGAAGAGGCGGTTAGGGGCATGGTTTCCTCATCACGGACCACCGCCGTCGTGTCTGTGTCGGACCCGGCGGACGCGGAGTGGTGCAGCCGTGTGGCGGTGTTATCTCACGGCCGCCTGCTTGCGCTGGACACTCCGGAGGGCCTGAAACGGATGGTGGGTCCTGACACGCTGCTGATACGCCCCATCGACGACCGCCTAGCGGCAGCGCGGTTAGCGGATAGGCTTGGGATCCGGGTGGAGAGAGAAGCTGACGGGCTGCTGAAGGTGGAGGTGGAGCACGGCCCCGATGCCTTGGCGGACGTGCTTCAGGGGTTCGCGGCACACCTCAGCGCGGTGCACATCCGGCGGCCCACGCTTGCGGACGCCTACCAGCGGCTGGTGTCCGGCGGCGAAGGGGTTGCCATCGCCGCCGGAGACGAGGCTAAGCAGAGCAGCTAGAAGGCCCTGTGTGGGTGTGGGCCGAACTCCGCGCGGTAGTAGTCCTCCACGTGTTCGCCCGGGCGCACAAGCTCATCCACGCGCTTGCGGTCCTCATCGGTGACGGAGACCTCAAGCGCCGCCAAGTTCTCTTCGAGCTGCGCCACGCTGTTCGGACCGATGATCGGGCTGGTGATCCCCGGCTGGCGCATGCACCACGCCAGGGAGAACGCCGTCATCGAGCAGCCCTTCTCTGCGCAGAGCCGCTCAAGCCCCTCGAGCGCCTGCCACGTGCCCTCGGTGAACTTTGACGGATCCTCCCGAGAGCCCTCCGGAGCAGGCTGGCCACGCCTGTATTTGCCGGTGAGCTTCCCTCCCGCCAGCGGCGACCACGGGATGATGCCGATGCCGAAGGTCTGGGCCATCGGTATCAGCTCCCGCTCGATGCGTCTATCGAGGATGTGGTACGGAGGCTGCTCGCAGACGAACCGGTTCAGACCGAGCTCCTTGCTCACCCACAGAGATTCCACAACCTGCCAGGCGGCGTAGGTGCTTGTGCCGATGTAACGGACCTTGCCCTGGCGGATCAGATCGTCGAGGGCGCGCAGCGTCTCGTCGATGGGGACGCTAGGCTGCGGCCTGTGGATCTGATACAGGTCGATGTGATCTGTGCCAAGCCGCCTGAGGCTCGCCTCGCACTGCTGCATGATGTGGAATCGGTGGTTGCCCCAGTCGTTGGGGCCGTCGCCCATTCGGCCGTGCACCTTGGTGGCGAGGAACACGCGGTCGCGCTTGCCGCCCTGTAGGGCTTTGCCCGTCATCTCCTCGGACACGCCGCGGCTGTACACGTTTGCTGTATCCAGGAAGTTTCCGCCCGCATCCAGGAATCGATCTATGATGCGGCTGGCCTCCCCCTGGTCGGTTTTCCATCCAAAGGTCATGCAGCCCAAACACAAAGAGCTAACCTGGACCCCGGTGCGGCCCAGACTACGGTACTCCATATCCCAGCACCTCCTTGGAGACGCTAACAGCATCTGAACCGCGCTGGGCGGCCCAGATGCAGAGCACAGATACGCGCTAAGAACTATAGGGGATGGGCATCGTTTCGATCAACCTAGCAATGCCACGATTGGCATGGCGGCATGGCGGACCGTCGCCAAGCCGGCAGCTGCCTAACGAGGCCCGCGTTTTCCCCACCTTAGGCAGGGGTAACAAACAGATTGCCCGGCCCACACCTCCGCAAGTGTGGGCGCGAGATCCAATACCGATAGGAGGCTGGTGCCATGTCCGAGGATGCTAGCAGCAGTCGCCTGACCAAGCATATCCCGTGGCTATGGCTGGTGATCGCCTTTGTGGTCATCGTCGCTGGCGCCGGCCTGTGGGCATATGTGGCCGGCAGACCGTCATCCGCCACGGTGGTAAGGCGGGACATAGTGGCCTATCTGCCGCTCCACAGCGAGCTGGTAGTACCGCCGCAGTACCGCGCCGACGTGATGCCTCCGTATCGCGCCCGCGTGGCCAGCGTATACGTGGGCGTTGGCGACACCGTGCACGCCGGCGATCCCATTGTGGAGCTGGCCCTTCCCAGCGCGCAACTGGCGTTCAGCAACGCTCAGAAGGCGCTACAGGCAGCCCAGACTGCTTACGCGGAGGCCAGACGCGAGCACCTTCCCGCGCTTGAGGCGGCCAGGCAGAAGGTGAGGCAGGCCCGCGCGGCGATGAAGGCCGCTGGCGGTACCGCCGCGCCGACCTCCAACGCTCCCTCCACCCCCTCATCCTCAGGCGGGGCAGCCGTGCAAGAGACAACGCCATCCCAGGGCTCTGCGCCGTCCTCAACGCCGGCAGCCCCGGCTGGAGCGAAGGATGCCCTCAAGCAGGCCATGCAGGAGCTGGCGCAGGCACAGGCGGAGTTCGACGCGGCCATGACGCCGTACCGACAGCAGCTGGAGGCGGCACAGGTGGCCTTCAAGGAGGCGCAGGCAGGCCGTAACGCCGCCATCGTTCGCGCGCCCATCAGCGGGCAGGTGCTGGCGCTGAACGCGCAGCCAGGAGGGGAGATCGGCGCCAAGGCCAACAGCCCCGTGGCCACCATAGTGGACCTCTCAGAGCTGCAGGTGCAGGCCGAACTCGCGCCGGACCAGGTGGCGCTCGTAAAGGATGGAGCGACCGCCGCTATCACCTTCGACGAGCTCTCCGGGCAGCGGTTCACTGGGTCCGTGCTGCACATAACCACGTTGCCGCCCACCCGCACCCGCGGCGAGCGGTACCTGGCTATCATCCGCTTCGAGAACCCGAATGGGGTGGTGAAGCCCAACATGAGGCCGCACGCCGCCATCAAGATCGGCGAGGCGCGGAACGCGCTGGCCGTGCCGAACGGGGCGCTTGAGAAGAACAGCGAGGGCGTTACCGTGGTGCAAGTGTTGCGCAACGGTCAATGGCGCCAGGCCGTTGTGGAGACCGGCATAACCGACGGCCAGTATACGGAGGTTAGGTCTGGTGTACGAGACGGTGAAGTCGTCCGGGTGAGGCGAATCAGATTGTAGCGGCATACCGTTCAGGCGGTGGTACGCTTCTTGCACCCCAAACAGAGGCAAGCGCTGTTATCCTACCGAAGCGAACAGGCAGCGGCTTCTGCCATGCTGAGAGGGTCTTTATGCGTACCAGGATCGTGGCCGGCCTGATGGGTGTGGTGCTCTGGGCGTCGCTCGCTCGCTGCGCGCATGCACAGACGGTGAGCTGGGCGTTCGACACGGTGGTGGCGGGTGACGACCCAGGGCTATTCAGGTCGTACGCCACCCTGTCCCTATGGGACCAGGCCGACCCAAGCTCGCCCACCGGATGGTCTGTGGGCGGGTTCTTCAGGCTAACCGATACCCCCTCCCTCCTCAGCGCCCCCCAAGTGTTCCTGAGTCTGGCCACGGTGCCGCCCAACGCTGCGGTTGTGTCCGGCGAGCCCGATACGTTCGTGGCGATCGGACAAGACACGTATACGCAGGTCGGCACCGTGTTCGATCTGTTGCTGATCCCATCCGATGGTTTCGCAGGCACGTTCACCCTGTCTGGCTCTGGGCTTACCGCCGCGGGGCTGCTGTCTCCGGCTCCCGGATCGCCGCTGAGCCTGGTGGCGGTGATGCGCTACCAGTACCTGGCGCCGCTCTTTCCCGGAGGACCCCTGGCTCGGGAGTCCGAGGCGTACATAGGGGCGAGGATGGGCGGCGACGGCGACTCCGTCCCCGAGCCATCGCCTCTGCTGTTGATGCCCGTGGGCGTGACGTGCCTGTTGGCCGCGCGCCGACGGCGGCAGTGCAGACCCTCCGGCGAGCGGCGGGGCAGCGGCAACGGCACTTTTCGGGATCATGCAACCAGGCATACACACCACGGGGGCGATGGGGGCGATGGTTCATGCCACGGTGCTGGTTGTTAGCGGTGACGACGAGTTAGCCCGCGGGTTGGCCGAGCTGCTGGCCGGCGAGGGGTTCGCCGTGGACGTCAGGCGCAGCGCGGCGGATGCCATTGATGTGGCGCGCTCCGCGGAGTATGACCTGACGGTGCTGGACGCGGAGCTTCTGGAGATGCCCTGCACCGCCCTGCTCACGGCGCTGAAGGCGGCGAGGCCGGCCACCGAGTACTTGCTGGTAACTCCGCACGACTCCACCGAAGACGCCGTTGCTGCCGTACGAAGCAGGGCTGCGAGCTGCTTGCTGAAGCCGGTGCGGCCACTGGAGCTGATCGCCGAGGCCGCGCGGTTGGTGGAGGCCAAGCGCCTGAGGGAAGATCACCGCCGCACGCAGAGCGATCTAGCGCGTCTGAGCAAAACCCTGGACGCGCTGGTGAACTCGGTTGAGAGCGGCATCGTCCTGATTGGCCCTGACGGGAACGTGGAGTTCGCCAACCGCTACGCCGGGGAGCTGTTGCAGGTGCCACCGGAGCGTATGGTGGGCGCCAGCGCTACCCAGCTGACTCGGGACGCCCTCTCATCGCTTGGTGTGGGGCGGGAGAGGGTGGAGCGCATCCTCGCTAGCCGCGCGTCGACCGACCCATCCGAGCACGAACTGGAGGCACGCATCCCGTCTCGTCGGGTCCTGCGGTGCAGGTCCATCCCGCTTCAGCCGTCTCCAGAGGCACCTGTTGGCAGGCTGGAGGTGTACCGAGACATCACCGCGGAGCGCGAGGAGCTAGAGCGGGAGCAGTACGTCGCCCGGACGCTGCAGGACTCGCTGCTGCCGGACATCCCGCGCCACTTAGATGGGCTTCAGTTCGCCACTCTGTACCACGCTGCCGGGCAGACCGAGCGGGTTGGCGGCGACTTCTTCGACGTGTTTGCGGCCGAAGGCGGTCGGATTGCCGCAGTCATCGGAGACATGTCTGGCAAAGGCATCGAGGCCGCCGTGGACATCGCCAGGACCCGCTACGCCATCAGGTGCTACGCGCTGGAAGATCCCAGCCCGGCTTCTGTGGTAACGCGGCTCAACAGGTTCGCGAACAGCCAGGGCGAGTGTGGTTCGTTCGTGACGGTGGCGTACGCGCTGATAGACCCAGACGCGCACAGGTTGACGTACACGACCGCCGGCCATGAGCCGCTAATGCTGAGCTGCCCGGAGAACAGCGCGGTGCGGTTGCTGTCGGTGGGTGGGCCGGTGGTTGGCGGGGGCTATAGGGGCGGTTACGAGCAAGAGGAGGTGAGCTGGGTCAAGGGATGCGTGCTGTTCCTGTACACGGACGGTATCACAGAGGCGCGTCGCAACGGGCAGTTTCTGGGAGCCCATCGCGTCCTCGAGATGTTTCGGAGGCACCTGGCGGCTGGCGGCACGAAGGCGATTGCGCGCCGGATATACCGCGACCTTCTGGCGTTCAGCGGCGGTGCTCTGAAAGACGACGTGGCGATGCTGCTAGTTCGCGCGCTCCGGTAGCGGGAACACGGTGGTGCCAGCGGCGTGAGAGCGGGGGCGCGGATGGAATCTGGTGCCCATCCGCGCCCTGGTGCACTCTAGGCGGCCATTCGGCCATCATGTCGTCGGGTTCGGGTCTTAGGCGGTGATCAGCTCCCGCATACCGGCCATAGAGAACGCCTCGATGATGGCCTGGTTGAACGCTGGGATGTCGTCCGGCTTGCGACTGGTGATCAGGTTGGCGTCTTTGACCACCTCTTGGTCAACCCAGTTCGCGCCGGCGTTTCGCAGATCCGCCTGCAGGGAAGGCCAAGACGTGACGGTTCGTCTGGCAACCACTCCAGCGTTTATCAGGGATCCACGGCCCGTGGCAGATGGCGGCCACGGGCTTGCCCTGGTCGAAGAAGGCCTTGACGAACTGGACGCAGCTGGGGATCATCCGCATCTTGTCCGGGTTCATCACGCCGCCGGGCAGGAGCAACGCGTCGTAGTCGCTGGGGTTTGCGCTGTCAACCGACATATCGACGGGAAACTCGTCGCCCCAATTGGTGTGCTGCCATCCCCTGACGCGATTCGGCTCCGGCGAGACGATGTAGGTCTTGGCCCCCTCTCTCTCAAGTGCTTCTTTGGGGGCGGTGAGCTCTATCTGCTCGAATCCGTTGGCGACCAGGATCGCCACTCTCTTGCCATCAAGCCTTGCGGCCATGTCGCTATCCTCCACGGGATTCTGTTTGGGTGTGGTGGCGAAGGACAAGCGGCTATTGGGTGGGGGTTGTGCTTGCCGCCCCGAGCCGCGCCGCCGCCCCGGACAGATGTCGCGTGAACCAGCGGGACGCCAGACGGCCCACCTCGTTCAAGGCGCCTGGCTCCTCAAACAGGTGCGTGGCGCCCTCAACCACGGCCAGCTCCTTTGGGCAGTTCATCCGCTCCATCGCCAGCCGGTTCAGCTTGAGGACGATGTCGTCCTTGGACCCCACGATGAGCAGCGTGGGGGCGCAGAGCTTGTCGAGGTGATCCCCGGCCAGGTCCGGCCTGCCGCCGCGGGAGACGACGGCACGAACCACGTCGGCGCGGTCGGCGGCAGCCACCATGGCAGCAGCTGCCCCGGTGCTAGCGCCGAAGTAGCCGATGGACATATCGCGAGTGGCGGGGAAGCCCCTCGCCCAGTCGGTGGCACCCACCAGCCGCCCAGCCAGGAATCCGATGTCGAATCGCAGCTGGGCGGTGCGCAGGTCCTCGCCTTCCTCACGCTGCGTCAGCAGGTCCATGAGCAACGTGGCAAGTCCAGCGCTGTGCAGTATCCCCGCGACGTGCTTGTTACGCGGGCTGTGCCTGCTGCTGCCGGTGCCATGCGCGAAGATGACCAGGCCACTGGCGCCCTCGGGAATCGCCAGGTCGCCGTCAAGCGTGACGCCGAAGACGGGAATCCGCACGGGGTGTATGCTGACATGTGCTTCAGAGCCACTGCTCATCGCGTGCCTCCCTGAGCCACACTGCCAACCGATGATGGTGCAGAGTAGGCGCGGATCATGGCCACGCCAGGAATGGTATACCCCGTTTGCGGCCCATCAGAACGGGCGCGCATCGCGATCAGGGGGAGGTGACCGCCGTTGAACAGACATGGGAGCACGGCCTGCAACAGCTCACGAACGCGGGGAAGCCTGCCAGTGAGCCCCACGCTCTTGCGTCACGAGTTGGCAGGCGGGGATGCCGCTCGTTACCGCCCGCTTTGTGGAGAGGGCAGGGGACAATGCGACGGATGGCATAGCCAAGCCGGCATGCTTGCCGTGGAGGGTTGGGTGTTGTATAGTGGCGGCGGTACGCGAGCTTGATGGGAGACGTTTGAACATGTCCGATCACGAAGTGGTTCCGGTCCTTCCGCCCGTGAAAGAGCGGCTCATTGAGTTCTACGTGCGGAATCGCATCCCGTTCATACTGGAGGGGCCGCCCGGAACTGGCAAATCCCTGGCAGCGCGCTACTGGGTCAAGCGGATAACCGGCACGGACGCCGTGAAGATCGACATCACGGAGGACACCGAGCTCACCCACGTGCTCGGCGACATCGACTGGAAGAAGCTGTTGGCAGAGGCTTCGCAGGGCGGCGCCAACGGGGGCCCAGCCGATTTCACTGAGCTGTATGGTCGCTACTACGTCCCGTCCGCCGCGGTGCGTGCCATGGAGGAGGGGAGGGTTCTGCTGATCGAGGAGCTCGACAGGTGCGGCAGGGACACGCTGTTTCCCGTCTTCTTCGACATGATCGAGTACCGCACCACGTACGTGCCAGCGCTGCAGCGGGAGGTCAGGGCTGCGGAGGGCTTTTCGTGCATCATCACCGTGAACCGCGACACGGACACGGGCACGGTGCGTTTGCCAGACGCTCTGCTTAGGCGTTGCCGTCGCGTCTTCATCCCGATGCCCGACCCGGAGACGGAGGTGCGGATTGTGCTGGCCAACGTGCCGGACGCGCCGGAGAGGCTGGTGAGGCGCGCGGTTGCCGCGGTTCAGAAGCTTCGGCGGATGGAGGTTGAGCATGTCCCGGTTCCCTCCGAGACCGTGCAGTGGGTGATGGATGTGATCGGGATGTTCGGGCCAGACGCGGGCGGGGATGCTGAGCAGCTCGAGGCGGCCATTGCGGCGGTGTGCAAGAGCTCTGAGGACGAGCAGGCGTTTCGAAGCGCAATTCGCACGGCGGAGGGCGTTGCGCGGGGCGATGCCTGGGGCGTTAGGAGGCGATAGTGGCGCCCTCATAGGGGCTAGGATAAGGGCGCAGGGCAGCTGCTCTTAGCTCCTGCCCCTTCTGGGTTGCGTAAGCCTGGTGGAGGGGCAGCATCCCTTCCCGCTCACTTGCGGCCCATGCCATGGCACCGGGCGCCTCGCCCGATGCAAAAGAAAGGGTGCTGGCAACCGCAGAGGACTGGCGTGAGAAAGCTGTTGGGCTTTGTAGAGCTGTGCCGTGCGTTTGGGCTGGAGGTCTCGCCCGCGGAGACGGTGGCCCTGGTGAGCGACTTCGGCGGCCTGGATATGGGCGATCGCGCGCTGATGGAAGAGGCCGCCGTCGCCGCCCTCGCCCGCGACACCGAAGCCGAGGAGGTGGTGCGCAGGCTGTTTCGGCTCTACTTCGGCGGCGAACGCCCCGAGCGAGCCCAGCCAGTTCCGACCACGCAACCCGAGGCACCGGCCCCCCCACGCCACGCCACTGCGCGGGCGCCACGGGCAGCCCTCACCGCCGAGCAGCTCGAGGTGCTCCTGGCCGCCCTCGAGGCGCTGGCAGAGGCTGGCGGCGCGGAGGTCCCCGAGCTTGGGTGGGGCGATGGCGGCTTCACGCCGCCAGGCCAGGGTCTGCCGGATCAGCTTTTCGCGGAGGCAGCCAACGCCGTCTCTGCGCTGCTGGCCGAGGATGGAGGCCGTGGCCGCGATCGCCAGGGCGAACGGAACGGCCGCGGAGTGCAGGAGCTCGAGCGCACCCTTCGCGAGATGGCCCGGCGTGGGAAGCGGGCGTCCCTGCGGGCCGAGGTGCCAGAGCGTGCAGCCAACCGAGGGCACCAGAGCGAGGATGGCGATGGGGCGGGGGCCGGCGCGGGCGAGCAAGGCGGTGGATCCCAGGGGCAGGATGGGCGCGGCGAGAGGGGCCGCGAAGGCGAAGGCGATGGAAGCAGCATGCGCGGAACCGGCAGGGGCGGGGGTCTGGGCGTTCCGGCGGCTGGCATCCCTGGCACCGGGCGAGGCGAGGGAGGCCATGGTGCCTCTGTCGCCGCAGAGAGGGCCGCTCAGCGCTTAGGGGACGCGTGCGCCGCGCTGGTGGCCGCCGGAGCGGTCTCGCCGGAGGTGGCGGGTAGGCTAGCCGCCGCGCTGCAGCCATCGCTTGCAAAGGCATTCGCGGCGCGATTCTCCGCAGCGCTTGGCGATGCGCCGCCGCCGTTGAGGCGCCAACGGCTGGAGGAGGCAGCCCAATCGATCGCGGGGCGGCTCTTGGCGGATGGGGCCCTGCCAGCCAACGACGCCGTTCGTCTGCTCCGCGCGTCGGATGAGAGGCTGAGGCTTCAGACGGTGATCTCCGGCGCTGGCTTGCGGTCGTTGATGCACGACGCGGAGGCGCTGACCGGCCTGCTGGAGCGGTACCGGCGCAACCGCGAGCTGCTCCCTGTGCTGGTGGCGAAGCTATCGGCGGCGCTCAAGCGGATGGTCACTCGCCCGTCGCCCGTGCTGGAGCGCGCGGACAGCGGCCGCTTGGACTTCCGTGCCACCCTGAGGGACAGCGCCGCGTATGGAGGCGTGCCGATCGAGTTTCGGTACAAGCGCAAGCGGCGCGAGCACGAGATCGTGCTTCTGCTAGACACCAGCGGCAGCCAGCGCGCCTGGGCAGCGTCCGCCGTGCTGGCAGCCCATGCATTATGCCGCCTCCTGCCCAAGCTTCGGGCGTATACCTTCACTTCGTCCATCGTCGAGGTAACGGAGTACCTAGCTCGGCCGGAGCGGTTCATCCAGCGGCTCAGCGATTTCGGCGGCGCAAGCGACTACCTAGCCTCGCTGGAGGAGCTGGAGCGGGAGGCCAGGCTCGGCAGGCGCACCACCTTGCTTATTATCGGTGACTGCCGCGATGCACAGGGGAGTTGGAGGAAGGAGAGCGAAGGGCGCTACAGCAGGTACATCGAGCCGGCCAGCGCCAAGGCGATGGGCAGGCTGGTGACGCGATGCCGCCGCTTGGTGGTGCTGAATCCGGAGGAGGAGAGCAGGTGGTGCTCTGGCGACAGCGCGGCGGAGCATTACCAAGCTGCTGGCGCGGAAGTAGTGCACGTGCGGTCGCCGCTGCACCTGGCGGAGCAGCTTGCACGGCTGTCCATGGTTGGCTAGCAAGGTTGGAGCTGCCCTCACCCACGCTCCCTTGCATGATCGAAGAGGTCGTTAGGCAAGCCTTGTGGTTCCCCTCCCCCCGGCTTCGCCACCCCTCTCCCACTTACGGGGAGAGGGGAGCTGGGAGGAGCGTGTGAGGTGTGGTCGGTTGTGTAAGCTACTGGGACGCCGGAGGCTCCCCCTCTTCCCAAGCTCGCGCAGTGGGAGGGGAGCCACGGGCAGCGCGCCCGGCTTACCTTGGCGCGCATACACCTGCAGCCAGGACGGAGCGTGCCATTGGGAGATGGCGCTCCACCGAAG
>Ga0078972_1000377_pt3 | contig 112865 bp, 101 predicted proteins | sample YelNatPaOPGAMG01_FD_67568 | JGI IMG/M metagenome (GOLD analysis project Ga0078972, IMG submission 67568) | Hot spring thermophilic microbial communities from Obsidian Pool, Yellowstone National Park, USA - OP-RAMG-01 (SPADES assembly) (version 2) | ecosystem: Environmental > Aquatic > Thermal... | reverse complement strand
CCTCAGATACTGTCCAGCGTCTCGTGAGGTTCTGGCCAGGGGGAAAACCGGTGCTTCATCTCCGTTACGGGCTCTACCTCCCAAGGGACGCGTCGGCATCCGGTACCCCCCTTCCAGCTCCTAACACCGAGTCACCCAACAGCGAGAGTATTATACATACAAGGGACGCGGTCTCCGCGTCCGCGTTGCGAGGCCGTACGCAAGCCGAGGCATGACATAATCATCGGGGGCAAAGGAACGCCCGGTGGCCTAGCGGGGACATGCCTCGGTCAAGCCCGAGCCTTCCTAGCGGGCGTGCGGGGCCCGCCCCTCCGCCGGAAGCTTGCCTAAAGAGGATTGCCTGAAGGGGTACAATGCGGAGTGGCCGAAAGCCGATTTTCTCCGAGATATTGTCGAGAGATTAGCTCCTTGTTTCTCCCCCGAGGAACGGGCCAGACCATGGCCCATCGGGCCCCTAAGGTCACCATCTCCCGAGCGTGCCACCTGGCAGATGGGCGAGCCCCAGACGAGCGCGAGGATGCGCAGGAGGTTCGCCAGTGCACATGTCCCACGGATGACCCTCCTTCCGGGGTAACCCTTTCAAAACATTCAAATGCCTTGGCACGCCTCAGGCCTCGCAACTAGGGTGCACGGGGCGAGTCCTTTGGAGTGCTCGGCAGGTGAGGCCCTTTAATCCTCGGTCCCTTTGGCTGATGGAGCCCCATTTGGATCTTCCTCCATGGACTTCCCATAATGCTCGAGCACCTCTGCCACTTTTGGATGGGGCTTGTCGAGGCTATGGGCTTGTACGGCCCGGAAGAATCTCAGAGTCCACTCCTGGGCCAACTTCCTGTTTCCAGCGAAGACGACCAAAAGTCCAGGGTGGAGGGCACTTATCTCCGCTATGGCCATGGATACGAAGGAAGGCCTGCAATAAGGAACCTTGGCTGGGTTGAGGAAATCAGCGTAATTGGCCTCTATTACCAAGGCGCAATGTCTGTAAGAGGAGAGCTCCGAAAGTTGCTGGTGGAAAGCGGGCATCTTAGCGAAGTCCGTGAGCATATTTTCCATGGTCTTTCTCTCCACAATGGCCAGAAGCTCCCCTTTCTCGCCAGCCAGTGCATAATCCCCCACAGGGAGCTTTTGTCTCGTCACCTGGCAACCTTGGAACTTCCAGGGGTACCTTTCCGAGGTATCCACCAAGATGTTGATGGAACACGCCCCCGATGTACTCAGCTTTGCCCTTGTCCTGTGGCTTGTGAGGGCCTTCTGGGTTCGCCAGAAGATTTGCTCGTATTCCCCCTCCTTGGTCCTGTATTTCTTGGTGAGGAAGAGAAAGTCGCACCTTTTCCTTTGGGCCCTATCCAGGACCAGGGAGAGCCTTTTGCCCAGCCTCTTCATGAGCAAGATTGGAACTCTCTCGAGCTCTTTGTGAGGCGAGATCCATGAGCCTCTCTCCTCCCTGATGCAAAACACGTTTCCTCTCTGACCCGGCCACCTGTCCTGGACCCTGAGCCCCAGAAGGACCTTGTCTCCTTTTCTTATGGTCAGACGATAGGGGAACCTGGAGTCATGGACCTCTTCCAAGACGAAGAAGGTCGCCTCTCCCTTTTCCTTTGAACTCTCGCTCATGAGAATTTCTCCACGCCCTTCTGCCTGCGCGCCATAAAATGGAAATCCGGGGATATCTTCTCCCAAGATGAGGCCTGTGGCAACTCCGCACCTCCAATTGGCCGACAAACCCCGGCCCAAAAAAATCCAAGGGCCCCACCCTCCTTCCCATCCCCTTCCCCCTTCGGTCAGGCCAGTGCTTTACCTGCAGTCCCGGGGCCCGCCCTTTGGAGGGGATTCGCCTTCTAGAAGAAAAAGGGGGCCAATCCAGATGACCTAAAGGATCGAGAGGGAGGGAGAAGCGCATTTGGGCCCTTTGGGCCTCTTCCTCCACAAAAAGAAAGGGACTTGAACAGGGACAGGTTCAACATGGCGGGGGCTTTACCGATCGTCTTGGGTGAAAAAGGTGAGGCCCCTTGTGGGGCCTCTTCCTCCTCTTTGGCGTCCCCAACGGGATTTGAACCCGTGTTGCCGGCTTGAAAGACCGGTGTCCTGGGCCTAGCTGGACGATGGGGACACTGATCTTTTCTCCTTGGGCCGTGCTGGATTCGAACCAGCGGCTCTCTGCTTAAAAGGCAGATACTCTACCTGACTGAGTTAACGGCCCAAAGGGAAAGCTCATAAATTATAAACCATCTTCCCTCTCCGTAGAAAGACCTATCCTGACATCCACAAACACACCCCCTTGGCCGGCAAATGAGAGCCACCCCACCTTCCTCACCCAAGTATACCTGGGGGAGCTTCTGGCCAGAGCGCCAGTCTCCTTTCCTCCCATTGGCTGTCACGACTCGGGGGAAGATGGACAATCTCTGGATATCAACTGGAAAAATCCCTCTCACGATAAGCGCGGATCTCACAAGATCGGGGACTTATCTTCTCGAGGGAGGTATTGCCATTTTCGAAGCTCAGTGGGTGAGAGTAGGGAGCCATGGCTTTTCCCTTTTGGGCCAAGTTGGGTATACTTACGGAAATTTGGCTTTTCGTTTCGGGAGAGTCTGGGAGCCTCTCCCATCCCGAGGATTAGGAGGTGAGATGTTCCCTCGGTTTTGGGCAAAAATCCTGGCATTTCTTCTCCTCTCTCACCTTTTCCAAGTTTGGAGCTGGCCAAAAGTGGAGACAGGGGCGAGCCCTCGAGAAGCTTCTCCTCCCAAAGGAGAATACATGACCCTGGGGCAGGCTCTCATCCTGGGGGTAGTGGAGGGGATTACGGAGTTCCTCCCCATTAGCTCCACAGGACATCTTCTTTTGGCCCAAAGGGTAATGGGAGTGGCACCCAGGGGGTCAGAGGGGGCCTCTTCTCCCTCCAAGAAGGAGGCTTCCGATGCTTATGCCATAAGTATTCAAGGAGGTGCGATAATAGCCGTTTTGCTCCTGTACAGGAGGAGAATCTGGTCCATGGCATTGGGAGCTCTGGGGAGAGATCCCGCAGGATTCCAATTGGCCATAAGGTTGTGCGCTGCCTTCCTTCCAGCTGCCCTTTTGGGACTTCTCTTGGAAAGGACCATAAAGCACTATCTTTTTGGCCCATGGCCCATCGTGGTCGCATGGTTCGGAGGAGGCCTGGGGATCTTCCTGGTCTCGAGGATCGTGCCCAAAAGGGGCAGACCCATGGAAGAGCTTCAGTTGAAGGCGGCCTTGCTTATAGGGCTTTTTCAGTGCTTGGCCATGTGGCCTGGGGTAAGCAGGAGCCTCGCGACCATTGTGGGAGGCCTCCTCTGTGGTCTGTCAATGAAAGCTGCCGTGGAGTTCAGCTTTCTTTTGGGCCTGGTGACCCTCGCTGCAGCGAGCCTCTTCGACCTGGTCAAGCACTGGTCAGTGATGGTGGAGTTCCTGGAGCTAGCTCCCATGGCAATGGGCTTTCTCTCTTCGATGATCTCGGCCGTTGTGGCTGTGAGATGGATGGTGGGATACCTGGAAAGGCATGGTCTGGAGATTTTCGGCTATTACAGGATCGGGATAGCCTCAGCAACGGCTTTCCTCTTGTTGGCAGGGATCCTGTGAGGCCATGAGTTCTCCACTCTTTTCTCTTCCCTTGACAAGGTCCATGGGCGTGCTTACTCATAGCATGAAAGCAAATGGGGCGCGCCCTCGATGAGAAAGGAGGGATGGAGATGGCTGTGATAAGATTTCAAAGACCGATGAATGACATTTTTGCCGAGATGGAAAGGCTCAGAAACGAGATAGACAGGATATTCCAGGAAGGATTTGGTGGGGTGTTCACAAGGGAAAGGACCGGGGTATTTCCTCCAGTGAACGTCTATGAGGACAAGGACCGTTATGTTCTCACTGCGGAACTTCCTGGGGTCAAGCCAGAAGATGTGGAGATTACCGTGACCGAGGAGTCAGTCACCTTGAGAGGCCAGCGGAAGCAAGAAGATGGCGGGGAAAAGGCCAATTACCACAGAAGAGAGAGGGAATACGGTTCTTTCCGCAGGGTAGTGAGCCTGCCCGACAGGGTGGATCCCAACAAGGTCGAGGCAACGAGCCGTCACGGTATCCTGTATGTGACCCTTCCCAAGGCTGAGGACGTGAAGCCTAGACAGATAAAGGTGAAGAGCGCTGACTGATTCCCAGACATAGGGGAGGTGAGGGAAATGACGGAGAAGGAACTGAGACCCACCGAGAAGAAAGAGGCCGCAAGGACTAGGGCCGAAGGGACAAGGGGCGTGCCCTACTTCTCCCCGGCCGTGGACATATACGAGACAGAGGGCGAACTGGTGCTTCTGGCTGATATGCCTGGGGTTGACAGCTCAGCAGTTGAGATAGACTTGAAGGACAATGTCCTGACCTTGCAGGGCCATGCCCTTCAGACCCACACTGAGGGGATGACACCAGTGTACCGGGAATACAGGGAGGGGGGCTATTACAGGCAATTCGTGCTCTCGGAGATAGTGGACCAGGAAAAGATAAGCGCTGAGATGTCCCACGGGGTTCTCAAGGTCATCATGCCAAAGGTGACCAAGGCCAAACCCCGCAAGATCCAGGTGCGTTCAGCCTGATGGTCATATCGTCGGGGAGGGATGCGCAGTTGCCCTCCCCACTCTTCCCCCGTGGCATTCCTCCCAAGGGTGATTTTTGGGAAAAAAAGTGGACGAGCTAAGCCCGCCCCATTCACAATCCGCGGAAAGTTTTGGCTAAGTCCATGGGATGTTGGGAGACGCCCGGAACTGGAAGGGGAAACGATCTCCGGTTTCAGTTTTGGCCCGGATCTTGCTTTTATTAGAGAGATGGGGCCTGAGGCCTTGGGGCTTTGGCCGTCCAAGTCACTGGCTCTCTGGGACAATTAGGGCTAGGGGGCTCCAATTGGGGTGCGGAAGAGAAGTTCTCATCGGAGTCAGATATTGCGGAGGATGCAACCCTTCCTATGATCGGACCGAGGCTGTGGAGGCCCTTGCCCGCGAGATAGGCTTCAAGCCTGTCAGGTACGACAACCCAGGTATAGTGGCGCTCCTCGTTGTATGCGGATGTCCCACTTCCTGTCCCCTCGAGAAAGACGAGAGGGGAACATCTTGTCCCACCTTCGTCATGAGGGGGGAGGAAGATGTGGCTGAGGCTCGAAACTGGCTCGCTGCCTTGCTGAGGGGGCCTTGATGGTGCCCGGAATCCTGAGTTTTGGCTTGTGGAACTCTTCCCGCAAATGGGGGAGGGTCAAGGGGTCTCCTCCTCCAATTTCAGGCCCTTGGGGATGGGAGTTCCACTATAGTAGAGGTTTCCATCTTCGTCCTGAGCAAATTTCCCGAGGGCTATATCCTCGATGGTCCTCGGAAAGACCACCCAATCTCCCCTCTCCTTGAGCCTCTCTTGATTGAGGCTTTCGGCCTTTAGCAGATCCTCCTCTCTTTTGAGGTCCCAGGTGTCAAGAAGCACCACCTCTACAGGCGGAGATATCATCAAGAGCCTTCCCTCATCCACGAGAGGCTCCACTATGTGGGTGGAGGCCCTGAGGTACTTCTCCCCCGCCAAAATTGCATCCCTGACTGCGTGATCTCCAGTGAATCTTCTTCTCCCATCTTCTCTCTCGATGGAGAGGTCCGCAGGATGCACATTGACGGCCAAGAAAGCTTCCATGATAGGCGCTGTAGCTATGCTCATGTACCCGCCAAAAGCTGCCACCTTGGCCCCGAAAGGAGACAGGGCCCTCACGGTCTCGCGGTCGAACTCCTCCCTAGCCCCCATATCCCTTCGAGAGACCCCTCTTCTCTTGCAGAAGCCTTGGAGATCCCTTATCACCACCGGAATATCGAATTCCTTTCCTATTAGGGGCGCATTGCTCTCTGCCCTGTCCGAGAAGAGGGCCACTACCACGAAGGGAGAAGAGCCCATCGCCTTCTCCAGTCTCTTCTGGTGCTCGACTATCTTTCTGATATTGGTCCCAGACCCCGACATGAATCCCACTACCTTCATGGGCCCCTGGGATGGATCGTGAAGCTTCCTCAAACTCATCACAGGTCCTCCAGTCCCCTCATTGGTTTCCAAACGGCCTTTGCCTCCCGCAGTCAGGACAGGTCCAAACCACCTGATTGCAAGTCATTCCCCACAGGTTCTCCTCCATGCAAGAGGAACACATCCTGAATCCGCATGGGCACCTCCAGCAAAATGGCCTATATTGGCCACAAAACGGACACACGCAGTCCCTTTTGACCCTCCCCTTTCTCGTGGAATGGCCGTGATAGCCGTCCATTGGACCCTCGCCCCCCTTCCTCAGTGAGAAGCCTTGAGACCGCAGATCCTACAACATCCATCCTCCCCTATAGTGCCCACACAGCTCTCGTCGGGGCAGGGAATCCTGTCGCTCAAATCTAAGGCTTCCTCTTCCTCATCCTCCGATGCCTCGATATCTCCAGACCTCTCCCCTTCCTCCCGTGCAGGAATCTCTCCTCCCCCCAGTCCGCACACCCTGCATCTGCCATCTGGCCCCAATGACCCAATGCACGACTGGTCAGCGCAAGGAACTCTCTCCTCATCCTCCAGGATATCCTCCTTCTGAGCCTCCAGAAGCCTCAGTTCGTCCTCCAACTTGTTCCAAAATCCGGCCTTCTCTTCTCCCCTCATGGGCCCTTTTTCCCTTCCTTCAGCTTGCCTGCTATTTTTCTCAATCTCCCGATAACCCTCTCCTTCCCTACGAGCACCAACACGTCGAAAAGGCCAGGTCCCACGGTCTGTCCCGTCACCGCTGCCCTTATTGCGTTGGTTATGAGACCAACTTTCACTGACCACTCGCTAGCTGAATCTCGAATCACCCTCTCTACGGCCTCGGGATCGAATGACTCCAAGGCCTCTAGTCTCGATGCAATTTCCTCCAGCCAATGGGGGATGCTCTCGTGAGCTGTGAGGTTCTTCCAAGCCCTCTCGTCTATGGGATATTCATCTGAAAAATAGGCCCTCCCCTGGGTGGAGAAGTCCTCCAGTGTGAAGAACCTAGCCCTTATAAGGTCCACGGTCCTCATAAACCAATCGCGTCTTTCGGACTCGTATGAAGGATCCCATAGACCCTTGGCCTCCAGTTCCGCCTTTACATGGGGCACGAGATCCTCGAGGGCCATCGTCCTTATGTAGTGGGCATTGATGTTCAGGGCCTTGGGGTCTGCTATAAGCCTCGGGTCCTCTGGATCGTAGTTGAAGATGGAATTTGACCTCGAGAGCCTCTCCAGGGAAAAGGCCTCTATGAGCTCTTCTCTGGAGAGGATTTCCCGGTCGTCTCCGGGTGACCATCCCAAAAGGGCTATGAAGTTACAAAATGCCCAAGGGAGAAATCCCTTCTCCTTGTAATATCGAACCGTGACGACGTCCCCGTGGATTCTCTTGGAAATCTTTCTCCTCTTGGGATCCAGGGTGAGGGAGATGTGGGCAAAAAGGGGCACCTCCCACCCAAGGGCCCGATACAGAAGGACCTGTTTCGGCGTATTGGCCCTGTGGTCCTGGCCTCTTATGACGTGGGTGATTCTGTCTCTGTGATCATCCACCATGTTGGACAAGAGATACACTGGGCTTCCATTGGACCTCAGGATCACAAAATCCTCTATATCCCTGTAAGCCCTCTCCTCTAGTCCGAAAACTGCGTCCTTCCACACAACGCTTCCCTCTTCCCTTGGAACCTTGAATCTTATGACGAATGGCTCGCCCCTTCTTTCCCTCTCCTCGGCCTCATCCTCGGGAAGATTCCTGCAAGTTCCATCGTACTGATAGGACTGGTGGAGCCTCATGGCCTCTTGTCTTTTCGCCTCCAGAAGCTCCTTGGGACAAAAACATCGGTAAGCGTGTCCTTCCTCGAGGAGCCTTCTCGCAACCTGTCTGTGCTCTTCCGCAAACTCGCTTTGGAAGTATGGGCCCTCATCCCAATCTATGCCCATCCAAGTGAGGCCATCCAAGATCTCCTGGACCGCCTCCTTAGTGGAACGCTCGACGTCCGTGTCCTCTATCCGCAATACGAGAACGCCCCCGTGTTTCCTAGCGAAGAGCCAATTGAATAAGGCGATCCTGGCCCCTCCTATGTGGAGATAACCAGTCGGGGAAGGAGGGAAACGGACCCTGACTTTCTCCATAGTCTTCTCCTCTTGGCCTCTTTTTTCGTCCCACCTCAATGGAAACAAACTTGCCTACGTGATTTTAATGCCCAAGGTCTTCCAACTCAATAAAGGGAAGGAGCTTCCCTTCACCACCTCTGTCTCACAAAGATTGCCTCGTCAGAATAGCATCCCCGAGGGACAGGTGGCTGGATGTCTTTTTTGGATCTGGCCTTCCGCTGGATTATGCGTGTATCATGGGTCAAAAAAAGGAGCTCAGAGGATGGCAGTGGAGACAAGGCACGCTTTGGTGCACGGAATCCGAGAGATTCACCTGGGAAAGGTCTTCAGGCTCGTGCAGGAGGATCTCACTTTGCCCAACGGGTTCAGGACCTCCTTGGAAGTCGTGAGGCATCCAGGGGCTTCCGCTATCGTTGCCCTTTCAGGCAATGGAGAGGTGCTCCTCTTGCACCAGTATAGGCATGCAGTGGGGGAGTTCATATGGGAGATTCCGGCAGGGACCCTCAAGGACAAGGAAGAACCCATCCAATGCGCCAAAAGAGAGCTCGTGGAGGAGACCGGATATGAGGCCATGGAGATGAAGGAGCTGGGACAAATGGTGCCGGTCCCTGGGTACTCGGACGAGAGGATTCACATCTTCTTGGCCACCCAATTGAGGCCTGCAAACCAAAATCTGGACAGGGACGAGGTGATAGCTGTCCACTCGGTTCCATTCCATCGGAGTTTCGAGATGATAAGAAACGGAGAGATAAAAGATGCCAAGACCATCGTGGGCCTCACCTTGGCCAAGATGGCCCTGGCAGAGACCGTGTGAAAGGAGGTCCTTCTGGGGCGCTCAACCTTTGTCCAGGGAGAACTCCCGGGCCAGTTCCTCCCAGGCACTGGCCGAGCGTTTTATGACCTCCATCGGGACGCTGTACGCGATCCTGAAATGGCCGGGCCAACCAAATCCAGTTCCAGGGGCAACGAGAATGCGCCTCCTTTGGGCCGCCTGCACGAAAGCCACATCATTGGCTATGGGGGATCTGGGAAATAGGTAAAATGCGCCCTGGGGCTTGACCATGTGGAAACCCAGGGAGGTGAGCATCCCATAAAGGTAGTCTCTCCTTTCCTTGTAGGATGAGACATCTATTGTGACCCCTTGGAGCCTGGCTACAGCGAGCTGCATCATCGCTGGAGCATTGACGAAGCCCAGGGTCCTATTGCAGAAAACCAGGGCTTCCATGAGCCTTCCCAGGTCCGCACACTTGGGGCTTGCCACCAGATACCCAATGCGCTCTCCAGCTAGGGCCAAGTCCTTGGAATGGGAAGTAGCTATTATTGCATTGTCCACATATTTGAAGACGTGGGGATATTCGATACCATCGTAAAGGAGCCTCCTGTATGGCTCGTCGGAGATGAGGTAGATGTCTTTTCCCAAAGCCTTACCCTTCTCCCTCAGGAGAGATCCCAGGTCTCCCATTTGCTCTTGGGAATAAACGACCCCCGTAGGGTTGTTGGGAGAATTGACTATTATTGCTTTGGTCTTCTCGCCTATGGCTTTATCCAAGGCATCGAGATCCAGAGAAAAATCTTCTTTGCTCCTCACCACAACAGGGACTCCACCATGGTTGTCCACGTAGAATCTGTATTCCACGAAGAATGGCGCTATTATTATGACCTCTTCTCCAGGGTCAAGGAGGGCCTTGAGGGCCACATTCAAAGCCCCTCCAGCCCCCACAGTCATGACCACATGGCTTGCCTTCACCTCCAGTCCAGCTTCCTCCGAAACCACTTGGGCTATCGCCTCTCTAGCCTCCTCAAATCCCGCATTGGACATGTACCTGTGGATGCCTGGCCTCCTGAGAAGCCCCTCGATCTCGCGGGCGAATTCCGGAGGCGGCTCTTCTGGGGGATTCCCCAAGGAGAAGTCATAGACGTTCTCTTCCCCGAACTGGGCCTTGAGCCTAGCCCCTTCCTCGAACATCTTTCTGATCCACGAACCCTTCTCCAAGTAAGATGCTATCTTTTCCGATATGCCCACTCCCCTTACCTCCCATCATGCATCTTTTCCCATCCCCAAGGAGCCTTCCGTGAAAGCCAGAAGAAGAAGGAGATCCGAAAGGAGATGTTAAGGGAAGCGCCACGAGGGATCAAGGCCGCATGAAGAAATGTTTCATGATGAGGAGACAAGAAGACTCCACCCGGGAGGATGGCCAGATGTCACCTCGGGCGAAAAAGCCGGTCAAAGGCTTTGGACTTGCGAGAGAATTCCACCGCTGATAAACTCCTTGGGAGGTTCCATCACGGGAGGTGGTCATGGGTCTTATGAGGTTGCCTTGGATTGTGGGGGGCCTGGTTCTGTGTTTCTGGGTGCAGGCTTGGGCAATGGATCCCTGCCAGAGGGCTGAAGAGTTCGCGAGTAATTGCCTCACCCATGCCAAAAGGCTTTACCATGCCGATTCCTTAGAAGATGCTAGATTTTACGCGGAGAATCTCCTCAAGGCAGCCCAAGACACCCTGAAGGCAGCATCCCAATGTGAATGCAAGGATGCCCAGGAATATGCTGAGGAGACCATAAAGTACGCCCGGAAAGCAAAGGGGGCAAAGACTCTCGAGGATGTCAGAGCAGAGGCAGAAAATGCCATTGGCTCGTGCGAGGATGCCCTCAAAGCTTCCATTGAATGTGGCCAATGAAACGATGGAGCCTCAGTAGCCCAGATCTTCCCCTATGAGTTTCACATGTATGCGGCCCTGGACCATATGTCCTTGAATTATTACCCAGGTATTGCATATCCTCTGTGGCGAACGGCAATCGGCGCAAAGTCCCGTCTCGACGCATGGGTTCTTGAAACCCAGTCTTATGGAGTTCACGGGCGCAGAGTAGTGCTTCACCCTGGCCATGGCCTCTTCCACGCTGGATACCACTTTGTTCATTCCAACAGCCAGAATCACCTTCCTGGGCCCGAAAATCATCGCTGCGACTCTGTTCCCCATGCCATCCAAATTGACCAGCTTGCCATCGAGGGTGATAGCATTGGAACTGCTGATCATTATGTCAGCGAGAAGGCCCTCCCTACGTCTCGAAAAGGACACCTCCGGAGGTATTCCGGGCTCGAAGGGATCTATGACCTTGACCCCCTTTATCTTTGCCACCTCTTCCCACAGGCCCATAGCCACTAGGGTCATGGATCCACACCTGTATACAGTGGAGCCCTCGGGGATCATGGCCAGGATCTCCGAGCGGGCCTGCTCCACCGTGGCAGCGTAGCTCCCCTCCATTCTGCGCTTCTCCAGCTCTGCGATTATCTTCCTCGCAACCTTCTCGTTCCAGGCTCTCTGATGGGAATCGAGCAAGTTTTCACCTCCTCACATGGAATAGATCCCAGCCGAAGGTTCGAGGATAATACCCTGGCATGGCCCAGTCAATCCCCTGAGCCCTCACAATCCATCTTCCAGCAACACCTCCACCTCTTGCCCTCCCCTTTCCGCCGATACATAAGCCGAGTAGAGAACGGAAACCGTGTCGCTCGCCAAAAGGGCCCCAGACTTGGGTTCTCTGTCATTCCATATGGATTCCACGAAGTCCTGGATCTCCTGGGGGTAACCGAACATGAAGCTCTCATCGGGGGCGGGATTGGACCAGCCCTGCTTGGTGCCCAGTCTTTCCATTACGTAGACTTCTGAAAGCTGCTCTTCTTTGGGGTTGTAAAGTTCCATCGCGTTATTGGGACTGAGGTTGCATCTCGCTCTGTGATTGTTAGCGAAGATCTCGAGACGGTTGTAAACCCCACCCATCACTATCTCGGATGCGAACACATCGGCTACCATTCCGTCATCGAAAACCACATGGAGCTGGCAAAAGTCCTCTATGTCCAGGTAATCTGTTCGAAGGAACCCTTTGTCCACATAGGACGGGTTTCGAGTTATCTCATGGACTCTCGCACTCACTGTCCTGGGCCTCACAGCCTTCTGCCGGAGCACTTTTCCCTCTATTTGTTTCAGGTAGAGAATCGCGGAGAGGGGGTGGCAGGCCTTTCCGACTACTGACCCTCCTCCCGACAGACGCCATATGCCGTAGGCGGGTGATCCGCTTCCCGAATGGGCTTGGATCCCTAGAGCCCACAGGATCTGCCCTTTCGTCTTCTCGAGAATCTCGGCCTCTTTCTGCACTGCCGGCGCATATACCCAGTTCTCTGCGTAGCACAGCTTCTTTCCACTTTTCCTCCATGCCTGGATCATCCTCTTGGAGCTAGCCACTGCTCCCTCGAGCATTTGCTCCTTGGGATAGAGGTTGCCCCTGAAGCTCTCATCCCCTCGAGGTCCATAGTAGCCAGTAAAAGGCTTCTCGACTATTACATGTTTCCCGGCCTCCAAGGCTTGGACTGTAATGGATTCGTGAGCATAACCAGGAGTGCAATTGTCAATTAGATCAACTTCCTCCAACATCTCCTGCAGAGAGTCGAAGGCCTTTATTCCCCTTTTCGATGCGAATCTCACTCTGCTCTCCTCTGTGAGGGAAGTGACCCCAACTACCTCTACTGGGACCCCAATAACCCTCTTGTAGGCCTCGAAGTGAAATTGGGCCGCATAACCAGCGCCCACTATGCCGACCTTAATTTTGCCAGCCATCCCTTCTTTCCTCCTGGACTGGTATTGAGCCAAAGGGGCTCATGTCTTGCATCCCCAACCCCGCCTTCCCAAGGCTGGGCCTCGGAGCCCATCAGCGGTTTCTCTCCTCCTGCCTCTGGTTCCCACTCTTTCTCTGTGCCTCTGTCCCTCATACTCCGCTAAAAGCCGAGAAACCCCCATCCACCGGTATCACGGCTCCCGTCACGAAGGAGGATAAAGGGGAGAGGAGCCAAAGCACTGCCCCCACCAGGTCTCCTGGGGATCCAAACCTCCCCATGGGGGTGTGGGCCAGAATGGCCTTTCCCCTCGGGGTCAGCCCCCCTGTAGACTCGTCGAAAAGGAGGTAATGGTTCTGCTTTGTATGGAAGAAGCCAGGGGCAATGGCATTTACCCTTATCCCCGGGGAATATTCCATGGCCATGTGAACTGCGAGCCACTGAGTGAAATTGGCCAGTGCAGCCTTGGCGGCGCTATATGCCACGGTCCTAGTAAGGGGTCTGAATCCAGCCATGGAGCCCACATTCACTATGACCCCCTCTCCTTTTTCAGCCATTGCTTTGCCGAAAACTTGACATGGAAGGATCGCGCCCATGAGATTCAAGTCTATGGTGTACCTGAGGGCAAGCTCCTCCAATTGAAAAAAACTCCTTTCCGGGCTCGTTGTGGCTTCTGGTACATTTCCTCCCGCGAAATTCAAAAGCGCGTAAATTTCTCCGAACTCCCCTAAAATTCTTTCCTTGCTCTCAACCAGGCTTTCCTTATCCAGGACATCTGCCTTCAGGATCATCCCTTTCCCGGGACCCTTTGCCATCTCATCCTTCAGGAATCCTGCCTTTGAGGGATCCCTCACCAAGGCAGCAACTTTGGCCCCGCACTCGATGAGAGCCCTGAAGACTTCCCTGCCCAGCATTCCAGATCCTCCGGGGAGGACTATGGTCCTTCCCTCGAGTTTCCACACAGAATTGCTCCTGTCCTTTCCCATGGGGATCGCTCTCCTTTGCATCCTATTACTTGCCATCAGTGGATAACGGAGGCTGAATTCATGTCTTCCCCCTGATCCTGGAGAGTTCCTGGAAACTGGGCTCGAGGGCGCTGTAGAGTTCCTTGTAAACGGCGTAGGTTCTCTCATAAGGACCCCTGTTCTCTTGGATAGGGGAGAATCTCTCCCCTATCTTCACCATTGAGGAGAACTCCTCTATGGATTTCACCCTTCCAGCTCCCAACATTGCCCAAAAGGCAGCACCCACCGCTGATGTCTCCCCCCACTTGGGGACATTGAGATCGATGCCTAGGACATCAGAGACTATCTGGAGCCAGAGGGAGGACCTGGTGAATCCCCCTGAGGCCGAGGCCCCTCTGATGGAAATGTCCATCTCTTGCAGGGCCTCCATTATGCTTCTCAGCCTGTAGCCAACTCCCTCCAGGACGGCTCGAATGAGGTGCTGCGGCCCGTGCTCGAGTCTGAGACCGATGAAGGCTCCGCTCGCATGGGAGTTCCAATTGGGACTCCTCTCGCCCGCTAGGAACGGCAAACACACGACACCACCCGCCCCAGTGGGAGCTTGCTCGGCAAGCCTCATAAGGTCTTCCATTTCCAGGGTTTCTTTCCTTCTCGAAAGGGACATGGCAGTGTTGAATAGGTCCCTCAGCCAGGATAGTGCTACACCTCCATTGTTTATGGCGCCCCCAACTAGCCAGTATTCCGGACCAATGGCATAGCACCAAGTCCTGACCTTTGGATCGAGAAGGGGCTCGCGAGATATTATTCTCAACGCCCCGCTTGTCCCTACCATACAGGTGGCCTGTCCCTTCCCCACTGCCCCAGCTCCTAGACTCGAATTCACAGCATCCGAGGAGCCCAGGAACACGGGAACCCGATGGTGCACCCTCATCGCCTCAGCAACATCTCGTCTCAGTCCCTCGAGTCTCTCTGTTGGATTTCTGAGTTGGGATAGCTGCCCCTCTTTCACCCCGGCCATTTCCAAGCAGGTGCGACTCCACCTCAAGCTCCTCACATGGAGAAGCCCAGATCCCGAGGCCACAGACGGATCAACGGCGACCTCCCCGGTCATCTTCCAAAGCACGTATTCCTTCGCTGAAACCCATCTGCTGGCCTTGGAGAAGATCTCATTTCTATGAGCCCTGAGCCACAGAAGCTTGTAAAAGGGATACATGGCGTGAGGAGGGCACCCAGTCTCACGGTACAGCTCTTCGGTCCTCCCCTCCTTTCTAACCCTGAAGGCCTCGTCGGCAGCCCTTGTGTCCGCCCAGGTCATGACCCCCATGAGGGGATTCCCCGCTGAATCCAGGGCGGTGAGAGTGTGGAGAGCCCCTCCGAGGCTCATCCCAGCACACCTGTGGGGAGGCACCCCCGCAGCCTCAGACGCCATCTTTCCAGCTTCCACCGCCGCTCGGAGGAGTATCTCTGGATCCTGCTCAACCCATTTTCTCTCCACATCCTCTGCAGCATATTCCACGGAACCGAATCCCAAGACATTTCCATCCTCATCAACTACCACTGCCTTGGAGCTTCCAGTCCCCAGATCTATTCCCAAGAACCAATCTCTCCGGCTCACAGCCCTTCCCTGCATTGGTAAACTTCTTCATTGACCACGTTCTCGGGCCTTTGTCCCTTGAGGACCGCAAGGCATGCCCTCAGGGCCATCCAACCCATGACGGACATGGCCTCGTCTGTGTGGGCGCCCATGTGAGGAGTTACTAGGACCTCCTTCATCTCCAAGAGAGGATGAGCCTTTGGGGGAGGCTCTTGCCTCATACAATCCAGTGCTGCTCCTGCGAGCCGCCCTTCTCGCAGTGCCCTGTGCAATGCCTCTTCGTCCACAAGTTCCCCTCTGGCGGTATTGACCAAAAATGCGTCCTTTTTCATAAGGCGGATGAACTCCTCGTTCACCATGTCCCTTGTCGAAGGGAGAAGAGGAACGTGCAGAGAAACGATGTCGCTCTCCGAAAGTAGTTCCGAAAGCTCGGTCTTTGTGGCTCCAACTTCCCGAGCCTCCTCTTCTGAAACCGCCGGATCGAAGGCCAGCACTCTGCATTCGAAGGCCCTCAATCTTCTTGCGACCTCCTTGCCAATTCTTCCCAAGCCCACAAGCCCCACTGTCTTTCCCTTCAATCCAATCCCCACCATCCTCGGCCAAAGCCCATTCCTGGTTGAGCTGGATGCCTCGCATATCCTTCTGGCCAAGGCTATCACCAAACCGATTGTGAGCTCTGCCACTGCAGATGAATTGGCCCCTGGAGTATTGGTCACCACGATTCCCTTTTTTGTGGCTGCCTCAATGTCTATGCCGTCCACCCCCACCCCATATCTGGATATCACCTTGAGCCTAGGAGCAGCTTCTAAGACCTCCGCGCTTATCTCGTCCACCCCAGCGATTATCCCGTCTATATCTCTCACCATCCCCTGAAGCTCGGAGGCCTTCAGAGGACGGCCCAAGGGGTTGTATCGAACTTCCTCCACTGCATCCTCCAAGGCCTTGCGGAGTGAGGGATCCCTCATGCCGAATGTCGTAGCTGTCACCAATATTCGGCATCCCGAGATCTTCCCATCCTTGAAATCGTGTGATGTCATGGCTCTTTGGGGTGTATCCCGAAATATTTCTGCGCGTTTTCGTAGCATATTCCTCTGACGACCTCTCCCAGAAGGCGCTCATCCCGGGGAAAATTCCCTTTTTCCACCTCTTCGCCCATTTCGTCGCAGAGGATCCTCCTGAAATACTCGTGTCTGGGAAAGGACAGGAAGCTCCTTGAGTCGGTGACCATTCCGACGAAGACCCCTATGACTCCCATACTCCCGATGAGCCTCAATTGATGCCTTATGCCGAGCTCCTGATCGTTGAACCACCATGGTGGACCCAGCTGTATTTTCCCAGGAGTGGTTCCATCCTGGAAGCAGCCAGCAATTGTCAGCATTACCTCCGCATCCTTCGGGTTCATGGGATAGAGAATTGTCTTACCCAAGGCGCCAGCTTCTTGGAGCAGGTCCATGAACCTCGCCAAGTCCCTAGCCAAAGGCTCATCCCCCATGGCATCGTACCCAGCGTCGGGTCCCAGGAGCCTGAACCCCCTCGTGTTCACGTTCCTCATGGCCCCTATATGGAACTGTTGGACCCATCCCCTCCTGAAGTTCATCTTGCAAAGCTCTACTAGAACACCCGTTCTGAACTTGGCTTCCTCCTCAGGTGATAACCTCTTCTTGTGCCTTAGCTTTTGGAATATTTTCTCTACCTCCTCGGGATCGTGATCTTTTGAATAAGGCCTCTCCAGCGCATGATCCGAGCTCCTACAGCCAAGCTGGTGGAAGCTCTCGTGTCTCTTCTCCAAAGCCCGGATGAAGGAACTATAAGTTGTTATCTCCTCCTCGGCTGCTCTCTCCAATTTGTTGATCCATTCCAGGAAAAATTCCGGCTCATGAACGGCCATCGCTCCATCCGGCCTGAAGGTGGGGACAATGGACACACCGAAGCTTTTGTCCTCCTGCAGAAGCCTATGGAACCTCAGGTCGCTTGCGGGGTCATCTGTGGTGAAGAGAACCTTCACTTTCGCCCTAGCCACAAGGTGCCTCGCGGAAAACTCCTCTCTTTTCAAAAGCTCATTGCATATCCTGTAGATTTCGGAGGCCGTCTCCGGACACAGCACCTTCCCCGAAATCCCGAAATATCTCTTGAGTTCCAAGTGAGTCCAATGGAACAGGGGATTGCCAAGGAGCTTGGGCAGGGTCTCAGCCCAGGCCATGAACTTTTGCTCGTCCGAGGCCCTCCCTGTGATGAACTCTTCGGGAACTCCTGATGCCCTCATGGCCCTCCACTTGTAGTGATCCCAAGAGAGCCAGAGTTGGGTCAAATTCTCAAACCTCCTATCGTTGGCTATATCTTCCACGGGTAGATGGGTGTGATAATCGAATATGGGCATGGATTCCGCGAATTCGTGGAAGAGAAAACGTGCCACCTCCCCCCCTAGGAGGAAATCCTCGGAGATGAATTCCCTCACTGTGTCACCCCTCCTCTCTCCAAGGCCTTGTAGAGGATCTCACCGGCATTCTCCACAACCAGAATGCCTTCCCCCTCCCTTCCCCTGTAATCCTCCAGTCTCAACGAGGATGGGTCCGTGTAACCCAGGTTGATCCTCTCACACACCTCCTTTGGGATACCAGTTGCCAAGACCACATTGACATCTGGGCTTTCCACCCCTTCAGAGTAAATTCCAGTTCCCTTGACATGGGTCAGATGAGCCAGAACGGCTCTCGGGATACCTTGGAATCTTTCCATCTGTGCTAGGAAATAGTCCCTGACATGGTATCCGACGGCCTCGATGTAATGGCCCCATGTCTTTGAAACCTCCTTTACATGGGGTCCGTAGATTATGAGGGTGCCGCCTGGGGAGACGACCTGCTCGAGCTTGTACATCACTTTTCCCGCTGTCCAGAGCTCGTCATATCTTTGGGGGGCGATGCCGAGAACCGTCTGATAACTTCCCCCCTTCACTACTATATGGATTTCCGAGGAAAGATCCGTCGCTCTAGACCAGGCCTCCTCCAGTCCTCCAGCATACAGACCGCACAGAGAGCCATCTTCTTTGACCACCAGGGCAATACACAAGATTGGAACGCGAAGTTCCTTCACAGCCCTGTGGATCATCTTTCGGACTGGGGTGTCCTTTATGCCGATTATCTTCCTGCAAGTTATGAGAGCTCCGAGCCAGTGGAAGAGATGGACAAACCCTCCCCCCGAAACTCCCGGAAAGATATACTTGGCGCCTCCTGAAAACCCCACAACCTCGTGAGGGAAGACAGGGCCCAGAACTATCACTAGGTCATATTCCAGGAGATGGCGATTCACCTGCAACCTCACTTCCTCCCTCATTAGCCCCTGAGAAATGCTCTCCACTTCCTCGGCAGCTATCCTTCCCACCTCCACTAGTGTCCCCGGCAAATCCCACCTATGGTCCATGAAGCGACTTTTGGGCCAGGAGTCCTCCCTCTCGATCCCGTACAATCTCAGAATTCTCTCCCTCCCCAAAGGGGGATGGGTGCCAAGGGCCACCATGAAATCTAGCGCCTCACATTCCTCACCGAGGCTCTCCTTGAGATTCCTCACGAGCATGGGAAGGGGACAGGTCCTCGTCCCATCCGGCGTGAGGACGAGAACACTCTTCCCCTTGTAAAGTTCTTCAGGTATTCCCTCCTGGAGAATTTCGGCCACTTGCTCCTCTTTGACCACGAGCTCCTTTCCACCAAAGCCCACTACTTCCACCAGTCTACCCCCCCCGAGGGATTGGCCCTCCCGGCCGGCCTTGGGGTCGGAAGCCTTTCTGAGATTTGAGCACTTGTTGGCCCCGGAAGACTCAGTCCATGAGGGCCCCGCCATTTACGTCCACTATCTCGCCTGTTATGAAGGATGCCTCCTCGGATGCTAGAAAAAGTACCACCTTCGCAACTTCTTCTGGCTTACCCAACCTACCGAGCGGTATGGATGATATTACCTCTTTTCTTCTGTCCTCGGACCATTGGGCGCTCATCTCGGTCTCTATCGCGTGAGGAGCGACCCCATTCACTCTGACATTAAAAGGAGCTAGGAATCTGGCCAAGCCTTTGGTTAGGGCGTCAATCCCGGCCTTGGAAGATCCGTAGCCAGGGGCAGATGTTATATCTCCCATCTTTCCGGCAATTGATGAGACGTTCACTATAGCCCCAGCCCTTTGAGTTTTCATCACCCCAACAACAGCCTTGCACCAATTGAAGGCCCCCTTCAGATTCACGGCGATCACCCTATCCCAATCCTCCTCGCTAACAGTCTCTATAGTCCCTCTCCGGATGATGCCCGCATTGTTCACGAGGACGTCCACACGGCCGAAATTTTTCATCACTCGGTAGGCTGCCCTTTCAACCTCCGCATACTGCGATACGTCGCAAATGACAGCCATTATCTCCCTTCCAGCAATGGAGATTTCCTCTCGGGTCCGCTCCAAGGCTTCGCTGTCTATGTCCACCATCGCAACTCTAGCTCCTTCCTCCAGAAAGCCTCTGCATATCGCTTTTCCAATTCCCCTTGCTGCGCCTGTAACAATAGCAACCTTTCCATCGAATCTCATTCTCATTCCTCCACTGTGCCCTACTCCTTCCTTCATTTACCGAAGAGCAAATTGGGGACGAAAAGACAAAGATCCGGGTACAATATCAGAAGTGCTATCGTAAAGAGGGTGGCCATGAAGAAGGAAATAGATTCCTTCAGGTATTCTTCGACCGAACAATCCAAGATTGTGCAACCGGCATACATGGCGGCTCCCACAGGAGGTGTCATGTTCCCTAACGTAATAGTCATGACGAAAACAACGCCGAAATGAACCGGGTCAAAGCCGGCTTTTCTAGCTATAGGAAGGAATATTGGAGTCAACATTAGAATGAGGACAGAACCATCCACAAACATGCCCGCAACTATCAAAAAAGCCATTATCAAAAACAAAAGGACTGTAGGATTGTTTGCACTCACCTCCGTCAGCGCCATAGCCATCAATTCTGGAATTCTTTCCAGAACTATGCCGTAACCGAAGATCGCGGAGAGAGCTATTATGAACATCACCCCGCCTATATCTGACGTGGTGGTCCTGTCCACTTCATCGAAGGTCTTGACCGTGAGCTCTTTGTGGGCAAGGGTTCCAACAAGGAGTGCGTAGATTACAGCGAAGGATCCTATCTCAGACGGAGTGAATATACCAGCTCTGAGTCCGAACAGAAGAGCAAAAGGAAAGACCAGTGCCCAGATACTCCTCCAAGTTGTCCTTGCCACTTCGATTGGTCTTGGGAATCCCTTTCTACCCGGCTCGAAGTTCTTGAGCCTGGCATCCACAGCCACTGCGACCATGTAAAGTATCGTCAGAAGCGCGCCTGGCACGATTCCGCCTGCGAACAATCTCCCAATGGATACCTGGCCCACAGTTCCGTACAGGATGAACCCTATTCCTGGAGGCACTATGGGGGTTATGAGGGAAGTCCACACGTTCACAGCAACTGTGTAACCTTTGGAATAGCCCCTTCGAAGCATCTCCGGCCCCAGCATCCTCGTCTCCATTGCTGCATCCGCGATGCAGGAACCAGAAACCCCTCCCATGAGTGTGGATAGCAGGACATTCACCTGTGCGAGGCTACCTCTCATGTGGCCTACCAATACATCAGAAAGGTCCAGAAGCCGCCTGGTTATTCCGGCTCCGTTCATCAAGTTACCCGCAAGGATGAACATGGGAATTGCGAGAAGAGCGAAGTTTTGAGTCTGGGAAAGGGAGACCTGGATGGGAATGGTTATGGGAAGTTCCGGGTGTTGCAGGAAGAACAGGAATCCCGATATGCCAATGGCGAAGGCAACGGGCATTCCCATTGCCAAAAAAAACAGGAATGCTACGACCACGAGCAACACCTTTTCTCACTCCCCAAACTCGAGGGCCTTTCGGGATCCCGAGTTCCCTCTTTCTTCCAACTGCTTCTTCACTTTCAGTATAGTTGTCACCAGCAAGAGCAGTGCCCCCACAGGGACACTCAGGGTAACCCACGTATAACTGAAGCCGGGTATCCCCTGGAAGGTCCTAGCCCTTGTCGTGTAGGATAGCCAAAGCCCGAAGACTATTAGGTAAACCAAAAAAGCTGCTATGATTAAATAGTTCACGAGTACGACCTTTCGCCTAATGTTCCATGGCAAGCTCTTGAGCAAGATATCGACGTTCATGAGCTTTCCTTCTCTCCAGGCCACATCAGCACTCAGGAAACATGACCAAGCAAAAAGACACGTGCTCAGGTCTATAGCCCAATTTATCGGATTTTTCAAAAGCCTGGCCATCGCAGCAGTGAATATCAGGACCACCATGCTCCACAGTGTGATCCTGGCTAACACCCACTCCAATTGACACACCTTCCTGTAAATTCTCTCCATCTTCCCCCATCTCCAAGCACCGTCTTTCTCGGATTCCATCCCACCTCATGGCGAGACACCTCTCCTTCGGAGACAGGGAAAGGGCGGCCCCGCCTCCGTGTCGAGGCACCCTTTCCCCCTATTTGGGGAGATGTCTACCTTTTCCCCATCTCCTTGTGGACCTGCGCCTTCACTTCAGATATTTTGAGAGCCTCATAGGCTTTCTCTCCTGCCTTCCTGAAGGCATCAAGGTCCACGTCCTCCACTATTACCATTCCCTTGTCCTTGAGTTGTTGTTTGACTTCTTTTTCCAATTTCTCGAGGATCAACTTGGAGGTCTCAATTCCAGCCTTCTCGCACTCCTCGACCAATATATTCTGGTATTCAGTCGGAAGGCTGTTGAAGAACTTTGCGCTTATTACCTCGAAGTTGATCAGCATTATGTGTCTAGTCTCACTGGCATACTTCAGCACTTCGTAAAAGCGACCGGCGGGAATGTTGTTGTAAACCAGTTCCACTCCGTCCACAACCTTTTGCTGGAGGGCTGGATACATCTCACCGAACGGCAATGCCACTGGAGTGGCCCCGAGGGCTCTCACGGATTCCTGCCATATTGGGGCCGGAGGGGTCCTTATACGGAGCCCTTTGAGGTCTTCGGGCCTTCGAATCGGCTTGTTGGTGAAAAAGTGCCTATAACCCTGCACCCAGCTAAATGAGAGGACCTTCAATCCGTATTTGTTCGCTAGCTCATCAAGCCACTTCTTCACCGTTGGCAGTTCCTTGAGTTTCTGAACCTCCTCCAGGGTTTCGGCGAAATAAGGCCCGTTCATTATCGCTATGCCGGGGACGTAATTGCCCATCCTCGCTGAGTCGGTGTTCTGTCCTATGTTGGCGCCCTGTCTTATCTGCTCTATTATGTCCTCCTCGACTCCGAGCTGCGCACTGTGGAAGACCTCTATCTTGAGTGCTCCCTTCGTCCTCTCCTCTACCCTCTTGGCCCAGTTGAGGAATCCCTGATGGTACGGCTCAGTGGGTCCAAGGACGTGGTTGAACCTGAGCACATACTTTTCTTGGCCCAGAACAGATTGAGCCGTGAGGCCAATAAGAAGGGACAATCCGAGAACCAATGCAACCGCTTTTCTTTTCGACTTCATGGAATCCCTCCTTGCTCATGTAGTGCCGAGATGCTTTCTCCTTACAGTTCCTCTCATCGCCCGTGTCTACGATTTTTCTCGATCCTCCATCCCCCCTTTCCTCGGTCGTTTTTTCAGAGCCTTCTCTTTCGGCTCAGGTTCTAGAGGGAGGCCAATTTCTCCAGGACGATTCTTGTCCTCTCCGCTATCCGATGAAAGGCCCCTTCCCTCACCCACCCTTTGTCCACGAGCTCTCCCCCCATTCCCACAGCAACTGCTCCCGCCAATATGTATTCTCGAGCATTCTCTGGATTGACCCCTCCTGTGGGGACAAGGCGAATGTCTGGAAATGGTGCCCTTATGGCCCTGATGTACTGGGGACCACCCAAAGGTCCGGCAGGAAAGACCTTGACCAGCTCTGCCCCAGCGTCCCAGGCTGCGAGAATCTCTGTTGGGGTCATAGCTCCTGGAATTACGAGCACTTGCAATTCATGGGCTAGTCTTATCACGTCCACGTTCAGGGAGGGACTCACCAAGAATCGTGCTCCAGCTTCCACAGCAACGGAGGCCATCTTTGGGTTAAGCACGGTGCCTGCACCGATGTGTACGTCATTGGGGAGGCTCTGGCTGAGCTCTCTTATGACCTCTTTTGCCCCCGGAACTGTCATGGTTATCTCAACTATGTGGGATCCGCCTTCGAGCAAAGCTCTTGCGACCTCCATTGCTTGCTCTCGGCGGTCCACCCTCACAACGGGAATCAATCTCTCGGACAATATGCGATCCAGGATCCTCTGTCTCTCCATGGGAAGGTCCTTAGTCGAGGAAAAAAAATTGAGGCCCTCTCCATTGAAGGCCGTCCTTCTCCCGCGTTACAGACCTAAATATGTGGATAGGTCGAAGGGGGACTGGTCATGACCGGCACTCCATTTGGGAACAGGCTTATTTGTTCTCTTTTGCCTTTATTGAGGCTACGTACCCCGCATCATGGGCCATGTCAAGGGCATTTTTCATCCCCTTCCCGGGATGGAGATGCTCACCTTTATCCCTGGGTCCGCTCTTGGTGATCTCGGGTCTCTTTATTGGAGATCGCGGCTTTGAGGCTTCCTTTGGCCATTGACCAGAGAGTGGGCCTCTGGAAGGCGCCAGAAAATTTCGGCCTGGCGATCTTTGCAAGAACTGTTGCCAGATAGGAGCAGATCCTATATACTGGTTCCATGGAACAGAGATCAAAGGGCCAGGGTAAGAAGGAGCCTCTAGAGCTCCTTAGAAGCCACAATCTCAGGGTTACTCCTCAGAGGCTCGAAATCCTCAAGCAGATTCAAAGGACCGAGGATCACCCTTCGGCAACGGAGCTGCACAGGAGAGTGAGGAGAAAATTCCCCAACATTTCCCTGGACACAGTGGCCAGGACCCTGGAGCAATTTGCAAAAATTGGGATCTGTCGATGGGTAGAAGGCTACGACGATGTGAGGCGCTACGATGGAATGATGGAAAGGCACCACCATTTTCACTGTATCCGGTGCAAGAGAATCTTGGATGTTCGCCCGGAGGCTCTCGAAGAGCCCCCATTGCCGAGTCTTCGGGATGAGAGGTTCAAGGTGATCGATTTCAGGATCCTCCTTGAAGGTATTTGCAAAAAATGCATGGAGAGCGAACAGGATCCGTGAAACCACAATCGGGGCAATCGGCCAAGAGACTCGAAGAAATGGAGGAGGCAAAAAAATGGATGAGAGGACAAACGCTAAAAAGCAAGCCGTCCCCTCAGGGAAAGAAGGTAGGAGGATGTCCATTTGGGAAAGATGGCCCAATCTTCTGAACTTAAGGATACTCCACCAGAATTCCCCCCTTTCCAATCCCATGGGCCAGGATTTTGACTATGCGAGGGAATTCGCAACATTGGACCTCGAGGCTGTGAAGGAGGACCTCCGCAAGGTCATGACCGACTCCCAAGAGTGGTGGCCTGCTGACTTTGGCCACTACGGTCCCCTCTTCATCCGGATGGCCTGGCACAGCGCAGGTACGTACCGCATATTCGACGGTCGAGGAGGGGCCAACGCAGGTCAGATCCGCTTCCCACCTCTTCACAGTTGGCCTGACAACGTGAACCTGGACAAGGCCACAAGGCTTCTCTGGCCCGTGAAAAAGAAATACGGCCGGAAGATCTCTTGGGCCGATCTCATTATTCTTGCAGGAAATGTGGCCTTGGAGTCCATGGGATTCAAGACCTATGGATTCGCTGGAGGCCGCAAGGATTGGTGGGAGCCCGACGAGAGCGTTTACTGGGGCCCAGAAGGTGAATGGTTGCAAGATGCCCGACGTCTTCCGAGCGGGGAGATCGAGGTGCCTTTGGCAGCGGTCCAGATGGGACTGATCTATGTGAATCCCGAGGGGCCAGGTGGGAATCCAGATCCTGTGGCAGCAGCTAAGGACATCAGGGAGATATTCAGGCGAATGGGAATGAACGACGAGGAGACAGTGGCCTTGATAGCCGGAGGGCATTCCTTCGGGAAATGTCATGGCGCTGCATCCGAATCCCATCTAGGCCCTGAGCCTGAAGGAGCGCCCATCCAGGAACAGGGCCTGGGATGGAAAAACAGTTTCGGTACGGGAAAAGGACCTGACACCATAACAAGCGGACTCGAGGTCACATGGACAGTCACCCCTACCAAATGGAGCAACAATTTCCTCTTCAACCTTTTCAAGTACGAGTGGGAACTCACGAGGAGTCCAGCTGGCAAATACCAGTGGGTGGCCAAAGGGGCACCAGCCATAGTTCCGGATGCGCACGACCCCAACAAGAAGCATCCGCCCACAATGTTGACCACTGATCTGGCATTGAGATTCGACCCCATCTACGAGAAGATCGCCAGACGCTTCCTCGAGAATCCCGAGCAATTGGCAGAAGCCTTTGCCAAGGCCTGGTTCAAACTGACCCACAGGGACCTGGGGCCAAGGGCCCTTTACCTCGGACCTGAAGTCCCTGCGGAGGAGTTACCGTGGCAGGATCCCTTGCCGCCGGTGGACCATCCTCTTGTGGGCGAGGAGGATGTCCGAGAGCTCAAAGACAAGATCCTTGAATCCGGTCTCACGATTTCAGAGTTGGTTTACACTGCATGGTCTGCAGCATCCACTTTCCGCGGCTCCGACAGGAGGGGGGGAGCCAATGGAGCACGCATACGTTTGGCCCCTCAAAGGGACTGGGAGGTCAACATGCCAGATCAGTTGGCCAAAGTGCTCAAGGTCCTAGAAGGGATAAAGACGCAGTTCGACGTGGCCCATGCTCGAGAGGACGGCAAGAGGGTTTCCCTCGCGGACCTGATTGTCCTGGGTGGGTGCGCGGGAATTGAGCTAGCGGCGAAGAGGGCTGGTTACGACATAAGGGTTCCCTTCACCCCCGGCCGAACCGATGCCTCGCAGGAACAGACAGATGTCGAGTTCTACAACTACCTCGAGCCCGCCTATGACGGCTTCCGCAATTACCTCAAGAGTAGCTTCAATATCCCGGCCGAGGCCCTCTTGGTGGACAAGGCGCAGCTTCTCACTCTAACAGCACCTGAAATGACCGTCCTAATAGGCGGCATGAGAGTCCTCAATGCCAACTACAAGCGATCCCCCTGCGGGGTTTTCACCGAACGACCAGAGGTATTGACCAATGACTTCTTCGTGAATCTCCTGGACATGGGCACAGAGTGGAAGCCAGTTTCGGAGGACGAGAACCTCTTCGAAGGCCGTGACCGAAAGACAGGCGAGCTCAAATGGATGGCCACCAGAGTGGATCTCATATTCGGTCATCATCCCCAGTTGAGGGCTATCTCCGAGGTCTATGGGGCCGATGACGGAGAGGAGAAGTTCGTCCGCGACTTCGTAGCAGCCTGGGACAAGGTCATGAACCTGGACCGTTTCGATCTTCCTCGTTCATGACAATTTGCGGGAAGACCAGGCTATGAGGGACTTGGGACTGAGCCCTCCAAGCCCTGGCCCGGGGTGTCCTCTCAGGCGAGTCGCTTCGGGGGCTCGAGCCCTTCTCTCTCATATGAGCTCTTGGGACACTGGGTGAAGCTCCCTGGAAAGAGCCTCGTGGCGTTTTTGTGGAGAATGAGCTCCAGTTCTCCTTCTCGGAGCCCCATCTCGAGCAAATTCAGAAGCTCCCTTTCCACCTCGTAGGGTATGTGGGGATAGTCCGTTCCGTAGAGGATCCTATCTGCGTAGGATGACAACAACTCCCTTCTCACCTCCACGGGGAAAAATTTGGCCAGCATCATGGTGGTATCGAGATAGAGGTTGGGAAAGCGATCCAAAAGTCGGCAGAACTCTTCGGTTTCATCGAAGCCCAGGTGGGGAACTATGAGCTTCAAGGAGCCGTATCGCCTGAGCACGTTTTCCACCCTTCTCGCCCCAGTGATCTGTCTTACATCGTATCCGTATGCTGGGACATAAGGTTCCTTGCCAGCGTGGATAAGCACGGGAACGTCCCAATTCACCGCTTCCTCGTAAATGGGATCGAGCTCCCGAGCATCCGGGGCAACCCTCTGCACGTGACAATGGATCTTGATGCCCTTGAGTCCAAGGGCCGCAAATGCCTTCCTCAGTGTGCCCTTTATGTCCCTGTCCCCTTGGTGAATAGCGGCAAAGCCCACGGCTCGTGGAAATCTCCTGGTCAAATGGGCCACGAACTCATTCAATGTGTCCGAAATGCCCGGCTTGTGGGCATAAGGGAGGAGGATGGCACCTTTGAGTCCCATCCGGAAGAGCTTGAATAAAAGCTCTTCTTGTGAGCCCTCTTCATGGAACTCCCAAGCGTTTTCGCTAAACCATTTTCTCACGGCCTGCGCAAGGCCATCTGGAAATACGTGGACGTGACAGTCTATGACTGGAAAGGGGCTCATCTCCTGAAACCTCATGGGACGCACTCTCCTTCCATCCACCCCTTTTTCTTCCAAATAGCCCTCGGAAGGGGGCTATCTGTCCTTGAAGGCGTATCGTACCCCATCTCCCGAAAGATGTGCAGAGAAAAGTGTAAATGGCCAGAGCTTGAACCACCACAGGAGGAGTTTTCTCGAAGGCCCAAGAACTTTGGGGGTAGAGGACCAAACAGACTTGGGCATTTTCCAACCCATACAAGGACAAGCTGGCAATGGAGGATCAGGGAGTCTTCCCCCTGGACCTCTCCCTCAAAGGGTGTGGGCTGGGCCTCACTGGCCTCTGATCGTGAAAGATGCGAGCTAAATCCTTTCCCCCTCATGGGGCTTTGCCTCGAGTCCAGAGTAAAGTATTCTCTCATTTCAGCCGATAAATAAGTGGGGATGGAGCGGGGACAGGCTAGTTGTCCCGATTTCATGGGAGGGGGATTGAGGGATGCCCAGGAAGCTGAGGATAGTGATAAACACTGGAGGGGGAGATGCCCCTGGCCTAAATGCAGTGATAAGGGCTGTCGTCCTCTCAGCCTATCAGAGGGGATGGGAGGTATACGGGAGCAGGAACGGCTACGAGGGCCTTCTGGACACGGATCAATTGGTGAGGCTCACTCCAGAGATGGTGGCCAATATCACAGCCCTCGGAGGAACCATATTGGGCACGACCAACAAGGCCAATCCCTTCGAGCTCGTGGTGGAGACCGTCACGGGAGAACTGGAGAAGAGGGATGTCTCGGACAAGATAATCTCCAATTTCAGGAGGCTCGGGCTCGATTACCTCATTGCCGTCGGAGGAGATGGGAGTCTAGCAATAGCACAGCGTTTCTACGAGAAGGGTATCCCTGTAATTGGAGTCCCCAAGACCATTGACAATGACCTCTCTGCCACCATGGTCACATTCGGCTTCGATACAGCGGTATCCACTGCCACAGATGCCATAGATAAGCTTCACTCCACAGCCTCTGCTCACGAGAGGGTGATGGTGGTCGAGGTCATGGGAAGGTATGCTGGCTGGATAGCCCTGCACAGCGGGATAGCCGGCTCTGCGGACGTGATCCTGATTCCGGAGATTCCCTTCGACATGGACAAAGTCTGCAGGCGTCTTATGGAAAACGAGCTCAATGGGAGGAAATACGGCATAGTGGTAGTGGCAGAGGGCGCGGCTCCCATAGGAGGCACAATCACGGCGAAGACGAGCACAGAACCAGGAAGAGATCAGGTGCTCTTGGGGGGTGTGGGGGAGAACGTGGCGAGGGAGATAAGGGCCAGGACGGGCAAAGATACGAGGTCACTGGTCTTGGGCCACTTGCAAAGGGGGGGGTCTCCCACGACCTTCGATAGGCTTTTGGCGACGAGATTCGGAGCAGCTGCGGTTCGCTTCATAGAGGAGGGTCTCTCAGGGGTGATGGTGGCGAACAACCCTCCCGGCATGGTCCCGGTTCCCCTGAAGATGGCTGTGGAGAGGATGAAAAGGGTGCCTCTCGATTCAGATACGGTCCAGACAGCTAGAGATCTGGGAATTTGCCTTGGGGACTGACTCTGGATGGGTGAGCCAGGAAACTCATTCATCCTTGGAAACCGGAAGGGGTCCCAATGCCACATGGGGCTTTCGGGAGACAAGTTGGGCCATAGCCCTAGGAGGATCCGGGAGGATTCCCTCGAAATAGTGGATGACGATCCAATGGGAAAACCATCCCAGGAGCTCTCCTGGCTCGAGCAAATGGTCTGGATTGCGGGGCTTGCCAAATCTCCTCTGCTCCACGGTGAAGGTCTCGTAGATGAGAATTCCACCGGGTTTTATGGCCTTCTTGATGCACGGGATTAGAGGTCTGTAAAGGTATCTGAAGACAATCACACCGCTAAATCCATCCTCGGGAAGGGGGTTTGTCCCTGGGACCTCCAGATCCACTTCCCAGGTCTCCATGGAAATGCCCAAGGTCTGAGCCTTCTTCTGAGCGCAGCTCAGTGCTTCCCGAGACCTATCGCAGCATACGACCCTAGCCCCCTTTTGGGCGAGCCACAACGCATTTCGGCCAGCTCCGCCTGCGAGGTCCAAGATGGGCCCTGGAGGCAAATCCCGTAGGAGGAGCTCCGAGAATTGGATGAGCAAGGGAGATGGTGCCTCAGGCTCCATGAGACGGGATGGACTCTCAAGAGCTCAGTCTCTCCATTATCCCGTTTGCTATGTCGAGAGCTTTCCTTTTAAGCTCCTCCGAAACGTACCCTTGCCTGGCCAAAAGCTCCAATCTCTCCCTGTCCACCACAAACGGTGGTTCACCCGGTCTTTTCACCACATCCACTTCCAGGTCCACATACCTGGCTCCATAAGGATATAGCTCCACCGGTGTGTTTATGTTGTGATACTCGCCTTTGAGCACCCCAGAGGCGGAATAATACACATGCCTCACGGACCAAGCCCCTTCCCTAACCTCTGTTATGGCGTAGTCACCCTCTTCTATGGGCATATCCAGACCATCGTACCATCCAGGGCTGAGCCTCCTTTTGGCCACGAAGCCATTGGAGGTAACCTCAAGCAACACTGCTTCCCTGGGCCTAGGCGGCCTCGAGCCAACCCGCACATGCTCGAGCCTGACCGATCCCCCTCTGGCCAGGGCCCCCATCACGAGTTCCTGGAAAAGATCTTCCTGGCCGCCGGAGCCAGATGACCCATCTCTGATAGCCTGCTCGAATTTGGACACTGCCTTGGGATCAACGATCTTTAACCGGTGATGCTTGTCCACCGTTGGCACCATGGTTCCACGAATCCTATCCAAGTGAGCCTTTGAGGCTCCTGGGAATTCCACCGTCGCCCTGACCCAGCCGTCCATCTCTTCGTCGGGATCGAGTCTCACCAACACTGTATCGAAAAGTCTCAGTTGAAAGAGACGCAAAATTTCCCAAACCTTCTCGGACTCGCCTATCAGGTCCACACCGTGCAATGTGTACCGGTCCTGGACCAAGATCTCTTCGGGCAGAACTCCTTGGGTGAGGCCCAGCGCTCGCGCGACCTCGGAAGTAGGATCCACGATTTCGTGGCCAGCATCCATGACCAGTCTGGCCAATGCCAGGCTGTAAATCCCCCTCAATTTGATCCTCAATGCTCCCTCCCGAGCGAGCCCAAAGTCTTGTCCTCCAAGCCCTGGTGTGCGCTAATAGAACTTTGGCTGAAGTGGCCTCTCTTGTCAATGAATTTCTAGCCCCTCCTATCCTGCCGAGGGGCCCTATGGTGGGAAGGCCCGGCTTCCCGGTTCTCGGCCAAAAGGAACGCCGAGGGAAGGGTCAGAACTCCAAAGCCATTCTTCTCGCCTCGACAATTGCCCTCTCCCTCGCCTCTTTCGCCCCCTGAGCGCCCCCAGCTAGGGTTGGCTCCACCAGGATGACCTTTATCTCCTCGAATCCCATGAAGCGGAGTATCAATTCCATGTAAGTCCTCTGAAAGTCCATCGATCCAGCTTCACCTCCCCCCCCGTACTCGCCTCCCCTGGCGCAGATGAGCAGGGCTGGCTTGCCCGTTACGAGTCCCTTGTAACCCGTTTCTCTCGAATGGGCGAAGGTATAAGTGGGCTGCACGATTATATCCAGATAGTGTTTGAGCTTGTACGGGATCGTGAAATTCCACATGGGAAGGGACCAAAGGTATTTGTCAGCGGATTTGAAGTGCTCTATCACCTCCTCCACCTTTTTCCAGGCAGCAATTTCATCGTCTGTGTGGGGCTGGCCGTGGAGGATGTTGTATTTGGCTTGCAGAACTAGACCGTCAAAGGGAGGAAGCTCAATCCTGAATAGATCCAGGGTCTCCACTGTATCTCCTGGATGGGAAGCCAGATACTCCTCGAGAAATGCCCTGGCCACTGCCCTCGAATGGGACCTGTCCCTCGGCGATGCCTGAATGTGGAGAAGCTTTGCCACGGATCTCGTCTCCTTTCTCTGAAGTCTCGAAGGTCCTGTCTCCCTAGAGTCTATCCTGTGCCATGGCTGAGGTCCACCTTCGACTTCTCTGTCTCTCCCCTTCCTGAGACCTGAGCCCTTTTGGAAAGAAGCCAGTGGATGGTGGATCTCGAACATATGTTTCCGGAGATAAGTCCCAGGGGACCAATGAGATGACCTGGCAGGCCCATCTGGAGGGCCAAAAGGCAAAGGGATACTAGGGCAAAGACATGGGCCACCTGCCCCCACAGCACAGTGCCAGGCCTCCTAAGCCATGCCGCCATTCCTTCCTTTTCGGATCTCAAGGCCACAAAGATGGGAACTGCGGCGAGCACGAGGGCAGTCACCCTCAGCCTTGGAAGGTCCGCCGTGGGAAGCTTCTGGAGGGATACATAGTAGATTTCAGCCAGGGGAGGCAGGATGAAAAATAGGGGTATCGTCCCGAGGACAAGTCCCACTTTGAAGGCGAAGGAACTCAACTGCCGGGCCCCCAGCCTCTGGGGTGCGAAGGCCAGGACCACGCTCTGAATCCTCGAGGCGCTGAAGGCCATGGGACTTGTAAGCCCCATTGCCAGGTAGTATACGGGCAATGTCCTTTCGGGTTCTGGAGCCCTCGCCATGAAAGCCCCGAGCAGGGGGCCCGAGAGGGCCAAGATCAGCCCGCCTGCCGAAAGGGGCATCACGAATTGGAGCATCTGGGAAATCCCTGGAACCGAGCTGTCCCCCCTTTCCAGCTTCTGGATGTATGGACGAGCGAGAATCGCAGATGCCCAAACTTCCACCAGAACTGGCAGGGTGAGACAAATGACTGCTGGCCCGACACCAACCCACCCTGCAAGAGAAAAGACCACGGTGAGCAATCCCGTGAGGGCGATTCTCATCAGGGTTGCCGCACTTGCCTTGCCCGATTCCCTGGCGACCAGAAGGGCTACCTGGTAAGGATTCCTGAGAAAGAACAGAAATTGGAGGACGATGGTTCCAGCCAGGGAAGTCTTTGCCGCGTGCTCTATTGTCGGAGGAAGACCGATGAGGCCACCGAACAATGCCGAGGAAATTGGGGGAATGGAGAGGAGACCCTGAAGACCGCAGACAAGAAGACCCAAGGTAGCGTTCATTCGAAAAAAGGCCTTCCATCCCTCCCTCGTCCGACCAAAGACCATACCGGCTGAAGGAACCCCGGCACCCAGCATCGAGAGAAGAAACATCACCATGTTGGATTGGGCTAAGCCAGCGAGGCCAGCTGGACCAGCTTCCCCCCTAGAGGCCACTATGGCGACGAGGGGATAGGTCAGGCTCTGGGAGGTTGCTTGAAGGGCTAGAGGGACGAAGAACTTGAGCAAAACCTTCGTGCTAGGAGAACCGGACTCCTGGCAAGCCTCTTTCGGAGACCCTAGCCCCTTCTCTTTGGCTCTCTGCTCTTCCGTATCCTCTTCCACATACATGGGAGGCATTTTAACCCTTGGGTCAAAAATCCGGCTAGCCTCCTTGCCCAAGGTAGTCTTCCATCCCACATGCTCTGAGGCTCGAGGCTATTGGGCCCATGGACGGGTTTGGAGAGGCGAACCTATCCCCGGAAAGGCTCCGATTCTTGGCTCCGGATGTGGTCTCCATTCGCATCCCAAGAGGCCGAGTGCCGGGGGAGTTTGGGGCTTGATCCCCAAAACTCATGGGATTTGTAGAACAGTTCAGGCTAGGTTTGTTTTCCAAGGAAGTTCAAGAACTCGTCCCAGGCCTCCTCGAGAGCCTCTAAGGCCCCTTGGGCTTCTTTCATGTCCTCTTTCTTTATGGCCTCTTCGAGCCTCGATGCTCGCTCCCTCAGGACCATGGCCCCCACATTTCCAGAGGCCCCTTTCAGGGTATGGGCCACTCTCCTCGCTTCTTCGCGCTTCCAAGATTCGACCAAAAGGCGCAATTGCTCCATCTGACAATCAGCTTCTCGGAGAAACTCCTCCAGGATCAGCGCCAAGAGCTCCTCGTCATTCATCAGTCTTTCGAGAAGCGCCTTCTTGTCGAAAATGGGGGTCTCATCTTCCCTAGCCCGGTCTTCGGGCTTCACAAGGACAGGCTCTTCCTTATCCTTGCACCACCTCTTTATGACTTGGGCCAATTCCTCCGGCCTTATGGGCTTGGAGAGATAGTCATCCATTCCCGCATCGAGGCAGCGCTTTCTGTCTTCTTTGGAAGCCCCAGCTGTCATGGCCACTATCGGGACCTTTGGATTGAGGACCCCAGTTTTGGGATCCCTTATGCGGGAAGTGGCCTCGAACCCATCCATTTCGGGCATCTGGCAGTCCATGAGCACGATATCGTATGGGGTCTTCCTCAGGGCATCCAAGGCCTCGAGGCCATTGCTCGCCACATCTGCCCCGTAGCCAAGTTTCTTCAAGATTCCCAAGGCCACTTTCTGGTTCGTGGTATTGTCTTCCACGACGAGAATCCTAGTCCTCAGCTTTCGCTCCTCTTGGATAGTATGCCTCGTGATGATCCGGTTCGAGGAAGAATCCAGTTGAGACCTGCCGGCTATGACCATCTCGAGGCATTCTTCTAGGTGCGAAGGCCGGATCGGCTTCATCAGATATGCTGAGAAGCCTATTTCCTTGAGCCTCTTGGCATCGCCCCTCCTTCCCAAAGAGGTCAGCATGATGAGGGGGATATCCTCGAGATCCGGGTCCGCTTTTATCCTGAGGGCCAATTCCTCTCCATCCATCTCTGGCATGAGCATATCCAATATGGCCGCGTGGAATGGATCGCCACTTCTCACTCCCTCCTTGAGAAGCTCTAAGGCTTCCTTGGGGCGTTGGGCAACGACACAACGACACCCCCAGCTCTGGAGAAGCCTCTCCATGAGAAGGCGGTTTGTAGCGTTATCGTCCACAACCAGGATCTTTTTTCCTCTGATCGTGGCCCTCGGACGGTCCTTGGGGGAGTGCTCTCCTCGCTGTTTTTCCAGCACAACAGTGAAGTAGAAGGTCGAGCCCTTTCCGGGGAAACTATCCACCCAAATCTTTCCTCCCATCATCTCCACGAGCCTCCGTGATATGGAGAGCCCAAGGCCCGTACCTCCGTATTTTCTGGTAGTGGATCCATCGAGTTGAGTGAAGGGCCTGAAAAGCAAGGGCATCTTCTCCCTCGGGATTCCTATCCCCGTGTCCTTTACCTGAAACAATAGGACGACCTTATCCTCGCATTCCTCTTTGAGGGAGACATTCACTGCGACCTCGCCCTCACTTGTGAACTTTATTGCGTTTCCCACGAGGTTCATCAATATCTGTCTGAGCCTTCCTGGATCGCCCCTTACGAGACATGGCACTTCTGGTTCCACAAGACAGACGAGCTCGAGCCCCTTCTCTGCGGCCTTCACAGCGAGAAGTCCCAAGAGGTCTTCGAGGAGGAGACCCAGGTCGAAATCCATCACCTCGAGATCCAGCTTCCCCGCCTCTATCTTCGAGAAATCGAGGATATCGTTGATGAGAGAAAGAAGGGACTCCCCGCAGTTCCTTATGATCTCGGCGTATTCCCTCTGCTCAGGGGTGAGATCCGTATCCAGAAGTAGCCCTGTCATCCCTATGATTCCGTTCATGGGGGTGCGGATCTCGTGGCTCACGTTGGCCATGAAGGAGCTCTTCGCCGCATTGGCTAGCTCTGCCTCCATGGCCATGAGGTTCGCCCTTTCTATGGCCCTCTCCAGTTCCATGCTGAAACTCTCGGCCTCCTCCCTCACCCTCTGGAGCTCCTCCTCCAATCTCACAACGGGGCTCAAATCCCGAACGAGGAGAACTCCATATGACTTCCCCTCTGTTGCGAGCCTCAACCAGTGGACCTCGATGGGTATCTCTTTTTCCGCTCCATTGTGAGGAGCCAAGGAGATCCTCTTTCTCCCGGCTCCATCGAGATCATGCCCTAGAGGCTCCAGAAGCCTTGAAAGCTGGCTTTCTAGGTCCGTTTCTTTTGGACCGCCCAATATCTCCCTCATTGACCTGCTCATGGAGATGGGCCTTTTTCCATCCTCCAAAACCACTATCCCATCCTGAGTGAGGTGAAATATGGCATCGAGCAGCCCTTGGGCCAAGGAAGATGGCTCAAGGACAAACGTCCCCTGGGCCATGGGCCCTTGATTCAGTTGGCCTCCCTCCATCGTGTCAACCTCCCAAGGAAGATGCCCTTTATGTCCCAGCTTGCTCTACGAGGCTCGTTGGGCTCTCATCCAAGTCCAAAACCTCGACCCTGTTTCTCCCCCTTTTCTTGGCCAAGTACAGGGCCCTATCAGCCCTATCCATTGTCCTTTCCAGCTCCTCCTCTTCGGCCCATTGCGTCACGCCAACGCTCATAGTTACGCCGATAGGGCCCTTGCAAGTGTTGATGGGTTTCGAGGAAACAGCCACCCTCAGCCTCTCCGCCACACTTTCAGCCAGAGACAGAGTTGTCCCTGGGAGAATGGCCATGAACTCCTCACCTCCCATCCTTCCAAAGGTATCGTAGTCCCTGAGGCCGGACCTCACCCTTCTTGCCATCTCCTTGAGCACCTCGTCCCCGCATATGTGGCCAAAGCTATCGTTCACCTTCTTGAAGTGATCCACATCCATCATCAAGACGCCCAGGGGCCTTTTCTCCCTCTTGGCCCTGGAGGTCTCGAGACGGAACCTCTCCATTGTGGCTCTTCGATTGAGGACACCCGTGAGGGGATCCGTGATGGACTGTCTTCTCAGCTCTTCCTGAGCGGCCCTCAGTTGGCCTTGCAGCTCAACGATCCTCTGGCCGGCCCTCACCCTCACTCTCAATTCCTGTGGATCAAAGGGCTTGACCAGGTAATCGTCAGCACCCGCATCCATCCCCTCCACTATGTCCTCCTTGGCGCCCTTGGCAGTGAGAATGATGATGTAAGTGTAGAGATCCCCACTGGCCTCTTTCTCCCTCACCCTTCTGCATATCTCGAGACCATCCATCCCTGGCATCATCCAGTCGAGAATGGCGAGCCTTGGGGAAGCTTCCCCCTCCAGATGGGACCAGGCCTGGGCACCGTCCGAAGCGGCCTTCACGGTGTAGCCCCACTTTGTTAGGAGAGCTGTGAGAATCCTTCGGGAGATGGGATCGTCCTCGGCTATGAGAATCTCCATCCGCGCCCCCAGGGCTGAATTACCGAGGCAGAAAAAGACCTGACCTTCCGCCTCTCGCTCCTTTGGTACTATCGGATGGACTCCCAGAAATCTTTAGGGCCCCCTTCACCCAGTCCTTGAGCTCATCTCCTTGGAGGGCTCGTTCCGGCAATCCCAAGGCTTTGAAAATGAATCTTCGAAGCCTAGTGTCCACCAAAAGAACGAGGCGAGGGAAGCTCATTCACTCGAGGTCCCAAAGATCTGCCCTTTAAGGTAATCTTCCTTCGGGGTTCCATCTTCTTCTCTGGGCGGGGCGGGATTACCATCCGGGTCTCGGGAGGGGAAGCACCTTCTTTCGGGGAGGGGATAAGAGAAGAGCCGATGTCCGTTGACAGGGGCCCGTATTTGGGATAAAAAAATCCGCGTCCAAAAAATTAGCCAGAGGAGGAGCTGAGATGAAAAGGGCTATTGGAGTAATCTGCGCATTGAGTTTGACATTCGGCTTTGGGGTCGCATGGGGGCAAAAACAGGTGAAGCTCTCCATAGCTACAGGAGGAACAGGAGGGGTCTACTATCCCCTGGGTGGGGGGATGGCGAGCATAATCTCCAAACATGTCCCGTATGCGGAGGCCACAGCCGAGGTCACATCCGCTTCTGTGGATAACTGCCTTTTGGTAGGGGCAGGCAAGGCTGACCTCGCCCTCGTGATGGCAGATAGCGCCCTCGATGCCTTCGAGGCCAAGGGAAAATTCAAGGAGAAACTTCCCATAAGGACAGCGGCGGTCCTCTATCCCAACAACATGCACATCGTGACCGTTGAGGGCAAGGGAATAAACAAGGTCACGGATCTCAAGGGAAAGAGGGTCTCCACTGGGTCCCCTGGAAGCGGCACGGAGGTTATGGCCCTCAGGGTCCTGGAGGCCTATGGGATAGATCCGGATAAGGATTTGAAGAGAGACAAATTGGGGGCCTCCGAGTCAGCCGGAGCTCTCAAGGACGGAAAGATAGATGCTTACTTCTGGGTCGGGGGTCTTCCCACTGCTTCAGTGACCGATCTGGCTGCGACTCCAGGGATGAAGATAAAGCTCCTGGCACACGAAGATGCTGTGGAAAAGATGAACAAGAAATATGGCCCCCTTTACGTGAAGGGAAAAATCCCGGCCAAGACATATCCGGGGCAGGATGAAGACGTAGCCATTGCCGTTGTGTGGAACCTGCTGATCTGCAACGAGAAGATGAAAGACAACGTTCTCTACGATGTCCTCAAGGCCCTCTTCGAAAACAAGGCGGAGCTTGTGGCCGTCCACAAGGAGGGACAGCACCTGGATCCGGCCAATCAAAAGGAAGGTTCTCCCATTCCTTTCCATCCAGCCGCCATCAAGTTCTTCGCTGAAAGAGGAGTGCAAGTGAAATAGGATGAGGAGACTCCACAGGCCCCTGCTTTGGGCTTCGGGCTTGGGACTAGCCCTGGCGGGGGCCTCGATCCCCTGGATAAAATCCTTGGAAATCCGAAATCTCCAAACCTCTTCCACTTGGATCCTTACCCTAGAAGGGGGAGAGAGGTTTGTCTTGCTCTACGAGCATTCCATGTACGGAGGGGAGGTCAGGGAAAATTATAGGGTCGCTGGTCCTGGCATGATCGTGGAGAGCGTTGAGACAATGTACCCCGAGATAGCCGAGTACTACGGGTTCGACGGAAGGGGCCCAGTGTACCCTGTTGGGAGGGGCTTGAGTGAGATGTCCCTCAAGGTGAGAGCCAGCTCGGGCTCACAGATCATAAGGGGAGCTTATTCCGTAGATTTGGCCAGGATTGGCAGTCCGGGACAGACGGTTCGACTGAGGCCCACGACAATATCTTTGCTCCAATGGGTCGGGCTCAATCTGATGGGTGCGAAGAGGGCGCCAGAGATGCCCAACTGAGGAGGAAAAAAATTGGAACAAGGAACACCCAAGGATGTGCAAGAAGTCCTTATCACAGAGGAGGCGTTAAGGGAAGCGGAGAAGTACATCGAGGAGGAAGAGGGGCCTTCCAGGAGACTGGGAGGGAAGATCGGGACCATGGTGACAGCCGTTGCCGTGGTCATGTCTTTGGTCCATCTCTACGCTGCCCCAGGGGTGATAATGACGCAGGTCCTCCGAGGGATCCATGTGGGATTCGTCCTCTTTCTCAGTTTCTTGGTCTTTCCCCTGTCGAAAAAGGGCCCGGACAAGATCTCCTGGATGGACTGGATCTGTTCCCTTCTCGGTGTGGCAACCATAGTCTACATGCTGGTGGACTTCGACGAGTTCATCTACAGATCGGTCGTCCCGACCAGCTGGGATCAGTTTTTCGGGGCAGTGCTCATCCTTCTCATATTGGAGGCGAGCCGCAGGACAGCTGGATGGATAATACCCGCTGTGATCCTGGGTTTCATAGTGTATGCCTTTGTTGGCCCCTATCTTCCCGAGCCCTGGACTCACAAAGGTTACGACCTCTCCCGCCTCATAGGCCACATGTACATGACCCTCGAAGGGATCTTCGGCGTCCCCATAGATGTCTCCTCCACGTTCATAATCCTTTTCACAATTTACGGGGCCTTCCTGGAAGTCTCTGGAGCGGGAAAGTTCTTCATCGACTTTTCCTTTGCGGCTATGGGAGGAAAGCCCACTGGAGCTGGAAGGACGGTCACCCTTGCATCTTTCCTTCTGGGTGGGCCATCGGGAAGTGGAGTGGCCACCACCGTGACCCTTGGCTCAGTGGCCTACCCCATGTTGGCAAAGGCGGGCTATAGCAGGGAGGCTGCAGGGGGACTTCTGAGCGCTGGGGGAATAGGGGCAATACTCTCGCCCCCTGTACTGGGAGCAGCGGCCTTCCTCATTGCTGAATTCTTGAAGATCACTTACTTGGACGTGATCATCATGGCCACAATCCCCACCTGTCTCTATTATTGGTCCATTTTTCTCATGGTGGAGCTGGATGCCAAGAAGTTCGGGGCGAAAGAAATACCCTTCGACCGGACCCAGAGTCTTTGGCAGCTGACCCGGCGCTACGGTTTTCACTTTTTCTCCCTCATCGCCATAGTGGGGTTCATGGTTGTGGGCTTCACCCCCATAATGGCCGTTTTTCTGGCGACCATAGTGGCCTTTTTGGCGAGCTTCTTGAGAAGGGACACTGCGCTTGTGCCTCCTAAATTGATCCAGGCCCTGAAAGCAGGATCCATGGGGGTGTTGAGCGTGGCCATCACTTGTGCTGGGGCAGGGATAATCGTTGGTGTAGTGACCCTCACTGGCCTGGGCCTGAAGTTCAGCTCCATCATAATAGGATATGCGGGGGGAAGCGTTTTCTTGGCAGCGGTGTTCACGGCATTGGTGGTCTGGGTGCTGGGGCTCGCTGTCCCCGTGACGGCCTCCTACATAATCGCCGCTGTGATAACAGCTCCAGCCCTCACCCACTTGGGGGTACCGGATTATGCGGCACACATGTTCATTTTCTACTACGCCATCCTCTCCGAGGTCACCCCTCCCACGGCCCTCTCGTGTTTCGCGGCAGCTGCCCTCACCAAGGGAGATCCATACAAGACAACGCTCCAGGCGTGGAAATATACGATGCCCGCCTTCATCGTGCCCTTCATGTTCACCCTGGACCCAAAGGGCGTTGGAATATTGCTGAGGGGACCCGTTGTGGATGTGATCTGGACTACTGTGACTGCTTTCTTGGGAATAGCATCCCTGGCTGGCGGCTTGGAGGGATGGTGGCTCAGGCGGACGAACCTCTTGGAGAGGGCCATGCTCATAATTGGGGGACTTCTGCTCGTGTACCCTATTCCCAAGTACGATATTGCAGGTTTCGCCATGATGGTGGCGGTAGTGTTGATGCAAAAGTTCTGGAGAAAGGTGTGAAGGAGACTCTGGCCCCAATTTTTCGCGGATCCTCGGCGCAGGAGGTTAAGGGATGACACTTAGGAGAAAGGTGATAGGTGAAGGACCCATGGGCCTCCCCTTCTCTCAAGGAGTTTTGGTGGGAGAAACTCTGTACCTATCCGGTGCCATAGGGTATGATCCGGGGATCGGGGGGGTAGTCCCAGGGGGAATTGTCCCGGAAACTCGCAAGGCTATAGAGAACCTCAGAGCTGTCTTGGAAAGGGCCGGAATGGGCTTGGAGCATGTGGTGAAGGTGACAGTCTATCTCAAGAGCATGGATGATTACCAAGCCTTCAACGAGGTATACAAGAGTTACTTCCCCGAGAACCCCCCTGCCAGGGAGACAGTGGCTGTATGTGGCCTGGCCCTGGGGGCCAGGGTGGAGATGTCTTTCGTAGCAGTGAGGTCGGAATCCGGGGGGTGATCTTCTTAGGGATCGAAAGGGATGGTAGGGGCCCCCCAAAAGAGGGCCCTATTACCCCCTCTCATTTCCTGAAGACTCTGAAGAACTTATCCAGGGTGCCCTTTTCCAGCTCAGCTACCTCTTCGAGCTCCCCTGCATCCAGCCATACTCCCTCACAGTTGGAACACTTGTCCACTTTTATGTTCCTGTAGTCGATCTCTATGAGCTCCATCCCACACTTGGGACACTTCATATAGTGGAGTTCCTTGAGCCTCTTTTTCTCCTCCTCTGCAAGTTTGGCTTGTCTCTCAGCCTCAAGTTTCTTCCTCTTCTCGAACTCTAGCCTCGCAAAGTACTCCTCCTCTTTCTCGCTTGGCTTCCACTCCATACTGTCTCCTCCTCTCAAAGTATACGCGCTCTATTGGACTCAAGCCTATCCCAGGATCTCCACTCCCAGAGGGATTCTGTGTCTCGGCGAGCTCCTGAGCACTATCCTCTAGCTAATACCCTCTTTGATCGCTTTCACTCAGCCCCTTTCCCTCTCCCCCTACCATCTCTTGGGGGAGATCCATTCTAAACACAAAGGCCTCGTCCCACAACATCTCCCCCACCTTCCCCGAAGGTCTTTTCCTCCCAAGCAATTGTTCGAGCGGCCCAAAGAGGGGGCCTTTTGCGGGCTAGCTACCCATAGCCCATGGCAGGATGCTCACTCTTCCTCGGTCCTCGACATTCTGGAGGCAGTGGTTGTGATTTCCAATGCCATCTTTTGGGCGCACTCAGGACATATCCCGTGGCTCAACTCCGCATCTGAGTGGTCCCTCAAGTAGGCCTCAAGCTGTTGCCAGTAGCCCGTGTCGTCCCTTATCTTCTTGCACCAGGCACATATGGGTATCAAGCCCCCTCAAAACCCTATGGCGCAGCCATCCTTTCTCCTGTCCGAAGCGCCTAAGAGCACACCAGTTTCCGGATCCCTATAGATTGCCTGCCCCCCTCCTACCTGATTCACCTGGGGTTCCCCTTCCTCCACCTCGTGTCCCATGGCCTTGAGGGCTGAACGTGTCTTTCCCGGTATGCCCTCTTCCAGGTAAACCCTCATCCCTTGAAGATGCCTTACCCTGGGTGAGTCCAATGCCTCCTGCAAGTTCATTGCGAAGTCAATGACATTCACCAGGAACTGGACATGACCCTGAGGCTGCATATCTCCCCCCATGACCCCGAAGCTCATGATGAAATTCCCGTCCTTGAAAAGCATGGCAGGGATAATGGTGTGAAGGGGCCTCTTCCCTGGAAGGAGGGAGTTGGGGTGGGAGGGATCGAGCCTGAAGGCATGCCCTCTGTTTTGAAGCACCAGGCCCGTCCCCTCTACCACAACCCCTGAGCCGAAGTGCATGAATATGCTGCTGATGAAGGATGCAGCATTGCCATTTGCGTCCACGGCGCACACATAAACGGTATCGGATCCTGGAGCTGATGGCTGGAGGAAGGACGGTGGAGAGGCCTTTGTCATTGAGATCCTGGATCTTATGTCTGCCGCCCTCTCTTTGGACAGCATGGCCTCGATGGGCACGGGTCCAAAGAGAGGGTCTCCCAGGAGAGTGTCCCTGTCTTCGAAAGCCGCCTTTTTTGCCTCTACAAGGAGATGGATATGTTCCGGGCCATTGTGCTCCAAATCACCCAAGGGGTATCCTTCGAGGATGTTGAGCATCTCCAGGGCCACTATGCCCTGGCCATTGGGGGGAAGTTCCCATACTTCGTAGCCACGATAGATTGTGGAGACAGGATGGACCCAAGCGCTCTTGTGAGACTTTAGGTCCTCCATACTGAGCAGGCCCCCCCTTTTCCTCGATGCCGCGACTATGGCCTCTCCTATTGGACCTTCGTAGAAGGACTCCACCCCCTCTTTCTCCAACCTCTTGAGAGTCCTTGCCAGATCAGGATTTCGAAAAACCTCCCCGGGCCTCGGAGGCCTTCCACCGGAAAGGAAAACCCTCGCTCCCTCCTCATCTCGCTCGAGGGTCTCCTTCGCGCTCTCCCATTCTCCCGCTATTATCTCCGTGACTGGGAAACCTTCCTCCGCATAGACAATGGCATCCTCCATGACTTGCGAGAGAGTCATTGTGCCACATCGCTCCAAGGCATCGGCCCATGCGCGAAGCGCCCCTGGGACCGTGACCGATAGAATCCCCCTTTCGGGGATGGCGTTCATCCCCCTTTCCTTGAACCACTCGATGCTGGAGGCCAGTGGGGCTCTCCCACTTCCATTTAGCCCCACAAGGACTCTCTCTTTGGCCTTCCATATGAGGGCGAAGGCATCACCTCCCAGCCCCACCGAATGGGGCTCAACTACGCTCAGGGTGAAGAGCATTGCCACTGCCGCATCTACAGCATTCCCTCCCCGAAGGAGCACCTTGAGGCCTGACTGGGATGCCAGGACATGGCTACTCGCCACCATGCCCCTCTTCGCCATCACAACCGACCTCTGGGCATAGGCGCTCGCCTTCCTCCTCTTGGGATACTCGAATCGCACCTCTTACCTCCTCCAGATCCCATCTCCCATGGCCTCGGAGAATAGCTTCCGGGCCGCCCAAGCCTCTCCAGAAGCCCCACTTCAATGACTCGGATGATTTCGAGATCTCATGAGTTTTGGGGCTGTGTCCCAAACAAGCATTGCACTGAGAGATTCTCGAGCTCAATCCCAGGCTAGATCCCGAGACCTAAGGTCAGGGGCTCTCTCGCTATGAGCCCATTTCTTCAAGTCTGAGGTCGAGACAGCCCGCATCATCCACCTACCGTGAAGATTTTTCGAACGTCTCCGATCAGTAGCGCCATCCGGGATCCTTCCTCAAAGCTGATCCCATTTTGGCCCCCTCCCTCAAGGGGGCCCTTCTTGGTCCCTCAATGATGGGATCCCGACTCCTCTCCAAGGCAAGATCGATGAGCCTTTGGAGCATTGCACCGTACGAGTATCCGATTTGTTCAGCACACAGGGCCATTGTCGTATCTGCAGCCAGATCCGGGTTGGGATTGACATCCAGCACATAGAAGACCCCATCTCGCATCCTCACATCCAGCCTAGCGTAGTCCCGGCATCCCACTGCGAGATACGCCCTTCTCACCACCTCCTCGAGTTCTCCTCTTTGCTCGGGGGAGAGCCTCGCGGGTATTCTCACCTGGATCCCCTCGTAATGTCTGGATCCAGGCTCGAACTTGGAGTCGAATGTGCATAGTCTCTCCCTCGGATCCTGGAAGCAGCTAAAGTCCATCTCCGCTGGCGGCAACATCTCCACCAAGCCATTTCCCCAGAGGGTGACGTGGAACTCTGGGCCATCTATGAAGTCCTCCACCAAGGCGGGCTGTCTCAGCTCCTCTACGACCCTCTCCACCTGTCTGCGAAGCTCCACAATGTCCATCACCACTGATTGGGGAGTCAAGCCTATGCTGCAATGCTCCCTTGCGGGCTTGACAATGGCTGGGAAGACACGCCAGTCGTGCTGGTCTGGAACCTCGAATGTCTTCCAGGCCGGGGTAGGTATCCCCATTTTGGCGAGAAGTGTCTTGATGGCTGTTTTTTCCCAGCTCAGGGCCAGGACATCCCCAGGTGAGCCGGTGTAATGGAACCCCAGAGTTTCGAGAACGACTGGCACCAAGTGCTCGCTTCGCTCCAGGCCGGGTATTTCCTCGCACCAATTGAGGACGATCCATCCCCTGGGATCAAAGGCCGAGAGTCTCATAGCCAAGAGCTGATCCTCCACCCTGACCTCCCGCACTCTGGGGACCTTCTCCGATAGGGCCTCCAGGATGGTGCGAGCTTGGGACAATGCATCGAGGATGTCTTTTTGGGGCCAAGAGGGATCCACATTGTGGAGAAGAAGGACTCCAGGCCTTCTGTCTTCGCAGAGGGAGGTGGTTGAAGATGATCCCATACGTGTCCTTTGGCCCGAGTTTCTGGTTGGGTCTTCTTATACAGGAGTGGTCGTGGGGCGTCAAGCTCTCGCTCTTTGGAGCCGCAGGAGAAAAGGGGAAGGTCCGCCAAAGTCCACAGATCCTTTGATCAGGGCAGGGATGGTCCGATTCCAGTTGGATTTTGGCTACTGCGCTGGACCCTCTCGACCCTCCAAGAGCTTTCTGGGATTGTCCTCGATCATTACCCTCATCTCCTCGAGGGAGAAACCAAAGTCCCTCAGTCTAGAGAGATACTCCCCAAAGCCCTCAACAGGCGGGGGGTTGGATCTTTGACCGAGATCCGAGGACAGGATCACATGCTCCACACCCACTTCCCGGATTTGCTCGGCCAATATCTCCATGGAAATTGGATTCGGGCAGCTTGGAGTCAAGGCGAAGAAGCTATGCTCTATGAAGGCCCCCATGCCAACTGCCTCCTTTTGGTCCCTCATATCCATGGCCACTACCGATTGAGAGGCATGGGTTACGATCATTCTCTTGATCCCACATCGAGCCCCTTCCCTGAGTAGCTCCAGGGATTCACCTGGAGAAATATGGCCTGTTGCCAAAACTGCATCGAATTCCTTTATCAGTTGCAGGATCCTCTTGCACTCTCCTTTGATGTGGCCTTTCTCGTCAAAAATGGTGATGCCTGGAAACTGACGTTCCGGTACAGGGAACGGGGTGGGAGACTTCCCGATCCCCCATTTGAGGATATGATTTCGGGCACCGTATGTGGGGAAGTAGATGATATCGGTCCCGGCACGAAGGGCGGCCTCGACAGAAGTGGGGTTCAATCCCCCTACAGGAGGATTCAGAGCCAGTGAGCTAAAGAATCGAGGAGGACCACCGACCATTCGATTCATCACGAAGCAGCGTCCAACTGTGGAGGTGGTGTGGTCTTTTATGACTAGCCCAGCCATCCCCACCTGGGCCGCTTCCTTGGCCAGCTCGACCAAATCCTTGGATCTTCCGACCACATCAGGAAAGACATGAACGTGCAAATCGTAAGCCCCCCGTAAAAGCTCCGGCGAAAAAGCCATATTCCGCTACCCCTCATCTTATGTCCCCGGGTTATCCCGCGAAAAAGACTAGAGATTCTATCCTCTCTCACAGACTTCCATCCGGTGAAAAGACACCCTCCATCCCTTTTGGGACTCTCTGAGGGTCCATTTCCAGACTGGGCCCATTCCTCCGAATAACGGACCTTCGAGGATGAGCCCCTGGACCTAGCTCCCCTCTCCATATCCTTCCGAGCGGGCTCTGCTAGATGAGAGAAGGAGGACAAAGTTCTTTCCCTGACACCGCGAGGCCAGCCCATATCTTCCGACAAAAATGGGCTAAACTCGACCTTTGGACCGTTGACTCGTTCTCCGGAAGATCGGAATGGACTATCCCTGGACTCCCATGGAGAGATTCGGGATCCATCACTCCTTTTCCGCCTTTTTCACGAACTTCAAGGCTACTGAATTGATGCAGTATCTGAGTCCTGTGGGGGCCGGGCCGTCCGGGAAGACATGGCCCAAGTGGCCTCCGCAAAGGGAGCAGAGGACCTCTGTCCTTCTCATGAAAAGGGAGTTGTCCTCCTCCTCCCTGAGAGCATCCTCCCTTATGGGAGCCCAAAAACTCGGCCAACCGGTCCCGGAGTCGAATTTTTGCTCCGAGCTGAAAAGCTCATTCCCACAGCCGGCACAAACGTACTTTCCCTCTTCCTTCAGGTCATGATACTTCCCAGTGAAAGGGGGCTCAGTTCCCTTTTTTCGAAGCACGTAAAATTGTTCCTCTGTCAGCATTCGCCGCCACTCTTCCTCGCTTCTGCTCACGAACTTGTAAGCCTCAGTATCTCTTTGGCCTTCTTGTCCCACGGAGACCTCCTTTCTTCGAGCCCCTGGATACTATGTTCTCATCCCTGCAAACGTCTTCTCCATTATACGCTGTACGGCTCTCTCGAGATAAGCCGTGGAGCCCAGCGATCCTTAGTGGAGACCAAAGATACCCACCGAAGGGGCCAGGGCCCCTTTTGGGGAAGGGCAAGGAGGCGGAAATCAAAAGCCCATGCCTGGCCTTCCCCAGCCTGCCTCGGCACAGCCTGGGGCAGTGGGTTGAATGCTACATCTTTTGGCAGTCTCCCTGGCTTCCTCGGATGCGGCCAGCCACTGGGAACAACCGCTGGAGAAGACAATGAGGCCAAAAGCCAGCGCCCCCACGATTGCCCTTTTCCATACGTTTCTCATCTCCAACACCTCCCCTCATCAAGCCCTGTTTCCGGAGCCGGCTAGCTCCTTCGAGAATCTCATCTGTTTTTGAAGACAGGCTTTCTCTTCTCGAGAAATGCCTTCACCGCTTCCTTCGTGTCCTCGCAGTTGAACAGTATAGCCTGAGCCTGTGCTTCCATTTCCAGGAGTTCCTCCATGGATGCTCCGGCCATGGAACGGTGAAGGAGCGTTTTGCCAAAGGCTACGGCTTGGGGGGCCCATTTGGCCATTTCCTTGGCCCTTTCCAGCGCCCTTTCCATCAGGACCTCATGCGGCACGACCTCGCTCACCATGCCCAAGGAGTGGGCCTCCTGGGCCGAGATTATTCTCCCACTGTAGATGAGCTCCTTTGCCTTCAGGACGCCAACGAGCCGGGGCAGGATGAAAGAGGCTCCCATGTCCGGCCCGAGATTGTTCCTAGAGAATACCATCCCAAACCTGGCCTTCTCCGAGGCCATAACCACATCCCCACACAGGGCCAAGCTGCAGCCCCCTCCCACTGCTACCCCATTCACCGCTGTGATCAATGGCTTGGGGAAATTGAATATTCTCATCACTACTTCCCCGACCATCTTCATCTGTCTATAGACCAGAGATGGTGGAGATTCGCTCCACTCCTTGAGGACCCCCATGTCTCCCCCGGCTGAAAAGGACTCCCCTGTCCCTGTGAGGATGAGACATCTTACGGAATCGTCCTGCGCCAGGTCGCCGAAGGCCTCCCACAGCCTTCCAAGAAGGGAATGACTGAGGCTGTTCATCTGGGCTGGCCTGTTCATTCGAAGTATGGCCACATCATCTACCCTCTCCAGGATGAGCTCGTCTTCCATTTCAGGTCCCCTCCCCTCTTCGCCAGTTATCCCTCTCATTCCAAAGGTCACACAGAACAACCTCCATCCTTCCCAGGGCCTCAGACAAGATATCCCAAGAGGTCGCGAAATTCAGCCGCATGAAACCCTCTCCCGACGGACCGAATTGCCTTCCCGGATGGAGCACAACCTTGGCCCTCTCTAGGAGTAACCTCCCCATCTCCTCACTTGGAAGGCCGAAGGACCTCATATCCGCGAACACAAAAGGGGTCGCCTGTGGCCTGTGGCATCGGACCCCTGGAATTCTACTCAGCCTGTCAATCACTCTGTCTCTCATCTCCTTCAGGTGAGACATGAAGGCAGGGAGCCAGAGGTTGGCTGCAGCCATTGCACCCATGGCAGCTGCCTGAGCTAGGGTGTCTGTGTGGACTATGATCCTCTTTGTGGCCTCGACCACCTTGTTTCTCAGCCTTCCTGGCACCACCATATATGCCACCCTGTACCCTGGAATCCCAAAGGCCTTGCTGAATCCATATACGGTTATTGTTCGATGGAAGATTTCCTGTGCCAGACTCGCTATGGAGATGTGCTCTCCTTCGAAGACCATGTCTTCATATAGCTCGTCGGAAAAGATGAGAAGGTCCTTCTCCTCGGCAACTCTCGCTATGGCTTCAAGCTCTTCCCTGGAGAGGACCCTTCCTGTGGGATTGTGGGGATTGCAGACCATTACGAGCCTTGTTCTGGAGTTCACTAGCTCAGGTAGGACATCCGCTCGGAATCGGAACCCTTGGTCCATGTCCAGATCGTGACCACGAGCGATGGCGCGGGATGCCTCCACATTTTTCCAGAAGGGCCCATATACGGGCGCTGGGCTTATGAGGGCCTCATCTCCCCGGTCTAGAAAAAGATAGCATACTAGAAAAATCGCGAACATCGTCCCAGGAATGACCACTATGTCATCTGGGGCCACTCGAAGCTTGTTCTTCTCGAAGAGCTTCTGGGCTAGGGCCTCCCTCAACTCCACATCTCCCTGGTAATGACCATAGGGTGAGCGATCTTCCAAAAGCCAGCGCTGGACTCCTTCTCTGACTTCCCTGGGAGGGCGATAGTCTATATCAGCCACGGAGAGGGAAATGACGTCTTCACCCCACCTACCCCACTTGAGGGCTGCCCTGGTTCTGAGGAAAGAGATGTCCGTCTTCTGGAAATCCATGTCTTCACCTTACGCCTTGGATTCCTGGGAAAAACCTGTATCATAGAAAGTGGAAATTGGCCAGCGCTTCTAGGAGGTGTCACATGGGTCAATGGAAATGCTCCAACTGCGGTTACACATTCAGCTCCTCCTCTGTACCAGATCGTTGCCCTTCCTGCAAGGAGAGTTGCTCCTTCGCTGATGTGAGCTGCTACACTCCCGAATGTGGAGGACCGGAATCCGGCAACATAGATCCAAGGCTTCTCAGTCCTGAATCTGGCAAGAAGAGGTAGCAAGGCGGCTTCCTCTTCGCTGGAAGTCCTCCCAGAAGAGCCTGTAGACCCTGAGTGCCCTCTCCGAGCTCTCGAAGAAGGGGACTTTCGCCTCCAGAAAGGGTCTCCCCATCTCGGGATCGAAGCCAGGGATGTTCACTATGAGGAATGGCTTCTTGGTTCTGTCCCTGAGCTCTATGATAGCCTGAGCATACCTGCGGTTATCCTCATGGGAGATGCCCATCCCGATCATGACAACGGCGTCCACTCCGGGATCCTCGGCAACTGACCTGGCGCTCTCCACATATATTTTCATGTCGAACGAGGCTGTGAGGCCCACATCCACTGGATTGCGCGTGCTTGTCCCTGTCGGGGGGACGATCTTCTCCAAATTTTTCCTGGTATCTGGACTCAGCTCTGCCAGAGTCAGCCCCTCTCTGCCACAGGCCTCTGCCGCACTCACAGCAAGACCTCCAGGCCCGGACACTATTGCTGTCTTGGGACCGGGAGGTTTTGGCAAGAACGCGAAGCCCATGAGGGTATCCACAAATTCCTCGAATCCCCTGACCGTAACTGCACCCCCTTGCCTCGCCACCGCTTCCCATATCTCTCTCGAGCCTCCCAGGGAAGCCGTGTGAGACCTCGCAGCCCTCTGTCCTTCCGGGGTGAGACCGACCTTCCACAGGATCACGGGCTTTCTGATGCATGCGGCTTTCAAGGCATTGAGAAAGGCCCTCCCGTCCCTCACGCCTTCGAGATACATGCCCACGAGCTGGGTTTCTCCGTCGTAGGCCATGTAATGGAGGAAGTCTGAGGCTGTGAGGTCGCACTGATTACCTATGCTCACGACTTTGCTGAACCTCAGCCCCTTTTGCCTCGCCATTCTCCCGAGGATGTTACCCAAAGAGCCGCTTTGGGTCACCATCCCTATGGGACCAGGCTCCCTGGGAAGCTCCGGGAAAAAAGAGAGGCCAGAGGCTGGAGCATATATGCCCATGCAATTGGGACCGATTATCCGCATCCCGGTCTTCCTCGCCAGATCGACGAGCTCCTTCTCTGCGGACAGGCCAGCTTGAGTGCCCGTCTCGCTGAATCCAGCTGTGAACAGAACAACAGCCTTCACTCCCTTTTCTCCACACTCTCTCACCACTTCCAAGGCCCTCTCCGCGGGCACCAGGACTATTGCCATGTCCACTTTCGTGGGGATGGCCTTTACACTGGGATATGCCTCCATGCCCTCTATCTTTCGAGCCTCTGGATTGACAGGGAATATGGGTCCCCTGAACCCCTGGTCCTTGAGGGCGACAAGAAAGAGCTTCCCCATCTTCATTCCCCTTGGAACACCCACGATGGCAACTGACTCGGGATGGAAGAGCTCTTCCATCTGACGAAAAAAGACGGGATCAAAACCCACCATGAAAACCTCCTTTCGGCAATGGATCATTGGACTACTGCGATCTGAGAGAATCCATCCAAGATGGGAGGGGAGGGTTCAAGCTCGGCCCCGGCGAGATCTTCTTTCCCAGTGGGCCTCTTTTCATTCTAGGCTCATCTCGTGTTGGATCTTCAAGGTCTTCTGGGAATGTTTTTCACGCAACGGAAACCAAGCCAGTGGGCTCCATTTATGGGGTCCTCGGGAGTCCATCTGCATGCAGCCCTCACGAAGGTGGCCGAACCCAGAAAACATCCACCCCTCATGGGAGGATGGTCTCCCTGCCACCTTCCCTCACACATCTCCCAAACGTTTCCGCACATGTCGTAACATCCATAGGGGCTGACCCCTTCATCGAAAAGACCTATTTCGCTAGTCCTCCCCAGGCCATATTCCCTGGAATTGCACCTGTTGGGCAGAAACTCGTCACCCCATGCCCACCATCTGCGATCCGTGCCCCTTGCAGCCTTCTCCCACTGCTCCTCCGTTGGCAGAGTTTTTCCGGCCCACCTGGCATAGGCCCTGGCATCTTCCCATCCCACTCCCACAACCGGTTGCATGGGCTGGTTCCACCTCGGGTCATCCCAGAGCCAAGGTGCCCTGTGGCCCGTCTCTTCCACGAAGCGGCGATACTGGTAGTTGGTCACGGGATACCTGTCTATGTAAAAGGCATCCACATAAACGGTTCTAGCTGGCATCTCGGTCAGGAAGACTGGTGTTTCCCTCTGATCCAGGAGAAAGATCTGCCGGATCTCCTCGGGCGTCGTGCCCATCACGAAAGGACCCGCTGGCACAAGTACCATCTCTGCGCCGTCTATGGGAGAGATGATCGTTTGGGGCAAAGGACCACTGCCTAGGTCCTTCAAGATGTCCCACCTCTCGGCCATTGCTGCCACCAAACCGATGGAAGGGGTTCGAGTCTAGGTTGCCAGTCTGGCAAAATGATTCACCTATCCTCGGGATTTTGCCCTCTCCAATGCCCTTTTCTCGAGCTCCCCGGAATAACTAGTCCACTGTCTCTCCTCTCCTGGGCCGAGCTTCCATGCCTCGAACCTGCAGGTTGGGGCCCCCTTTGGGATCAATTGGGTGAACCTCGCATCCACTCTCATCCCAGTTCGCTCTTCCAGGGCCTCGAGAAGCCCTTGAACAATGTACCTCTGGACCCTGCAGTCGAAGGCCCTGTAATGGTCCTGATGGGGACACCAGAGGACATCGCATGCACATCTTCTCTCATCTATGATCTGAGGCACTTCAGGAGAAGCCCATATCTCCTCGTTGACATAGGTGATGAAGGCGGATATCGCCTCTATCTCCGACACCCCGGGCTCCAGATGGAAGCCTTCCAAGACCTCTCTGCCTATATCCCTTCCCAGCTCCACAAGGGCCTCGCTGAGAACCTTCTGGGCCTCCTTGCCAAAACTCCTCTCAGCAGCATCCATCATCCTCACAACTGCAAGGGCCATCATCTGGCCCCATCTGAAGAGCCTTGCCGCATCGTACCCTGGGGAATTCAGGGCCTTCTTCCTCATGTTCTCGGTAGAGGAGACGAAGTGCCTTCTCAGGGTCAGGCCCCTCTTGCTCCAAAGAGTCTCGGTGTCCTCTTTTCCGCTCATTTCCATCCTCCCCATATACCCCTTGGCCTATCCGCCCCATGCCACCCTATCTATCGGTAGAAGTTCAGGTATGGTCACGAAAGTATAGCCTTTGCCCTTGAGGAACTCCAACAACCCTGGCAGGGCCTCGACCGTCTGCTGATGGACATCGTGCATGAGGATTATGGCACCGGGATGAACCCTCTTCTCCACATTTCTCCTTATGTCTCCAATGCTGTGTGTGGCCCAGTCCCTCGAGTCCACAGACCAGAGGACAACCTCCAGATCCCTGTGGGCCACCTCCGCAAGGCTCCTCGCGTCAAAGGCCCCAAAGGGTGGGCGAAAAAGTTGCGTGTATACCCCAGTTTCCAGAAATATGATCTCCCTGGTCCTCTCTATCTCCTCCTTGAGTCTGCCATTCGTTACGGCTGTGATCCTCGTGTGGGAGAAGGTGTGGTTTCCGAGGGCGTGGCCTTTCTCCTTGGCGAGCCTCAAAAGTTCGGGATTCCTCTCGGCATTCCTCCCTATAACGAAGAATGTGGCTGGAACGCCGTGATCTTCCAATATTCGCAAGATCTGGGGGGTGAAGACGGGATGAGGCCCATCGTCGAAGGTGAGGGCTACAATGGGCTTGTCCGGTGGACCGGCCCACGTGATACGGACCTCTACTCCCCTGAAGAACATGCGAAACGGGTTGTACATGCGAAAACTGGGGCTGGGCATCTCAGGGATTGAGGCCACGTCCACAGCCGGACTGCTCCCAGATTCGTCATCTGCCAGAGCCTTGGGAGCAATCATCGCGACCAGTATCAGCACAGCCAGAATGTGCACCACCCTCTCCCCCCTCGGATTGTGGGCAATGGCTTCAAGGTAGTACATCGGATGGGATTTCCTTTTTCTTTAGAGTGCTATGTGGCCTAGCAAGATTATAAGAAAAATCCCGACACTTGCAACGGCCCCCGCGAGGAGCAAATCCAAAAGGATGGAGGGCCTGTAGGCCCCTTCCTCTATCTGCCTCTCTATCCTCTTGTAGCGCACAAAGGCCATCACTCCCAGGAAGGCCCCAAGACCCACAAGCCCCTGGCCTAGCCAGGATGTATAGGATGGAGGTGGAGGCTGGGGATTACCCATGGGCTCCAGCCTGCAGACTATGGCGGACAAGTGCTGGAGGAATATGGCGAACTTCTCGACAACGAAGCCAAAGGCCATTATGGCGATACTGGTCCGCACCCAGGCAAGAAAAGTCCTTTCATTGGCCATGTGAACTCTTCGGTTTGAACCATCAGGCGGCTTCATGGAGAGCTGGCCCCCTTTTGGGCCCTCGCCCCCTTCCTTGTTTCATTTCTCACCTTTATGAGCTCAGCAACGATGCTCACAGCTATCTCTTCCGGGGTCTCCGCTCCTATGTCCAGACCTATGGGACAGCGAACCCTTTCCAGGAGATCCTTGGAAATCCCCTCTTTCATCAACCCGTTGTACACAACGGCCCTCTTTCTCTTGCTACCTATCATCCCTATGTAGGCGAATTCCTTCCTTATCACTCCTCTCAAGGCAGCTGCATCGTGGATGTGGCCCCTGGTTATTATGGCCACGTAAGAGTGAGGACCTGGGTCCAGTCTGGAGATGGCCTCTTCTATGGGGAGGACCAGAATCTCCTTGGCTGAGGGGAATCTCCCTCGATTGGCGAACTCCTCTCTATCGTCAATGACCACCACGTGGAAACCCACCATGGAGGCCAGGGAGGCCACAAAGGTGGACACATGGCCTGCACCGAACAAGTAAAGTACCTCAGGTGGCATCAAGGGCTCCCAAAAGATCTTTCCCTTCTCCAACTCTATGAGTTTTGGCTCGTTGGGATGGAGCTCCCTTGCCAAAGGCTCGAGCTCCCTGGGAAGCCCGCTTGGTATTTGCTCAATAGCCAGGAGGATCCTCGCCTTCCCTTCAATGGGGGGGTCTTCCCAGAGCCTTGTGAGCAAGACTCCCCTCCTATCTTCTCGAATCATCTCGGCAGCCCTCTCGAAAAAGGAGATGGTATCTCCCTCCGGCGCAATGGGTTCTACGTAGACATCTGCTATCCCTCCACAGAGCATATCCGTCTTGGCAATATCCTCCCCCTTGAGCTCGAAATGGACGAGTCGAGGAATGCCCGAGGCTATGGACTCCTTGGCCTCCTCCCGTACCCGCCACTCCAACATCCCCCCACCTATGGTCCCCACAACTGTGCCGTCTTCCAGCACGAGGCACTTGGTCCCAATGTGTCTCGGGGCCGAGCCAACTTGCTTGACTATTCTGCAAAGGGCCACTCTCCTCCCTTCCTTGAGGTATCTGAGGAGCTCTCCAAAGGCCTCTCTCATGGCACCCTCCCCTATGGGACCCTATCTCCAACTATGTAGCCTGGGCTATTCTCCAAGACTGGTCACTTTCGGCCCTCGAGCCGCAAGCGCCCGGGACCCTTCTGGATGTTGAGACTCCAGAGGGAAGCACACCTCAAGTTACGCCAACTCCATCCCCATCAAGCATCCACTTCCCATCTCCAGAATTCCTCTCCCCGCAGAGCACTTCCCACAACGATACTCAAAGGAGCGACCTGGGAGGAACCTTCTCGCACGTTTTCCAGGACCTCTCCTGCCCGGGCGAACCCTCCCTGGAGGTCCGCCTTGTTCAAGAAGAGGATCTTTCTGGCTCCTTTGGGACATCCCTTGAAGAGTCCCCTTGGATGCCCAACAAGCCTAGCTATTGTCTCAGGGGTTATGGGGGAGCCTGGGGCCTGGCCTGTGAGGAGGCCGAGAAGTTCCCACCTGAAGGCCCACTGGGGTCCTAGAGGCCTACCGAGCACATCGAGCCCAATAGTGCCCACAACCCACCCCGATCCACTGGGGATCACTGGCTCCTTCTCATTGGGAGCCTTTATGGAAAGCCCACGAGCACCGTCTGCCTCGACCAACAAAAAGTCGAATGGACCCTCTTTCAGGATCATATCCAGATAATCCGGCTCGAACCCGAGAACCTTCCCTTCTTTCTCCGCAACGGAGGAACCCGCGAATATCACCCTCCCCTTTCCTCTGAACCATCTCGCTTCTTCGAGAAGCTCCTCGGGACGCCTCGAGAAAATCGAGACCTCTGCCTGATCCCCCGTAGGCCTCATCATCTTGGTCGTGGTCGTGACGAGAACCAGTTTCCCCTCTCGGGCCATTTCGTGGGCTAGGCGGTAGCAAAGGGATGTCTTCCCTCCCGCCCCCACGAAGGAGGCCATCCCCCTTGTGCCTAGGCCCAGGGCCTCATGAGCCTTTGGAAATGCCCGATACTCCATCACCTGTTGTACACGCGCATTATCGCTTCCAGGACAGATCCTGCAATGGCCCTCGCCTTATCCGATATGGTGTAACAATACTCTCTCTTTCCCCTAGGGTCCACATCGCCGAGCTTGAGTCCTTCCGAGACTCTCGTGCCATCCCTTATGAGCCCCCTCAGGACCCCAGCCACTCTTGCCCTGACCTCGTGACCGTCCACTTCCCCAACTGCATCCCCCTCCTTCACCACATCTCCTATGGAGGCCAGGGCTCGAAAGACGCCACTTGAGGGAGCCCTCAACACCCTGTCCTCGGTGTGGCCAGCTATGTCCCCTGGGACTCCGGTGTTGGGCTCAGCTTCTCCATCGGTTATTATGCGTCCGAGATTGTGACCTCTGTTGGTCTCTATTACCATGTGGCAGTCCACCCCTGCCCTGAAGCCAGGACCAAGGGCCAGGACCAGAGGGGCCTCAGCGAGGGTAGTCCCGAGGTTTCTCTTGGCTATAATCGCATCTACGACCACGTGAGGTCTCATGCTCTTGAGGAGTTCCCATTGGGGGTCAATGGCCACAGCTATCAGGCCCTCTTGCCATGCCATTCTCACGCTGAGCTCGTCCCTCACCAATACTCCCGCTACCCCTTCGACCTCCTTGCGACCCGCGTGAACTGCCTCGCAAAAGGAAACCTCCCTTCTCACAGCCAGGGGCTCTGGCACTTCTGCCATCAGGATCTTCCTTATATTGGCATTGTAAAGCCTCCAAGCAATGGCACTCGCCATCTCCCCGGCCCCTTTTATCCCCACAACAATGTCCGACAAGGAATATCCCATGCTCCCTCTCCTCTTCGCTTCTAGTTCGAAGTACCATGGGACCGTGGATCTCGGCCCCGGGATGAGCACGCTCGCCCTCCGTGGATCATAGCCCTCTCCAGGGCTCACTTCCCGAAAGAGCAAGCGGGATATCGACAGGTTTCGCAATTGAGACAGAGACCTCCGTGGCCCATCCTGGCCACATCCTTCCTCGAGGGCATCTCCCCAGCTAGTATTCTCGCCAGCATGAGATCGAACATGGTTGTCCTGTAATAGAAGACGCAGGCAGGCAGCCCCAAGATGGGGACATCGCCGAGTGTGGCCAGGAGGAACATGGCGCCAGGAAGCACAGGGGTTCCGTAAAAAATCACCTTGGCTCCAGAAGCCCTTATCCCCTTTCTCGTGTTGTCATCGGGGTCCACAGAGAGCCCTCCAGTTGTGAGTATCAAATCACAGCCCTTCTCCTTGAATCCCCATATGGCATGGGCTATGGCCTCTGGGTCGTCTCCCACGATCACTTTGCCGCAGAGCTCGCAACCGTATTCGATGATCTTGCGGCCTATGTAATCGTCGAAAGCGTCCTTCACGAGACCTGTGGCCACCTCGTAGCCAGTCACAACGGCTCCAACGGACATCTTTCTGAAAGGCAACACTCGAATCACAGGGCCCCTTCTCGACACCATGGCCTCTAGCCTTTCCATTCTCCCTCGGGAGATGGTGAGGGGAATGATGCGAGTTGCTGCAACAGTCTGCCCCTCTCTGCAAGGAAATCCGTCCTTTAGGCTCGATACTATTACATCGCCCTTTAGATTTATCTCGTACAGGGCCTTGGCATCAACCCTGAGAAGGCCTGGATGGGCCGCAACTAGGTTTATCTTGCCCTCTTGTGGGGAGGTCCACCTGATACCGGTTCCGCTTATGGCAGCTGCGATCCTCTTTGCCGCCTCTTCCTCGTGGACCCTGGAAGAATCAAGGTTTTCGACGAATACGAATCTCTTCCCCAATCTCAAAAGCTCCCTCACATCCTCCTCTCGCACCACATGGCCACGGCGGAAACCCACTCCTTTGAACTCCAAGTCCTCAGTGCCCTCGTACTTGGCCACAAGAGCATTCAGCACCCGAAGCTTGAGAGAGTCAGAGTCGACGACCCTCGCTTTTCCCCTCACAACCACGCTTCTGTAAAGTTGGTGAGCCTTGCAAGGGTTCTTATCCTCGTTGAAAGACACCTCTATGTAAGCGAGGGGTTCGTCCACCTCGAAGCACACCTTTGGGTCTCTTCCTATGTTCTCGAGCTTTTCCCCCTCTAGGGCACAGTGGAAGTAGATGCAATTTTCGTAAAGGACAAAGTTGACCGGGACTATATAAGGGTACCCAGCCTCATCTATGGTCGCAAGCCGGCCCACTCTTGCCCTGGAGAGGATCCCAAAAATCGTGTCTAGATCCTTTATCTGGCATTGGGAACGTCTCATGGTGCCATTTTAGCGGGGCAAGCCCCCAACCTCAACCCGATCGAGCGAGACTCATTTGCTCTCTGAGGAGGGGAAGCGGATCTATCAAATGCTTGGAGAGCCATTTTCGGGCATTGGGCGAGCCAGCAGCCAAGGCCAGAAGTTCGGTTATATAGAGAACAGGTAGAGGCGAAGAGGCCTTTCCCCTCAGTTCCAAGTTCATCTGGCAAAGAGAGCAGAAGACCACGATACACTGGGCTTTGGCCTCCAGGGCATAATGGCGAATTCTGTCCACTAGTCTGTCCGATGTCCCGGGCTTGGTCACAGCCAAGCTTGCCCCGCAGCAGTGTTTGGAATAGGGCCATCTTACTGGGTCGGCTCCAGCTATCCTCACAAGCTCCTCTATGAACCTCTCATAGGGAGCCACATCGAAACCCGTTATCCAATCGGGCCTGCTGAGCAAGCAGCCATAGTAAAGGGCCACTTTGAGGCCATGGAGAGGATTCCTCATGATCTCTTTCACCCTCTCGAGCCCGATCTGTTCCAGGATCTCGAGAAAGAACCTGAGCCTCACACCTCCTCGGTATTTCCGATGGAAGACCCTCTCCAGTTCTTGGGCCTTCTCCATCGATGTCAAGATCTCCCTTTCGGCCTGCTTGAGACGCACGAAACAGCTAGGGCACATCACCATGAGATCCTTGACTCCCTGCTCCTGGGCCAGGAGCAGGTTTCTGGCTGCGAGAAGAGTGGCGAGATTTGGATTCGTGGAATGGGCCGGAGATGACCCGCAGCAACTCCAGTCCTCCAAGGGAGAGATTTCCAAGCCGAGCATCCTCGCGAGTTCCTGAAAAGAGTCCCCCATTTCCCTGGCACTCGAGCCCAGAGAGCATCCAGGATAGTAACGAATAGCCCCATCAAGCTTTTCCATCACCTTCCCTCCAGATTGTCCTGATATCCGAGAGGCCTTTAACCGCTTCCGGAAGGAATTTGAACTTCCTCTTCCACAGGAATTTCAAGCCCGCTATCAAATCCTGGAAAAGGGTCCAGCTTGCGAGCTTGTATCTCGCAGCGAGTCCTAGCTCGTAGATCCTGCCCCGTCTGCGCACCTGATCCAGGAAAGTCCTGTGGAAAAGAACTATCCTCTTTTCAGGAACCTCCACGCCCTGTTCCAGGGCCATCTGTCTCAGGGTGTCCATGAGAAGGGGCACGTTCACCCGATTGGGACACTGGGACACACATGCATGGCAGCCGACACAAACCCATATGGCTTTGGAAGCCAGGACCCTTTCCCTTTGGCCGAACTCCACGAGCCTGACTATTTGAGTAGGATTGTAGTCCATATCTTCCACAACAGGACATCCCCCAGCGCAGCTGAGGCACTGGAAGCACGCATCGAAGCGTTGCCCGCTCCTTTTTCTCACCTCTTCCTTGAAGCTCGAATCCACCCTCATCTCTCTCCCCCTGCCTTATTATATCCCCACAAAATCTATCAGCAATTCTCGCACTTGCCTAGTCCCCAGAGTGGAATTTGCACGACCTTGCGCTCCCGAGCATTGACCTGAGTCAGGAAAATGGATAAGCTCGGCCGGGAGGGAAAGTCATTGGGGAGAGGGCCCACAGAGGGGATATTGCTCGGTGCAGGATGCTCGGTGAGGATGGGAGGTTTGAAGCAACTCGCCCAGCTCCACGGAAAGCCCCTTCTGGCATGGGCAGTTGAAAACGCCCTCTCGTCGAGCTTGGAAAGGGTCCATGTAGTCCTCGGAGAGGGTGCTTCGGAAATCGCCATTGCTATGGAAGGCCTTCTGGCCCATCCCAGGGTCCGAGTGATCCTCAACCCGGGCTTTCGCGAAGGCATTGGGAGTTCCATAAGGGCAGCCATGGTAAATCTTCTCCCAGAGTCCAATTCAGTGATGATTCTCTTGGGAGATCAGCCCTTCGTATGGCCCCATATCATAGACCAACTCCTCGAGCGCTTTTACAAATCGGATAGCGAGATCTGCGTTCCCCTTTTCGGGGGAAAGAGGGGGAATCCCGTCATCTTTGGGAGACCATTTTTCGAGGAGCTGGCACGGCTGAGAGGAGATGTGGGAGGAAGACTCATATTGGAGAGAAACCCAGGGGCATTGCTCCAAGTGGAGGTTGGGGACCCTGGGGTCCTTTGGGATGTGGATACTGAGGAGGACCTCGAGCGAGCCAGGAGGATGATTCTAGACGGTTCTCAGAGAAGAGGAGGATGAGGCCATGTCCATCCGAGAAGAGACGGAACACATGGATGCAGTGGCTCAGGCCGAGCTCGTCAAAAGGGGGGAGCTCAAGCCAGTTGAGCTGGTTGAGGCAGCTTTTGAGAGGATACGGATATGGAATCCGAGGATCAATGCGGTTGTGACGGAGATGTTCGAGGAAGCCCTTCGTGAGGCAGAGGGCCCCATTCCGGATGGTCCTTTCAAAGGGGTTCCTTTTTTGGTAAAGGATCTCCTGGCCTCTTGCGCAGGGGTCCCCCTCACCATGGGCTCCAAACTCATGAAGGATTTTGTCCCCAAGGAGGACAGCGAGCTCATCCGCCGGATCAGGAGGGCCGGGCTCATAATCCTCGGGAAGACCAATACCCCTGAATTGGGCATTCTTCCCACGACAGAACCCAAGCTATTTGGACCGTGCAGGAATCCCTGGAGTCTGGATCGAACACCGGGAGGCTCAAGCGGGGGGTCCGCTGCTGCGGTGGCAGCCCGGATGGTTCCCATGGCGCACGGAAACGATGGAGGAGGATCCTTGAGGATCCCTGCATCCTGCTGTGGGGTCTTCGGGCTCAAGCCCACAAGGGCTCGGAATCCCCTGGGACCCAATTTTGGGGATCTGATGAACGGACTCGTAGTGGAGCACGCCCTAACCATCTCGGTCAGAGACAGCGCTCTTTTGCTGGATGCTACATGTGGACCGGATCTCGGGGACCCTTACTGGCCACCCCTTCCTCCCAGACCATTTTTCCAGGAAGTTGGGGCAGATCCCGGGGAACTTAGGGTGGCCTTCACGGATCGTCTTCCCAAAGGATCCCCACTCCATCCAGACTGTGTCGAGGCAGTGAGGGAAGCCGCATCCCTGTGCGAGGCCCTGGGACACACAGTGGAGGAAGACTCTCCAGAGATCAATTTCGACCTCATGAACGCCTCCTTCATGGTTGTGTGGTCATCGGGATGTGCATCCACCCTGGAGGCCATAGCTAGGATGAAGGGGAGAACCCTCTGTCCAGATGATCTTGAGCCCACGACATGGGTTCTCTACGAGATAGGTAGAAAACATCTGGCCTCGGATTACCTTTTGGCAGTTCAAGCCCTACAGGCCATATCGAGGCAGGTGGCGAGATTCTTCCAGAGATACGATATTTGGATCACCCCGACCCTGGCTGAGCCTCCTGTTCCTTTGGGAAGCTTCGAGCCAACCGAGGAAGATCCCCTCAATGGTCTGAGGAGGGCTGCCCAGTTCGTTCCTTTCACCCCGATATGCAACATCACGGGCCAGCCGGCAATGTCCGTGCCCACTCACTGGAACAAGGAGGGATTGCCCATTGGGGTCCATTTCGTGGCAAGGTTCGGAGAAGAGGGGACTCTTTTCCGGCTAGCATCCCAGATCGAGGCCGCAAGACCATGGGCCCATAGGAGACCGACATTGTGAGAGAAGGGCTCCCCTTCTCGCCTCATCCTGAGTTGGCTCTTTTCTCCTTTATGGCAGCGAGGACCCTTTCGGGGGTCATGGGGAGTTCCCTCAACCTCACACCCACTGCGTCCCATATGGCGTTGGCTATGGCTGGAGCTGTGGGGACGCACCCCGGCTCCCCTATTCCCTTGGCACCAAAGGGACCGTCCTTGTCCATGGTCTCCACAATGTACGTCTCTATGGGCACTGCATCCTTTGCGGTGAGGATCTTGTAGTCCCTGAAATTGGGGTTCATCACCTCGCCCTTTTCCAGGATGAGCTGCTCGGTCAGGGCATATCCTATGCCCATAAGGGCTCCTCCGTAGACCTGACCCTCGAGGAGAAGGGGATTTATTGCCCTTCCCACGTCATGGGCAGCCACGTACTTCAGGACCTTGACCTTCCCCGTCTCCTCGTCCACCTTGACCCGCACTCCATGGGCGCCGAAGGTGTAAGTCATGGAGAGGTTTCCCCTGAAGGACTTGTCCAGATTCTCGTTTGCCGGATCGTAGAAGAAATCCGCCATGAGCATTTGGCCCCCTTGACTGAAATGGGCCTTCCTCAGAATCTTTCCTATCTCGAGGCGCTTTTCCGGATCATCCTTGCAGAATACCTCTCCGTCCTTGATGCTGAGCATCTCTGGAGGCTCACCCATTTGCCTCGAGGCCAGTTCCAAAAGCCTCTCCTTTATCTTCCTCGCTGCACCCAAGGCGGAATTGCAGGCCACAAAAGTCGTTCGGCTGGCATGGGCCCCCACGTCCCATGGGCATACATCGGTATCGGTGTGAATGACCTTGACGTCCTCTATCCTCACACCGAGCTCTTCCGCCACGACCTGGGCTATGACAGTGTCGGCGCCCTGGCCCATGTCAGTGGCCCCGGTGAAGACGTCCACTTTGCCGAAATCGTCCATCTTCATGATGGTCCCACATCCATCGGATTTGTAAACCCTGGCTCCACCTCCCACGTGAATCAGACAGGCAATTCCGACTCCCTCTCCCTTCTCCTTGGGTCCTCCCCAATCCAGTCTCCTTCTCACCTCTTCTATGCACTCCTTGAGGCCGCAGGTGGTTATCCTGAAACCCTGGGAGGTTACCTCCCCTGGCCCATTGGCATTCAGGAGCCTGAACTCCACCCTGTCCATTCCCATCTCCTGAGCTAGACGGTCCATTGAGCTCTCTATGGCGAAGGTGGCCTGAGGGTTGCCGTATCCCCTCATGGCTTGGGAGTAGGTGTTGTTCGTGTAGACACAGATGGCCTCATAGCGGACATTGGGGACTCGGTAAAGGGAGGAGATGGGCATCATCATCACAGAAGGTGTGGTGGCGCCCCAGGAAGTGTACGCGCCATTGTCCAGGATCATCCTCACATCCCTGAAGAGAAGCCTTCCATTCTCGTCGCACCCCTGGGATATGTCTATTATTGCAGGCTGCCTTCCGGAGGTGGCCACGAACTCCTCCTTCCTGTCAAAGACAATCCTCACTGGCTTCCCAGTAGCGTGGGCTAGAAGGATAGCGATGTACTCGTAAGGATAGGTGTCGAGCTTGCTTCCGAAGGCCCCCCCTATGCACGCCTTTATTATCCTCACCCTCTTTCCCTTGAGCCCCATGGCCTCGAGGGCCTCCAAATAGTCCCTCTGGGCCAAGGAAGGTATCTGGGTATTGCTGTACACGGTCAGGTTCTTGGAGGCATCGAACATGGCGATGCATCCACTCGTTGCCATGCAGCAGTGGGTCACCCAGGTGACCCTGAGCCTGTCCTCCACAACGTATTTCGCTTTTCTCCTCGCTTCCTCCACGTCTCCAAAATGCATCTTCCAGGGGAGCTTCAAGATATTGCTCCGGTTCTCCTCGTGAACGAGGGGAGCTCCCTCCTTCATTGCCTCCTCTGGGTCGAATACAGCTGGAAGGGCCTCGTAGTGGACCTGGATGAGGTCCAGTGCTTCTTGGGCAATATCCGGATCTATGGCCGCAACTGCAGCCACCTCATCCCTGTACGACCTCACCTTCCCTCCTTTGAGGGGGGTGTTGTCTTTGTAAAATCCGAATTTGAATGGCGGAATGTCCTCGGCCGTGAGCACAGCTCGCACCCCTGGGAGTTTCTTGGCCTTGGAGACATCTATGTGGGCTATTCGAGCATGGGGGTACTTGCTGTAGAGGATCTTGCCATATAGCATCCCTGGAATGCGAATATCGTGGATATAAAGGGCTCTACCCGTTGCCTTATCCACTGCATCGAGCTTGGGAATGGGCTTTCCTACAACACAGAGTTCTTCCATGGTCCTCGCTCCAAGAAAACCGGGTGGCGCTCATCACCCTTTTTTCAATCGGTCCTTCGGGGAAAGACCTCTATGGGCTCCTGGGAGATCCTCCTTGCGGCATCGGCCACTGCCCTGAATATTTGGAGATATCCAGTACATCTGCACAGGTTTCCTGCCAGTGCGTGACGGATCTCCTCCTCTGTGGGATTGGGGTTCTCGTCCAGGAGGGCTTTTGCCGAGAGAATCATTCCTGGTGTGCAGAATCCGCACTGTATAGCCCCATTTTCTATGAAGGCCCTCTGAAGAGGGTGGAGGGTGCCATCAGGGGCTGCTAGGCCCTCTATGGTCAGGACCTCCTTGCCATCCACATCAGCTGCGAGGAAGAGGCAGGAATTCACTGCCATTCCATCCACTAGAACAGTGCACGCTCCACACTCACCGCTTCCGCATCCCTCCTTCGTGCCCGTGAGGCCGAGCTCTTCCCTGAGCAAATGAAGGAGGGTCCAGTGATCCTCCACTTCCATCTCCACGAGCTCGCCATTCAAGAGGAAACTTATTCTCCTTGCCATTTTCAACCTCGCATCTCACCTAGACTTGAACCGTCTTCGGGCTCTCTTGGTGATTGGTCATCCCTCTGCCTTCTTCGCCCTCTCCAGGGCCTTGAGGCCCATTCTCTTCACCAGAACCCTCACTAGCTCCCTCCTGTACCAAGCAGCTCCCCTCACGCTGTCCCTCACCTTGGACTCCTCAGCTGCTATCCTTCCAGCCTCATCGAGGGTCTTCTCGTTTATCTCCTTCCCTTCCAGGAACTTCTCCGCCTGAAATGCCCTCATGGGGGTAGGGGCAGCAACCCCCAATGCTATGGCGGCCCTGGCGCACACATCCCCCTCGGCCTCCAGCTCAACCACCACTCCCACCCCCACGATGGGAAGCTCCATGGCCTCCCTCCGGCCAAATTTTATGTAGGCGCCTCCTGATCTGGAATTTCGCGGGGGGATAATGATCTCTGTGAGCACTTCTCCCCTCTCCAGGACCGTCTGCCCCGGCCCCAGGAAAAAGTGAAGGAGCTCCATCTCCCTCTCCCCCTTGGGGCCATGGATCCTCACCCTCGCATCCAAGGCTACGAGGGGTATGGCACCGTCTGCCGATGGAACGGCATTCACCAGATTGCCTCCTATTGTGGCCACGTTCCTTATCTGCACCGATCCTATGTTGGATACCGCATCATGGATTATGGGGTAGTGCCACCTGGTGACAGGGGAGAGCTCCAGCTTCCTGTGGGTCACTAAGGCCCCTATCCTAGTTTCCGACTGAGTGCTACCCTGCCACTTGACATCGTCGAGCCCCGGAATCCTCTTCAGGGAGACAAGGTAATCGGGCCTGAGCTTCCCCTCCTTTATCTTGACAAGAAGGTCGGTCCCCCCAGCTATATACTTGGCCCTCTCCCCATAGGATTCCACTATGGAGACGGCCTCATCCAAAGTCCTCGGTATCAGATACTGGAATCTCCTCATGCTTCCCTCTCGCAAGCGGATCGCATCCGCCCCTCACATCCTCACCGGATCCCCCATGGAGGCCAAGCCCTCTTGGGGCTTTGCCCCCAATCAGGGATCCCAATGGGAATATTCGCCTCACACTCGGCCCAAAAGGGCTCTGGGACATCCATCCTCTCGGCCCTGAACGTTTCCAAGACAGGCCAAGGGGACCCTCATTCCACCAGCTTCCACTTGCCGCCCTCTATCTTCACTATGATCATGGAGTCCAGACCAAGGCCATTGTGATCCTCTGGCGTGAGGTTGTAGATTCCGCTTATGCCCACGTAGCCCTTGGTGTTCTCTATGGCCTCCCTGACCTTCTCCTTGTCGGTTCCCACCTTCTTCATGGCGTTCGCTATGAGATACATGGCGTCCCAGGCATAGCCAGAATGGGTGTTTATGGGGAATTGCTTGTTGAACTGGTACACCTCGTTGTAAAGCCTTATGAACTCGAGGATCACCTTCTTCTGAGGGTCTGTGTCAGGTAGCTGATCCGCGGCCATGAGCTTTGTGGAGGGCATCAGATTGCCCTCGGAGGCTGGTCCAGCAAGCTCTATGTATTTGGGATCTGGCAGACCATGGCACTGGAAAAGGGGCTTGTCTATCCCCAGTTGCTTCACGTTCTTGGCCACAATCGACCCTGCAGGACCTATGGTCCAGCAGATGATGTATTCTGCCGCAGTGGCCTTTATCTTAGTGAGCTGTGGGGTCATGTCAGTATCTGAGGGCTCGAAGGACTCGTCTGCCACTATCTCGAACCCGTATTGGGGAGCGAACTTGACGAGCCAGGCCTTACCATCCTTCCCGAAGCCATCGGAAGAGGTTATGAGGGCGATCTTCTTCACGTTTCGCTTCTTCAGGAACTCGTAGACCTTCTGCACCGCAGTGGAGCTTCTCTGGGGTGTCTTGAAGACCCAGTCGAAGGGGCCGAATTTCTCTCCCCCCATGATCACAGGATCCCCACCAACTGTCATGACCGTCGGCATCTTGGCCTCGTGGGCCAGTTTTTTCACGGCCATCCCAGTGTCAGTCCTAGTGGGGCCTATCACGGCATCCACCTTGTCCACGTTGACGAACTTCTTGAATACCATGACAGCCTTGGTGGGGTCTGATTCCGTATCCCCTATGACCAGTTGGATGGGCCTCCCATTTATACCTCCCTCCTTGTTTATCTTCTCAGTGACCATCTCAGCGACGAGCTTCGTGGGGGTCCCTATAAATGCAGCAGGCCCTGACAGGGCAAAGAAGGCCCCTATCTTTATGGGCTCCGCTCCCATGGCTACCCCTGAAGCCATAGCCAGAATAATCCCCCCTACCAAGATCCCCGTGGCTTTCCCTTTCATGGTCCTCCCTCCTTTTTTCGATTCACGGGGAGCTCCCTCCCCTCTCGGAGATCCTCGCGGACCCCCACAACTGGCTTCAAATGGGCCTATTGTCAAAGATCCTCTTGGACTTGCGCTCCGACCTCGGCAGCGAGCCATAGTCCACTATCTCCACTTCCGCTGTGACGAGAAGCCTGTCCTTTATTTGCTTCTGTATCCTCTGACTTAGCTCTCTGTCTAGTTCCCTCTCCACCTCCCTCGCTCGTTCCACCCTTATGGTCATGTAGTCCTTTCCGTCTTGCCTTCTGTCGAGAATCACCTGATACTCGCTCCCTATGCCTGGTATGGAGGAAAGTATCTCGTCTATCTGGCCCGGATATATGTTGACCGCCCTGAAAATGATCATGTCGTCGGATCTTCCCAAGATTCTGTCGTGCATGGGAAGTATCGATCCGCAAGAGCAGGGCCTCGGTATTGCCCTTGTGAGATCCCTTGTCCTGTAACGGATCAGGGGAGCTGCCTCCTTTTTCAAGGTCGTGACAACCATCTCCCCTATTTCCCCCTCTGGAACAGGCTCGAGGGTTACGGGATCCAGGATCTCCAATATGTAATAGTCAGCCCAGTAATGGATTCCCTCGTGTTTGCTGCACTCGAGTCCGGTCCCTGGGCCGTAGAGCTCCGTCATGCCCGGAATGTCGAACATGTCCTCGAGGCCCATGAGTTCCTTTATCCTTTTCCTCATGGCCTCGCTGCTCCTCTCCGAGCCGTAAATGAGCTTTCTCAATGCTATCTTCCCCCTGAGGCCCCTGCGGTCGATTTCCTCGGCCATCAGCAGGGCCATCGAGGCAGTACAGCACATGACCGTGGATCTGAGATCTACCAAGAACTCGCACTGCATCTCTATGTTCCCAGGCCCCACAGGGATTGCCATTGCCCCGAAGCGCTCGCAAGCCATCTGGAAACCCACCCCTGCTGTCCATATTCCATATCCCACTGCTATCTGCACCCTATCCTCCTGGGTGAGGCCGGCCATCTCGTAGCATCTCGCGAAAAAGTGCATCCAGTCATCTATGTCTTTCTGGGTGTATGCCAGAACCTTTCTCTTACCGGTCGTGCCAGAGGAGGCATGGACCCTCACCACCTTGGAAAGGGGCACGGAGAGAAGTGGAAATGGGTAACCTTCTCTGAGGTCATCTGCTGTGGTAAATGGCAGTCTCCTTATGTCATCGAGGGTCCTTATGTCCTCGGGTTTGACCCCCGCCCTGTCCAGTCTCTCCCTGTAAAAAGGGGAATTCTCGTAGGCGTGCTTCACCGTCCATTGGAGACCCCTCAGTTGTTCCTCTCGGAGCTCCTCGAAGGTGTTGAATTGGGGCATGAAACTCCTGTGCATCTGGCCACCTCATCCGGGCATTCTCTAGCCCCCTTGCACCTGAAGGAGGGTCTTTCTAACCTGACTTTTGGTCTGCTAATATAGTCAAATCGCCTGGCCAAGGTCAAGCCAAAATGTATACGGAGGTGGGGTTTGGAGCAGCGATCCTTCAGGCTCGGATGTGACATAGGAGGGACCTTCACGGACTTCGTGCTAGTGGATGATCTCACGGGACAAATCCACATTCACAAATGCCTCACAACTCCCAAGGATCCATCCGAGGCAATGGAAAAGGGCATAGTGGAACTACTCAACTCTGCCCCTGGGTACACGAGTTTTCTCTCCGAGGTAATCCATGGCACCACCCTTGTGATAAATGCCATTCTCGAACGCAAGGGTGCCAAGACCGGATTGATCACCACCAAGGGTTTCAGGGACGTCCTGGAACTCGGAAGGGAGATTCGATACGACGCCTACGACATATTCGCAGAATATCCCGAACCCCTCGTTCCGAGGCCTATGAGGATGGAGGTTGACGAGAGAGTCGCAAGCGATGGGAGGATCCTGAGACCTCTCGATCCCAATGAGGTGAGAGGTGTCCTGGCAAGGCTCGTGGAGATGGGCATGGAGTCCTTGGCTGTTTGCCTCATAAACTCCTTCGAGAATCCCATCCACGAGAAGAGGATCCAGGAGATAGCCCTGGCGGAGCACCCTGAGATCCCTGTTTCCATCTCTTATGAGGTCCTCCCCCAGATACGGGAGTACGAGAGGACGAGCACCACTGTAACCAACGCCTATGTGAAGCCCATAACTGGCCGCTATCTTGGACAGCTAGAGGAAAGGCTCAGGAGACTGGGAATCCCAGGAAAGCTCTACATAATGCTATCGAGCGGGGGCATCACATCGGCACGGGTGGCCATGGAGTTCCCGGTGAGGATCATAGAGAGTGGACCCACAGCAGCGGTCATAGCCTCCCAGTTCTATGGGAGGATGTTTGGCATAGAGAATCTCTTCTGTTTCGATATGGGTGGCACTACAGCCAAGTCGTGCCTCATCCAAAAAGGGGAAGCGGGGCTTGTCTCAACTTTCGAAGTGGGTAGGGTCCAGAGGTTCAAGAGAGGAAGTGGCCTTCCCATTCAGGTTCCGGTAGTGGACCTCATGGAAATAGGCGCGGGAGGAGGAAGCATAGCCAGGGTGAGCCGTTTTGGCACCCTCCAAGTGGGGCCAGAGAGCGCTGGGGCTGACCCTGGACCCGTGTGCTATGGGCTGGGGGGTAAGGAACCTACTGTAACGGACGCCGATCTGATCCTCGGTTACCTGAATCCCGATTATTTCTTGGGTGGCGCTATGCCCCTTTTCAAAGAGGCTGCCTCCCGGGCGATAGAGGAAAGGGTGGCTGCTCCCCTCGGGGTCTCCATGGTGCAAGCAGCCTATGGGATACACGATCTTATTAACGAGGTGATGGCCGCAGCGGCCAAAACCCACATAGCTGAAAAGGGAGGTAATCCCAGGTTGGTCACGGTGGTTGCCTTTGGGGGTGCAGGTCCCGTCCATGCTTATGGACTGGCCAAGAAGATCGGAGCTCCCAGGATCCTAGTGCCCAAGATGCCAGGTGTGGGATCGGCTTTGGGCTTCTTCACCGCCCCCATGGCCTTCGATGTGGCCAGGAGCCACAAGGTGAATCTCATGGAGGCGGACCTAGAAGAGATAGAGAGGATCTTCCAGGAGCTAGAGGCGGAAGCCTCAGCGGCCATAGGTGGAAAGGAGGTGGAGAAGGAGGTCCTGTACGAGAGATCACTGGATATGAGGTTCGTGGGTCAGGGGGCTGAGACCCATTTGCCGGTTGAGAGAAAGCCATTCCACGAGTTCTCGAGGGAGGAGATCAGGCGTCTTTTCGACAGAACTTATGAGCATCTGTATGGCCGCACGTATCCAGATACACCCGTGGAATTCGTGACCTTCAAGGTGAGGGCTAGGCTTCCAGACAGGCCCTTCAGGATACCACCCCAGCCAAGGGGGACAAAGGGGTTGAGGGAGGCAATAAAGGGCGAGAGAAAGGCATTCTCCACCAAGAGGAAGGAATTCGTCCCTTTCACCGTGTACGATCGCTACAGGCTTCCTCCAGGAGCTGTATTTTCGGGTCCTGCAATCATAGAGGAGAGGGAGTCAACCACAGTCGTGGGAGAAGATGGAGTTGTCAGGGTGGACGATCATGGTTTCCTGTGGATCCAACTGGACCAGTGAGAGGGCTCCAGATATAGAGCCCATCTCCATGGGCTGGAACCCCCTGCTAGGGGGAGAGTGAGCTCCAAGGAGAAGACATTCTTGCACTGGCTTGGGAAAGATTGACGTGAGAGAGGGAGGGATAAAATGGCCAGGGGTTTTGACCCGATCCAGATAGAGATCCTCTGGAGGAGGCTAATCTCCATAGTGGATGAGGCTGATGCCTCGGTTGCGAGAACTGCCTTTTCGAGTCTTCTCAGGGATGCCCACGACTACACCTGCATGTTCACGGACAGCCATGGAAGGGAGATGGCCCAAGGCACCTTGTGCACGCCAGGCCAAGCTGGGGCAATGTCCCTCGGGGTCAAGCGAATAATCCAGTCCCTGGATCGGAACTCCCTCAAACCAGGTGATGTCTTCATAGTGAACGACCCCTGGCTCCTGGCAGGACATCTCAATGACATATGCGTCCTGAGCCCCATTTTCAGGGGAGAGGATCTTGTAGCCTTCACAGCGTGCGTCTTCCATCACTCGGACATAGGGGGGAGGATCTCCTCGGACAATCGCCAGGTCTATGAAGAGGGCCTCTTCATACCCCTTGTCAAGCTGTACGACGGGGGGAGGCTCAACGAGTCCATAATGGAACTCATAAGGTGGAACGTGAGGACACCGGAAGAGGTCACTGGAGATATCCGCTCCCAGGTAGCAGCTAATCACGTGTGTGGCCGAAAGATACTGGAGATGATGGAGCAAGAGGGGTTGGAGACTCTCGATGGATTGGCCGAGGAAATAATCCAGAGGACCGAGAAGTCCATGCGAGATGCCATATCCAAGATCCCCGACGGGGTCTATCCCTATGAAGGGATAATCGAGGGGGCTGGAAACAGGCCCGATATCACCATAAGGTTGAAGGTGGAGGTCGAGGGAAGCGACATCTACGTCGACTTCGCTGGCACATCTCCCCAGGTGGATTGGGGGGGAAATGTGGTGTACAACTTCACATACGCTTACGTCTTCATGGCCATAAAGAGCGCCTGCGATCCAGATATACCCATCAATGAGGGGGCTATAAGGCCGGTGCACATGACAGCGCCAGAGGGATGCGTGGTCAACTGCAAGTTTCCAGCGGCTGTGGCCGCAAGGATGCAGGTGGGCCATTTCATGACAGAGATGGTTTACAGGGCCCTTTCCGAGGCCATCCCGGACAGGATAATAGCCGGAAGCGGAGGTACACCTGCCCAGACCAACATCTTCCATGGGAGACGCCATGACGGAAGGCCGTGGCTCACCATGATAATAAGGGGCGGTGGGATGGGAGCGAGCCTCCTCAGGGACGGCCACCACTGTGCCATATTCCCGGCAAATGGCGCCAACACTCCTGTGGAGATATTCGAAAGCGACACCCCTCTCATCGTCGAGGCTAGGGAGCTTCTGCCGGACTCGGGAGGTCCGGGTCGCACAAGGGGCGGTCTGGGAAGAAAATTCGTGGTGAGGATCCCAGCTGACGAGAAGGCCCCCCAGGGGCCTGTGACAATAGCCGTGCAGGCGGGCCGCTTCAAGTATCCCCCTGAGGGACTCTTCGGTGGCAAACCTGGGAGCAGGGCTCGATTTCTGGTAAATGGCGAGCCCGCAGATCCCAGTGGCCTGACCCACTGCTTGCCAGGGGACTTGGTGGAGTTCCACAGTGCAGGGGGAGGAGGATTCGGGGATCCCCTGGAGAGGGATCCAGAGATGGTCAAAAGGGATGTGGAGATGGGCTACGTGAGCTTGGAAGGTGCTAGGAGGGATTACGGTGTGGTTCTGGATCCCTTGACCCTGGATTTGGATTCCGAGGCAACAGAAAAACTCAGAGGAGAGCTCAGGGCGAGAAGAGGCCTGGCCCCATGAGGGGAGCGAGAGAACTCAATGGAGGAGAGAACAAGATGATCCAAGTGGACCCTGAAAAGTGCAAGAAGGATGGACTGTGCAGGGAGGAGTGCCCCGTGGCCATAATCGATTGGGGGAAACACGGAGGTTTCCCGGAGATGATAGATGGAGGAGAGAAGAATTGCCTTGTGTGCGGTCATTGTGTCGCTGTGTGCCCCAATGGTGCCTTGAGCCACAAGCTCGTTCCCCTGGAAGAGTGTCCGACCATCGATGAGAAGTTGAGGGTTGATCTAGATCAGGTGACCCAGCTACTCAGATCGCGCAGATCCATAAGGAACTTCAGGGAAAGGCCCGTTGAGAAGGAGAAGATCGAGAGGTTGATCCACATAGCCCGTTATGCTCCAACAGGCGGCAATCTGCAACTCGTCCACTGGACGGTGTTCACATCCCGAGAGGCCATATGGAAGATGGCATCGCTCGCGATCGAATGGATAAGAAAGCTCGTGGAGACTGTGCCATTGGCCTCTCTTCCTCCCTACATGCCGAGGATCGTGGCTGGCTGGGATTCCGGAAAGGACACGGTTCTGAGAAATGCTCCGGTCGTGCTCATAGCCTCCTCACCCAAACAGGACCCCAATGGCATGGTGAACGTGACTTTGGCCCTCTCGTATCTCGAGCTTGCGGCATTGCCTATGGGTCTAGGAACTTGTTGGGCGGGTATCTTACAGAGGGCCCTCCAATCTTACGAGCCTTTGAGGGAGATGGTGGCCTTGCCAGAAGGCCACACCAACCACTACCCCATGATGCTGGGATATCCCAAGTTTCGTTACTTTCGCCTCCCGGAAAGGAGGCCTCCCCAAATCTCTTGGAGATAGGGGCCGTAAGTGCCTGATGGCGGCCTTCTGAGGAATCTGCCTGGACTAATCTGTCCATTCCCTCGGGGCGGGCGAGGGGGTCCGAAGGCTTCGCCCCCTGGCCCGCCTGAGTTTCCCACACGTTTTTCATTTCTGGAGTTCGGGGACTATCTTTTCGAAGTAGTCCAGTACCTCTGGGTTCATGAGGGCGTCCCTATTGGTCACGGGCCTTCCGTGGATTATGTTGGTCACGGCGCTTTCCACCTTTTTCATGTTCAAGGTGTAGGGAGCCCCTGGCATTTCCATTATGATGGCGGGGACATGTCTTGGAGATGCCTGTTCCCTCAGCGCCTTTCTAATCTTTTCCTTGAGCTCCTCCGTGAGAGTGTGCCCCTCGTTGAGCTTCACGAAGAGGATTATCCTCTGGTCGCCCTGCCAGCTCTGGCCTATGGCCAGGCTGTCCGCTATTTCGGGGAGCTTCTCCACCACATTGTAAATCTCAGCAGTCCCTATTCTCACTCCGGAAGGTTTCAGCACCGAGTCAGAGCGGCCGTAGAATGTGATCCCCCTGGTATCGCTATGCATGACTATGTAGTCCCCATGCCTCCAAACACCTGGATACACCTCGAAGTATGCTGCCCTGTACTTGGAGCCATCGGGGTCATTCCAGAAGTAAAGGGGCATGGATGGTGCCGGTGCCTCGCACACCAGTTCTGCTTGTTGGTCCCACACGTGATTTCCTTTCTCATCATACGCCTTCACCTTCATCCCAAGGGCCGGGCTCTGGAGCTCCCCTGCATAGACGGGCAGGATCGGGCTCCCAATGGCAAAGCAGCCATTTATGTCTGTGCCGCCAGATATGGAGTTGAAGTGGAGATCTGCCTTTATCTCCTTGTACACGTACTGGAAGCCCTCTGCCGAAAGAGGAGATCCTGTCTGGGATATCTGGGTGAGGGCGGACAGATCGTACATGCTCCCAGGCCTCACACCTTGTGCCCTGAGGGCATTCACGTAACTAGCGCTCAGCCCGAAGATGTTTATCCTGAGATCCTGGGCCAGCTTCCACATGGCAGAGGGATCAGGATGCATTGGATTTCCGTCATATAGAACCACGGTTGCACCTGCTCCCAATGAACTCAGAAGCCAGTTCCACATCATCCAGCTGCAGGTGGTGATGTAGAATATGGTGTCCTCTCTCTTGAGATCGGTATGGATGATGAGCTCCTTCAGATGATTTATGAGAATGCCCCCAGCCCCTTGAACCATGCATTTGGGTTTTCCGGTTGTGCCCGAGGAGAACATGATGTAAACGGGATGATCGAAGGGGAGTTGCTCGAATTCGATCTCGAGACCCCTTTTAGGTGAGATGAACTCCTCGAAGGACACTGCATTGGGGAGTGTTTTCAAATCGGGCTTTGTCCCAGCATACTCCACCACTACCACCTTCTCCAGGGATGGGATCGCCTTGGCCACCTCGATGGCATTATCGAAGGATCTGAAGGTCTTCCCTTTGTAAAAGTAGCCATCTACCGTGAACATCACCCTCGGTTCCACCTGACCGAGCCTGTCCAGGGCCGCTTGTGCGCCTATGTCAGTGGCGCAGGAGGACCAAATGGCCCCGATGCTCGTCGAGGCTAGCATGGCTATGGCAGTCTCCATCAAATTGGGCATATATGCCACGACCCTGTCTCCGGGCTTTATCCCCAAGTCCCTGAGGGATTTTGCGAGCCTGGCCACGGTGTCGTAGAGTTCAGCGTATGTCATCTGGGAGGTCTTCTGGGTCTCACCCACAAATTTGAACGCAGGCCTGTCGTCCCTGTATCTCAGGAGATTTTGCGCGAAATTCAGCCTGGCTCCCTCGAACCACCTCGCCCCGGGAAATTTCTTCAGGTCATCGACTACCCTGGTATAGGGCTGCGAGGCCTTTATCTCGACGAAATCCCACACAGCGGCCCAGAAATCAGGAATCTCCTCCACGGACCAGTCGTAAAGCTCCCAATAACTCGCGAAGTTCTTCCCGTATTTCTTGTTCACATGGTCGATGAAGCGAGTCATATTGGCCTTCTTCTTCCTCTCCTCCGATGGGACCCAAAGGGGCTTCTTGCTGGCCATGGCCTACTCCTCCACCTGAGTAATCAGCCCTGATGGTTCATCAAGGCTCCTTTTATCTCGTTCCAAGGTCCTAGGGCCAAAGTTCGTGAGCCTTAGCTCCCCATTCCCCAAAAAAACGCCAGTTGTGGCCTTGCTTCCATCTATCTTGTCTTGTAAATCCGCCTCCTCATCCATCCCGGATGGTCTCCTCCCCGGTTTTCTCCGGGATGAAATGGGACCTCTCAGTCGTATCTTTCGGGATGATTTCTCAGCTCTTCCAAGAAGTCCTCTACAATCCGTTCTTGGTCGTATTCGGGGTACCACCCCCACTCCTTTCTCGCTAGGCTGTCATCGACGGGTAGGACCAGCTTGTCTATGATCTTTTGCTTCTCCTCATCCACCTTGAAGTCGATCTTGGCACCTGGGATCTTGGCCCTCACCATGTCCACCAGTTCCTGGGCACTGGCTGCCGGGGTAGGCCCTGCTACCACGTAGTTGACCATCTGAATGCTCTCTCTCGGTGCATCCCCCAACATCACTATTGCTCTCGCTGCGTCTTTATAATACATGATGGGGCAGCGGGTGTCAGGTCTCACGTATACCGTGTAAGGCCTTCCCTTGGCACATTCCTCTATCACCCATGCATTGTACTGGACTATGCCAGGGGTCTTGACCCCTGGTCCCACGATAGAGGGATAGCGTACCCCTCTGTAATCCAATCCGTATTTGCGTCTGTAAAACAGCCCCATGAGCTCGCAGAAGACCTTGGTGCACCCATAAAAGAGCTCAGGCCTTTGAAGGGTGAAGTCATCTATTTTCCCCTCCCTGATGTTGAGGCCGTAAGTGGCCAGAGTGCTCGAGAAGAGAACCTTTTCCACATCGAATAGCCTCGCTGCCTCGAGCACGTGGAACGTTCCCATGGCATTGGCCCTAAACGCCGCTTGGGGATCAGCATCCGAGGGCACAGAGAGCATCCCGCCCAAATGGTATATGACCTTTGGCTTGGACTCCTTCACCACACTCAGGACATGGCTAAAGTTCCCGAGGTCTCCCCTCACGACCTTCACCTTGTCCTTCACATCCTCGAGGAGCTTCGTTGAGGGATTGATGTCAAAGGCAGTCACCCTCTCTCCCCTCTTGAGAAGCACCCTCACGACCTCCGATCCTATGAAACCCGTTCCTCCTGTCACGAGAACATCCATTTTCTTCCCTCCTTTCGCTCCGCCCCTCACATGGGGAGGAAAAGGTAGATGATCGCAACGAGCGCGAACAGCACTATTGTGGCAAGAAGACAGTATCCCATTATGTTCCTCATCTCTGTTCCCGTTGCCCCGAGAAGGGGAAGGGCCCAGAAGGGCTGGATGGCATTGGTTATGACCTCCCCGGCTGTGAAGGCCATGACCACGCGGTTCAGCTCCACACCTAGTTTGTGGCCGGCCATGATCATCACCGGCCCCTGCACCATCCAGATTCCACCAGACGACGGGATGAACATGTTGATGATCCCTGAGCTTATCATGGTTATCAGGGGGTACCAGAAGGGGGTGGAGATGGCAACGAACCAGGAGGCCACTTCTTTGAGGAGGCCTGTGTACGCCATTATTCCGAATATCCCCGCGTAGAACGGAAACTGCATTATGATCCCATAGGCCGACTGAGCCGCCATCCTGACGGATTCCACGAACCTTGCCAGGTTCTCGTGCAGGATCATAGCCAGGGCGATGAAGATGAAGTTGAACATATTGAGGTCCAACTGAACGAACGATTTCTCCCTGAAATACAGCACTATTGCCACTATGGCCATGACACTTATGATGAGCCAGATGATCCTGCTCCAGTTCAGTCGGTCGGCAAGATGCATCTCGGTGGGCTTCTCCACTTTGAAGGTCACTATCCTCTCCAATTTCTCGAGGGCTTCCTCCGAGATGGTTCGGGTCCTCTCGGCAGGGGGGTGCATGAGGTAGCACATGAGGGTTGCAAGGAGCGGGGTGCAGATGAGCCCAATGATACTCGCTGGTGCGTATATGGTCTTGTTAAAGGGCATGGGAGCGAGCTTTATGCCTAGTTCCTTCTCCACTGTGGAGACGACATCCGCAGCCCATCCCCATCCTGGGCTGTTGAGGAGCAGTGGCTCCGTGATTGACACTGACCAGCTGGTCGTTGACATGGCCCCTATGTAAGCGCTGGCCACAAGCAGAGGCCAATGGACTCCCTTAACCCTGCGCGCCGTCCCCAAGACCAGAAAGATCCCGCCTATGAGACCCAGACCCCAGTTGATGGCCGCAAGAACAGCGGATATTATGCAGACCCAGGCAACCGCTGCTGCCGGGGTTTTGGGCACGCCTGTCACTGCATCCAGGATATACCTGCCCGGCCTAGTTATGGCCAGGGAATAGCCGAAGATCAGGAGAATCGTCATCTGCATCGAGAAGGCAAGATAAGCCCAAAAACCCTTGTACCAGGACTCCACGACTTTTATGGGACCCACACCCATCACGACCATGGCCAGTGCTGCAACGATGAAGGTGAGGAGCATGGCAAATATGAAAGAGTCGGGCATCAACTTTTCCATGGCGAAATGGAGCTTCTCTGCCGTGTTTCTCACGAGATCTCTCATGGCCCCCTCCTTGGGAGGTTGCACCCCTCCCGGTAGCTTTGGTTTGCGGTCCCTAGCTTGCCCCAAAAAAGGGACCCTGATGGAACGACTCAATTCCGAGATCTGCCTGCCCCGCCATGGGATTCCCCTTTTGCAGCTTGCACGAAATCTTAGGAGACCCTACCCCCTCTCACCCCAATAGAGGTCCTTCAGCCTCTTGAGAAACTCCCTATCTCTCCTACGAATGGCCTCATCCAATTCCCCTTTTGAGAAATCCACCTTGTAGTCGTAGAACCCTTTTCCAGTCTTGATTCCCCAGTTGCCTTCCTCCACCATCTTCTTGACCACAGCGGGAAGCTCTGTGGAACTGCATATCTCCCCAGCGAGGTTCTCGTAAACCTTCACCCAAAGATCCAGACCACCCAGATCCGCTGTGAGGAGAGGCCCTATACTGGCGAGCCTGAAGCCTATGGTCCCCTTCACAGCCTTGTCTATGTCCTGGGCACTCGCTATCCCCTTGGCGTAGAGATCCCAAACCTCCCTTATAAGGGCCCCTTGGATCCTGTTCACCAGGAAGCCTGGTAGCTCCTTGTTCAAGCGAACGGGAACCTTCCTGATCTTCTCGAGCAGAGAGAAAGCCACATCCATGGTCTCGTCGCTGGTTTCGGGACCTCTCACTACTTCGACCACTGGAACTATGTGGGGAGGGTTGAACCAGTGAGTGACTACGAGCCTCTCCTTCTTCTTCACCTTCTTCCCGATAGCAGAGAGGGTGAGGGATGAGGTGTTGGTGGCTATTATGGCATGTTCGGGACAAAGGGCCTCCACTTGGGCGAATAGGTCTTGCTTGAGAGCCAGATCCTCAGGGGCAGCCTCCACTATGAAATCAGCCCCCTCAACTGCCCTCTTGAGGTCCGTTGTGGTCTCTAGCCTGGCTAACATTGGCTCGATGTCCTTCCCCGCTATCAATCCCTCCTCCGCGAACATCTCCAGATTCTTCCTTATGTGGGAGCGGGCTGTCTCCAAAATGGAATCCTTTATATCGTAGAGCCTCACGGGATATCCGCCCATGAGAAAGGCCTGAGCTATCCCGTGTCCCATTATCCCAGCGCCAAGGACCGATATGGTCTTCACATCCTCGAGTCTCATCTTCTTACTCCTTTCCCCAAACACCTAGCCCTAACCAATGGGTCATTTCCGGAAGGCCAAAAGTCTTAAGCCCTCTCCAGGTCAAAAGCCCATCTCAGTACGCCACCTTGTCCAGTCCCTTGAGGCCAAGGATCTGCCGAGCCTCGTCTGGAGTCGCTGGCTCGATGCCCAACTCCCTGGCTATCCTCACGATCTTCTCCACCTGCTCTGCATTGCTTTTGGCCATGCGGCCCTTTTCCACATAGAGACTGTCCTCCAGGCCGACCCTGGCATTTCCTCCCATGATCAGGGCCGTTGTGCACATGGGCATCTGGTTTCTGCCCGCTGCACACACAGACCACTTGAAATCCCCTATCAGGTCCTTAGCTGTCCTATAGAGGAAAACAAGGTTCTCCACTGTGGCCGGAATTCCTCCCAGAATGCCCATGACAAACTGCAGGTAAACGGGCTTCTCTATGTGACCGGCCTGGATCATGAAGGCCAGGTTGTTTATCATCCCCACATCGTAGATTTCGATTTCTGGCTTGGTTTGGGCTTCCTTGAAATATTGGCAAAATTCCCTCAAGGTCTTGAAGGTGTTGGGGAAGATGAAGTCCTCTGTCATTCCCAGGTATTGGGGCTCCCAAGGGTACTTCCATTCCTTGATCTTTTGGAGAATGGGGAAGAGGGCGAAATTCATTGAGCCGAAGTTGAAGGATGCGAGCTCGGGTTTGAACTCTTTCACAACTGCGACCCTCTGCTCGGTTGTCATCCCCAAGCCTCCACCCGTTGTGGTGCAGATTATCATGTTGCACCGAGATTTGACCTCGGTCAGGACCTCCCGGAAGAGATCCAGGGACGGGGATGGCATGCCTGTCTCTGGGTCTCTCACGTGGATGTGGGCTACAGCGGCCCCAGCTTCGTAGGCCCTCACCGCCTCATCGGCTATCTGTTTGGGAGTGATGGGAAGATAAGGGGTCATGCTCGGGGTGTGAATGCTTCCGGTTATGGCTGCTGTTATGATGGCTTTGGACATGGGATCACCTCCTCATTTTCTTTTTCTTCTCTATCACTTCGCCCCTTCCAATGCCTTGGGAAGCCAAAGGCACAGATCCGGGATCAACAAGCACAAGACCGTCACTATAACCTGTATCCCAACAAAGGGAACGATTCCCCTGTAGATTGCAGGGAGCGGGATCTCAGGTGCAATCCCCTTGAGATAGAAGATGGAGTAAGCGAAAGGAGGAGTGAGAAACGACATCTGGAGGCTCACGCACACAACAAGCCCCACCCACAAGGGATCGAACCCCAACTTCATGAGAATCGGCGAAAATATGGGGACTGTGATGAGCAATATTCCTATCCAGTCGATGAAACAGCCCAAAATGAAAATTATGACGAGTATAGTGATGAACACCCCCCAGGGACCGAAACCGAAGGAGAGAAGGAAGTCAGTTATCACTTGGCCGCATCCAGCGCTCAGAAAGGCGCCCGTGTACAGATTGGAGGCAATGGCTATGAATATGATCATGGAGGTGATCCTCAGGGTCAGATAGCAGTTCTCCCTGAATGACTTCCATGTCAAGGTCCTATTCATCAAAGCCAAACCAACGGCTCCGACACTCCCCACTGCTCCCGCCTCTGTGGGTGAGGCCACTCCAAAGAAGATCGACCCCAGGACCAAGAATATGAGGAAGACTGGTGGTATCAAATACTTGAACCCCGAGACCAAGGACTCCTTGGAGAAGAAAGGTATACGTTCTTCCGGAGGAAGTGGTGGACCCATTTCAGGATTTATGGCGGTGCGGATCAACACATAAATTATGTAGCCCAATCCCAGCATCACCCCAGGCACTATTGCCCCGGCGTACATCTGGGTCACGGACACCCCTGCCATGGGCGCGTAAAGGATGAGCATGACACTCGGTGGAATGAGAATACCGAGGGTTCCCCCCGCACACACCACCCCGCTTGCAAGCCCCTTGTCGTAATTGGCCCTGAGCATGGAGGGGACTGCGAGAAGGCCAATGGCTGTCTCGGAGGCTCCCACAACTCCCGTGCAGGCCGCGAAGATGATCGCTAAAGCCACGGTTGCCACAGCAAGCCCGCCCCTTACTCCGGCCATCCATTTCCGGAGGATGGTGAAGGCCCTCTCCGCAACCCCAGAAGTCTGCATCATGGCCCCCATGAATATGAAGAGGGGGACAGCGGCGAGGATATATTCCGAGAGGGTACCATTTATGACCCTCTGGGGCATCATGTAGAGATAAGCCTTGCCCGTTGTGAGATACCCGAAAAGGAGCCCCATGGTCCCTATTCCAAAGGCCAGGGGAAAACCCGCTAAAAGCACAAAGAGGCTCAGAAGCATGAGTATGGTGATCAGCTCCGGACTCATCTAGTTCCCCCCACTATCAAGTTCCTTAGCACCCTGAGAAAGTCCACAAGCCCCTGAAAGAGAAAGAGAAGGAAGCCGAAAGTTATTGCCATCTTGAATGGCCAGAGGTGAGGTCTCCAGACACTCACCGAGGACCTCTCGCCCGAAGTGAAGGTCCAAAGGGCATGCTCCCCGCACTTGTAAGTCAGGACAATCATGAGGGGAAAGAAGAGCAGTAGATAGCACACACACTCCACTATGGCCTGGGTCCTCGGGGATAATCTGCTATAGAGGAGGTCCATGCGAACGTGGGTCTTCAAGACTTGACAGTAAGCAACACCCAGGACCGAATAAGCACCGTAAGTCATGTAGGTTACCTCGAATGCCCAGTGAGTGGGCCTATTGAACACGTACCGCATGACAATGTCATAGCATATGGCCACAACCAAAGCTGGCATCAAATAGCTTGAGGCCTTTCCCGTCCACTCACTTGCCCTATCTAGAACCCTGAAAACCCTCTCCAATTTTCACCTCCCAGCCTTTGAGACTCGGGGTTCTTTTTCAGCCTTTCAACCCCACCCCCGAAAAGGGGTTTTCGGATTTTACGACTAAATTGAGGGGGCCGCGTGGAGGCGGCCCCTCTCCATGCTGCTCTCTGGCTCGAGTGCTTTTGCGGAACCGGGGTTTCGGGCGCATAGGGGGAACTGCCCTTGATGCAACCCCACTTTTCCTCAAAGCAATGCCGAATCTCTCTCAGTGGGGGAGAGAGAACATCTTGTTATAGGGATACCACTTCTTCCCAAAGGCCTTCTGAGACTCCCACACTTTCTTGAAGAATTCGTCCTTGGCTGCCATCTCATCCAGATAATCCTCGGCCCACTTCATGAAGGTCTTTATGGTCTCGGGTTCCACCTCGACAATCTCTATCCCCTTCTCCTTGAAGAAGTCCATGGCCTTCAGGTTCTCGGATTCCATCCAGAGCCAGTTGAGAAGCCTCATCTTGCCCACAGCTGCCTCCACCTGAGCTTTGAGGTCGTCCGGCAACTCTTCCCACGCCTTCTTGTTTATGAGGATTTCTAGCTGGGATGCGGGCTGATGGACCCCGGGAAGATGCAAGTACTTGCAAACCTCCCAGATTCCGAGGGTCTTGTCGAAGGCGGGTATGCTGTATTCAGCAGCATCGATCACCCCTCTCTGAAGATTGGGCATTATTTCCCCGGCTGGCATGAAGACAACTGAAAACCCGTGCTTGGTAAGAACATCTCCCATTACGGGCATCATGCGCATCTTGACTCCCTTCCAGTCTTCCAGTTTCTTGAGAGGTTTCTTGGCCCACATGAATATTTCCATGGAGATGGGAGCATCGTGGAGGACTTTGACCTTGTAGCCGTAGCGGTCGTACATTTCCTGGTGAAGCTCCTTTCCTCCACCGTGCTCCAGCCACATCTGCATATCCAGCGCATTGAGGCCCCCTGGAGCGGCTGTGAAGAGAGGTGCAACCGGGATCTTTCCAACCCACTGGCCAGTGTAACCGAAATTGACCTCGTAAACCCCGTCGCTCACTGCCTTGAGCCCCTCGAATGGCGGAACCAGAGCACCCGCGGGGAATACCTCCCAGATCACTCTTCCGTTGGTCACCTTCTTCACTTCCTCAGCAGTCCTCACCATGGTCTCGTGAAAGAGCATACCAGCCGGAACAAACCCCTGGGCCTTCCACTTGAAGACCTTCTGTTGGGCACTGCCTGTTGCGGCAAGTGCCAGAACCAATGCCACCGAAGCGAATACCACCAATCCCCTCTTCATGTCTCCACCTCCTCGAAAAATTTCTGCCCTCTTGGGCACAGAACCCCCTTTGTGGCCACTCGGCTCTCTAAACTCAGAGTCTCAGTTGCAGATAGATTGTCTCTCGAAGCATGCGCTTTCCTTAAAGGGCAGAAAGTGGCTTTTTTCTACTACAGTCTCCGCTCCCTGTCAAGCCGGGTCCACAATAGGGAGCTTTCTTTGCTTATCGGAAACAGGACCCTGAGCTCGGAGATATCGAGGGGGCTTATGATCCAGTTCGCTTACGTAGTGGGCTCTCAATTGAGATTCCCCTCGTGGCGAGTCCTTGTGTCTGAAGGTGGCTTGACAGAGTGAGAGGTTGGTTCTTAGAGTACCCTTGCTACCGGTAGATCTTTGGGATCTTTCCAAGCCATGAGAAATAGGGGGTGCAGCCATGGGAGGGAGACGACTTGGAGTGTTCTTGGTGCTTGCAGCCACGTTTTCTTTCGGCCTCGCAGGGACATCATCGAAATCCCTAGCATCTCAAAAACCAAAAGTAGTCCTTATAGCCACTGGCGGAACCATCGCCATGAAGGTAGATCCCGAAAAGAAGGCACCTGTTCCGGCTATAAGCGGCGAGGATCTGGTCGCAACAGTGCCGGAGATCGCGGATCATGCATCGATAGAGGTCGTGAACTTCTCCAACATCCCTTCGGACTACATGGAGCCAGCTCTGTGGGTAAAGCTTCAAAAAGAGGTAATCAAGGCCCTGGATAGGCCCGAAGTTGCAGGGGTTGTGATCTCCCACGGAACTGACACCATAGAGGAGACGGCCTATTTTCTCGACCTCACTGTGAACAGGGAAAAACCCATTGTGCTCATAGGGGCTCAGAGGAACGCCTCCGAGAGAGACTTCGACGGCCCTCGCAATCTCCTCAATGCCGTGCGGATCTGCATCTCCCCGGACGCAAAGGGCAAGGGGGTGATGGTCGCCCTCAACAATCAGATAAACGCAGCGAGGGAAGTTACAAAGGGTCACACATCCAGTGTGGAGACCTTCAGGTCGGGAGATTTTGGCTTTCTGGGCGTTGTGGATTCAGATCGGGTCGTATTCTATAGGATACCAGCTCGCAGACAACACATACCCCTCGTGAAAGAGGAACTGCCTTACGTGGAAATAGTGCCCATGTATGCTGGGGCCAACGGAAATATGTTGAGGGCAGCAGTGGCTGCTGGAGCGAAGGCCGTAGTGGTTCAGGCGTTGGGATGGGGCAATGTCAATGTGCCCATGTACGAGGCGATAAAGGAGGCTATAGAGAAAGGGGTTGTGGTGGTCATATCCACGAGGGTATGGACCGGCCGAGTCCTCCCCGTCTATGGGTTCAAGGGAGGAGGGAAGACCCTCAAGGACTTGGGAGCGGTAATGGCAGATGACCTCCCTCCCCAAAAGGCGAGAATTCTCACGATGCTGGCATTGCAGACTACGACGGATCCGGGGGAGATCCAGAAACTCTTCGACAAATGAGGGGATGCGAGGGGTGAGGAGCTAGCCAGATATTGACAGAAGGGGCTTCGAGCCTTTATAAGCAAACGATATACCAGTGTCCCTCTGGGGGCAGACAACCACCTAGGAGGTCTCCCGAAAATGGATTTCCAGCTGAGCGAGGAGCACAAGGCGATTCAAGAAATGGCCCGGAAGTTTGCGGAGACGGAGATCGCTCCCTATGCTGACAAATGGGATGAGGAACACTACTTCCCCAGGGAGTTGGTCCTGAAGATGGGGGAGCTGGGGTTTTACGGCTGCATAATCCCGGAGGAATACGGTGGGACAAACTCTGGGTTTCTGGCCATGACCCTGATAACAGAGGAAATCTCTCGGGCGAGCAGTTCCCTCAGGGTAACCTTCAACATGCAGAGCTGCGGGACAGCTTATACCATTTACCGGTACGGAAGCGAGGAGCTGAAAAGGAAATACATCGAGAAGCTCATCTCCGGGGAGTGGCTGGGTTGCTTCGGAATCACCGAGCCCAACGCTGGCTCGGATGTCATGGCCATGAAGACAACCGCCATAGACAAGGGTGACCACTTCTTGGTCAATGGGTCCAAGACATGGATCACCAATGCCCACGTTGCTGACGTATGCATCCTCTATGCTTATCACGACAAGGATGCCGGGAGCAAAGGTCTTTCGGCCTTTGTGGTGGACCTCAAGACCACTCCGGGTATCACCACCAGGCCCCTGGACAAGATGGGCACACGCTCCTCTCCCACAGGCGAAATAGTGTTCGAAGATGCCAAGGTTCCCAAGGGGAACTTGCTCGGCAGCCTGGGCGACGGGGTGAAGATAGTCTTCTCCTCTTTGAACCAGACAAGGCTCTCTTGCGCAGCAGGCGGGGTTGGGCTTGCCCAAGCTTGTCTAGATGTCGCAATCAAGTATTGCAATGAGAGGGTTCAGTTCGGACAGCCAGTGGGTCAGTTCCAGATGAACCAGGAGCTAATAGCTAACATGGCTGTCGAGATCGAGGCTGCGAGGCTTCTAACTTACAAAGCAGCTTGGCAGAAGGATCAGGGCCAACTGGGCAACACCCTCGAGACCTCCTATGCCAAGTACTTTGCAGGGGAGGTTGTGGCCAGGGCCGCCCACTCCACCATGAAGATACTCGGGGCATATGGCTACTCCACTGAATATCCGGTCGCCCGCTTTTACAGGGATGCCGTTCTCTATCAAATAGTGGAGGGAACAGCAAACATCCAGAAGATGATAATAGCCCTCGACCGCCTCGGAATAAGGAAAGCCAATCGCTGATAAAAAGTGCAAAAGGGGGGAAGAGTTCATGTGGCCTTACTTCAAGAAGATGACCCCACTTGGAAAGCCTCTCACCGAGGCTCAGATAAAGAAGAGCGAGGAGAGTGTAAGACAGATCAGGGAAGTGGAAAGGGATTTGGCCCAGAGGATAGAGAAGGTCAAGAATGCAGGGCTTCCCGCTGAGCAGCTCAACGCGCGGGGTGAATGGACCGTGTACCAGAGGCTGGAATACCTCGTGGACCCAGGAACTTGGTGTCCCCTCCACACCCTTTTCGATCCCATGGATGAGGAATCTGGGACAACCGGAGTCGTGGACGGAATCGGAAAGATAAGCGGGAAGTGGGCAGTTATCATAGGATTCGACAACAAGGTCTGGGCTGGGGCATGGGTGGCAGGCCAGGCGGAGAATATCCTTCGGGTCACGGACCTGGCCAAGAGGCTCCATGTTCCTCTTGTGTGGCTGGTCAATTGCAGCGGGGTCAAGCTCCCGGAACAGGAAAAGGTCTATGCCAACAGGAGAGGAAATGGGACTCCTTTTTATCGCCATGCAGAGCTAGAGAAGTTGGGGATCCCCGTTCTGGCGGGCATTTGGGGAACCAACCCAGCAGGAGGAGGGTATCAGGGAATAAGCCCTACTTATCTCATCGCCCACAAGAATGCCAACATAGCAGTGGGAGGTGGCGGTATAGTCAGCGGCATGAGCCCCAAGGGGTATTTCGATGAGGAGGGGGCGGAGCAGATCATAGAGGCAACGAGGAAGTTCAAGGAGGCGCCTCCTGGGAGAGTGGAGATACACTACGGGGCGACGGGCTTTTTCCGAGAGGTTTACGATACCGAGGAAGGGGTCCTCGACGCCCTCAAGAAGCATATGAGCGAGATGCCAGCTTACAATCCCAGGTTCTTCAGGGTAGCTGAACCAGCAGAGCCTCGTTTTCCCCCAGAGGAGATCGAGAGGATAGTCCCATTCAACCAGAAGGCCTCGTACAGTTTCGAGGAAGTACTAGCTCGCCTCACGGACAACAGCGAGCACATGGAGTTCAGACCCGATTATGGCCCAGAGGTGTACACCGGCTTGGCAAAGGTGGACGGATACTTGGTTGGAATTATAGGCAATCGCCAGGGGTTCATGCCCAAGGGCTATCCCGAATATGCTCCATATCCAGGTATAGGGGGAAAGCTCTATCGGCAAGGGCTCATAAAGATGAACGAGTTCGTGACCCTCTGCGGGAGGGATAGGATTCCTATCATATGGTTCCAGGACACAACGGGAATAGATGTCGGGGATTACGCCGAGAAGGCAGAGCTCCTGGCCTTGGGACAGGCCCTCATCTATTCCATAGAGCAGACGGATATTCCCATGATGCTGGTTGTGCTGCGAAAGGGCACTGCCGCTGCTCATTACATAATGGGCGGGCCCAATGCCAACAATCACAACGCCTTCACCTTGGGCACCCCAACGACTGAGATATACGTCATGCATGGCGAGACAGCGGCTGTGGCAACGTATGCCAGGAGATTGGTGAAGGAGAAGGATGCGGGGCGGCCGCTTCAGCCCATCATTGACAAGATGAATGAACTGGCACGACATTACTACGAGAAGTCCAGACCAGCCTATTGCGCCAAGATGGGGTTCGTGGACGAAATAGTCTCCTTTGCCGACATAAGGAAGTACATGGTCGCATTCACAGGCTGTGTGTATCAGAATCCCAAGTCGTTCTGCCCCCATCATCAGATGATCCTGCCCAGGGTCATAAAAGGTTGAATCGGGGGAGGGAGTAGAACCGGTTTTCGGATGTCTCGAAGAGAGAAGGAGGAGGCGAGGGTTGGCTACAGAGATAACAGCACCTATGGCGGGAAAGATAATCGAGGTGAAGGTGAAGGTGGGAGATTCTGTCCAGGAAGATGACGAGCTCTTCACCCTGGAAGCCATGAAGATGGAGATGCCGATAGTTGCACCGGCTGCCGGCACTGTCAAGGAGATAAAGGTCGAGGCAGGCGACGCAGTTGAAGGAGATCAGGTCCTGGCCATTTTGGAGTGACACAGCTTAAAAAGGATCCCCGGCTGTTGCCGGGAAACCGCCGTGCTATATCCTCGGATAAGGGCATTTCCGTCGAGGAGGAACCTGCGCTCCGAGGCAGAGGTAGCCTATCTCCGGAAGAAAAGGGGGAGCGTCCCTTCTTGGAAGGGCCAGGGGCAGAATTCGTCTCTTCTTCGGGAGGCCTTCCGGTTCTCAAGGACCTTTTGCCTCAGGAAGTGAAGGAGCTTTTTGACTCCTTTGGGCTCAAAACGTACAGGTCTGCCCAGGTGCTCAAGTGGATCTATGGCCGGAAGGCCTTGAGCTTCGAGGAAATGACGGATGTCTCCAAAGAGGACAGGGCTTTCTTGGCCCAAAGATGTCTCATAGGAGAGCTTGAGCTCCTCAGGAGGCAGGTCGCATCGGATGGGACAGAAAAATGGCTTCTGGGACTAGAGGATGGCCTCACAGTCGAGACCGTCATCATCTGGGAGGAGGACCATCTCACCCAATGCGTTTCGGCGCAGGTTGGATGCTCCATGGGATGCAAGTTCTGCAGGACTGCATCCCTGCCCGCAAGGAGAAACCTGAGGACATGGGAGATTGTGGAGCAAGTGGTGATGGCGAGGAGGCTTATCCAGAATACCCCTGTGAGAAACGTGGTATTCATGGGAATGGGGGAACCTCTGGCCAATTACGAGGCCGTCCTTCGGGCAGTGAGAATAATGCTCGACCCCCGAGCCCTCGACATTTCCAAGAGGAGAATAACCATCTCCACCTGTGGCCTTGTCCCGGAATTGAGAAGGCTGGGCCAGGAATCCCTCGGCATCTCCATAGCAGTTTCACTGAATGCCACAACAGACGAGCAGAGAAATTTTCTCATGCCCATAAACAGGAAGTATCCCTTGAGTGAACTGCTCAGGGCTTGTCGGGAGTTGCCCCTCGCCCCCAGAAATCGCATAACCTTCGAGTACGTTCTCCTCAAGGGAGTGAACGACTCCCTCGAGGATGCCAAGAGGCTCGCCAAGCTCCTCAGAGGAATCCCCTGCAAGGTGAATTTGATCCCCCATAACCCTTATCCTGGCTCCCCATTCGAGAGACCCTCGGAGGAGAAGATACTGGCCTTCCAGAGGGTTCTGGCGGACTCGGGCTACACCGCACCCATAAGATGGAGCCACGGACAGGATATTCTCGCAGCCTGCGGACAGTTGGCTGGCGACATATAAGGGGCGCACTCTGTGCGCCCGCATCGTACCGGTGTACGAGTGCCAAGGCATCGGACTCCGAGCCGATCCGCAAGCGAACACCCGGTGGCCTGACGGGGGCATGCCCGGGTGAACCTCTTGCCTTTCCTTGAGGGCGTGCGGAGCCCGCCCGTCCGGGGGGGTGGCCGAGCCGACGGTGTCCGGCCTTGAGAGATGAGGCCCCGAGAATGCGCGGGAGGTGGTTTTCTCGGAGGGACGCGCTCCGCGCGTCCGTGTGGCAACGCCGGACCCAAGCCGAGGCACGACATCATCAACGGGGACAATCGAACGCCCGGTGGCCTAGTGGGGGCAATCCTCCGGTGCAAGCAAGGTCTCGTTTACGGGCGTGCGGAGCCCGCCCCTCCGGGGGGGACTAGCCCAGCATGGATGGCCGTGCGGGGAAAGGCCCGAGATGCGGCCAAGGGAGTCTTCTCGGAGGGGCGCACTCTGTGCGCCCGCATCGAAAGGCCGTCCCCTTGCCGAGGCATTTCATTAGCCGAGATGGCCAGGCGAGCGGCCCGGGCCCCGATAGGGGTATGCCCCGATGAGGCCCAGGCCCTCCTTACGGGCGTGCGGAGCCCGCCCCTCCGGGGGGGACTAGCCCAGCATGGATGGCCGTGCGGGGAAAGGCCCGAGATGCGGCCAAGGGAGTCTTCTCGGAGGGGCGCACTCTGTGCGCCCGCATTGAAAGGCCGTCCCCTTGCCGAGGCATTTCATTAGCCGAGATGGCCAGGCGAGCGGCCCGGGCCCCGATAGGGAGATGCCCCGATGAGGCGCGAGCCTTCCTTCCGGGCGTGCGGAGCCCGCCCCTCCGCGGGAGGTTTGCCCGAAAAGGATTGCTTGCAAGGGTGCGATCAGGAGTGACCGAAAGCCGATTTTCTCGGAGATCCCTTATCTCGATCACCCGGTGGGAGACTCCTCCTTGACCCACGGCTCCAAAAGTTCCTTTAGATGAGCCATGGCCTTCTCATCTGGCCTTCTCAAGGGGAGCCTCGGTTCCCCTCCCCTGTATCCGATCATGTCCATTGCGGCCTTGAGCCCTCCTATCCCGTAACCACTGGTCACTGCCCTGGAAATCTCCATTAGAGATAGTTGGAGTCTCCTGGCCTCTTCTATGGCCCCCTTGTGAAAGAGGCTCTCGAGCCTCACGAAAGCTCTCGGGAGCACATTGGCCGCTGCGAGAATGCCACCACAGGCCCCAACGGCCAAGGCTGGGAGGAATACGAGGGCTGATCCCACAAATACCTTGAACCCTGTGGAAGACAACCTTATGATCTCCGTGAGCTGGAAGATGTTCCCGGAAGAGTCCTTTATACCCTTCACGTTCTCGTGTTCCGATATCTCAGCAACGAGCTGAGGCTCCATGTTCAAACCAGTAAATTGCGGGACATTGTAAAGGAAGACGGGAATGGGAGAGTCCTCCGCTACGGCCCAGAAATGGTCCTTCAATACTTGCGGCTTCATGGACTCCTTGTAATAGGAAGGTGGAGCGATCAAGACAGCATCCGCCCCGAGGGAGGCCACTTTCTTGACTAGCTCCTTCGTTGCCTTTGTAGTTGACTCTCCGGCTCCAACCATCATCCACATACCATCTGGGAGGCTCTCCCTCGCTTTCTCAACGACCCTCAGCTTTTCTTCAAGATCCAGATGGACAGCCTCTCCATTAGAGCCGAGGACAACAACCCCTGAAAGTCCCGTTGACCCGTAAGATCTCAAGTTCTCGCAAAGCCAATCCAAGGCCAATTCCCCGTTGCGAAATGGCGTTACTACAGGGGGGGCCACTCCTTTGAATTCCACCATCTATTTCCTCCTGAACGAGCAACTGGTTCACTCAGGTGGCTGTACTATGCCATGGAGGAACCCGGAAGGCAATGCCGGTCCTCCAGCTGCCTTCCTGGATTTCGCCTCTCATGGGAAGGGCTCAAGAAGAGCTCCCAGACCCCCGGTCTCAAATTGACCAAAAGACCTTCAATTTTGGCTTGAGCTTGGCCAGCTCCTCGAGTCGGGATGTGACCGAGCGCAAAAGGGGCTTGAGCCCTCGGCTCAATGGGGAGATGTCTCGGTCAAGCCCAGGCCTTTTTTTCCGGGCGTGCGGAGCCCGCTTCTCCGGGGGGCAAGCCTGGGTGAGATGGCCTTGCGGGGAGAGCCCGGAAATCACGGCAAAGATGGTTTTCTCGGAGGGGCGCGGTCTCCGCGCCCGTGTAGCAAGGCCGTACGCAAGCCCGGGTATGGCATGATCATCGAAAGGTGAGCGCACGCCCGGTGGCCTAATGGAGACATGCCCGGGGGAAGCCAATGGTGTCCTTGTGGGCGTGCGGAGCCCGCCCCTCCAGGGGGTAAGCCAAGGTGAGATGGCCTTCCTCGGAGAGGCAGAAAGTCACGGCGAAGACGGTTTTCTCAAGCGGGCGTGCGGAGCCCGCCCCTCCGCGGCCAGGCCATCCCGAGGCAAGGGGCCTTCAGGTGAACTGCCCGAGATCAAACCAGAGGCGATTTTCTCGGAGGGACGCACTCTGTGCGTCCGCGGGGTATGGCCAAACGTGTGCCCAGGATCTTCATTTTAACGCTATGGCCGGGCGCGGCCTGGTGGCCTACGGAGACATGCCCGGATGAAGCCAAGGGACTCCTTGCGGGCGTGCGGAGCCCGCCCCTCCGCGGCCAGGCCATCCCGAGGCAAGGGGCCTTCAGGTGAACTGCCCGAGATCAAACCAGAGGCGATTTTCTCGGAGGGACGCACTCTGTGCGTCCGCATTGCAGGGTCCTACGGATGGCAAGGACTTTCATTACCGCCCGAGGTTACGCAAGAGGCCGGTGGTTGAATGGGAATACACGAGGACGGGGTTAGGCCTTCATTGTGGGCGTGCGGAGCCCGCCCCTCCAGGGGGCAAGACAAGGTGAGATGGCCTTGCGGGGAGAGCCCGGAAATCACGGCAAAGATGGTTTTGTCGGAGGGGCGCGGTCTCCGCGCCCGGACGATACGGCCATGCGAATGCCTAGGCATTCCTTTCCCACCCGGTCCGATGGGGATAGGCTGGTGGCCTAATGGTGATAGGCGTCGGTGAAAGCGATGTTTCCTTTTGGGGCGTGCAGAGCCCGCCCCTCCGGGGGAGGTTTCCCGAAGGGGCATTGACTGAAGGGGTACAATCCGGACTGGCCGGAAGCCGATTTTCTCGGAGAGGCGCACTCTGTGCGCCCACGTGGTACGGCCTCAGGGATGCCGAGGAATTTCATAGCCCCTCGTTTACAGGCGAAAGGCCTGCTGCTTAGTCAATGTTTAGCTTGTCCTCGCCCAAAGCTCCCGACACTGCCCCCCCCAAAACTTAAGGGTCACTGTTCGCCTATATCTTTGCCCAAGCTTCCCCCTTTCCAAAGATCTGGCCTTAGCGATCCCGCAGTTTCGGAATGGAGCACGGAAAAGGGGCTCGAGAGAGAGAAATTATCGGAATTGATTTGAGGAAGTTTTTCCGGTAGATTGCTTTTGCAGGGGACAATATCTTCGGGGGGCTCGAGAGATGGCCGAGATAATCGATCTTAAGGCCAAGAGGAAGGGCGAGGAGGATAAGAAGGCCGCCCAGGAAAGGACGAGAAGGATGGAGGCGGTCTTGCAGATGTTTCAGTGCACCCATTGCGGGATGAAGTGCATGAAATGCGGCAGCCAACTTCACGTCGAGCAAGGCCCCCAGGCTGATACCAGGATTCCCTATCGGCTTTGCCAGACATGCAAAGAGGAGTACCTGGAATTCCTGGAAAGGCTTCACGGCAGAGGGGACCCCTCCCTCTATTGGTACAACAGGGAGTGGATGGAGGTTTGGAAGGCCTGGATGCACTACCAGGATGCCCTCGGAAGGTACCAAATTTCGGAAGAATTTCGGAGGCTCCTACAGGAGCTCAGGGGTAAGCCCTGAAGGGAGGTGCCCCGTGAAGGTGAAGGATGTGATGGCGAAGGAGGTCGCCACCTTGAAGGTGGATGACGAGTTGAGCCTGGCTGAGGACATCATGCACCTAGGAAGGATAAGACACCTTCCGGTGATGGATGGAGATACCCTCAAAGGGATAATAAGCGAGAGAGATCTCTACAAGGCCTCCTTGGCATCTGCCATTGATTACGATCCCAAGGCCAAAAGGAGATATATGAAGACCATAGCCATAAAGGAGGTGATGACAAAAGATGTCATCACCATAGGGCCGGATGCTGACATCAGAGAGGCTGGGAGGCTCATGCTCCACTACAAAATAGGCTGTCTTCCCGTGGTTCGAGACGGAAAGATGATAGGCCTCATAACGGAGACAGACGTGCTCCGCTACTATGTGGAGAGGGACTCACAGCTCTAGCCTAGATCATCCTCCAAAACCCGTGCCCTCGGGAATACAGGCTCCCAAGGTTGGACGCGATCACCCAGTGGGCCTTCACTGTGCCAAAGCCTTCCCCTACCCCAAGAGAATGATGCCAGGGCTTCCCATGGCTCTCTGGGGCCACCTGAGAGGACATGGTCTCCATTTCTCGCGGCCCTGGGATGACCATGGGAATCTCTGGCATCAACCAAGATAGGGCTTGCACAGGATCTCGTGGATCTTGATATCCAAGAAATTCTGGGCATTTGCCGGAGAAAGGACCACCGCGGTATCGGCTCCCCTTCCAGTTCCTCCCACCGCTATGCAGGGCTCTCCCACTTTCACAAGCCCCGCATCCGCTGCCATGAGGGATATCTCCACGCAGACCTTGAACCCTTGGCCCAATGTTCTCAGCACATAGGCCACTATCTCGTCCAGGGCGTAAGTGCCGAGCTTTATCCTGATCGCTCTGTTGGGCCCACCGAATGCGTGCATGCAAGTGAGTATCTTCCCGCCTCTAGATTCTATGGCTACTCTATTCTCCTCTCTCAGCTCCTGGAGGTTGGGCTCCTTGAATCCCGTGGAATGGGTCACAACGACTACATTTTTTCCCTGGATCTTCTCGACCGCTTTGAGCCCAGTCTCCCCTGTTGTGGATGCCACCAAGATTGTGGAAATGCCACTTTCCGACGCTTTCTTCGCAACTATCTCCAACGTCCTCTCGGTATTGGCTGGCCCTGGTTTGTCGAAGTAGATTGTCTCGAAGGACCTCTCTGACACCTTTCACCTCCTAAGCCTCAATCTCTCCCTCCTGAGACGAGCTCTACCATTCCGTCCCCCTTCTTCTTCCATCCTCGGAAAATTTCCAGACCCCTCTCCCATCATAAAGCCGCTACCCTCGCCCCCTCCTCCTTTCTTGGAGGCAAGTGGCTAACCTTGAGCTTGGAACCATCTAGGTCCACGACTATAGTGGAACCGTCCAGGATCTCACCAGATATGAGGGCCCTGCCTATGCGGGTTTCCAACTCATGTTGCAAGAATCTCTTGAGGGGCCTCGCCCCATAGACGGGATCGTAAGCAGTCCTCGCTATGAAGGACTTGGCAGCATCTGTGATTTCCAATTTGATCCTTCTGTCTTGGAGCCTCTTCATCAGGTCTTTGGTGAGAAGGTCCACTATGGCCTTCACTTCTTCGAGTCTCAAGGGCTTGAAGAGGACTATGTCGTCTACCCTGTTCAGAAACTCAGGCCGAAAGTGCCTTCTTAGGGCGGCCATGACCTGGGCCCTCGCACTCTCTTTGATCTCGCCAGTTTCCGTTATCCCCTCAAGCAGGTATTCAGAGCCGATGTTGCTCGTCATTATTATCACAGTGTTTTTGAAATCAACAGTGCGGCCCTGAGCGTCCGTGAGTCTCCCATCATCGAGGATCTGCAGGAGCACGTTGAAGACATCGTGATGAGCCTTCTCTATCTCGTCGAACAGGATCACGCTGTAGGGCTTCCTCCTCACGGCCTCTGTGAGTTGCCCACCTTCCTCGTATCCCACGTAGCCTGGAGGGGCACCTATGAGGCGACTCACGGTGTGCTTCTCCATGTACTCGGTCATGTCTATGCGGACGAGGTTGTCCTCGGAATCGAAGAGGGCCTCGGCCAAGGTCTTAGCGAGCTCCGTCTTCCCTACCCCAGTAGGTCCGAGGAAGATGAAGGAGCCTATGGGTCTTCTGGGGTCCTTTATCCCGGATCTGGCCCTTATCACGGCATCGGCCACAAGCCTCACAGCCTCGTCCTGGCCAACGACCCTTCTGTGCAACACTTCATCGAGCCTGAGGAGTTTTTCCCTCTCTCCTTCCATAAGTCTGGTCACGGGAATCCCAGTCCACCTGGAGACTATCTCCGCTATTTCCTCCTCTGTCACTTCCTCCCTGAGAAGCCTCTGTCCTCCGAATTCTTGAGCTAGCCTCTCCTCCTCTTCCCTGAGCCTTCTCTCCAGCTCGGGGATCCTACCGTGCCTCAACTCAGCAGCCCTGCTCAGATCGTACTGCCTCTCCGCCTGCTCCAGTTCCCTCCTGGCTTGCTCTATCTCCTCCCTCAAGGCCTGAAGCTTCCTTATGGCCTCCTTCTCGGACTCCCACTGGGCCTTAAGCCTTTCCCCTTTGGCCCTGAGCTCCGAAAGCTCCTTTCTCAGGGCCTCGAGCCTTTCCTGGGATGCTTTATCCCTCTCCTTCTTGAGGGCGGCTTCCTCTATCTCCAGCTGCATGATCCTTCTTGTGACCTCGTCCAGCTCCGCAGGCATGGAGTCCATTTCCGTCCTTATCATGGCGCAGGCCTCATCTACCAGATCAATGGCCTTGTCGGGGAGGAACCTGTCCGTTATGTAGCGGTTCGAAAGAACCGCAGCAGCAACCAGAGCATTGTCTTGAATTTTCACGCCATGGTGAACCTCGAATCGCTCCTTCAGTCCGCGCAGTATCGAAATCGTGTCCTCGACCGATGGCGGGTCCACCAGAACAGGCTGGAAACGCCTTTCGAGGGCAGCATCCTTCTCTATGTACTTCCGGTACTCATCGAGGGTCGTAGCGCCTATGCAGTGAAGCTCTCCCCTCGCCAGCATCGGCTTGAGCATGTTGCCAGCATCGATAGCTCCCTCGGCTTTTCCAGCTCCCACTATGGTATGAAGCTCGTCTATGAACAGGATTATCCGACCGTTGGACTGCTTTATCTCCTGGAGCACTGCCTTGAGCCTTTCCTCGAACTCCCCTCTGTATTTGGCACCCGCAAGGAGCGCTCCCATGTCCAGGGCAAAGATGGTCTTGTCCTTGAGGCCCTCGGGGACATCGCCCTTCACTATCCTCTGAGCGAGTCCCTCAACTATGGCGGTCTTTCCCACTCCGGCCTCGCCGATGAGCACGGGATTGTTCTTGGTCTTGCGACTCAGTATCCTTATGACCCTCCTTATCTCTGCATCCCTTCCGATTATCGGATCCAGCTTATTGGCCCTGGCCTCGGCTACCAGGTCTCTGCCATATTTTTGGAGCGCCTCGTAAGTCTCCTCTGGGGTAGCGCTCGTGACCCTCTGATGACCGCGGACCTCGGTGAGGGCCTTGAGAAGGGCCTCTCTCGTGACCCCGAACTCCTTGAGGATCCTTCCCGCCGGAGTGCTTTGCCCCTCTTCCACAAAGGCGAGCATCAGGTGCTCCACTGAAACGTATTCGTCCTTCAAGTGCTTCGCCTCATCCTCAGCCCTCACAAGGAGCTTGCTCAGCCTTTGGGTTATGTACACCTTCCCCGGCTCTGCTCCAGGCCCTGTGACCCTGGGCCTTCTCTCGAGCTCCTCCTGGAGCCTGGCTTTGAGTGGCTCCAGTGGCACTTCCATCCTCCTGAGAAGCCTGGGGACCAATCCGTCTTCCTGCTCCAGAAGGGCCAGAAGGAGATGTTCTCCGTCAACCTCCACATGATTGTATCTCACGGCCTTTGTTTGGGCCGCTTGAAGAGCTTCCTGAGACTTTATGGTGAATCTTTGAAGGTCCATTTTTTCTCTCTCCTTCCCGCATAATGTTTTCCTCGTGGATCCCATCTTGCCTTCTCTTTGGCAAGGGAACCACACTTGTTGACATGAAAATAAGCACTCTCTACAAGCAAATCTAGTGCCAGATCCGGGACCTCGGCAAAAAAAGAGGGAGTAGGGCCTTGAATACATTTCCCGCCCCGGCGGTCGAGGAAACACCAATAATATCCAATTGGTGGCAGCCGAGGGGTGGAGGGACACTAGGGATTTACCCCAGCTTTTTGGTGTTGACACTCCATATGGTCTATGGTATTTAGCGAGCCACGGCCAGGAAAGGTAAAAAGGGGTTCTACGAGATCTTCCCGTCCGGTTGTGGGGCAAAAAGGGGAGAGGTAGGTGGCTGTTTTTCCCATCGGGGCCTTTGGCTTGCACTCCCCGAGGCATTGGCAATGGAAGCCTGTGGCTTCTCGGGGTGAGAGGCAAGAAAAAACTCTAGGAGGTAGGAGCATGGAGGCGAGCAAGAAGATTTTGCTCAAGGAATCCGAAATCCCCAGGCAATGGTACAATGTCTTACCGGACCTCCCACGTGGGCTACAGCCTCCCCTTCATCCAGCGACCGGTAAGCCCATCGGACCGGAGGACATGGCACCCATCTTCCCCATGAACCTCTTGGAGCAAGAGATGAGCCAGCAGAGGTGGATAGACATCCCAGAGGAAGTCCTGGAGAAGTATCTCATTTGGAGGCCAACTCCCCTCGTGAGAGCAAAGGCCCTAGAGGAGCATCTCCAAACCCCGGCCAGGATTTACTTCAAGAATGAAGGGGTCAGTCCGCCCGGGAGCCACAAGCCCAATACAGCGGTTCCTCAGGCTTATTATAACAAGGTGGCGGGAGTGAAAAGATTGACTACAGAGACAGGGGCTGGTCAGTGGGGCAGTGCACTGAGCTTCGCTTGCAAGCTCTTTGGATTGGAATGCAAGGTGTTCATGGTCCGCATCTCCTATGAGCAAAAGCCTTACCGCCGCATAATGATGCAGACATGGGGGGCTGACTGTGTACCCAGCCCGAGCCAGGAGACAGAGGCTGGCCGAAAAATCCTAGCCCAAGACCCCAACTCCCCGGGTAGCCTGGGAATAGCCATAAGCGAGGCAGTGGAGGCAGCGGTGAGCAGAGAGGATACCAAGTATTCTCTCGGGAGCGTTCTCAACCACGTGCTTCTTCACCAGACAATAATAGGCCTCGAGGCCAAGAAGCAGTTGCAGTCGATAGGCGAATACCCCGATGTCGTCATAGGGTGTGCTGGAGGTGGAAGCAACTTTGCGGGATTGGCCCTTCCCTTCGTGGCGGACAAGATAAATGGGAAGCAGATCGACATCTATGCTGTTGAGCCCACATCCTGTCCCACCATGACGAGGGGCCCCTTCGCATACGACTTCGGTGACACCGTTGGTTTGACCCCCCTCATGCCCATGCACACATTGGGCCACAGCTTTGTCCCAGCTCCAATCCACGCAGGAGGTCTGAGGTACCATGGAATGGCCCCCATAGTCAGCCAACTGATTCTCGATGGCATCGTGACCCCCATCGCTGTGCCCCAACTCGAGACCTTTGGAGCCGGCGTAACCTTCGCTCAGACAGAGGGATTCATAACAGCGCCCGAGACGGCCCATGCCGTGGCCGTGGTGATAAGAGAGGCCCTGAAGGCGAAGGAGGAGGGAAAAGAGAAGGTGATACTCTTCAACTGGAGCGGACATGGGCTCGTGGATCTTGCGGCCTATGCCGCCTATCTCGAAGGGAAGTTACAGGACTACGAGCTTCCCACAGAGGAGATAGAGAGGGCCCTCCAGGACATATCCTCGTTGCCAAAGCCCGCCATTTGAAGTAAAAGCAAAGTGGATGGCACCCGGGAGGTCATGGTTTCCCGGGCATGCCATCCACAGAAAAAAGGAGGCATAGGAGATATGGGTGGCCCAAGGCTCGAGACCAGATGCCCCCGATTGGGGCACGAGGTGCCCATAGCGTACTGCTACAACCAGCCAGAGGGTATGCCTTGCGGCCGCATGCTTTCGTGCTGGGAATGGAGGCTTCCCAATTTGAGGCAGGCTCTGGAGCGTCTTTTGCCGAGGGAGAAATGGGAGCAATACCTTTCCCTTCAGGCAAAGCCGAGACATGTGGCACTGGTCCAGGAGATCGAGAGGGCCAAGCTATCTAGACATCGAGGGGCTGAAGAGGAAGAGAAGACGGGAGAAAACGCTCATGGGTCGGAGAGAGAGGCAGGTACTCCTGGGGAATGAGGCCATAGCCGTCGGGCTAGTTGAGGGGGGGTGCCAGGTGATCGCTGGTTATCCAGGCACTCCAAGCTCGGAGATACTTCCTTCGGCAGTCAAGTGGGGGAAAAAATGGTCGGTTCCCATGTATGCCGAGTGGTCCACCAATGAGAAGGTCGCATTCGATCAGGCTTACGCTGCAGCGGTGGTGGGGAAAAGGGCAGCTTGCTGCATGAAGCAAGTCGGGCTCAATGTGGCCTGCGACTCCCTCACAAGCGCGACATATACTGGAGTCTCTGGAGCTCTTGTGGTCGTCTCCTGCGACGACCCTGGCCCCCATTCATCTCAGACAGAGCAGGACTCGAGGAGAATGGCCTGGTTGGCCAAAGTGCCAGTATTGGATCCCCAAAGCCCTGCTCAAGCGAGGTGGCTGGCCCGAGAGGCCCTCGACATATCCCACAGGTTCTCCATCCCGGTGATGCTCAGATCTGTGACCCGGCTGAGCCATGCTAGACAGGTTGTGGAAGTAAATGGCCCACCTCCAGGGATGATCCTTCCCAAGGCCTCTTTCCCCCGGGACCCATGCAGATGGGCTGCAACCCCGAGGTTTCGCTTTCTCCTCCACGCGGAACTGAACGAGAAGCTCCGGAAGATGGAGGCCTTGTCCAACAGGTATGCGAGGGCTTTCTTCCCGAGTTCTTCCACTGCGGAGTATCCCCTGGGGGTTGTGGCTTCGGGGGTTCCGGCCCTGGTGGCCAGGGAGCTCCTCGAGGAGCGAGGTTTTTCCCATGTCCCATTTCTCGAGATCACCATGCCATTTCCTTTCCCGAGAAAGCGAGGGGCGATCTTCCTGGAAAGGTGCAAGGTGGTCCTGGTGCTAGAAGAGCCAGATGCATTCATAGAGGTCCATCTTCAAGAGAGAAACAAGGTATGGGGGAGAATGACTGGGCATGTCCCAAAAGAGGGGGAGCTTCTCCCCGAGATCCTGGATGCCTCTCTGGAGAAAGCCCTAGTGGATGCGGGCATAAAGAAGAGGGCGAGAAGAAACAGGAGGCGAGATGCTCTCCTCCAAAGGGCAATGGAGGAGGCAAAGCTTCCGAGAAGAAGACCGACCCTCTGCCCCGGATGCCCCCACAGGGCTTCTTTCTTCGCCATAAAGAGGGCCTTTCCCAAGGCCATATATCCCAGTGACATAGGGTGTTATACCCTCGGGGCCAATCTAGGGGTCGTGGACACCGTATTGGACATGGGATCGGGAATCACCATGGCAAGCGGTCTCTACCACGCATTCCAACTAGATGGCCTCAAAAGGCCAATAGTTGCGACAATGGGCGATTCCACATTCTACCATTCGGGCACGGCTGCTCTCCTAAATGCTGTGCACACAGGCTCCAGGTTCGTGCTCGTGATCTTGGACAATGGAGTGACGGCCATGACCGGGATGCAGTCAACTCCAGCATGGGACCACGGCCCTGATGGATCCGCGGCCATACCCATCCCGCTGGAGAGGGTGGTTAGGGGTTGCGGGGTGGAATTCCTGGCCATATGCGATCCTTACAACTTGGAGGACATGGTCAAGACCCTGAAGGAGGCTTGGCAATACGCATCTTCGCCCGAGGGCTCGGTGGCAGTGGTCATAGCAAGACACCCTTGCTTGCTCCACGAGCCCAAGGCAAGGGAGATCCGAGGTCCTCTCCCGAAGGTCACTGACAGGTGCAAGGGGTGTAGGTATTGCTTGGAACAATTCGAATGCCCTGCCCTGATATGGGATGAAAAAGGAGAGCGTGTGACCATTTCGGAGGGCCTTTGCTCGGCATGTGGGGTTTGCCTCCTCGTTTGTCCAAAAGGAGCGATAATCCGAGGGGAGGATGGCTGAGAATGGACATATTGCTTGCAGGTGTAGGGGGGCAAGGAATACTTTTCGTCACGAGCCTTCTGGCTCATGCGGCATCCAGGAGAGGTTGGCCAGTCATAGCGAGCGAGACCCACGGAATGGCACAGAGGGGCGGGACTGTGGTGTCCCACCTGAGGCTTGGAAGGACTCATGTTGGACCCCTAGTTCCTTTGGGGAAGGCAGATCTTCTCCTCGGGTTGAACGAGGATGAGGGCCTGAGACACTTGGGTTACCTGAAAAAGGGCGGATCCCTCCTGGTGGAAGAGGGGTGTGGAAAGCTAGGTCTCCCGTCGGTCAAAGCCTATATCGCCATGATGAAACTGAAGGCGGAGTCCGTCCCCGCAGCGAGGAAGGCGAGGGAGATTGGTTATCCATTGGGGGCCAATCTCATACTTGTGGGTAAGGCTGCATCCCTTGGGTGGCTTCCCTTCTCTCAGAGGGAGCTCGAAGGGGCCCTGAGGGAACTTTCAAGGCCCAATCTTGTGGAGAAAAACATCACGAGCCTACTTTTGGGCTTCTCCTCTTGTGAGACGGGGGCAAGTACTGGACCTTGTAAATCGAGTTTGCAGTCTTGATGAGGACCGACTCCGGGGTTTCCCTCACCTCCTCTACAACACTTGTCCGGAGGATCCTTCCCTTCCCCAGATAAACCGCGTATCGTTCGCCCTTGACGGGTGGGGCACACTCCCACCCCACGACCGTTCCTCTTGGATCGTCGCCGATCCTCTCTATCCTGCTGAGGGCGATCCTCTTGCTCAAGATCTCGCAGGTCTTGCCCGTGGTTCCCATTGGTCCCTGCATCCAGTAACGTCCCCTTTGAGACCTCTCCAAACAGTCCTCTACCTGGTTCCCGTCTATGCAATAAGCATGCCTAATTCCCGCACATTTGCGTGATCTCTGAAGACGATCAACACAGTTCAGGCCCTAGCTCGGCTATCTAGACCACCGATGGGATCTCCATCTCAGTTTCCAGAGGCTCGGCTCATCCCCGTCCAGCTGGCCTTCGGGTCAGTTGAGGGCTGGGCCCCAGTGAGAGGGGAGGACTCCCTAGTGCCACGCGTTACCATATGGTAACATTTGGGCTCACTTTTGGTCCTGGGGGAATCCACAAGTTCTCACTTGGACAGCCTCTGGACGAGCTCTATCTCAAGGTCCTCGGGACCTTTGAAAAAGGCATAGCGGATCCCATAGGCTTCTTGTGGCTCTGTGTAGAAACGGAACCCTCTATCCACGAGCTCATTGTAAGCCCCTTCGAAGTCCTCCACCTCCACACCGATGTGATGGTATCCCAGAGGAGTTCCTTCACTTGCCTCCACCTTCTCGTCATCTCTGGGGACCCTCAGGTTTATGGTTGTGCCCCCGAGGCTAAGGCTCGCCCCATCGGCTGTTCCGAACTTCCTCCTGAGCACAAGGCTCGCTCCCAGGGTCTCGGTGAAAAACCGGATCATTCCTTCCAGATCCTTGCACACGATGTGAACGTGGTGAAACTTACACCTCATGACCTACCTCCACGGCTCTAATTTACCCTCTTGTCCCTCGGGCCTTCACGCCCTTCTCAACCACGCAGCCAGGACCCAAGCGCGACCGCCCTCACCAAGGTCACCCTCTGCTTCTTTTGGCCAGTAAGGGCCCTCCTCCCTGTTTTTCAGGATAGCATGGGTACCTTACCCCAACCATTAGGCGTTTGCATCGCCATGGAACGAGGAATGATAAGGGGCGCTGAGCCCGCAAGGGGCCTCCTGCCAGCTCAATATCGCTCAGACCGATATCCCTCGCTCCTGGGGAGGACCAGAGCGGGGAACGCCTCAAAGACGTCGTTTACAATGCCCGGGCAGTTGGATCAGGCCGCTCAGACATCTGACCTATAACCGAGCTAAGTTTCGCGGTGATGCAAGGAGCGCCCAAGCTCAATTGAAACGACGATCAGATTGAGGCCCCTGAGGAAGGAACCATTGAAGGTATTCCGAAAGCCCGCCCCGGGGTCTGAACACATTGTGACGAAAAGCCTCCGTTTGCTGAAAATCGATCCTTCTTTCGGTCACTTTCACTGCACAAGCCCCGGCTAGGACACCCCAAGGGTCTACCACAGCGGATGAGTGCAGGGTTGGCAGGTCCGTAAGCCCCTCAATGGCCTTCGCATCTCCACCTACACGTTGGCCACCGAAGGCAATTACAAAACCCCCTTCTCTCTCTGTGAGGACTACATCTTCTCCGCCATCTCCATAAGCCCAGACGAGGCGGGGGAATAGAGATCCCCTCCTTTTCCACCACATCTCCGAAAGCGCTTGTCCACAGCCCCGAGGGCGAGTCCCATCCTCGAACCAGTTTCCTCCTCAAACTCCCCCACTTCCTCCCAAGGCAGATGGATTGACCGCCCTGCGAAGACTAGAGGCCTTCCCTTCTTTGGGGGGACCAATGCCAACCCTTCCCTGTCCATCTCGCAACCCTCCGCCCAAAAAGGAACCTCCTCCTCCCTCGGCCTCACGAACGTTCGCGGCTTCCCGTAAGAAGTGGCCATTTTGCCGACAGATGAAGGGACCTTCGTCTATCCACGCCTTTCAAGAGCTCAGGTGGTCCCTTCCCATTGAGTCTCCCATCTTGCCACCCGGCCCCTATACCCGAACCTCCCATTCTGCACATCCATGCGTACCACGAGACCCTGACCTCTTGAGACCATAGCCTCCCCCTCTCTCGGGCCACATGGCTGTATTTCAGGTTCTCCTTTATGGGCCATGTCTGGTATTCCAATTAAGCCGGCTTGTCAAACCGGCCTGGCAGAAACCGGCCGAATGAGATTCGTCCGTTGTCTTCCGACATTCACAGGAGCCCACGGAACGCAGGGCCCAAGCCCTGGACCGCATTATCCACGGGGCAGGCCCTACCTGGAAAAGGCTCTGTAGGTGCCTTAAAACCTCCAAGCCATGCCCCAACGAATGCTCAGGTCAGCCTCGGACCTTGTCAGGCCGCCCTTCACTCCTATGTTGAGGTCCAGGTTCTCCAAGACTGAGTAAATCACGCCGCCCAAAATGAACACAGAAGGGGTACCCCTGCCGGGATCAGGGGAGCGCTCGGCTCCCACATTTCCGACAAGCTTTAGACCCTCCAGGACCTTCAGTTCAGAAGCCAAGGATGCGTGCCAGAGATCCGTCCGTTCGTCCACTCTATTCTCGTTTCTTATGTAGCCCGCATTAAAGTGGAAGGCCCATGGCTCCAATTCCTTGGACGTGATGAAGAAAAAGGTTGGTGATGCCCTTCCAGCTCCAAGGCCCTCGTGGTGGTCCCCAGTCGGCAGGCTGACGCCGGGCTTGATTGCCAGTGCCCACCCCGAGTCTTCCAGGAACCTCCATTTGAGCTCCACTGAGATGTCGGAAAGCCCGTAATGGGTGCTCCTAGCTCCGCTTTCCCGCACGCGTACGTGTTCGAATGGCAGCGTCAGCACCAGATCCAATGTATCCGCAAACCCGTACGTCAGGACGGTCTCGATACTTATGGAGTCCTCTTTCGTGCCGCCCTCACGATCCCGGCTGTATTCTCCGTTCAGCTCCAGCTGGAAATTGCCCATCCCTTGGGTAGCCGCATCGTCCGTGATGAGGGGATAGCCTGCGAAGCCCAAGGAGCACCGAAGAAGCAGGACCCCGGATAACAACCCGGCCTTGATCCCCACAAGGATTGGTCTTGCAGCTTTGTTCCCCTCGCCTACCAAATTGAAAACTGAGCACTCACTCCACACTTGGACACCCCCTTTTTGTCTTGGTCGCTCTTCTCTTCTCCTTGACTCGTGTGCCCCCACTACAGGGCTCGGAAGCGCTTTTTTGCCCTCTGTTTGGGGGGCCACGGGAAGCGTATTGACTCAGAACCATTGGTGTCTCCTCTTTGGAAGTCTCCTATCTAATCCCAAGCAAACTGCCTACCTGGAAGACGACCACGGTGATCACGTAAGCTAGCAACGTCAATCCACCAAGCTGCAAAAATGGCCACCGCCATGAGTTGGTCTCTCGCTTCGTTACGGCGAAGGTTGCCATACAGGGCATGCTGATCAACATGAAAAGCATGATGCAAAAGCCAGCCAGGGGCTTGTATGTGGCCCTGATTTTCTCCCTCAGGGTCTCGGATTCCTCGCCAGCCTTTCCAACGGAGAAGATGATTCCCATTTGAGCGACGAAGACCTCCTTTGCGGCAAATGCGCCGACCAGCGCGGTGCCTATTCGCCAATCGAAGCCCATGGGCTCGAGGAGGGGCTCCATGAGATGACCGATACGGCCCGCGATGCTATTGCGAAGGGAGGCCTGGGCCTCTTCGTGTTTGATGGAGGCGAGCCTCTCGGCCTTTTCTTCCGGCCCCAGATTTGCAGTTTCCACTGCTTCCCGGGCAGCTTTAAAACGCGCGGACTCGTCTTCGGGCAAACCAGGAAAAGTCGTCATGGCCCAAAGCAGAATAGAAATGCCCAGAATGATGGTGCCCGCTTTTCTCAAGTAGAGCCACCCGCGCCCCCACATCTGGATCAGGACGCATCTTAGAGTCGGGATCCGATAAGGCGGCAATTCCATCAGAAATGGCACGTGCTCACTCTTAAGGATTGTGCTGCTGAGGAGCTTCGCGCTGGCCACGGCAAGGAGAATGCCAATCACGTAGATGATCCAAAGCATGGGCCCATGCCACTCCCGGGGGAAGAAGGCCGGTATGATGAGCGTGTAGATCGGGAGACGGGCTCCGCAGCTCATGAGCGGGATCACGAGGATTGTTGTCAGCCTGTGCCGCTGGTCTTCGAGCGTGCGGGTGGCCATGATAGCAGGAATGGAACAGCCGAATCCTATGAGCATCGGGATGAAGCTCTTGCCGTGCAACCCGATCCTGTGCATCAGGCGGTCCATGATGAACGCCGCTCTGGCCATGTACCCGGAATCCTCGAGGACTCCGATGGCCAGAAAAAGTAGGAAGACGTTCGGCAGGAATACGAGGACGCCTCCCACACCTCCAATGATCCCGTCCACGAAGAGAGACTTGACTGCACTCTCAGAGCCCTCGGGCCACAAGCTTCCCACCGCGCCGCCCAACCATTCGAACAACGCTTCCATCCACCCCCTGGCTGGGTCTCCTAAGGTGAAGGTCAGGTGAAAAACGACATACATCAACCCGAGGAATATCGGGATGCCGAGAACGCGGTTCGTTAGCACGGAGTCTATTTTGTCCGAGATAGTGTGGTGAATCTCCACGGTGGAACGCACTGCTTCGTGGCAAAGGCCGGAGATTAGTCCATACCTAGAGCGCGCGATGGCGGTCTCCGGGGGCTCGCCGAGTATCTTCTCGATATGCGCAGCGCTCTCCTCTATCTGGCGGTTGAGTTGTGGGGATACAATCTTGGATCGTAACTCCTTGTCATTCTCAAGAAGTTTTAAGGCCAGCCATCGAGCATTACATTTCACCGTGACTGAGTCCCCATTCGCCTTGATGAGGGATTCAATCTTGGCGATTTCTTCCTCAATCTCAGGCTCATATCTAGTAATTGGGACCTCTTGCGTTACCTTCAAAGGCCCTTCCTTTGCCGTGATCACGATAGCGTCGAGAAGCTCCTTCACTCCTACGCCCTTGTGTCCGACTGTCTGCACAATGCGCGCACAGAGGAGCTGTGAGAACTTCTCGATGTCAAAGCTGTAACCGCGTCTTCTGGCCATATCGGTCATATTGAAGGCCAGCACAAGCGGCACACCGAGCTCCAGGAGCTCAACCGCGAGATATAGGTTCCTCTCCAGGTTGGAGCTATCGATAATGTCAACGACCACGTCGGGCTTTTCCTCTAGTACAAAATTCCTCGCTATCAGCTCGTCAGGCGAATACCCGGTCAGGCTATACGTTCCGGGCAGGTCTACGATCTGCAGCTCGGTGTCGCCGTGGCGCGCGAACCCCTCCTTGCGTTCGACCGTCACCCCCGGGTAATTCCCAACACGTTGCCGAGCGCCGGTGAGTGCGTTGAATATGGTTGTCTTCCCAGAGTTCGGGTTGCCCATAAGGCCCACTAGTATCCTGCGTTTCATGGTCTCCTCCTCAAGGTTCGGAGATTTTTGTGACACCGTATGTTTTTAGGACAGCCAAAACTGGACCCCAAAAAAAAGCGCACCACCATCTCTCGGGCCATTGCTCGGCCCGATGCCACCCCATTGCCCCCACACTATGAAAGCCCGCCCATGCAGTGAATCGGAAAGCGCGCCCATCTCCATGCCAATGGTGAGCCCTGTACGAGCTAGCCTGGATATTCATCAAGGCTGACGAGACTGGGCTCTCCCCCCTAAGTCCGGGATGCTCCGACATGTCCTTAACCGAAGCCCTCGTTCGCGCCGGGCCCGAACACACGCCGAGCTCAGGCGTCACCAACTTGTCGAGGTTCTTTCAGTTAGTTAGCCTGGACTACCCACCTGTATTGAATGATCTACACTGTTCCGCCTTGGAGCCAGTGACCCCCCCTCCATTGCAAGGACTCCCACGCCCTTGCTTGTTTGCACGATTATCAACGGCATTGCCAATAGATCCCAATGATGTTTAATTGCCACCCTCCAGTGGTTCGATTTCAATCCCAGCGGCTTCGTCTTTCCGCAGCGAGAGGTGATAGCCCTTGACCTTGACCTCGATTGGATCACCGAGGGGGGCCACGCGCTCCACTTCAACAACAGCCCCTGCAGTGACGCCCATCTCCACAATCCGCTTCCTTGTCTCGCTCCTTCCTGTAACCTTTAGTACCTTCCCTTTTTGGCCCGGCCTTAAATCCTTGAGTCTCAACGTTTTCATTGCTTTCTCACCTCCCTCCCCTTTTCTTCGTCTCAGCTCTTCGAGAACCCCAGAGATGCACTTCTCACAGTCCTCCCCCGGGCCTTTTTGCTCACACCGGCGGGCAAATCCGGCAAGCCAACTCGCTCCTGCCCTGGGGCAGACATCAATGAACTCGACAAATTGAATGAGCCGCTCCACGATCACCCTTGGAACGAAATGCTCCATTTGGCAAGCAGCCGTTTCAGCTTTGCCCTCTTCCACCCCCAGAACGTGGACGAAGAAATCACGGAGCAGCTCGTGGCGACGTATGACATCCTTCGCGACAGTTTCGCCATCAGGGGTCAACGAAATAACATCGTAAGGGGCGTAGTTGATCAGTTTTTTCTGGGCTAGCGCACGAAGCGCTCCTGTCACCGAGGAGTTGCTTACCTTTAAGCGTCTGGCAATATCTTTGGGCCTTACAGCGTGTTTCTCTGCAATGATGTGGTAAATGGCCTCCAAATAGTCTTCCAAGCTACCCGTTACCGTAGCGGCAAACACCATCTGTCACCCCCGGGATGGCGAGTTTCGTCGCGCCTAAAAATGTACGCCGAGATAAAATTCCTGTCAAGCCTTTTTTGGTGTCCCCTCGTGGAGCAGGCAGCGGGGACATTGTTGTGGCCGAAGCGCAGTCGGTCCCGCGAAGCCCCTCTCATGATTAGGTGTGGCCTTGATGTCTCAAGGAGTCTGGCCCTCTGGACCCAATAAAAACGGCCTTTCGCGCCAAGACATTTCAGCTTCTGCTTTCGCGGATGGAGGAGCTGAAACCGCCTTGAATAGGTGTTCCTCGCTGGATGTCGAGACCTTCGTCCCCGTGAAAAGAGACAATGACCAGCTCAAAGATAGCGACCTCTTCCCTTGGGAAATGCGCCCCCCTTCATCCTCTCGCCTTGAGGCCGCTTCTGAGCCACGCAGCCAGCACCCACCCCATCATGGCGAGACACTCCATATCGAGGTATTTCTCGGCCCTCTTCTCGAAGAGTAGAGAGCACTGGGCTGGGAACTCTTCGTCCTTGTCATTGAAGAGCATCAAGATGGGCACCTTGGGTAGGGCCTTGAAACACACCGCGAGATCTGCCCTGGCTTCACTAATTGTGATCTCCCCTGCGAGCTCGAGTGCCCTCTGCCTGAGAGCAGAGATGTTGCCAGCGAATCTCTCCGCTATGGGTCTTTCCGCATGGCCGTGAAAGCCCGCAACAAATGGAGCAGCATCCTTGAACTCTCTGTACGTGACCCACTGCGATTCCAAGGGCTCCGAAGATGGAGCCATCAAGACATACTTTGCGAGGATCACCGCAACGGCATGGATCGGCCTTTTGCCCTCTGGATCCCGTATGCCCTTGGCCGATACCCTGTGGGGAAGCCCGAAGAAGGGAACTAGAAGCTCATCCCCTTCCGCCCTCACCCCGATCCGGCGAGAAACTTCTGGGAGTTCCACCTTGGCTATCTGCTCTAGATAGTGATTGTAGATCTCCTCGAAAACTTGTGTCTGATCCATTTCCCCTCCGCTAGATGGGAGATCTCCCCTCCACGGAAAATAGGCTCAACCTTCAATGGGCGTCCTCTGAAACCAATACCAAGCGGTGGGAAATCCCCTCTCCTGCCCCACCACATATTTGACCTCCACGAAACAGTCCCCAAGGAGCCCCATCACTTCGTCCCGGCTTATGCCCCAGAGGCTCCCCCTCCACTTCCTCGGAAGCCACGCGTAGAGCATGTACCATCCTCCGGCACGGACCAATCGCTTCAATTCCCGAGCGTACCTTCCTCTGGCCCTATTGTCGAGGCCTGTGAGGCAGCCTATATCCAAAGCCAGATCGTAAGGACCCGATAGCATCGAGAGGTCAGTGACATCAGCTCTTATGAACTCTATCTCGAGGCCAGCTCTTTTCGCCTTCTCCACGGCCTTCCTTATGGCCCTTTTGGAGAAGTCCACTCCCGTGACCTTCCACCCGCTTTTTGTCAAGGTTATTGCGTTAGTGCCAGTCCCACATCCAAGATCCAGGGCTCTTCCAGGAGGATGATGAAAGATGAACTCGACGAGCTCTGGTGGGCTCACATTGGTATCCCAGGGGGTGTTTCCCGTGATATACCTCCACTCGAAGCCCAACCGGCCCTTCCTCAGAGATTCAGCTATCCTGGAAAGCTGCGCCCTGAGCCCTCCCCCCATGGGCCGAAAAGCCACCTCAAACCCTCTCCCCTTCCGCCTCCGGTCCCTCTAGGGCCTCGAGGGCTCTACCAAGGCTCGTTTTTTGCTGGGCTGCGAGTTCAATCACTCGTCTCATCTCCTGAGCGCTTTCCCTCTTTCCCAGCCCCTCCAGCTCCCTTGCGAGTTTCTCGTAATCCTCCATGTGGTGCTCTGCATGGTGAATCCATTCTCGGAGCCTTATTTTCGCCTTCTCAACAGGATCCATTTGTCCCCTTCTCCTCGGAAAAAAAATGAAGTCTGGAGCCGAGCCTAAGCCCTGAAGGATCAAAAAAGGACGAGATTCAAGTATCCCCCAAAGCGAAGTAGACCTTGTTCTCCCTGAAGTCCGCCCTCTGGAACTTGCCCCTCACCACGCGCTCTTCCCCAAAGAGGGAAAGGAGTCTCCATGTATCAGCCCCTTGGGGCTCCACTCTAATCACGGACTCCAAGAGAAGCTCCTCCCCGTCGTCTCTGAGCCCATATGCCTTTATCTCGCACATATTCCTCTTCCTCCCTTCATCCTGATAGGCCCCTCAGGTCCCAAACCTTTGTACTTTTCCCAAGGCCTAAAAACTATTAGACCACAGACCCTTAATGCCTTGCAATTTTTCCATTCGCCAATTCTGAGCCTCCGGCCCATTTCCCCCACTAAGGCCCCATCTCCCCTGAAACAAGTTTCTCCGTCTCGTGAACAGGTCTTTCATCCACCTCCTGAGGAGGCCTCAGTGGAAATCGCGAAATCTTTTATCCCGGCGCCCCTCACTTGGTCTATCACCCCGATGAGAAGCCCCACAGAGGCTTCCTTGTCCGACCTGATACGGACGGAGCTCGCCGCTCCTGACTCCTTCGCCTCCTTGAGAGCGACCCCCAGGGCCTCAAGCTCAATCCTTTCCGCTCCCAGGTATACTTCACCCTCTCTTGTCACGGTGATGACGAGTTCCCCTTCCTCCACAACCTGGGCTGTTTGGGATTCTGGAAGCCTCACTTTGACCGCTGGCTCACCCAGGAAATGAGAGGTGAGCATGAAGAAAAGCAGGAGCTGGAACACCACGTCCACCAAAGGCGCAATATCCATATGGGTGTGGCGCCTTCTTCTGCGCTCAAACTCCATGGTCCTTTTCCTCCAGATGCCGTTCCAACAACTCCCTTAGCTGCCACGCAATGGTGTCCATTCGACCTTCCAGGTAGTGGAGCGCCACGTGCGCCGGAATGGCTACAAAAAGGCCCGCGGCCGTCGTTATTAGGGCCTGCCAGATGCCTCCCGCAAGCATTCCTGGGTCCACCCGGCTCCCGTGGGCCTCGATCACCTGAAATGCTTGGATCATCCCAAGGACCGTGCCAGTGAGGCCCAGAAGGGGCGAGATCACGGAAATGAGGGACAAAGAGCCAAGTCCTCTCTCCAAGCCCCGGATCTGCCTCGAGGCAACGAGCTCGATCCCCTTCTCATCCATGCCCGCCCGGACAGCCTCGAAAAGAGGCGCTAGAGGCTCAGGAGCAGAAAAATCGTTTAGGCGGCCTATCAGGGACATCCGGCTCAGAATCACCCTATACTGCAAAGACTTGTAAATTGTTATGGCCAAGGCCGCTATAGAACAGGCCAAGATGGGCCACATGAGAGGCCCTCCCTTAATGAACATCTCCATCATGGTTTGCCCTCCAAGACGAAACGAACTGCAAGAGTGGCCCAGCAGGCCACAGGCACTCCAGCCTGAGTGGCCGGAGCGAAAGTGGACCGCCGCACAGCATCTAGCGCCGCCTCGTCCAGGCCGTAGCCTGCCCGTTCCACCACACGGGCCTCGAGCAACCTCCCCTGCTCGTCAATGTGAAGCCTGAGGACAACAGCACCTTCTCTCCGCATGCGGCGGGCAGATAGTGGATAATCGGGAATCACTTTATGAACGAACCTGGGGCCTTCAGATGTTCCGAATGACCTCTCCACTGGCGCAGCTTTCGCCAAGCTCGGTGGAGCCTCAACAGGCCCGGGCCTGGCTCCTTGAAGCTCTGGGCTGATGGCAGGACTGTTCTCTACGGCCTGTGAGGCAAAGGTGGGTTCAGGAGGTTGCTCCATAGGCCTGGGTGGAGCGGAAGGAGCCTCGGGCGGGATCACACGGTGTTTGGCCGTCTGCGGTTTGGGCTTCCTTGCCGGCTTTGAAGGCGTCTCCTTCCGAGAAGGCTCAGGCGGCAAAGGCTCCTGTGGGGCCAGGATCTCTTGGTGGATTTCTGGCAGAGCCTCTGACTGGAGCGGGGGCTCTTGAGGCAGAGGCTTCGGAGGAGAGGGATCTGCGGAAGGTGGCGAGTGAGGTGAAAGAATCTCTTGGTAAGGTTGAGGGAGCGAGGGCTCGACGATCCTGACCCAGATCTGCTCCTTTGATGGGCCGAGGACGGGCCGAAGCGGTATCGCAAGCACAAAGGCATGGACACAAATTGCCGCCACGAAGCAATGCCAAGGCCTCAATGCGTGGCTCCAGCTCCATGAAGTGCCTCCGGCCTTCAGGCGGGTAAACGGCCGTTCACGACCGAATTCCAGAGTCCGTTTCCCGGAGGTGCCCTCTACGCCATAAAAAGGCTCCTTGTAGGTCCCCGGCGTCAGAACTCTCTATACGAAATTACCAGCGCACCCCCTCCGTGTCAACGATGCTCCCCCTCAATTTGAGCTGGGACCTCATTTTTCTCCCTTGACAGGGTGTTCCCTGGTCTGGTAT